>Ga0190304_1000371_pt1 | contig 21275 bp, 21 predicted proteins | sample 48700712_MG_FD_161670 | JGI IMG/M metagenome (GOLD analysis project Ga0190304, IMG submission 161670) | Hydrothermal vent sediment bacterial communities from Southern Trench, Guaymas Basin, Mexico - 4870-07-1--2_MG | ecosystem: Environmental > Aquatic > Marine > Hydrothermal vents > Sediment ...
TGGCGAGCCCTCATATACCTCCATATCTGTATCTATGCCGCTATTCTGCTCCAGCAGGAAATACGGCAGGAAGTTATTAAGGAACCCAAATTTGCCGATCCTCACTTTTATCACTTTTTACTTCTTCTTTTATCTTTTATTTTATCATTTTAAATTTCTATGCCTCTTTATATAGCTATAGCGAGAAAGAGACCATGCTCAGGATAACCTTTCTTGGTACCGGGGGTTCAACACCCACACCGAACAGGAATCCGTCGGCAATAGCTGTGAATCGAGAAGGTGAACTGATGCTCTTCGACTGTGGCGAGGGCACACAGCGGCAGATGATGAGGGCGAAGACAGGAATGGCAGTAAGTTCCATCTTCATCACGCATTTCCATGCCGACCATGTGCTTGGTATTCCAGGTCTACTACAGACGATGGCATTACAGGGCCGAAAGGAGCCATTGGAGATATTTGGACCGAGGTATATAGATAAATTCCTCTATCACCTCCTCTCGCTCGGCTATGTGGGCAAGGGGTTTGAAGTAAAGGCTATCGAATTGAAACCCGGCGATGAGGTCAGGAGGCAAAGATACAGGATTAAAGCGATTAAAACCGTGCACAATGTCGAGAGCATAGGCTATGTCCTGGAAGAGGATGTGAGACCCGGGCGATTCAATCGCGAGAGAGCGATAGAACTCGGTATCAAACCCGGACCTCTATTCTCCAGATTGCAGTCAGGGCACACAATTACGGTTGATGGACGTGAGATAAGACCGGAGCAGGTTCTGGGACCTCCGAGACCGGGCAGAAAGATCGTATATACCGGTGATACAAGACCCTGTGAGAGTGTGGTGGAAGCGAGTAGAGGTGCTGACCTGTTGATACACGATAGCTCCATGTCTGAGGAAGTGAAGCAATATGCGATAGAATATATGCATTCAACAGCTTTAGAAGCTGCGGAAGTAGCAAAGGAAGCAGGTGTAAGGAAATTGATCCTCACACATATCAGTGCACGATATTCTGACCTTGGGAGTGCAATGAGACTGGAGGAGGAGGCGAAGCGTGTATTCGAGAATGTAGAAGTGGCAAAGGAGCTGATGACTGTAGAGGTCAGGTATCGGGATTCATGATTCGTGTTTCATAAACATAAACGCATGAGCATATCCATGAGTATCTCGTTCTCCTCGTCTTTACGGACCGCGAACCTTATGTGCGATGGCAACCCGAAGGATGTACAATCTCTTACTGCGAGTCCATGACTCAACAATCCGGCTCTCACTTCGCTTGCAGCACGACCACGACCAACATCGTATATATAGAAATTAGCATCCGAATGGATACCCAATGCGCGTTCCAGTCTCCTCTTACTCATTGATATCTTCTCCCTCGTCTCTTCAATGAACCTATCGCCTGCAGCACCAAGCACTGCTTCGCCTATACGCTGTGCAAATATGCTCACACTCCAGGGAGTCTTTAATTTCCGCAGTACGCTTATTACCGGTTCTGAGCCGAGGGCATATCCCACTCTCACGCCCGGTATAGCGAACGATTTTGTAAGTGAGCGTAGAATGAGCAAGTTCCTGGTAGAGGATATATAAGAATGCGAAGGGAAAGCATTGTTGACGAAATCCACATACGCTTCATCGAACACCAACAGGGCATCAACTCGTTCCGCCTCGTCTATCAGTAGCGATAATCCCTCATCCAGGATGTACTGACCTGTTGGATTATTCGGGTTGCACAGGAATACCACGTCACCGGGCTGCATCGTTTCTGATATCAGTTCTGGCTTGAGTTCCAGACCGGGCATTTCTACCTTCTTCACTTCTGCTCCCATCATCCGCACCGATTTCTCGTATTCTCCATACGTATATGCCGGTATAACTGCGCGTTTTTTCACGAATCCAATAGCAACGAGTTGTATGAGCTCAGATACTCCCGCACCTACAAGAACTTCTGACTCCGGGCATCCAAACTTACGCGCTATCAGCGCCTTTAACTGCTCGCTTTCTACGTCCGGATAGTTCTTTATCTCACCCATACACGCTTTTAGCGCATCGAATATGAAATCAGGGGGTCCATAAGGGTTCAGGTTCACACTGAAGTCCGTAACACCTCTAACTATGGAACCTCCATGTTCACATTCCCTCAGCTCCTCTGCCCTTACCCTTGGCTCCACCATTCTAAGCTAAGTAAGCTAAGAGTGCGATTGCCGTCCTCCTGCCAGCAACAGCAACTCCTCCTCTATCCTCAGTAGTCTATTGTATTTACATGTTCGTTCACCCCGCGCAGGTGCTCCTGTCTTTATTATATCGGCATTTATAGCAACCGAGAAATCGGCGATGAAGGTATCTTCAGTCTCGCCAGACCTGTGACTGACGACCCTCTTATAGCCGTTTGCCACTGCCAGCTTAGCGGTAGCAAGTGTCTCTGTGATGGTACCTATCTGGTTCAATTTGAGCAGTACAGCATTTGCAGCTTTATTCGCTATGCCCTTCTCTAACCTCTTCTCATTCGTCACGAAGAGGTCATCACCAACGATTGTCTTCTGTGGCATCTTCGCCGTGAGCGCTGCAAATAGCGAGAAAGACTCCTCTTCAAATGGGTCTTCTATCAGTTCTATCTGATACCTGTCCACAAGTGCCCGATAGAAATCAATCATCTCAGAGCCGTCCTTCTCCATACCATCTATTTTATATTTGCCGGTTGCGGAATCGAAGAAAGAAGAAGCAGCAGCATCTATACCCAGCTTTATCTCGCTCTCTGTGTAACCTGCTTCCTTTATTGCCATTGTAATTGCATCTAATGGTTCCTCAGTCCGCTTCATCGGTGGTGCATAACCGCCCTCGTCTCCAACATTCGTCGCTATCGCACCGTATCGCAACTTCAAGACTTCCTTCAGTGCGTGATACGTCTCCACTCCTGCTCTTAAATTATCACAGTACCGATGAGAGCCTGATGGCAATATGAGAAACTCCTGGATACTCAGTTCATTACCTGCGTGCTTACCACCATTTATCACATTCATCATCGGTATCGGGAGTTTGTAATTGTAACTGTGCTGCTGCTGACCGTGCAGACCGAGAATATCCTCACTTATATAACGGAATAGTGATTTATTCAACGAGTTTGCCGCGGCTTTACAGACAGCCATGGAAGTACCAACAATTGCATTCGCACCCAGTCTCGATTTGTTCTCCGTTCCATCCAGTTCTATCAGATGCTCGTCTATACCTCGCTGGTCAAGTGCGTCCATACCCATCAATTCGGTTCTTATCTCTGTATTGACCATCTCAACAGCTTTGAGAACGCCCTTACCGCTATATCTACTTTTATCACCGTCTCTCTTCTCCCATGCCTCTTTCCTACCTGTTGAAGCTCCAGAAGGTACACTCGCGCGTCCGAAGCCGTTCCTGGTATGCACATCCACTTCCACTGTTGGATTGCCACGCGAGTCTAAAATTTCACGCCCTCTTACCTCTATTATCTCTGTCATGCTCCTCTATTGGGCATATAACATGAAAAGTTTTGGTGGTACAACGTAATCGCAGGAATCCAATCCTCATGTATCCTTCCATTTGCATCCCTAAATTCTGTGCAATTGATAAAAGAGCCGTCTAAGGTTGTATATGTTTGATTATAGATAATTTCCGGATACGAACCTGTTCTGATGGTGTAATTGTATGCAACACCCGCATGCAAAGTGAAAGGTTCGTTAAAGGAGAGATTGTGCCAATCGTCAAGAGAATCAGTGCATTGGTCAATATCTTTGTTGCATTAGAGGCTGTCCCGCAATTCATTCCTTAATAATGATACCTGGAGTTAAGCATTGCACGAAATCCAAAAAAGTTCCCGAGTTCAGACGGAATACCGAACTGGCAATTAAACCCCCAATCTTATCACTTTTTTATATGGGCAAAGGCAATTCTTATGTAATTCAAGTAATTGTTGGACAGCCTCTCACATGTTTAAAGAGGCGATATGCGCCCGGCACCCCATAGTTTCGGCACTACTGAAAAAGACGATAACCTTTTACCTTATATAGCCATAATCACACATTTTAAAAGTGGGGGTGATGATAATGGCAGAAGAAGAACCGGCATTGAAACAGTTGTTTGTTTACGAACATGATGCAAGACGAATGGAACTTTTTATTTGATTCGTTTATGCATTATGTATAGCAGTAGTATTAATCATATATGAGCTCATAGCAGAGATATGCATAGTTATCCAGTGGTTTGTAATATTGATACTGGGGAGGAGGAGTGAGGGGTTAAGCAACTTTATAAAAGGGTACCTGGAATATTACGTACATGTACTCAGCTATTGTTACCTTATGACCGACAAACGACCGGGGATATTACCAAAGAAGGTTGAGATATACGAGAAGGAGATTTGAAAATTATTCCTTCTCACTTTTTTATTCTTCCACTGCATCTTTTATCTTTAGAGTGAGAGTGAATGTGAGAATGAGAGTGAGATAGAAATGGGACTATTAGATCGCATGGGTGTGATAGTAAAAGCAAAGGTGAATAAGGTGCTGGACAAATTCGAAGACCCGCGAGAGACGCTTGATTATTCATATCAGAAGCAGCTGGAAGCATTGCAGAAGGTAAAGAGAGGCGTTGCTGAAGTAGCGACCTCGAAGAAGAGACTGGAATTGCAGAAAGTGAAATTAGAGCAGAGTGTGAATAAGCTGGAGAGCCAGGCGCGGGAAGCACTGGAACTGAATCGAGAGGACTTGGCAAAGCTTGCGTTACAGCGCAAGAAGCAGCTGGAGCAGGAAATAGAGGGGTTGAATCAACAGATCATCGAATTACAGGCGGAGCAGGATAAACTATCGGCTGCAGAAAAGCGATTATCAGCGAAGGTGGAGGCGTTCAGGACGAAAAAGGAGGTGATAAAGGCGCAATATTCGGCTGCGGAGGCACAGGTTAAGATTAACGAAGCGGTTGGCGGTATCTCAGAGGAGATGAGTGATGTGGGACTGGCAATCCAGCGTGCAGAATCCAAGACCGAGAATATGAAAGCACGTGCCGCGGCACTTGATGAATTGGCGGATACAGGTGCACTTAGCGACCTGACAGGAAGCAAGGACGATATAGAGCGTGAGCTATCGGAGCTGAAGCAGAGCGGCGATGTGGAGCTGGAACTGGAGAAGCTCAAGCAGGAGGTGGGAAAGAGATGATTGTCGTTCGTGTAATGGGAGAAGGGCAATTTGAAGTGGATGAAGCAATCCTGGAGCGCCTGAATGAGCTGGATAACCAGATAGTGGAGGAGGTGGCGAAGGCTAATGAGCAGCGGTTTCATGATTTGCTGCACGAAATGATTGAGCTGGTGAAGAGGGAAGCGAGTCCTTTGCATCCTTCCACGATTGTACCCTCGGACATCATAATCCCGCCCGCTGATCTGAGTCTGGAAGAGGCGAAGAAGATATTTAAAGGTGAGGGCATCATTCCTGACTGAGGACTGAGATTGAAATTGAAATTGATAATTTTATGAATGTGGTAGATGCATTGCTCGACGTGCGAAAGAAGAAGATAGAGGTCTTCTGTACCGAAAGATTGGAGAATGGAACAAGTCCGTATATGCTAATAGAAGAGCTGACGAGTGGTCTCAGGGAGATAGGGCGAGGGTATAAGGAGATATATTTTGATGCCGAACTGATGGTATCGGGCTGGAATGCAAAGAAGGCGCTGGCGATGCTGAAGCCACTGTTACAGGCTGAGCAGGCTGAGCATGGTGAGGAAGCGAATAGGGAGATAATAGGTAAGGTGGTCATAGGCACGGTGAAAGGTGATGTACACGATATAGGCAAGGAGATAGTCAGTATAATGCTCACCTCTGAGGGTTTTGAGATTATAGACCTGGGAACGGATGTGAGTAAAGAACAATTTGCAGAAGCAATCAGGGAGACAGGAGCTGATATTCTCGGTATGTCCGCATTACTGACCACAACGAGGGAATATATGCGTGAGGTAATAGAATATCTCAAACAAGAGCGTATCCAGGTGAAGATAATGGTAGGTGGCGGTGCAGTGACGGAAGAGTTTGCAAACAAGATAGGTGCTGATGCGTACGGTATGGATGCGATTGATGCGATAAAGAAAGCGAAGATGCTTGTGGGTGCGTGACCGGAAGGGTAGAATAGGGTAGAGTAGAGATGCGAATAGCGATACTGAAGCGAGATAGGTGCCAACCGCGGAAATGCCAGTATGAATGCATAAAATATTGCCCGATGGTTCGTACGGGGGCAGAGACGATAGTTATAGGCGAGGATGGCAAACCGGTAATATCGGAGGAGTTATGCGAAGGTTGTGGCATCTGCATAAAGAAGTGCCCATTTGAGGCTATTTCCATAATAGGATTGCCTGATAGGCTTACTGGAGAAGAGACGCACAGATATGGCGAAAACGGATTTATACTCTATGGACTCCCGATACCGAAGCCAGGTAAAGTAACCGGGCTGCTGGGCGAGAACGGTACAGGTAAGAGTACTGCGATAAAGATACTGTCCGGGCTGATAGTTCCCAATCTCGGTGCCAAAACCGCCACGTGGGATGAGATAATAAAGCGATATGCAGGCTCAGAATTGCAGAATTACTTCATACGGCTTGCCAAAGGTGGGCTCAAAATATCCTATAAACCGCAATACGTGAATGCCATTCCCGATTATTTCAGGGGTAATGTCCGGGAGTTGCTGGAGGGCACGGATGAGAGGGGGATGGCAGCCGAGCTTGTGGATGCTCTTGAACTCAATGCGGCGCTGGAGAATGATATAAAAGAGCTCAGTGGCGGTGAACTGCAGAGGGTTGCGGTTATTGCATGCATGATAAGGGATGCGGATTTCTACTTCTTCGATGAGATCACACCCTATCTGGATATCTATCAACGTGTACGGGTGGCAAGAGTGATAAAAGAGGTTTTGAACGACCGTGCGGTGGTTGTTGTGGAACATGACCTCGCCATTCTGGACATGCTCGCAGATTATATCCATCTCATCTATGGTAAACCAGCGGAATATGGTGTTGTGACAATGCCCAAAAGCACAGGCAGGGGTATAAATGAATATCTAAGTGGATTCCTTCATGCGGAGAACGTGCGTATAAGGGATAAGCCAATAGAATTCACGGCACATCCGCCAAGAGAGAAACAGGAAGAAGAGAGGCGCGTATCCATCGAGTATAGCGAGTTTGAGAAGAGTTATGACGGCTTCGTGCTGAAAGCGAAAGCAGCAGGTATAGAATCGGGAGAGGTTCTCGGTGTGGTTGGACGGAACGCGATAGGTAAGAGCACGTTTGTTAAAGTATTGGCAGGTGAGATAGAGCCTACGAAAGGCAGGATTGAACTTGATATAAAGATATCATATAAGCCGCAATACATAGGGCTAAAGGAAAAGGGAGACCTAAGTGTGCGCGAGTTATTCCAGAATCTGGATATAAGTGAATCAGATGTTATAGAGGTATTAAAGCCATTGGGAGTGCCAGAGCTGGAGAATAAGCAAGTGAAAGACCTCAGTGGTGGTGAATTGCAAGTAGTAGCAGTAGCTGCCTGTCTCTGTCATCAGGCATCGCTGTATATACTGGATGAGCCCTCAGCGCATCTGGATGTGGAACAGAAGGTGCATTTGATAAAGACCATAAGACGGTATGCCGAACAGAGGGATGTTTCAATGTTGATTGTGGACCATGATATCTACCTGATAGATTTATTGAGCGATAGATTAATGGTATTTGAAGGAGAACCGGGAGTGCGGGGCGAGGTAAAAGGCTGCTTCGAAATGCGGGAGGGTATGAATATCTTCCTGAAGGAGCTGGGTGTGACCTTCAGGCGTGATGAGCTCTCACTTAGACCACGGATAAACAAGATAGGCTCGGCGAAGGACCGGGAACAGAAACAGAAGGGTAAATATTATTATATATAACCTCATTCTTATTATTTACTCTATTTTTATACCCAATTTCCTGGCTATCTCCTTATATCTCGCTCTCAATGTCACTTCTGTCACACCAGTAGCTTCAGCAACGTCCTTCTGCGTCTTACGCTCGCCACACAGAATCGCAGCGATGTAAATCGCAGATGCTGCAATTCCCGTTGGACCTCTGCCACTTGTTATATCTCGTTCCAGAGCCTCTTTTATTATCTCTCGAGCGCGTTCCTCCACATGTTTCTTCAAATTCAATTTCGCACAGAACCTGCTCACATATTCCAGTGGTGAAGCGGGAGCAAGCTTCATTCCTAGCCGATTCGCCAATAACTTACATGTCTTTATTATATCCTTCCTCCCCACCCTCGTTACATTCTCTATCTCATCGAGCGTTCGTGGTACATTGTGCTTCCGGCATGCCATATACATGGATGCTGCCAGTATCTTCTCAATCGAACGCCCATGAATCAGGTCCTTCTCCCACGCATCTCGATATATCCTGATACTATCTTCCCTCACATACTCAGGTATTGCAAGAGAGGAGGATAACCGTTCTATCTCCGCCTGCGCCACCAGCCTTTGCCTTCGCACTGAGGCGCTTAAACGCCTCCTGCGCTGTAATTCACTCAATCTCTGTAAATGTTCCTTATCAGGTGTCCCATCTCCTCCATTCTCCACCATCCTTCACACCTCACACCTCACACCTCAAACGAGCACAAAAACTTTCTTATTCTGCAAATCAGCCAGATTCACGCCTGTGAAGACTTTAACTGCAATATATGGATGGTCTACCGGTCCAAAAATATCATATACCCTGCCTATCCCCCTATTATGCCCATTCATGACCACCGAGTTGAGTAGCCCACCAACGGCTCGCAATTTCTTTCTTCTCGCTCTCACAACCATAATATTATTGAGTACATGCAGCACAGTACCCAGTGGTTTACAGCTCTTTAGCTTTGGCTTTGGCTTTAGCTTATCTTTATTCCGCCTCCCCTTTTTCATGCCCTATAAAGAACCACGAATTATGTAATATATAAAGTTTACTGATTTTTGCCACGCCTCTTTCCACTATACTTTCCAAATATTTAGAAATCCACCAGCCAGAGCAGCGATTACAATGGGATAGAAGACCGTGGAGATGCCGAAGGTATCGCTCACCACACCGAGAATTATCCTTGAAGTGGATCCGAAGCCGAATCCCGCGAACATCAGCAGTCCAAACGCCATTCCTCTCTCTGAAGGTTCTACCACCTTACTTATCGTTGTTAGTATAGCTGGAAGCACGGTTGGAAATATCATACCCGCAAGTGCAAGTGTCAGGATGCACCAGAATAGAGGCAGCAGAGGCGCCACGAAGAACATTGGTGCGATGATGAAGAACCCTGCTGCCATTACTCGTCGTTCACCTATGATGTCTGAGAAATGCCCGCCGAGAAATTTACCTATCGCACCTCCACTTGTGAATACACATGCCAGAATCACTGCGAACTGAGCTCCTACACCTTTATACTCATTTAAAAATATCGGTATGAACGTCAATGCACCACCGATTATAAAGCCAAACAAACCCTCTATCATGTATATCCGCATCAGCACTACTGCATCTTGTCTCAAAATCCGCATAGTGAAGAATTTTATCGGTTGGTGGTGAGGGGTATGGTCATCGTTTATCACCCACAGTAATAGAGTGAAGAATAGCATTGGAAATACCCAGAAGAGATACGTGAACCGCCAGTTGAGATAAAGGCTTATAATACCTGCCGTTAAGGGCGCTATAGCAAGCCCTATGCTACCTCCCACTTCATGCAGTCCAAATGCACGTCCGCGTCTCAACTGGATTGTGTTGGAGATATAAGAGAGTGCAGAGGGGTGATACAGGCTGAGCGAGAGCCCCATACAGATGAACACTGAACAAAGAGCTAAGAAATCACGTGCCAGGAACAGCAGCGTGGCAAAGATTGTGGTACCAAAGAAACCATAGCTCACCAATCGTAATGAATCATATCTATCAGATAAGAATCCCGATAGGATACTGCCCGCTCCTGTTGCCAGAGCAAAAGCGAAGGAGAGCGCTCCAACATAGGTGTTATTAAGCTGGAACTCTTCCTTCACCAGTGGCGATAGTGCAGGTAGAGTGGTAGCCATAATATGCATCAGGGCATGCAAAACAGTCAGAGAGAGCAAAGTCCTATCTTTTATTCCTGTCATATTGCTTATTACTTATAGCTTCTAAGAAAGGATTTAAAAAGAGAAGTCATTATTTATCTTTTATCTTATAATGTGAGGTAGAGGAGGGTAGAAGTAGATAGGTAGGGTTGGAAGTGGCATGATAACATGATATAATGAGAGCTTTATTAAGTGTCTTCAATAAGGATAGGATAGTGGTGTTAGCAGAAAGGCTGAAAGAGCTTGGGGTAGACTTAATCGCAACGGATGGCACTGCAAATGCGATATTGAAGCATGGTGTACCTGTGAAGCGTGTCTCGGAATTCACAGGTGTGCCAGAGATGCTTGGTGGTAGGATAAAGACGCTACATCCAGCTATTCATGCTGGAATCGCAACCGGGGATATCGGTTTTGTTGTTGTCAATCTCATACCCCTCAAGGTGCTCGCAAGCATGGATATCGGTGGTGTGGCTCTGATTCGGTCAGCGATAAAGAACTTTGAAAAGACCGCGGTGATTGTCAATCCAGCGAGATACCAACAGATTGCAGATGAATTCCTCCATAATGGACACCTCTCATACAATACGAGACTGGAGCTCGCATGTGAAGCCTCAAGGTATATAACTGATTATGATTCAAAAGTAGATATGATATTAAGAGATTTAAGGGTCAAGGGTTAAGGTTAAGGAGGTGAAGATAGGGTATGGGTATGGATATGGGTATGCGTGAATGGCACGAAGTGATGAAGGACCGATGTAAAGAGATCCTGATGAGCCATGGATATTCAGTGAATAGCACGGATGGTGTGCGGATGTTTCGTGAATACAACAGGGAAAAGTTTGCACTCGGTATGGTCGACCTTGTAGGGATGAAGGGCGGGAAGATAGAGATAGTGGTAGAGATAGAAGAGGACGATACACCGAAGAGTATACTTGGGGATGTCTCAGTTGTGGAGATGTCAAATTTATGTTTGATACGTACAGGGTCAGATAGCAAGATGGTGCCTTTAGAGGGCGCTATACTCTTTATCATCACGCAGTTAGTGGAAGAAGAGCGTGCTAAGAGGCAGTCGCAGTCAATGGCGATGATGCTGCGAGATACATATAGCCTCTCTAACCTGAGTGATTTTATCATTACGAATGAAGCGGAATTTGAGGAAGAACTGAAAGAGGTGGAACTGTACATGGTGTGAAAGATATGAGAGATAATGATGAAGAAGGATTTGAATATCTTAATAGAGGAATTGCGCGTGATACATGATGATTTCAGACTTATACCCGCAAATGAGATTGAGGTAGCTGACTGGGTGAGGTGGAAATGCCGCTATGGGTGTCGGGGTTATGCAAAGCACCTGAGCTGTCCGCCATATACACCAGCGCCGGAAGATACACGAAAGCTGATCAAAGGCTATGAAAAAGCCTTGATAGTGCGATTTGAGGATGTGAAACCGAACATGGATGTGCCACCACGGCATCTTCACCATTTCCTGTGGGATGCAATCAAGATGGTAAGCGATACGATGTACGAAATGGAGCGGCATGCTTTTCTGTCCGGCTATTATAAGGCATTTGCAATGGATGCACTACCCTGCTCTTACTGTGACCCATGCATACCCGAAGAGGAAAAAGCCCTTGACCTGGCGCCGAAGCGATTCTGCCGGCATCAGGATCGAGTAAGACCTTCGATGGAGGCTTGTGGGATAGACGTATTCGCAACAGTGAGAAAGGTTGGTTATGAAGCAGAGGTATTCATATCGCCTTATCAGAAGATAACTCTCTTTGGACTGCTATTAATAGAATAAACTCGCTCAATTAGAATCCACTCATCCTTACTTTCTTTTAGAGGGATATTTCTCATAAACAGCCATTCCTCGTGTGATCGTTTTTATATGCCTGAAGTATGCATTCCTCATTGCCCAATTTCAGTTAGTTTTAAGAGCAATAGAGAGTTTTTCTGTCTTATCATGGCTTCTCTCATGTTCGTCAATCATGACAAAGACAGGTTCGCATCCTGAAATGACTCTAACTCCCTTAGTTGCGGATTACAGATGCTACAGGCATTGCATCGTCCATCATGAGCCTCGCCAAAATAGTTCAGGATGAACTTCCTCTTGCATTCTACGCTATTCACGTATTCCACCACCTTCTCTATCTTCTTCAAGCCGCTCTCTTCCAATCGCCAGAAGGTCTCCTGGAGTTCTAACATATCTATCTTCTTTATTGCTGGATAAACCCTTACAGGGGTACAGAAATCACGCTCCACAAGTTCTATTAACCCTGCATTCCTCATATCTCGCAAAATATTGTTCAATCTCGATACAGATATACCGGTAGAACCGCTGAGAATTTCCAAGTTCAGCCATATATTCGTTTTGAAATATGCATCATCCAGTATCTTACTCACTTCCGGCGTATACGCCTGTACCTGCGGTGATTCTGCCATCCTTACAGTCACAGCAGCATGCCGAAAGACCCTGAAATATGTCTTTATCGCATTCATTCGCTCCAGTTGATACAGAATTATTCGCATCAGTACTTCATTCAACTTCAGCTCCCTTGCTATCCGCTTCTCATTTACATACAGCACGTTCCCAATCCCACGCTCCAGTAGCCCCATGACCGCTCTGATCTGTTTCATTGATGGTGTACTGTACTGAATCAACTTCCGTAGCCGAATCTCATCCAATTTTGAATAAAGCAGGATGCAATATGCTTCCTTTCCATCACGTCCTGCGCGTCCCACCTCCTGATAATAGTTCTCAATAGATTTTGGGAGGTTATAATGGATGATTGCACGTATATCCTCTTTATCAATGCCCATTCCAAATGCATTTGTGGCAACAGCTATTCGCGTTTTACCACTTATGAACTCGTTTTGAATGTTCCCTCTCTCCTCCTTATCTTCTATCTGTCCATGATAATATCGCGCATTCAAGCCATTTCTGGTCAGGAATTTAGCCAGCTCCTCTGCCGTGCGTGTAAAATTGACATAAATGATCGCGGAACCCTCAAGTTGTTCCAGAAACTTTATCAGAAGCTCTCGCTTCTTATTCTCACTTTCCAGCCGTATAACAGAGAAGAGCAGATTCTTACGGTCAAAACTGTCCTTGAACACATCACACCTGATGCCCAACTGCTTCTGGATGTCCTCCTGCACCTTCTCCGTGGCTGTCGCAGTCAGTCCAAGCACAGGAGGGTTGTGCAACGCTTTTATCACACGCCCCAGGCGTAAATAATCAGGTCTGAAGTTATGACCCCAGACAGAAATGCAGTGGACTTCATCTATTGCTATCAGGCTGATATTGCACTGCCTGAATATACTCATCAATTTGTTATCCACAAACGTCTCCGGCGCGACATACAGTATCTTCAGCCTTGAACGTTTCAATAATGCGTATATTCGTTCCTTTGCTGCTTCTTGTAGCGCTGAATTGAGATACGCCACCTCATGAATACCTTTCTTCCTCAGCCCGTCCACCTGGTCTTTCATCAATGCGATTAATGGACTCACAACTATGGTCAAGCCCTCAAACATCAATGCAGGTATCTGAAAACAGAGTGACTTACCAGCACCGGTAGGTAGAATAGCCAGCGTATCCCTGTTAGCTAATACATTCTCAATTATCGCCTTCTGCTTCGACCTGAAGGAACGGTGATTGAAGATAGAAGTCAGAATCGTTTGCGGGTCTTTTGTGGTGTTGGTGTTGGTATTGGCATCGGCATCGGTATCACCATCATGTTGCACCATTTTACCACTGTTCCTATTCCTTTAGCCCTTCATCTATACTCTCAATAACGAACTTACGTGCAGCTTCTAAATAGCCCTCATTGGGAAGAGCAGTCTTTTTTAAGATGTATCTCCTACTCGAGTAGCCTATGTATATGGATAATCCAACGGATGAATTGACACAGGAAGCATGCACACCCACAGGAAGCGCACAGCCACCGCCAATCACTTTTAATACCTCATTCTCCACATCTGCCTCGATTCGCGTGCTGACATCCTCAATTTGGTGCAGGAGCTCACTCTCCTTACTATCCTTCCTCGCTACGACAGCGATGATGCCCTGATTGGGCGAAGGTACAAATGGGTCCCGGTCCAATCGCTCGTAATTCACCCTGGATTGCAGCCGTTCAAGTCCCGCTTCCGCGAGTAGCACACCGGTATAATCACCACTCTCGAGCTTCCTGAGCCGCGTATCAACATTGCCCCTTATATCCTTTATCCTTATCTTTATGCCTCGCTCTTCCATATAGTTCTGCATCTGGAATCTCCTCCTCACGCTCGATGTCCCTATTACCGCACCCTCGGGCATATCACTCAGATTATAATCCGAGACGAGGGCATCAAAAGGTGAATCACGTGGCAATACCGCCGCAGTCTCCAATCTCTCATCCCTTTCGAGTGGTATATCCTTCATGGAATGAACAGCAATGTCTATTTTTCCCTCTAACAGCATCACATCGAGTTCCTTTACAAATACGCCCTTGTCTGGCATTTCGTATAACGACCTGTTCAGCATAACATCGCCGGAACTCCTCACTATCTTTACCTTATACTCAATGCCCAGCTCTCTCAATAGCCCACAGACTTTTTCGGTCTGTAAGCGCGCTAATTTGCTACCCCGGGTACCTATTATCATTCTGATAATCAATTAAATCTTTTTTCAAAGAAGTTAAATAGGTTACTCTTGGGGTATATTCTTCGCTCTCGCCTTCTTATGATTGATGAGGAAATCCAATTGTGCCGGGTCTGCTTCGCCAAAATCTGCATAACCCTTCTCCCTGATGTAGTCTATGATCTTATCCGCATTCTCCTCTCGCACAACCACCGTAGAGAATCCCTTTGCACTGCCCACACTGCCTACACTCGCATCACTCTCCACCGCGGTGAAATCCGTGCAGACATTGCAGCCACTCGGGAGAATCCCTTCAAGTTCCTTCACCTTGAATTTCACTTCTCCATCGGTCATCGTGGCAATGAACTTCCCTTTTGTTATATCAGTCTTGACGAGCTTTGTGAAGTCCACACCCTTATCCTTTAGATATCTCGTGATATCACTGTAATGGAAGTTCTCAGTGCAGAACAAGCCGACGAGAAGTTTCACCCTATCACGGAATAGAGGGAACTCGTGCTGCAATTTCCTGACCCCTGAGACGATACAGGGCGTTCCTACAATGCCAACACCGCGCTTCGTGAACATTACTGCTCTCTTCAACTCTGGAAGCACATCCGCGAATGTGTACTTCGTGCCACCGAGAGTAGGAATGCTGAGTTGCCCGGATTCTCTCACATGGAATATTTCAGTTGCCCAATTTTCATCCCTGGTAACAAACAGACCACGGTCTATCACTCCCATTTCCATTGCTGATACCATAAGCTCGCTCACCATTGCACCATCCTGTCCCGTGAATCGTTTTGAGCGCCCAGCGATGAATCTGATATATGAGCCCAGACCACTCTTAGGTTCATAAACAAATCGCGGGCATACGCGTACACAGGCGCCACAATCCATGCATCTTGTCTCATAGTCAGGGAAATCCACACGATCATCCACAACGGTTATGCCTCCTGGACAGACCGCCGCGCAGGTTAAGCACCGACTGCAGATATTTCTATCTATAACCACCGCTTTCAGGTTCTCAAAATACAACTTATCCTTAAGCCGCTTTTCTGGAACCGTAACTTCCCATTCCACTTCTGCTGCCATGTTAATCATCACCTTCCATTTTCATTTCAGCAGGGAAAAATAGGGTCCAGCCACACTATACTCTCCTCTTCGCAACCCCTTCAATATCTGTTTTTATCATGCTATTCCTCCCCGCTTTATAAAGCATTTAAGAGATAGATACAAATGTTTATAAAAGGCTTTTGTTTTTTAACTTGAAGCCATGCGTCCTGCCTTATATTCATCCTATTCTTCACCACTCTATCTCTGGATAATAATAACTTCAGAAATATTTTAATACAAATTATATCAGCGATCAACCCTTTTGCTATCCCTTATCCCTAATACACACTAACCACCAGAAAAGGGAAAAGGTAGACCTTATCGGAACTATTTCCACAGCGGTAGATTGTTCTTCGCTGCCAGCGACACAAGCTCAGAGCCGAGAATAAAAATCGCCTGCTTGTGCTCCTCCTTGCTCCTGTGCACCTGGAAGGGTGTGATACCCAGCTCGTTATACCTTGCAAAATCACAGTCTATGCCCTTTTCCTCACAACACTTCTTCAACTGAGCCAATAACAAATGCAAATGTATTAGCTCTTCTTTCTTCATTTTTATATCAATACAATACAACGATCTATTAAATAAATACTTAACCTGAAAGATATCTATTTACGTAAATAGAGATGATACGCATAACACAGCTCGTTCATGGTAAAGGCACGGTCAGTGATGCCTTAAAATACCGAAAAAAGCCACCTCATCAGGTTCCAAGCAGATTACTGGCTTTCGCTGAGACGCGCAGACCTGTTGTATTCTGGAACATTACAGGCATGTGTAACCTCGCATGTGCGCATTGCTACATCAGTGCAGGGACAGTAGGGCATAATAATAGCCGTAGCCGGGAACTCTCAACAGAAGAAGCAAAAGCATTCATAGAAGACCTTGCACAGATGAAGATACCTCTGCTACTCTTTACAGGCGGTGAGCCATTGATGAGGCGAGATTTCTGGGAACTCACCGATCACGCAACGGCACATGGTTTGAAGACCGCTCTGAGCACCAACGGCACATTAATAACACATGATGTTGCCGCGAGGATTAAAGAATCCGGTATCGAGTATGTGGGTATATCGCTGGACGGCGCAACTGAAGAGACGCACGACAGAATAAGGAACCAGCCAGGATGCTTCAAGAAGGCTGTGCAGGCGCTACGCAACTGCGCGGATATTGGACTCAAAGCAGGCATCAGGGTCACCTTGACGAGGGATAACTATGAGGAGATAGGTAGATTGCTGGAGCTATCGCAGGAGTTGCAGGTGCCGCGATTCTGCGTTTACTGGCTCGTTCCCAGCGGTAGAGGGAAGGAGATATACGATAGGCAGCTCTCTCCGCTTGAGGCATACCGAATCTTCAAGCTGCTTTATCAACGCGCATGTGAGCTGGACCCTGAGCAGATGGAGATTCTTACGGTAGATGCACCTCAGGATGGTATTTACCTGCTTGAAAGAATGAAGGAGGAGGGTAATTCCGAGTATGAAAATGCATTGAGGCTGCTTCAATATACCGGTGACTCATGCAGTGCTGGCGACAGGGTAGCGAACGTTGACCCTTCGGGCAATGTCTATCCCTGCCAGTTCGCACAGATGGATGAGTTTAAGATCGGGAACGTGAGGGAGAGGCGATTCAGTGAACTATGGAACGATGCTGCTAATCCCGTATTAAAGGTATTCCGTGAGAAGACGAAATTTTTACGGGGTAAGTGCGGCTCATGTGTGTACAAGGAGCTATGTGGCGGTGGATGTCGCATTCGTGCCTTCGCTCGATATGGAGATATATGGGCTGAGGACCCATTATGTAACTATAACTACGATGGAATACAGAGTTGAATGTATAAAATGCGGGAGGAGATTCCCAGCGCACGAGATAATATATACATGCGATAAATGCAATGGACTGCTGGATATCAAATACGATTATTCCGGCATAGACAATGAGCGGATAGTAAAAGCGAAAGGAAGGGGTGTATGGAAGTATAAAGCGTTATTGCCTTTTAAGGAGAGAACGAGTCTAAGCCCGATAACGATAAATGAAGGAGATACGCCTCTCTACCGCTGTGATAGATTGGCTCAATCAATAGGGAGGGATATCGGGGACTTATGGGTGAAGCACGAGGGTTTGAACCCTTCCGGTTCCTTTAAGGACCGGGGGATGACTGTTGGCGTGACGAAGGCGATGGAACTGCATGTAAAGGGCGTTGCATGCGCATCTACGGGTAATACCTCCGCTTCTCTCGCCATATTCGCAGCGAAGGCGGGTATTCCATGCTATGTACTGCTCCCAAAGGGTAAAGTGGCACTAGGGAAGGTGGCACAGGCGATGATGCACGGTGCAAAGGTGCTCTCGCTGCTTGGTAATTTCGATGATGCGCTTCGAGTTGTTCGTGAACTATGTGATGAGGAGAACCTGTACCTGTTGAATTCTGTGAATCCATACCGGTTGGAGGGTCAGAAGACGATCGCATTTGAGATTGCGGAACAGTTAAATTGGAATATCCCCGATCGCGTTATCCTGCCCGTTGGGAACGCAGGTAACATAAGTGCGATCTACAAGGGCTTCTTAGAACTGGAGAAGCTGGGCATTACCAGCTCCGTGCCGATGATGACCGGTATCCAGGCTGAAGGTGCACAACCGGTAGTGAGGTCATTTAAGGAAGCAAGAACGGAGATAATACCTGAACCTGAGCCTGAGACCATTGCATCAGCGATAAGAATAGGAAATCCAGTGAACGCGGCGAAGGCGCTACTCGCTATACGGAACTCGGGTGGTCTTGCGGAATCGGTGAGTGATGCAGAGATAACGGAATCGCAACTGCTACTTGCGCGAGCAGAGGGTATAGGTGTGGAACCTGCGAGTGCTGCATCCATTGCAGGTCTGCGGAAATTGTACGACGCAGGCGAGATAGACAGTGGGGAGAAGATAGTGTGCATCACTACCGGGCATCTCCTGAAGGACCCTGAGCGTGCAATAGCGATATGTGAAGCACCGCAGGAGGTGATGGCGGATCTGGAGTCCGTGCGGCATCTTCTCCAAGCTACCATCAATAATAAGAATAGAGGAGAACACATACACATATATGCGTGAATGAGTGAATACGTGAGCGTGATGGACGACCTGATATCTGAGTTTTTAAGGAAAGAGAATATCTTTGCGGTCGTTGGTGTATCGCGGAATCCAGCAAAATATGGGCATCAGGTATATAAAGACCTGAAAGAGGCGGGCTATACGGTATATCCGGTGAATCCAAATATTGATGAGGTGCTCGGTGATAAATGCTATCACTCGCTGCGTGAACTGCCCATGAAACCCGATGTGGTTGATACCGTAGTACCACCTGCGGTGACCGAGAAGACAGTCGAGGAATGCAAAGAACTGGGAATAGAACGAGTATGGATGCAGCCTGGATCCGAATCCAAACGCGCAATACGCTTCTGCGAGGAGAATAACATAAAGGTGGTGCATGACGTATGCGTGATGATAAAGAGGCGAGAGAGGTGAGCGAAGCAAGTACATGTACAACATGTACAAAAGCAAAAAGCACAAAATTTTAATGTGGTGAGGGTAAATAGACGGTAAGGAAGATGGAGTTGTTAAGGAAGGGCGGGATTTTTACAATTGCAGGATTGGAGAATGTGCAGATTCGCATAGGAGAGATAGAGGAAGAAGAGGAGGAATGGGAACCGCTCGGACCGCATCCAATGCCTGGTATCGCTACGCTTCGTGACTGGGACTTCAAGCTCTTGAATCGCTACAAGCCTTTTTATGCGCCTTTCTGCGATATGTGCTGTCTATGTACATACGGTAAATGCGATCTTTCAGGCAATAAGAAGGGCGCATGCGGCATAAAAATGGATGCGCAACACGGTAGAATAGTTCTCCTCGCCTGTCTGGTGGGCTGTAGCGCACATTGTGGACATGGAAGGCATCTGCTCCATGATCTGATTAAGCAGTTCGGACGGGATATGCCAATAGACTTCGGACCGGAAGTGAATGTGGAAGCGCCTCTTACAAGGTTGATATGTGGTATAAGACCACGTACAATTGGTGATTACGAGCGCGTATTTGATTATATTGAGGAACAGATAGTGCAGTTGGCAGATGCGCTCCATACCGGGCAAGAGGGCTCGTACATGGACTTTGAGTCGAAGGCTCTTCATATGGGCATGCTCGACTCGCTGAGCAAAGAGGCTGCGGATATCATCCAGATTGCCGCTTATGGTATGCCCACGAGCTATGAGGGAGGAGGAGCAGATGTGCCACTGGTCGAGGTCGGGATAGGCACAATAGATACCAATAAACCTGTTATACTTGTAATAGGGCATAATGTACCCCCTGCTGCTGATATTGGTGATTATCTGACGGATAATGGGCTTGAAGATAGTGTGGAACTTGCAGGAATCTGTTGCACCGCAATTGACACCACGCGTGTATATAAAAAAGCAAAGATAGCTTCGGCTCTTGGCAGGCAACTGCGTGTGATACGAGCGGGGCTTGCAGATGTCGTGGTGGTGGATGAGCAGTGCATCCGCGCGGATATATTAGAGCAGTGCAAGAGGGTTCATTCACCTCTGATAGTAACGAATGATAAAGCGTTGCACGGGCTCGTGGACCGGACAGATGATAATCCAGATGATATAGTTGCTGATCTGGTGAACGAGCGAGTTCCAGGTGTTGTGATATTAGACCCTGAGCGTGTGGGAGAGGTAGCTGTGAAGACCGCATTGCAAGCAGATAAGAGGAGGAAAGCACTGAGGCTGATCCTGAGTGATGAAGAGTTCAGACGTTATGTAGGTGAGTGCATCCAATGTGGGAATTGCACCCTTGCGTGCCCTAATGGGCTTCCTATTGGTGAAGCGAATCAAAGCGCTTCAACCGGGCGGATAGAACCGCTTGCTGACTTATTTGACAAATGCGTCGGCTGTGGTAGGTGTGAACAGGTCTGTAAGAAGCATATCCCGATAGTGGACGTGATAACAAAAGCGGCATATCCTCAGCTAAGAGAGGAGAAAGGACGTATGCGTATAGGCAGGGGACCTGTATGGGACAGTGAGATAAGAGAAGTCGGAGCACCAATTGTCCTTGGAACTATACCGGGTGTTATTGCACCGATAGGCTGTGGTAATTATCCAAATGGGACGAAAGATGCGTGGCTGATTGTGAAGGAGTTCGCCGAACGGAACTATATAGTTACGTTGACGGGCTGCATGGCAATAGATGCGGCATTGTGGAAGGATGAGGAGGGCAAGACCCTGTACGAGCTGCATCATGGCAGGTTCGATGCCGGGGGTGTTCTCAACATAGGCTCCTGCGTCTCCAATGCACATATACACGATGCGACGATTAAGATAGCGAGTATATTTGCGAGGAGGACACTGCGGGGCAATTATGAAGAGATTGCTGATTATATCCTGAGCAGAGTGGGTGCCTGTGGCGTTGCATGGGGTGCGATGTCACAGAAAGCAGCTT
>Ga0190304_1000372_pt1 | contig 21252 bp, 23 predicted proteins | sample 48700712_MG_FD_161670 | JGI IMG/M metagenome (GOLD analysis project Ga0190304, IMG submission 161670) | Hydrothermal vent sediment bacterial communities from Southern Trench, Guaymas Basin, Mexico - 4870-07-1--2_MG | ecosystem: Environmental > Aquatic > Marine > Hydrothermal vents > Sediment ...
GATAATTTAAGTATTATAACAAAGAAAATTGAACAGATGATGATAGGTAAGATTCCTTTCACGGTCATAATAGATGATCCATGGGGTATAGGGGGTATATATGAAAAGTCTAGAAAAACGTTAGTTATAACAGAATATGTCGAGTAAACGAAAATTTTAAGATATTTTATAGATCAAATATATAGTGATTAGAAATGAGTGTGAGAAGAAGAAAGAAAAGAGATAAGGAAAAAGCACCACCTCCAGTCTCAGCGGCAGGATTAATGACGTTTTTTGATGAAGATATAGGAGGAATAAAGATTAAGCCAGAAATAGTATTGTTATCAACATTATTGTTGACGATAGCTGTGATACTGGCACATTTAGGTTTCTTTAGTATTTAAACCTGTGTTCTCTTTTAGTAATGCACCGTCTTTTATTCCTTTAATGATTTCGAGTAGACTAGAATATATATCATTAGACTCCTCAACTATCGTTCCTGTAACTAATATATCTGCACCCGCACTGACAAGTTCCTTTGCTTTATCATAAGTTTTTATTCCTCCTCCTACAATGAGAGGAATTTCAATAAAGCTTTTAACGTATCTAACTATTGTTGACGATACAGGTTTTCCACCCGAACCACCTTCCAGATAAACAAAATTAAATCCTATGTATTGAGCTGCGAGAGCATATGAGACAATTATCTCAGGTTTTTCTAGAGGAAGAGGTCTTGTTTGACTTACGTAAGATACAACTCCTCCCTCTCCAAGAATAAGATAAGCAAGAGAAAGGACTTCAAGATTATATTTTTTAACTATTGGAGCTCCCTGCATCTGGGCTCCAATTATAAAGTATGGATTTTGAGAATTGAGAACTGATAGAAACCATATAGCATCCGCATATTTACTTAAAGCTGATGGATTACCAGGGAAAAGAATTACAGGTATATTTTTTGTTATTTTTTTAATTCCTCTGATTACTTCATCTACCATTCTTTCAGAAACGCCGATGCTGCCACCCACCATGATAGCCGAGGTTCCAGCTCGAATAGCTTCTTTAGCTATTCTTTCTGCTTCGATACGATTAGTTTTTTCCGGGTCAATTAATGTCATATGAAGTGCTTTTTCTTTACTCAGGCGTTTCAGCAGGTAGTTCTTCACTTTTCTCTTCACTAGGAACACCTTCTTCAAAATTATCAAGAAATCTACTATAATAATCCACTGGTTGTAAATATTGATTGTATTCAAATACATATGTTAGACCACAATTTGAGCATCTGACTGTAACAAAACCTAACTTTTTATCGATAGATACTCCTACTGTTGTAAACCCACATCTGGGACATTGAAAAAGTGTTGGAAGTTTCTTTTTCACTCTAACTCTTATTTTTCTACCTTTTCTTCTTCTACCCACATTACATCACTTAATAAAAATCATAAATGATATTAAAAACTCGGTACTCGCCTATTTATATTTTGATATATTTATCGTAATTTAAGTAAAGTTATTACTTTATTAATGCAAGATAAAGAATTTGTTTCCGTTAAATAGAACTTATTATTTTAATATTTCTACTTTCGAAGGAATAATCATACCCGATTTTAAAAGTATACCTTCTACAAATAGATTTTTTCCAAGAAGGTCTTCTTTTAAATAATCAATTACATCAGTTAGAATATTATCTTTTTTATAATCTAATAGTTCTGACGCTGACAAACCAAGAAATTTTTCAATAATGTTTATCTTATTTGTCAGTATATTGGATTGAGCTGTTCCGTCGTCAATTTTTATGTTTATGCCTCCGATGATCTTACCGTTGTATTCTCTTATACCTAATGAAAAATTTACTATAGAAGAGGTGTTTTTAATAAAACAGCTTTTATCAGTTAGAAGATGAGAACATTGTATGTTTGGTATATCGTATTTTTCATTTAAGGAAACAATCTCTGAACAATTTAGTGCACGAAATACAATTTTATTTTCTGTTTTTCTTATTGTTACACCTTTTATTCTTATTTTTTGGAGTTGTTCTATATTAATGAGACTATCTAGAAGATCATCATCAAACAAAGGAATCCTAATATTTTTGTTTTCATCCGTTAGCCAAAGACTTCCTCCTTTTCGTCTAAATGGAATGAAACCAATATATATTCCCTCTATATCTAGGTCTTTTTCCTGCAATACTGAATCACTTGTAACCTTTAGAAAATTTTTATCTAGTAAAGGTCTTATCTCGTTTTCTTTATTTATTTTAGGTGTAGACAATTTGTTAAGAATATAAATTCGTGTTAAACCGCTGATATATGCTGTATATATATTATTAGAGATTTTTCTTATTCTAGAATCCTGTAAAAGGATTTTATCTCCAGTCTTAATATTTGATAAAGGGTTGAAAGAGGTTACTCTATACCATCCTTTATTTTCATCGAGACAATATAGGCATTGAGATTTTTTGCTTTGGAGAATATCGATTATGTGCAAGAAAACTATATTTAAATCAAATTTTTGTCTAATATTGTAAATTTGTTCTAAAGATTCAGCTTTTCTAGTAATAGATATTTTTCCATTTTTTAAAAGTCCAAGTTCAAGTTTATCTCTATATTTTCTACAAAATCCGCCCTCAATTCTTACTAAATCGCCTGGAATAAATTTTTCATATGCCTTTAATGCCTGATTATCCCATAAAACCATCCATATTTGGCCTGTATCGTCACCAAGCAAAATTCTAACATATTTTCTGTATTCATCGGCTCTTCTAAAGTTATATATTTCTGATACTTTAAGGATATATGCTTCTAATATGATATTTCTGTATCCGGAAGAAATATCCTTTATCTTTAGAGATGATATTTTAAAGCTTTGATCTTTTGGAATAAACCGAATACCAAGCTCTTTGGCTATCAACATAGCAGCCGCTTCTTCATCTATTAAACCTCCAAGTTCATTTATTCTTTCCTCTATCATTTTTAAAACATCATCAACAGTTAATTCTTTTTTCTTTGAAAGTATTAACTGAATTATTTCCTTTGTTTTATTATTAATTTCGTTCAATATGAGACCCCATATTTTATTGAATAGCCATTTTAGTAACAAACAATATAAATCTTTTTAAAACAATTAATATAATATTATTTGAAACTAAAGGTGTTTATACATGTCTAACCAAAAGGAAGAGAAAGTGATCAGAAAAAGTACATGGGATGTAGGCGAAGTATCTTTTCCTTTAGGCGAAGCTTTTAGGATTAGCATTGAAAATATTAAAAAAAGATTTGCTAGAGCTGCCATAACATCTGCTTCAGTAATGTTGGGTATTGCATTCTTAGTGAGTTTGCTCTTAATGGCTAGTTTTCAAACTGTTAGTGGCCAAACTTCGGGAACTGAACCCTATATGTACTGGCTATTGTTTATCTCATTGCTGGTTTGTGGTGTAGGTATCACAAACAGTATGTTGATTGCTGTAGCTGAACGATATAAGGAAATAGGCACGTATAAAACATTAGGAGCATTGGATAGACATGTTTTGGAGCTTTTTCTGTTGGAGGCAATAGTTATTGGTACAATAGGAGGTTTAGTCGGATACTTTGGTGGGCTTATTGCTGCGATGATATATGCCGCAACTAATAGTAGTATAGGAATTGGAAAAGCGGTTACGGCCCTTGGATTACCTAATCCTACAATACCTTTAGTGGGGATGCTTCCTTCTGCAGTGGCTTTGTTTATTTTAGGTATTGGTTTAGCAATTATTTTAAGCTTAGCAGCTACTATTTATCCTGCTTATTATGCTGCTAAGCTGAATCCTGCAGAAGCTTTAAGATATGAAATCTAATTGGGGTGATTATATGTCTTTGAGATATGAATATACGGTTGAAACAGAAGATTTAGCTAAATATTATAAGTTGGGTTCTTTTGTTGTAAAGGCGCTTGATGGTATAAATCTAAAAATTAGAAGAGGAGAATATGTATCTATAATGGGGCCTTCGGGTTCAGGTAAAACTACATTGTTTAATATGATAGGAGGATTAGATAGACCTACTAGAGGCAAGGTCTATATCGATGAAGTAGATATTAGTAAGCTAGATGCTTATGAGCTTGCATGGCTTAGAGCTAGAAAAATTGGTTATATTTTCCAGACGTTTAACCTTATTCCAGTGTTAACAGCTTTAGAAAACGTAATGTTGCCTATGATTTTTGCTGGAGTTAGGAGAGAAGAACGTATAAGAAAAGCACGGGAACTTTTAACATTAGTGGGATTGGGTGATAGACTTAATCATAAGCCTGCGGAGCTGTCTGGTGGTCAGCAGCAGAGAGTTGCTATAGCCAGGGCTTTAGCCAATGATCCAGCAATAGTCCTAGCCGACGAGCCGACAGCAAACTTAGATTTACATACTGGTTTAGAGATAATAAATTTATTGAGGAAAATGAATAAGGAGAGAGGAGTAACTATTGTTACTGCGACCCACGATCTTAAGATGATAGATGTTAGTGATAGGATAATATATCTTCGGGACGGTAGAGTTGAAAGAATTGAAACCAGGGCTGAAGTGGCAGTAGAGGCAGAAATGGAGTAATCTATGATAATATTCCAGTAATTACTCTGGTGAAAAATTTTTTTAATTCTTCATCTCTATATTTTATTTCTTTAATGTATCCTTTTTCTCGCGCTATGTCGTAAGCAATTAAATGGTAACATTTATCTTCTTTTTTTCTTAGTACACTGTTAAAAAAGAAGTCGTTGCATGTACAATAGTTAAGATCAGGATAGATTAGATAGTAGATGTTACGGCTGCTAGATTTTACAACATAAAAAGAAAGGCCGCTGGGATAAAAAGATACTTTTATAACTCTTTTTTCGTTAACAGCTGATATAGCTTTCCTATATTTTTTGTCTGTTTTCATATATGCATCATATCATGGTAGCTATATCAAAATAGGGGTTAATTAGTTAAATTAATATCTTTAACGTTTTTAGTATTATCATACTTGACAAAAAAAGGGAGGGCGATTAAAATTTCAAAGAGGTTTGAAGTATCTCAAAGAGTAAAAATTTTAAGATACGAGATCCGGGAACTTGTTCCTTTAGCTAAATCTATTGAGAAAAAAGGAGAAAAAATTTTTTGGCTAAATATAGGTGATCCTCTAAAATATGATTTTAAAACACCGGAACATATAGTGGAAGCATTATATTATGCATCAAGAGAAAACTATAATTATTATTCCGACTCGCAAGGTCTTTTAGAATTACGTGAAGCGATTGTTAAGAAGGAGAAAAGGGTAAATAATATAGATTTGTCACCGGATGACATTATAATAACTGCAGGTGTATCTGAAGGTATAAATTTTCTTATGGCTTCTTTACTAGAAAAAAATCAAGAGTTACTTATTCCATCACCGACATATCCGTTGTACAAAAATTTTATAAGATTTTATGGTGGTGAGCCGAAATATTATAGATTAATTGAGAACAATAACCGATGGAGTATCGACTTATCATCAATTGAGGAAAAAATAAATGATAGAACTCTTGGAATAGTTATAATAAATCCAAATAATCCGACGGGAGCACTTTTTTCAAAAGAAGATATACTAAAAGTTGGTGAAATCGCAAAGGAACATGATTTAATAATCATATCTGATGAAATATATGATAGAATTATCTATGATAAAAGTTTTTACAGTACAGCTTCTCTAATAAAAGATGTGCCGATTGTTGGTTTAAATGGTTTTTCAAAAACTTATCTTGTCACAGGTTGGAGACTCGGATATGTTTACTTTTCTAATTTTGAAAACGATAAATTAAAGGATGCTTTTCTTAAATTGGCTAGAAATAGACTGTGTGTATCTACTCCATTCCAAAAAGCATTAGCTGATACAATTAATAAGAGTGATAAACATATTTTTGAGATGGTTTATAAACTTAAGCGAAGACGGGATTTTGCTTTGAAAATGATTGAGGAGAATGAGGATATTGAATGCGCTCTTCCTGAGGGAGCATTTTATTTGTTTCCAAGAATAAAGGTTAAAGGAGATTGGAAGAATGATACGGAGTTTTGTAGAAAACTTCTGATTGAAGAAAAAGTTGTTATTGTTTCTGGTAGCGGTTTCTATATGTATGATCAGAATCATTTTAGAACTGTTTTCTTACCAACTGAAGATTATATACAAGAAGCGTTTACTAGAATATTCAAATTTATTAAGAGGCATAAAAAAGAATCCAGTAAATAGTTTTTAGTAGTTTTCACTATTATATATTTAGGCGATATTTATGGGAAGGATCAAGAAAGGCATACAATGTTCTGTTAAAGGATGTGATAGACCAGCGATTAGATCGATATCATATGTTGATTTCTCAAATTCTAAACTTTCATTAGAGATCGAATCTTTAGGAAATAGAGTTTATCTTTGTAGAGAGCATTACAAGGAGTACAAGAAAGCTACAAAGAAACTTAGAAAAATTGATAAGTGGAGGTGGGTGTAATGGCTACAGATTCCTACAAGAACATGTATCTTCTCTTATCTATATATTATGATAGAGATTCAAATAGAGCAGCTCTAAAATTTTATGATATAGAGAAAGGTAAAATAAAAATAATTAAAGATAATACTGGACATAAACCCTATCTTTTAAGTGACTTATCTATAGAGGAGTTAATTAACAATCAAGATATAGTAAAACATAAGGGATTTGATCATTTTGAGATTGTAACCAAATATGATCCATTAACTGATAAGAAAGTTAAGTTAACGAAGGTTGTAGCTAGGGATCCTTTATCTATTGGAGGTGTAAGAAATTCTATAAGGGAGCTTTTAAAAAAACATAGTTGGGAAGCGAGAATAAAATATCATCATTGTTATACCTATGATAGAGGACTTATTCCTGGTATGTTATATAGGATAGAAAACGGTGACATTAAATTAGTTGAATATAGTCCAGAAAAATCTGTAGTAGAGAAGATATCATTAGTGTATAAGAATGAGCCTGATCTAATTGACGAAATTAAAGAATGGATCAAGCTATTTCAAACCCCTGTTCCTGATATAAGACGTATAGCTTTAGACATAGAGGTTTATTCACCTCAAGTAGATAGAATACCGAATCCCAAAGAAGCCAAACATCCTATTATAGCAGTGTCTCTCTATTCTTCAGATGGAATTAGAAAAGTTCTTATGTTAAAAAGAAAAAACTTTGATGAAAGTGAGCTGGTTGACATAGATAGTTTTGATATTCAAATTTTTGAAAGTGAAAAAGACCTAATCTTAGAGACTATAAAATATTTAAATGAGTATCCTTTAGTTCTAACTTTTAACGGAGATAATTTCGACCTATTATATATACGTACACGGGCTTTAAAGATTGGCATTAATGAAGATCTCGTACCTATCGAATTTTCAAGAGATATGGAGGAAGCTAGGCTAAAAAATACTATTCATGTAGACCTGTACAAATTTTTTAATAATAGATCAATGAGGATATATGCTTTTGGAAATAGGTATCGAGGAGGGAAGACTTTAGATGAGATCTCTAGGGCTTTGCTAGGGGAGGGAAAGGTAGAGCATGAAACACCAATATCCCAAATGACGTATGGAGAATTAGCACTATATAGCTTTAGAGATGCGGAGTTGACATACAAACTTACTGAATTTGATGATAATCTCTTTATTCGTCTTGTCTTGTTATTAATGAGGATATCTAAACTTTCCATAGATGATTTAACTAGACATAATATTTCAGCTTGGATAAAAAGCTTAATGTATTTTGAGCATAGAAAGATTGGGTATCTTATACCTAACCCTGATGAATTAATAAGATTTAAAGGCAAGACTACTACTAAGGCATTAATTAAGGGTAAAAAATATCTTGGTGCAATAGTTATAGATCCTGTTCCTGGAATATTTACAAATGTGACTGTTGTTGATTTTGCTTCTCTTTATCCTTCAGTTATAAAGAAATGGAATCTTTCATACGAGACTGTTAACTGTGTACATCCTGAATGTAGAAAAAATAGAATACCTGGGACTTCTCATTGGGTATGTACAAAAAGAAAGGGTTTAACATCCAAACTTATAGGCTTTCTAAGAGATCTACGTGTATATATTTATAAACCATTAGCGAAAAAAGAATTAAAACCTGAGCTTAGGCATCAATATAAGGCAGTAGAAAGAGCATTAAAAGTTTTCATTAATGCTTCTTATGGAGTTTTTGGAGCAGAAACATTTCCATTATACTGTCCTCCGGTCGCTGAATGTACTGCAGCACTGGGAAGATATGCTATAGCGAGTACATTGAAACAGACATCTGAGTTGAAAATACCTGTCTTATATGGTGATACAGATAGTTTATTTCTATGGAATCCAGAACCTGAAAAAATTGAGATGCTGATAAAATGGGTTGCTGATAATCTATCTATAGATTTAGAGATTGATAAGGTTTATAAGTGGCTTGCATTAAGTGAAAGAAAGAAAAATTATATAGGAGTATATACTGATGGAGAGGTTGATATAAAGGGATTAGTAGGAAAGAAACGAAATACACCTGAGTTTATTAAAAGTCTTTTCTATGATATTGTATCTATACTTCGGAAGGCAGAGAATATAGAAGACCTTGAGAAGGCTATAGAAGAGATTAAGATTTTGACGAGAGAAAATTATAATAAACTTAAGAGGAAGGAGCTGTCTTTAGATCAACTGGTGTTTCATGTAGCTTTATCTAAACCCCTGTCTTCTTATACTAAAACTACGCCTCAACATGTAAAGGCAGCGAGACAATTGGAAAAACTTGGAAAAACGATTGATGTAGGAGATATAATCACATATGTGAAAGTTAGATCTCAAGATGGTGTAAAGGCGGTACAATTAGCAAGAATAGATGAAATAGATCAGGAGAAATACGTAGAGCATTTGAAAACAACATTGGTACAGATTCTTGAGGCATTAGGGATATCATTTGATGAGATTTTAGGCTCGAGGCATCTGGAAAAGTTTATTTCTGGATTGGTATAAAAAGGAGAAATTTTATTTTATTTTTGATAAAATTATTTCTTTTGCTTCAGTATAGTTTGGGTTTCCTTCTGCAGATAATGGAACTTTAGTCATTACATGTACTATTTCGCCTCCTTCATATTCGACGAATATCTGAGGTATGTCGGTTCCACCTAGTTCATCTTTTTCACCAAATCTTTTCAGGAACATCCAGTCTTCTATTTTCTCTTCAAATTCTAATCCTTTTTCATCTGCTATTTCCTGGCAAAGCTTTTTCAATTTATTATGGAATGGTGCCCATCCGGCTCCTACTAATATAATTTTTTTTGTCTTCACATTTATCACCAGCTTATAAGAATTATTTATCCCCCTTTATTAATTCACTTATGGATTTTACCTCTCCTTTTTTCTTATAAACTATCTTTGTTTCAATACGTATCGGGAAACCTAATTCATAAAATATACCGTATATTGTTTGGTCATCAAATTTGCCTTGTATTCGTCCTAGATATAGTAAGCGTCCAATTTCTTTTGCTATTTTTTCTGCTATAGTTGGATATTGTGACTTAGCTAGGTTAAACATTTTACGTCCGCTTTCTGTTAGATTACTGTAAAACAATGAATAGAGATCTATATCTTTTTTCTCAGTGGTTTTGGTCTTATTCATTAGAAGTTTTTTCTGAAGCTCAAGGAGTTTTCTCATTTTTAACAATTCTAATTCGTCATTTGTATCCATATATACCACCAAATAATAAAATCCCTATCATTTATTGCTCACTATATTTAAAAAATTTATGAGTTAATAGGCCAAAAAACAAATATTATGAAGATAGGGATTTTATTATTTGCCGGGCAACGGTCACCGTGGGAGGAAACAATGAACAACGGTATACCCATGCCCGGCACATTCTAGTCGATTTTTATCTTTTCTACTAGTAATTTATCGTGAGATGCTAGTTTCTCCAAAATAAAAAATTCTGCTTTATTATCTATTTTTTTAATATAGTCAACGTAGTCTATACTTGTTATGTATGTGTTTTTACTTTTTTTTATTATTAACCCTGTTGGAATATGTCTCAGTAAGTCCTTTGATGATTTTACTTCAACCATTATAATGGTACCTTCATCTGTTATTTTATGGAATATTGATGATACAACATTTGCACGTCTGAAAAGTCTAAGACTAGTTTGATACCTATCTTTTACCTCTATTGGACAAAAATGTATTGATATTTCCAATTGTTCCTTGGCTGCTAATTTAATTACATCTATTGCATCCTCTTTACTGTTTCTTACACTGATATAGTTTTCATTCATAGTGTATCCTCTTTCTAAAAGGGCAACCGCGTTAGTCTCTGAGAATTCTAGTTCGTTAAGATTAACGAATTTCACACCAATTTTTTCAAAGAATTTTATATTGTTAAACGTTTTATTCACGGTTCCAGGTAGCATGGGTATCTCAATTCCTAAGTTAATAGATGTGTCTTTAACAAGGACGGGTAATTTTTTAAAGATATATTCAGTTGTTGGGTGTATTCTAATTTCATCTAAGCCAGCATTTTCAAGTTTTTTGAGAATTCTCAAAGATAGATTTATACCTGATGTGTATAGGTGGATATGGAATTTTGCTCCAAAATAATTTTTTAATAGATTTATTATCCTTAAAGTTTTATCAGGTCTTGCAAGTGGGTCGCCACCAGTAAGACTAACACCTAGGGAAGCAGATCGTATAACCTCAACTAATATTTCTTTTATATTTGAAATTTTTCTTTCATTGATAAATGTAACATCTTTACGTCTATCTAAACTTATAGGACAATAGAAGCATGATGCAGGACAAAGACCGGTAACAAAAATGACACTTTTCAAACCACGTTGACAAAGCTCACAACCTTTAGGAAGTTTTCCATATAAGACACTTCCTGTTTCTAACCTAGTTATATACATAATTTATAACCTGTATATCATTTGGTAACCGTCTTCTCCATCTTTATAATATTTCTTTAAAATTCTGATTTTTTTAAATCCTATTTTCTCGTATAAGTTTATAGCAGGGATATTACTTACTCTTACTTCTAGTTTAATGGTTTTAATATCAAGCATTTTTAAGAACTTGATTGCTGATGAAATCAACTTGTATCCTATTTTTCTTCTTCTATAATTTGGATGAACAGCTAATGAGATAATATGACCTATTTCATTTTTCTCAATTATAAAAATGATATATCCCACTATTTTATTATCTATTCTTGCTATTCTAAATCCTTCTGGAAAAATCCTATAATAAAATAATAGAAGTTGAATAGGATAAGGATTTTTAAAACATAGTTTTTCAATATAGTATACACTATCTAAGTCTTCTTCTTTAGCTCTAGTTATTAAAACTTTATTTTCAAAAATACCCGTCCCTATCACTATACTTGGTCCTTTAGTTGTTCTAATAAAGCAATAGTCTGCCAAATCATGGTTCTAGCATATAATGGAGCATTAGGATCCATTGATATTTCATCTAACCTAGATATTGCATTTGCGGCTCTAAGTCCAAGTGACATTTTATTGTCATTTAGAAGTGCTATCGATTCACTAGCTACACGTCTAATATTTCTTGGTATCCCCCTGTCTTCAGATATTTTTCTTAATAGTTCTATTGCATCCTTTAATTGTTTAGGTTGCTCCATATGGATCACCCACCAAATAAAATAATTTTACTAGAACATAAACATATCTAATAAAAAGAGTATTTTAGTTTTTTTATTAGATATAATAGAAAAGTGGCCGAAGATGAAAAGGCAAGGTGTTAGGGTAAGAGGAATATATTCGACAGCTATAGTTCAATTACTTCTTGATAACAATATACCTATTGCCGATCTTTCACTTGTTTTAAAGGAAAGATTTAATATTAGAAATGAACAAGAGAATATTCCTGTAGTAACTATCAAAGATACAAACGATAAAAAAGGGTTTATTATTTATGGGGATCCCGAACTTTCAGATAAAGTTCTGTATGTTCTAAAAGAAAATGTTTCAGATATAGTCACTATTAGAAGTCTATTTAATAAATATTCAACTATTTTAGTTAAAGTTCTTGAGAAAACAAGTAAGGGTTATATCGTTGAACTACCAGGAAAAAGAAAAGGATTGCTTGAAACAGAGAGAAGACATAATATTGGTGATAAAATTATAGCATATGTAGTTTCTGGAGTAAATAGAATTGTTTTGTATGAAGGCATTGCCATTGTTGGAAAATTCGTAAGGCTTATTGAACATGAGAAAAATAAGTTTAGTAAGCATATTAAAAATCCTGAGAAAAAGACGTTGCTGCTTTCCATGTTGACAAATATTGAAAAACCGCCGCATATTGGAATTTACTTTAGGAGTAGCTGTAACATTGCTTCTCTAACAGATATATTAGATGAAATACAGAGGCTTATAAGTCATTATGTATCATTAAAAATAAAGGCAAGAGAAGAAAATGAAATTTCTCAGGTAACTCAGGGTGAAGCATTATACATAAATTTTCTACCATTTGAGACAAAGAATAAATTTGATTTATTTAGAAGAAAACGTATATCTACTCTAAATTTTCATCATTATATTAAATCAACTAATACTCAGGAGAAAGAATGTCTGGATCTTTTAGAATTTGTTTCCTCGGATACTTCATCGAAGAAACTTATAGATTATCACGTGGAAAATATATTAAGGAGAATTAAAGGAAAGGATATTAAATTTATTCATCAATGGCCTTCCCTAGACCATTACACGTATACTTGTAGTGTGTACAAAATATCATATCCATTAATATATTGTAGAAGATATGTTTCTAAAGAAGGAATATATGATGGATTAAAAATAGATAAAAAACCAGGAGATATAATAGTAACTTTATTTGCTTTGTTTTCTCCTGTTATCATTCATACATATATGAGAGATAACAAGGTTCTAGGTTCATATATTAACATTAATTCACCGATGGAAGTTCTAAATCCGGCAGAATTCTGGTATATTGATTATCATATCGATATTATTAAAAAGAATGGACTTGTGTATGAGATAGATAGTACTAAATTAGAGGAATCATATAAGAATAATATATTAACAAAGAATCTATACGAAAGGATACTGAGTTTTTCAAAGAATATAAAGGAGATGCTTGAAAAAAATATAGAAAAAGAAAAGATAATTTTGTCAACTTTACCTAAAAAAATATATAAAAAATAGGAATTAAACAAATATCATAGCGGGGGTGCCCGAGCTAGGACAAAAGTGTAGATGCTGTCTAAAGGGGACGGACTTAGGCTCCGTTGGCGTAGGCCTGCCCGGGTTCGAATCCCGGCCCCCGCACCACTAATATTTTTAGATGGATTAAATAGTGTAGTTAGCTATCGCCGTAGTTAATAATAAGTTATTATGTTTTTATATATAATAGTAAATAGAATTAATTAAATTTTTATCCTATATCTTTTATAGTATTATTTAATTTAAAAAATGGTTATTTAAACAAATTTAGAGGTTCAGGGAATTTTGGTTTTAAGATTTATTACTATATTTTATTACATGTTTAAAAAACATTAATAGAAATAGTATTTTTGTAATTAACTTAGTGGGTCTAACACGGGTGTATATCCAAACATACCTAGATCTATTTCTTCTTCCGGTTCAGCATCAGCAAGAATTAATCTTAGTCCCAAGGTTTTACCTTTATGTAGTGATAAAGAATGAATATCTTTGAATATTCCCTCTAAGATTCTTGAGTCAGTCCATGAAGGTATAGGAATCATGTCTAAACCTGCAACACAAACGGAGATAAGTGATACAAAATCACTAAAGGTTATTTCATTATTTCTTACAAGTTCTTTTAGATAATTATCTTCTGCTAACGGAAGCATTATTTCGTTATATCCTATACCTTTATAATTGGTTGCCACTTTTAGTAAGGCTAAGTTTGTTTGAAATATACTAGACAAAGTTCCAGGTAGAGAGAAAGTAAGTTTATTGTTTATTTTTTCTAATAGTTTTGCTATGCTTTCATCTTTCCACGGGGATAATGAATAATCTATGCCTAAAAATTTTCCTGCTATGCTAAATTCATTTAAAGTACTAGATGAAATATTTAAAATGAATCTGGCAGCTTTAACAAGAGGGTCTATTATATTGTTATCTTTTTCTAATTCTTTAAGAATATAGTTTGGATATAGTAGGCTTATTGTGATGCCTTTACCCTTACTTATGGATGCGGGGAAATAGGGAGTTACTAATTGGTTACCGAAAGAAAAAGCAAAATGAGTAGCATTTATCCAACCGGATTTAGAAGAAATATTCCTAAGCAGTTCAATATTTATAGGGATATTATTTGGGTCATATTTAATAGATATAAAAAGCTTAGGATATGTAAGAAACATTTCTGGGATCTTATCCATATATTCTTTCTTAAATTCTGAAAGTGGTATACCAATATAATCGATATCCTTTCTTTCACCATATTTTTCATATACATATTCAATAAATTTTTCTATCCTAATATCAAATAAAGCTTCTATTTCTTCGAAGTACGGGAATACAATTCTTCTAGTTAATATGTCTAATTTACTTTTTGTTCTAAAGATATTTCTAAGCTTCTCGAAATTGAATGGTAATGCACTTTCGAGATAGTTATTTAGTTGTGTTTCTTTGCTTGGCAATGGAAGATGATATGTTAAAGCTCTTATTTTTATATTATTAAAATCTTCCATGTTATATCAATCTTTTATTTTCCCTAAAATATTCTATTAAACTTTCTACGTCTTCAAAAACTGCTGTAGTATAATAGTCAAAGAATGGGCTTCTACTTCTGTAGGGGAATATAGCATATACTTCTTTATTATGCGTAAATCCATAGTTTATTTCACTTAGAACTCCGGGAGAAAGCGTAGTTACGGGATAAAAGACTATTATTACATCACTTTGCTCTATTAGTTTATAATCTCTTGCAACAATTTGGTCTAGTATATCTTCTTTAGACTTCTCTATTTCCTCTACTGGAATTAATATCTCTTCATCATCTTCGAGTTTAATCGGTATATTATTTTCGTTTCTAGACTTGGCTTCTTCTGCTAATCCGATAACATCAGCTTCCTCAATTGATATAGGGTCAAAAACAACAATTCCTGCTTCTCTTAACTGTTTTTTTACATGTTCTTTTCTTTCCATCCAACTGGAATCTCCTTTCATATATGTTATTGGATAGCTAAGATATGCTTTAAGAGCCTGTTTTTTTCCTAGTTTTTTTGCTTTTTCAACATTAATTATTATATCTTTAAGAAGTTCAGGTGGTTCATTTCGAGAAATTATGTAAAAAGGCTTTTTCTGATACTCGGCAAGCATTTCGGTAATGAAAGTCTCTTCATCTCTCCAAACTAGTATATCTTTTAATGAAAGTCTATTTTTCCATTGGCTTCTTTGAAGTCTAGCCCATATGAATTGAGCATTATCTAAGATTGTTATATATATGTCTGGGTTAATTTTGTTAAGATAATAGAAATTAAATGCTGGCATTAGGTGTTTTTTCCATCTGAAACATGTATGTGTGCTAATTATCAGTTCATGCCCCTCAGTTCCTCTGTAATTATTTATAATTCTTAAAATTTCTTCGAATGTAACAGCTCTGAGATAATCTAGTGCTAGTGGATCAAGATCAAGAATTTTTCCTTCTGGTATCTCTATGCCTAACTGTTGAGATTTTTTAAACATTAAGTCTCCTACATCAATAATATCTATTGTTCCACTTGAAATGCTGGAGACTTTCTTCAAATAGCTTACCTTGTCACTGCCGCTGATACCGCTTGCAAATATAATCATTCATATCCCTCAGCTTAATATAGAGAGGTCTCTCATTTATGTTTAATTTTAGTTTCATTGTTATCTAGAAGACAATAATATTCATGAAATATTATTGTAATTTTAGAATTAGCTAAATGTAATTATAGTAAATAAGTTAGCTATAGTTAAAATAGGTGTGTAAATAATGGAGCTTGATGGCGAAATATATCTTTTTGTGGATGAGAGAAGTGAATCAGAAAAGGCAATATTTCTGCTAAGATCAAAGGGTATATCTTTTAAGAAGATTTTAGTTACCCAAAACGGTATGCGGGGATGGATGCTTTTTGAATTTGGTACTTCAAAGACACCTATACTTGCTTTTAAAAATAATATTGTTATAGGTTTTGAAAACATTAAAGATTTTATTGATAAAAATTTTTCTAAAGATTTGAAGAAATAATTTCTTCTAGAGTTGGCCATTCATTAGTCTCTAGGTATTCGTGAACAGACTTTGCAACTTTTTTACCTCTCATCATAGCTAAACCGACTAGAGAAGGACCTGTTGTTACGTCACCAGCCGCAAATACACCTTTTCTAGTAGTTCTTCCTTTATCATCAGTTAATATAGTTCCTCTCCTAGTTAGCTTTATCCCATATTCTTCATCATTAAAAGGAGGTGTTGGTATTTCTCCTATTGCTATAATTGCTTTATCAAACTCCATAATAAATTCTGATCCTTTTATAGGAATTGGTCTTGGCCTACCTGTGTGGTCAATTTCTCCAAGTTTCATTTTAACTAGTTCGATAGCTTTTAATCTATTTTCTTTATCACCTATAAATCGACAAGGCGATGTCAGCCACAAAAATTTTACACCATCCTTTTCGGCTTCTTTAATTTCTGCTTTGCCTGCTGGAGCTGATTCTCTATTTCTTCTATATAAAATAATAACTTCTTTAGCTTTATCTCTTATAGCGTATCTTGCTGCATCCATAGCAGTGTTACCTCCTCCAATAACTGCGACTCTTGATCCTGACAAACTCGGAATAATATTTTTTCTTTTATAGCCTTTTTTAGCTAGTGCTACATCAACTAAAAACTCTAAAGCGTATAAAATTCCATCTAAATTGCTACCAGGTATATTTAATTCTCTTGATTTCCATGTTCCTGTTGAAATAATTACTGCATCATACTTATTTATGAGATCTTCAATAGTAATGTTTTTTCCTACCTCTATCTGTAGAAAAAATTTTACTCCTAATTCATATAATTCCTTTATACCCTTTAGAACAAACTGTTTATTAAAACGAAAATCGGGAATTCCAAATATAAGCAATCCTCCAGGTTCTGGTAATCTGTCATATACGTCGACTTGATACCCTTTGCAAATTAGATATCCTGCCGCTGTTAATCCTGCGGGTCCAGCTCCAATTATGCATACTTTTTTATCTTTTCTTACTATATCTTCTTTTTTACACATAGCAAATCTCATGTAGACACCTATCGCTATTACAGTTTATACTATGTCTAAAAATTAGTCTGTAAAAATATTTAAAAGTATAATCTAAATCTATAAACAAATCTTGAAAACAATAATATTAATAGTTGTTCATTTCGAAATAATGTTGCTCTTAATTGACTGGTGTTAAAATAATGATATCTTATAGTAAAAGAGGCTATAGTATTTTTAAAAGTATAATGAAAAGGTTGTACTGGTGTCCTCGTTGTAATATTCCTCTATTACAGGATAAATGTAGTAGATGTGTCAAAGATAAATCTGTTACTTTGAAAGTTAAAATAACGCCGCCAGGCGATATAAGACCGGCATTAGGTAGAGATTATTTTAAAATTTTGGATCTTTTAAAGGAATTCTTAGGAGAGAAGTGGAATAATGTTATACCTGTACGGAATATAATATTGCTTAATAAAATACAACATATCGACCTAGCGGATGAAATTATAATTGATGGACAAGTTATTGGTAGCAGATATTATGATATTCATAGTAATAAATGGAAGTTTAGACCATCTTATCCGATTGTATATCAAATGGTAAGGAAAAGAATAGGGTATTATGCTATAGTAGAAATGAATTTTTTAAAGAGAAGATATGAAATACATAAAAATCGTATAATCGAATATAATTTTCCAGATATAAAGGGAGAATATGTAGCGGTTTCTAATCATAAAAGAAATTTTTATGGTCTAGGCATATTAGAAAGAGGTAAAAGGGTAAAAATAATAAAGATTTGGAGGAAGAGACCATTTAGTTGGCTAGAAAAAAATCCTACATGGAGTGATGTAGTTGAAGGTAACCTAGAGTATTTAAAAAATATTGAAGATGAAGCGGTTAGATTTATAAAGGAGGCAAAGGAGAAATATAACTTACCAGTTGTTGTTTCATTTTCAGGTGGAAAGGATAGTCTAGCAACTTATTTATTAGTAAAAAAGGCATTGGGAAAAGTTGATCTTATTTTTAATGATACGGGTTTAGAATTACCTGAAACAGTTAACTATGTTAAGATATTTGCTAAGGATGAGGGAATAAGATTAATTTATGCAGATGCAGGGGACAATTTCTGGAGATCACTGAATGTAATGGGTCCACCTGCTAGAGATTATAGATGGTGTTGTAAAATCGCTAAACTTTCTCCTATATCAAATTCAATAAAGAAAAATTTTCCAAAAGGTGCATTAAATTTTGTTGGACAGAGAAAGTTCGAATCACTTAGCAGAGCATTATCTCCAAGGATATGGAGAAACAAATGGATGTCAAATATTATTGCTGCTTCACCTATAAATGATTGGAGATTCTTAGATGTTTGGTTATACATTATTTGGAAAAAAGCAAGGATAAATCCACTGTATTTTAGGGGTTTTGATAGACTCGGATGCTGGCTATGTCCTGCTTCTCAGCTCGGAGAATTAGATGAAATTAAATTAGAGTATAAGGAACTCTGGACAAAATGGGAAAAATATCTTAAAGAATTTGCTAAAAACAAAGGATTTGGTGAGGAATGGATTAAATATGGGTTATGGAGATGGATTCACTTGCCTGAGAAAATTAAAATATATCTTTCTCGGTTCAATATTGATTCATCAAGATATGATGGAATCAGAAGGTTTGGAGATATCAATATAAAGGAAGACAATAATAAAATTGAGGTAAAAATTATTGATTCTTTAATTCCTTTTTCTAAGGAAAGATATGAAACATTTATGCAAACGATTGATAAAAATTATAAAGATTTCATTAGGTATGATTCAGAGAAAGATGTTTTCTTTATAAATAATAACGAACAAAGTTCGCTCTTTATCAAGAATTTAATAAGAATGATGAATTGTGTTGGATGTGGTTTATGTATTGTTTGGTGTCCTACTAATGCTATAACTATTGAGGATAACATGGCTGTTATTGATGTAAATGAATGTATAAGCTGTAAAAATTGTGTAAAAATATGCCCTATTGCAGAATATATTTTCTCTAATCTATCTTAGATTAAATCTCTACGAGCTCTGTTTGACATATAGGACATTTGCCAAATACCTTTTTATAACATGTCGGACAGATAAGAATTCTGCAGTTTGGACATTTATATGCAGTATCTCCTTTATAGATTTTTTTGCCACATCTTACGCATCTGCCCATAACTAAAGTTTTTGGTATATACGCCATTCGTTTCACCGACATCGATTAGATGAGAAGTAAAAATATAAGTTTTTATTTAAATCTATTTCTTATTTTTTTTCTTTAATCCGAATAACTCTAACAGAGAAGGTTTTGTTTTTTCTTCTATTCTATATATTCCTTCGATAATCATTTTACCACCACATTTAGGGCAGATACCGTTTTCTTTCATTATATAGTCTTCTTTATCAACATTTTTATCTTCGTTAGAATAACCACATTTTTTACATGTTAAAAGTTTAACTGTTGTATACTTGCTTATTGTTGTGTTTAAGAACTTTGAAAGATTATAGCCTATATATCCAGCGGCCACTAGTGTTAATAGTGAGAAACTAGCATAGTCTTGATTATTTGTAAAATATGCCATTAAGATAAAGTGTATTGCAAGTATGATTAATCCTATAAGAAGTATGAAATATATTGGTATCCGTTTTCTTTTTATTTCGAATAGTTTTTCATCCAAGCTCATTAATATTCGCCTAAGGATATATTCCTATTGTATTACCTACTCCAACAAGTATTATTTTGTCATGTTCAATACTTCTCTCTCTAATTACTCTTTCAATAATATTTAATGCTTTTTCGGTTGCTTCATAAAGATCTTTTGTTAGAATCGATAATGCCTCTATCTCTGACATTTTTATAAGAATAGCATAGAGAGGAATATTGTGTTTGCTTGCTATTTCTTCAATGTTAAATTTTTCGACACCTGTACCGCCTATTGCTACACCAAATCCTTGTGTTATAGTACCACTTTTTTCTCCTTCAAATTTAAGAGCTGCGTCAACAGTAATAATCATTGAGAATTTTTTACCTATGTTGTTAAATAACCATTCTATTGCATCGTCTAATCTTCCTGTTGTACCTCCCGGACCTTGAGCTTTAACGATATATATTTCACGATTATCAATATTTACACGAGTTATAACCGTATCTTCAACAGGTGTATCTATGTTTTCAAAACCTGAATATTTTTTGATAAGTTTACTTGCTACTAAAGGACCAACAGAATCGCCTACAGGTAATCCTTTGTTAAATGCTTCGATCGCGTTTTCTAATGCTTTTACTTCTTGAGTTATAAATGGTAGTAGTGCGTAAATCTGCATAAGTAGCCATAGGCTTTTAAACTTTCGTGCTATCCTATAATTGTGGTCTAGAAACTTATAAATAAAGTTTAGAATACGTGTTGCATCAATTAAGTTAGTTAGATTTTTTATTTCACTTCTTTTAATATTTGGTAAAATAATCTTGATTTCATTTTCAACAGTTTTCTCAGTTACTAAGATTATATGTTTGATCTTTTTTACTATTCCATAAGGATCTAAGTTTACTGGTTCAATTATAGTTAAATCTACAAGTTCTTGTATTCTTTCATCTATATTTTTTATTTTTTCATACTCGATTTTTTTAGAAGAATTTGATTTAGGCAGAAGTTTTTTAAATGTATTTGATGTTACACCCAAAGCGTGGTCTCTAGCTATTCTAAATATAGAGAGATATGCTTCTATTTCACTAACCATTTTCCATATTTGTAGCTCTTGTGAAATATAAGCAAATATAAGGAGTAGAAAAAGTGTCATTATTGTATTTACAATGCCTTGACCGTCCAATTATCTTACACCTTTTAGTCAAAGTTTAATAGCTTGTAATATAAGTTATTATTTTTATTGACTTAAATTAATTTTTTTAAAATAATAGAAATGTAATTTGTAGGTAATAGCATTAATATACTTAGTTTCACTAAGGCATAGACTAAAAGTATGTTTTTAATATCTAAATAAATAGTGGGATAATGACGGCATCAAATATT
>Ga0190304_1000373_pt1 | contig 21248 bp, 22 predicted proteins | sample 48700712_MG_FD_161670 | JGI IMG/M metagenome (GOLD analysis project Ga0190304, IMG submission 161670) | Hydrothermal vent sediment bacterial communities from Southern Trench, Guaymas Basin, Mexico - 4870-07-1--2_MG | ecosystem: Environmental > Aquatic > Marine > Hydrothermal vents > Sediment ...
AATTTTATTTTTGATCTCATCTAAACTATATCCTTTATGTATTTAATAGCCCAGCTTTTCTTAATCTAAACAGAGTCATGCTATATGGATCTATAACCTCTTCCTCAAGGTTTTCTTTAAGCCTTCTGTCTATCTCCTCCAGTTTTCTCAAAATTATTTTTCTTTCATCTTTAGACATTATTCTCCTATCAGTCATTGCTGCTGCATGACAGCTTACACCCATATCCAGCAGAAATTTTAATGCTTTAAATGGAAGCTCATAGAATTTTCCTATACCTCCAGTTCTCCATGTAAATCCTTCAGGAGTACCGGCCTTAATAGATACTCTTACATGTATTTTAGAATATTTTGACAAATCTTTTGCATAACTTTTATCATATCCGATTAAAATACCATTAGTTTCAAGAATAAATAGCTTAAATTGGCTTGAATCTTCAATCAGATCTAAAAGTTTTAGAAGATGTTTTCTACCAATAGTTGGTTCGCATCCAGAAATTCTAGCTTTCCAAATATTTTTAAAATATATTTCTCTCCATCGAAGTCCTCTTCTAGCTATCTCTACAAGCTTTTCATATACCTGTCTACTAGAGTAGTATTCACCATATTTTTCCGGAAAATCTCTCGAGGGACTTGACCAGCAGTAAAAACATCTTAAACAGCATCCAACGGCATATCCGGTAGCTATTCCACGATAAACTGGAACACAGTAAAATGCGGTATATTTACGCATATCATTTTTCACAACAATCTTCTCAGTAATCCTTGCAATTTCAATAGGATTAAACGGTCTAAATCCAGGAACAATATATCTCGGATAATCCTTCATAATCCTCACATTACTTTAACTAAATTTTCCCTTATAAGGAATTTGCAAGCATTGTTGAAATATAAATAAAGCTAACGAATTATACATAATTGGTAACTTAGTTTGTATAAGGTGTCTAGCATGATATCTGTCCATGTTGATCCGAGAATAGAACTTCTAACAGCTGTTCAACTTTTTACTAGTTGGAGAAAACATGGAATCTGGAGGAAGAGTTATCCATATATGAGAGATATGATTAGATTTTTTGAGAGGTATCGTGCCCATCGAGCAATCAGATTGTTTGAAAAGCTTCTTAAAATAGGTTTTAATTACGATGCACCTGTTGGCCTCATGATGCATCTCTCAAATCCGCCTGAGCTGAAAATCATTGTACCTCTCTCAGAATATCTTATTAAAAGAGCGCACGGTGTTCAACTTCTACAAGAATTTATTGAAGCTTTACGCAATTTTTCAATAAAGTCAAATTTCATTAAATTTTGGGAGGAACACTTAAGTTTTTATAGAATTATCGAGGAGATGGCTTTATCAAAATTAAGATTAAAGTCTGTAGTTAGATCTCTAGAGGAATACTTTGGTGTAAGACAGCATGGGTATCATGTTATCTTAGCTCCGCTTTTCTACGGAAGCTATGGTTACCGGATAAAAGTCAATAGTTTATTCGATATTTATGCGATTCTAGGTCCTAGGGAGATTAAGGAGGATCTCCCAGTTTTCGGCGCAGCATTATTTCACGAATTTGCTCATAGCTTTGTAAACCCCCTTACTGAGAAGTTCTCCAATCAATTTAAAAATGGAGATATTCTCTTTAAACCTATAGCAAATAGAATGATGGCTTTAGCCTACGGAAATTGGGAAACCATTGTAAATGAACATGTTATACGTGCGATAGATATAAGAGTTAATACACGGGGAGAAGCTGAAGGGATTCTTAATACTGAGGAGAGGAGTAGGGTGGCTGAAGGATATTATAAGAAAAAAGATGGTGTATGGAAGTTTTAACCTATTATTATGTTTTCTTATGGAAGAAAATGATATGTATGTTTTTCTCCATATTTCATATATTTATTTTACACTTTTATAAAGGGTTTCTGGCATTGAAAATATTAGTGGAAGTCTTATGAACATGTCTACTAATACCGCTGTAATGAATGGAGTTTCTGGTGAAAAATAATAGTATAGATATCCTCCTATGAATGATGCTGGAGACCTGGCTATAAGCTTTATTAGGTTCTTTATACCCTCCCATCTGCCTCTAAAATTTCTGGATACGAGCTCCATGGTTATTGTCTGAAAGACTGGAGATGATGCAAAAAATATTCCTCTAAAAAATCCATACAATATTAGATATTGAGGTGAGGGTGCAAACAAAAATATCATAACAGATATGTAGAAAAATATTCTGAAGAATGCTAGAGTCTTTACTCTACCATATTTATCTCCAAGTTTACCAATTATTGGTGAGAAAAGTATAGATGCGATATTTAATGCAGTTCCAGTATAACCAATAATAAATTCATCTGCATGTTTTATCTCAACCATATATATTGTTGCAAAGGGCATTGAGAGGTCAAAGACATATCCACCTAAAGTTTCAACTAAAATCCACTTTTGAAGCCATTTTTTCTCTTTAACTATTCTGAATGCGTCTAAAACAGTATATTTTATAGATTCCCCAGAACTATATGTTTCTGAAAGAAACAATATGATAACTACAGTTGTAAAAACAAGTCCTATCAAACCAATATAAAAGAGGGGTCTAATTCCTTGAGTGGATATTCCTCCACACATATTTATAATGTACGCTGCAATCAATGGTGAAAATATCGATGTAGTAATGGATAGAGAGGATATTAGTCCAAAACCAAATGCTCTAGATTCTCTAGATGTTGATTCAGCTATCAAGATATTTTCAACGCTTTTTAATCCAAAGAAACTTGTTATCGATAATGCTAATCCAAGTAAACAGAAAGTCCAGTTAAATGCAAATGCAAAAAATACTATTGAAAGAATTTCCAGAAGCAATCCTATAATATACGCTTTCTTTCTACCAAAAATATCTGAGATAAAACCTAAGCTAGAGGATATAAATGAGGATAAAAGGCTTGCAATACTTCTAAATAATCCTAAATAGGCTACATTTATACCCAGCATTACAATATATAGATAAATGTATTGTGAATATAGGTTATTAAAGAAACCCGATAACGAGCGCCTAAAGACAAGCAATTTATAATTATTTTTCATCAATATACACCTCAGCTATAGTTGAGAGATATCCTTAATATGTCTAATTAATCCAGGCGAGCCCAGCTTTAAATACAATTTTTCTGTCCATAGATAGGTTTCGGGATAGGGGCCTAGAAAAACTATCTGTGTAGGCCATAATAGTCCAGCAATATATGGGAGATCTATGTATCTTAGACAATTAAGCATTTCGATACATGGTCCAGTTCCATCAGGATTTGATGGAAGATTTTGTGTAGGTGGAGGATTATGAAGTATAAGTGTAGATAGTTTTTTCCACAACAATGCTGTATAGAGAGCTATTACACTCATTTCTCCACTACCCATTAATCCAATATTACTAGTATCTATCCAATTCAGTCTAGATATTGCTTTAAGAGCCCTAATGGTATCATATACTCTCATACTTGCAATAGTTCTTCCAGTAAGCATAGAGACTCGTCTAAGATACCATTGTAACTCGTTTCCCCAAGAAGTTTCTCCAATACCTCTAACCTCAATATATGCTCTAGCAAACATCTTATCAAGATTTTTTAAAGGACTACTATTATGTCTAAAAGTTTCTCCAGGATTTAGCAGAGCTAAAACTATGGGTGTAGGGGTCTTAGCATTCCTATGTCTTGTAACGTGGATGTGAAGCCGCCACCCCTCTTCAGAAGTAAATCCTATAAGGTATCCTAGCCATTCACCAGCCTCTTGCTCCAATTCAATTCTCATATCAAGGTTACATGGTTCCTTCGGAAATGCGTTAAAGGTTTTCTCATACAATGTTTCTATAAGCTTCCTCCTATATTCTATAAGCTTCTCCCTAGAATCTATATTTGGTGGAGATGTCTTCTTTATAAACCACTTATGCACAGTTGTTGTACGTTCATCACTTGGAATACCATTTATAAAAACCTTTAAAGAATCTATAGATTCTCTATGCTCTAAATCTATATCTTTAACTTCATTTAAAGGTATATCGATATTTCTTAAATGCTTTAAAAACCATGAGAAAACAGCTTTACGAGATAATTCGTGGTATGAATGCGGTCCTGGGGTCTCTATAAGCCTAATATTGTCAGAAGCATCTAAAATATCGTAAAGTTTCTTAAGCTTATCATAGATTTTTCTAACAGAATTTATATCAAATATCCAATCCCTTTTAGCTGATGCAATTAATAATGGTCTTGGGGCTATGAGTGCACCTACATCGGTTAGATCCCACATATAATTGTTTATCCAAAACATACAGTCGCAGTGGCCGTTTATCGTGAATTTACATACATGTGATTCAATTGTAGCTGTACCACATACAGGTGCACACGCCTTAACCCTATCATCTACAGCTGAAACATACCATGTCATTGCTCCTCCACCCGATATACCTGTAACACCTATTCTATTACCATCAACTTCGGGTCTAGATTGAAGTAAATCTATTGCTCTAATAGCATTCCAAACTTCTACTCCTGTAGGAGTATATCCAAGACTATACCAGTTAAATAAACCATATCTATATGTTCCATGATGGTATCCAGGTATTTCACCCCATTGTATTGTCTCGATAAGAAGTGTAACAAATCCTAATTCGGCAAACCTTTGTGGATGAGCTTGATAATGATATTTCTGGTTACGGGCATGTCCACACAAATATAGTATTGCAGGCATAGGTCTACTATAATTTTTAGGAATATAGAGATTTCCCGCTACATATAGTTTTGGAAGACTTTCAAAATATAGTTTCTCTACAACATATCTTTCTCTATCTAATACACCCGTAATGGTAACGTTAAGCGAGGGCCTATCTTTCATATCGATATATTCTGTAATACCAAGCATATCTATAAATTGTCTCCATCTTTTAGGTCTCTCCCTCATCCACTTATATTTGTTATCAATAGTGTTTAAAGAGAAATTGGTTATAGATCTAGCTTCTCTACAAAGATACTCATAGATATTCAATAATATACACCAAATATACTTTTAACTAATAACCATTATTTAAATAAAATCATTAAAGAATAATTTAAACTAAATTTTTAATCGCTTTCTCTAAAAATTCTCTTCCCTCTATGAGGGACTCGACTACATTTTTACCTGTCTCGTCTTCAAGTACAAGCCAACCCTTATATCCTTGATTCTTTAGTTCTTTAAGATAATCTTTCCATGGTACTAAACCTTTACCAACCGTAGCTTTCTTAGTTTTAGGATTATAATCTTTTGCATGAGTATGGATAATCCAATTACTTAAAACTCTTACACCGTTAACGATTTCATCGACCCCGTAGCGTAAGAGATTGGCTGGATCAAAATTAACCTTTAATCCATCACTATTAATCTCTAGAATAAAGTCTTTTAACACATTTATAGGTTCCATACCAGTTTCGATGCAGAAATATGCACCTATATTTTCTGCAAATTTAGCGATTTCCTTAATACTACTAAAAATTATATTATATCTTTTATCATCTTTATTCTCCGGTATGACACCGGGATGTGTTGTAACAATAGGTGAACCCATATCGACAGAGAGTTCTAGGGCCCTCTTAGTTTTCTCAATTCTCTTCTCTATACCTTCTGGGTCATCAAAGCCACCAAATCTATTTGGACTACTTAGTTGTGCACAAAATCCAGTTATTTTTAGACCGTATGAATCAATAGTCTCTTCCACCCTTTTCCTACATTTTACATCGCATCTATATGGGTCAAGAAGACAGGGCAGACTCGATCCATAGTCAACACACCATAACTGGACGCCTTCAACGCCTATCTTAATAGCTAATTCCAGTTGCCTTAAAAGGTCATTATAAGAAGATGTTAAACCTATAGACCATATTGTTAATCCGATTTTAAACATACTAAAAATATACCTGAGGAAATATATAATGATTTCAGCATACCTTAAATACACATAGACTAAGAGACAAAGTAATATTTAGCGTTATTACTTTAAAAATACCTGCCTAATATAGGTAAATATATTCCATTCCCGATTAAATATATTAACCATATATTTTATGGTAGATTTAGATAATCCCTGCTTCAATAATTCTTTCTCAAATACTTTTTTAGTATACCAAAACCTATATTTTAAAACAATCAGAATAAATAATATATAGATTAGATAAAAAATTATTTTAAATATCTTGAAGACTTTTTTAAAAATATTTGTCAGCATCCTTTTCTCCATACCTTTTCTTTACAAGTCTAAATACCTTTCCCCATCCAGATATTTCTTCTATAATACCCATGCTAACTAGTTTCGCTAACCTTTCCCTCACAATTCTCCTCGACGCCTTCCCCCTCATTTTTCTTAGTTCACGTGTCATCTGGGAAATATTTAAACCATCTTTATGACCTGCTAAGATTTGGATGATTAATCTAGTTATCTCATCTTTAATAATATCACTGTCACTTAGGTAACTATAGATTGTAGTGATTTCTTTAAACGTTTTTAAGGTTAAGCCATAGGCATTGATACCTGTTCTAATTAGCTGGATATCAGGGGTTTTAAATATTTTTTCAATTTCATCTAGTCTATGAAGTATTAGATTTAAAATTGCCTCTAGTCTGATGAGCCTCTCTCTTAGCTCTTCTACTGACAATAATTTTCCACCAAATATGATGGAAATATATTTATTCTTTCTTAGACTTGATTTCAGCTAAACTTTTCCCAAGCTTTGTAAATGCAGATAAATATTCCTCAGCCATTTCTAATGCTGTATCCCTAGGTATACCATTTTCTACAAGAGTTCTATAGAATGTTGCTACAGCCTTACCTACTTCTCTTCCAGTTTCCTCGGAATATACTGCAGTCAATATACCTTTAATAAGTTCAGGTATTTTGGGAATAAATTCTGAAATGGTGGTAAGTACTTCCTTCAATTCCTCTACGTCCTTTGCTTTATATATCATTTTTTCCTCAGACATGTTTTCACCACGATAATATATATGTGTGGACATCTTTTTAAACATAGTGGATAAAAGTGGTCAAACTATGATAATTGTTTTATAGCTAAGTATTGATGTAAATATTGGTGATATTTTGAATTTTTTTATTTGGCCAGCAAAACCTGGTGAAAGAATTTATAGGGATAGTATTCCTAGACCGGAGATGATCGGTAAACCATTAGAGTTAAAGGCTGCTAGGAATGAGTTTGAGGGAAATATTTTCGGCATCAGATCAAATATAGATTTACATGAATGTCGTATAGAGGTTAGTGATTTAAAAGGTTTTAAAGATACTATTTCTAAAGATAATATTAGGTATGGATTTATAGGATTTATACCCGTATCTAAAAATACTCCAGATACGCCTATAGATGAGATTGAAAGAGGGGCTCCAATAGAGGTTCCCGATCCAATACTCGATTTAGATTCAATAGACATTAAGGCTGAAAATAGTCAGCCATGCTGGTATTCAGTATATGTTCCTAAAAATATTTCTTCCGGAGAATATCGTGGATATATTAGGATTTATTCTAGAGAAGGTGAGGCAAAGATAGACGTAATTCTACATGTATATCCTATAACACTACCCGATGAAAGAAATCTCTACGTAACTAACTGGTTTAATGTAGATAAGATTGCATCTACATATAATATAGAGTTGTGGAGTGATGACTTCTGGAAGATATTTGAGAAATGGATAAAATTTATGTCTAAATATAGGCAAAATGTTTTCTTAGTACCATTACATACCATTAAAATTATTGAGAAGGATGGAAAATATGTTTTTGACTTCTCTATATTTGATAAATATGTTGAAATATTGTTTAGAAATGGAGCGGATAGAATCGAGATAAGCCATATAGCCCACTATGAAAAATGGGGTGGAGACAAAATATTGTTTAGAGATTTTAAGGTGAAGACTATTAATGGAGAGGAGAGGAATATAAATGGATCTGAGATTCTTCCTCATCTGCTACCAGCGCTTGAAAAACATCTTGTTGAGAAGAATTGGATCGATAAAGCTATGATTCATGTATGTGATGAGCCTACGGAAATCGGTATAGATGAATGGAAAAAGTTTTCAAGCTATGTACATAGATATTCTTCCAAGATTAGGAGAATTGACGCTATAGAGACTGTTGGATTTGAAAAATTTTTAGAGATATGGGTTCCAACTCTAAATCATTTTAGTGATTGGATGGAAAACTATGCTAATGCCATGGAACAGGGATACGAGGTATGGTTCTATACTTGTTGCAATCCTAAGGGAAGATATCCGAATAGATTTCTTGATTATCCACTTGTAAAGACGCGTATACTTCACTGGATAAACTATGCCTATCGTCTTAAAGGATATCTACACTGGGGATTCAATCATTGGGGCGAAGATCCATTCGGCGAGCCCAGGGCGAATCTTCCTCCAGGAGACACCCATATAGCTTATCCCGGTAAAAATGGACCACTATCCAGTCTAAGATTAGAGGTTATGAGAGATGGTCTTGAGGACTACGAGTATTTGAAGCTTTTAGAAGACGAGATAAAGATTGTAAAGAGAATTCTAGGTAGAATAGACATGCCTTTTGAGAGGAGAAGTATAGAGATATGTAGAAGAATTGTGGAAAATATAACTAGTTATCCAAGAAATATGGGGAAATTATTGGAGGTTAGAGAGGAAATTGTAAAAGAAATACTAGAGATTAAGAAGAAACCATATATACTGGTGTTAACAGAGCCGCCAGAATATAGGATGATTGTAGAAGGTCCAGCTATGATTTTGGTTAAAGGTATTTGTGAGAAAGATGCTCAGATAGAGGTAAATGGTAGATCAGTTAAAGTGAGAGACGGATATTTTGCAACGTATATATTTTTAACAAGAAGGGAGAATAAGATAAATATAAGGATAACTAAAGACGGAGAAACGAAGATTATTGAAAGAATATTTAAAATAATATAGTTGGTCAGCAAAGGCCAATTCGATCACAAATCATCCTGACATGCATTCATCATTCCAAGTATTAATAATTTCTTAATTATATAATTAATATACATCAATATATACTTACTAAGGAAGGACTGTAATTGTATCGTATATTTGGGGAAAGGTATGATAGATGTTGATTTAAATAAGATTATTAGGACAGCTGAAATTTATACTTAAGGGGAGATCGAAGACAATGTAAATATTCTATTATTTTTGACGAAAGGGGGTAGATGTCTCAGCTGTAGTGAGGTATCAGAAATGATGGGAATATTAGAAAAATTGTCTGAGAAAATAAGAGTAGAAAGACATATAGATGATATACATATGAGAAATATTAGAAGTATGAGGAAAACACAGAGTTTAATGATAAATATATAATAGGTGTATTTTATGGTTAAAACATCTCTAGCCCAATTATCATGGGTTGAAGCTCAGAAATACTTTAGTGAAAACGATATAGTTATACTACCTATAGGTTCTACAGAGCAGCACGGACCTCAAAATCCATTGGGAACCGATCATCTAATAGCCGAGAAGATTGCTGAAAAGGTTTCCGAAAAAACTGGTATATTATCGATGCCAGTAATACCGTATGGTGTAAGCAGGCATCATAAACATTTTCCTGGAACAATATATGTTTCAGAAAATATTTTTGAAAAATATGTGGAGGAAGTATGTACTTCTCTAATAAGATATGGTGTTTCAAAAATACTTGTAATAAATGGTCATGGTGGAAATTTATCATCACTTATAAAGGTATCTGGTGAGTTAAGAGAAAAATATAATGTATTTATGGTTATAATGCAGTGGTGGAGTCTTTCCTCTATAAAAAATCTAGGTATCTTTAAGGGGGATGAAAGATATCATGCTGGGGCTGAAGAAACATCTCTAATAATGTATCTATATCCTAGTCTAGTCGATTTAGATAAAGCTGTGGATGAGAAGCCTAAAAAACTTTCGCTGAGTAAATATAATGTATATTATTATACATATACGAGGGATATAAGTGAAAGCGGAGTGCATGGTAGGGTGAGAACAGCGTCTAAGGAAAGGGGTAAAAAGGTTTTCGATATAATTGTGGAGGAAACAATAAAGATTTTAGATGAAATGAGGAATTTAAGGCTGTCTAGATAGATTTATTTATTAGTGTTGTCATTATATTTTGATTATCATGATTGTTGAGAAAAAATTTTTTATATTTATTGATTCTCTTCTAGGGAAAACGGTAAAGCTTTCTCGTGAAGAAAAGGTTGAATCAATTTTTGTTAGAAAGGCTATTATACCTAAATTTATATATGATATAGAGATTGATGATGAAAAATATCCTAGGATTTCTTTCAATAAGCTTAGTTTGCTTCAAATTACTAGTGATAGAAAGATATATGGTCCCGGTGAGAATGCTAGGATTATCGTTGTAAATCTAGGTAGGCCTGAGGAAAAAGTTGATATATATGTTTATCGCGACAATAATTTATTCTTTAGTGAAAAATTATCTATAGATGAGTTTGGTATAGCATTTACGGAGATATCTGATCTAGAGACTGGAAAATATAGGGTTGAAGCCAAATATATGGATGAGAAGGCTGTAACCGAGTTTACGGTTACCCCGTTTAGACTACCATTGATTCAAGCATTTTTTAAAAAATATTTTCTAGAGAGAAATATATTGAAGGCGGATGTAGAGGTATATAGGCTTAACATGCCATATACGGGTGAATGTAGAGTTGGATTATACTGTAAATATTGTGATAAAATTGTATTAGAGAAAGATGTTTTGTTTAAAAATGGTTTAGCTAGTATTGAACTCGATTTCTCAGGACATTCAGGTCCATTTACTCTCTATTTAACCTTAAAAGATGGTTCATCCACATCTATTATGGTTCCGCATACAGGTATAACTGAGAGAAGGAAGATTGTTTTAAGTAGTTATGGTAAAATTTTCTCTGCTACACTCACACCTGTAGAAAATGCTAGGAAAATTAGAGGTCTATATATTTTTGAGGATGGAGTATCTTCTCAGCCAATAATTATAGATAGAATATATGATAAAAATATTAGAATAAAGGTTTTAGAAAAATTTGATATACTTAAGATAGGGCTGTATAATCCATTGGATAAAAAATATATTTTAAAGGAGTTTAAAAACGTTGATGAAAATAGTGAGCTTATATTTAAGGGGTTTAATCCACTAACATTTATAGTTATAGGTGGATTTCTAGATAAAAATGTGTTTGAGGCAACGGCAGTATCAATATATCCAGAAGATATTGAGGTGGAATTATCTTGTCCCGAACATGTTTATCCTGGAGGAGAATTTAAAATAAAGTTTAGGTCTAATAAAAGGATTCATGGAGTATTATTGATACACGATTCTAGAATAGCACATGAAAGTATTGTCAGTAAACTTGCAAAAAATGTTTTTAACGCTATAAGTGATTTTAAACAGCTTGTTAAGATAATATATAGGGGTATAGGGATTCCTAGAGGTGTTGGAATAGGTAGAGGTTTTACGTTATTGGCTAGACCTTCTTTAGCTATGCCTTCTCCGCCCGCTGCAGCAAGAGAAGCTGTTGAAGTTGAGGAGATGAGAGTTGAATATAGGGGTTTAGAGAAGTTTTTCACGTTTTTTGATGAATTTGTATTTGAAGGTGATTTTGAAAGAAATATTAGGATTGGTAGACAGCCTGGAACATATATGGTAAAATTCTATGGTTTTAATGGAACAGATTTTATTGAGAAAGATTTTCGAATCGAGGCCAGTAAGCCCGCTATGGTTGAAGTAGATATACCGTCATTTATAGATGTGGATGAAAATGTTTGGGGTAGGGTAAGCTATACTGTTTTCGGTAAAGGTAGACTATACATTGAGACTCCATGGGGAAGACATGTTAAAACTGTTGAGGGTACAGGTATAGAGAGATTTCTAATAAAGGGTCCTGGAAAAATTAAGGTTATTGTTGAGAAAGACGGATTTATAGATGCCGTTGAAGGAGAGATTAAGAAGCCTGGATTAGAGAAACTCGTTTTCTCAAACATATTTTTGCTTAGAAATGGCGAGGAGATTGAGGGTAAGAGAATCGTGATATATCCTTCACCAATGTCTCTAGCAAGGGATGTTGTTGAAAGATTGGTTCAATATCCATTTGGATGTGCTGAACAGACTTCAAGTAAACTTGCAGGACTCGGAATAATTTTACGATCAATTAGAAATAATTTGATAGATATGGATGTTAAGAGGGTTGAAAAGCTCATTAAGATAGGTATAGGTAGAATGAAGAAATTTTATAAGGATGGATTGTTCTCCTTATGGGAGGAATCCAGTCCATCTGTAAATGTAACCATAAAAGTTTTAGAGAATCTTAGACCAATGTATGGTCTCGGGTTCAAGGAAATTGATGAAATGGTTGATAAATGTGTTTCAACTCTGCTTGAAAAAAATGTTAGGGATAATGATTTACTATTCTATGATAAAAGGTTTCTCTCGGATATTAAATGTATTGAAGATGCTGTAAATATCTATTTACATGTCGAGGAATTGAAGAAAAAGGCTTTAAAATATATTTTAGACAACATGATTTCCCTTAATGGTCAAGTCTATTGGTCTGCCGATAAATCTTGGGCTGGAAATATTGAGGCAACTTGTAAAGCTTTAAAGCCAATATATATGGAGGGATATATGGATGTTTTTAGAAAGGGTTTCAAGTATATTTCATCGAAAATTGTTAATGGAATGTTGTATACTACTTCTGATACTAAGGCTTTCATTGAACTATTATCTATTCTAAAACCCCCCCATAAAGTAAAGATATCTGTGAATGGAAAGATAATGGATGTAAAAGATACTTTAGTTGTAAAGGGTAGGGTGAAGGCTTTATCGGAAAATGTTTTAGCTAAAATAGATTTTGAGAAAACTGTAAATCTATTTGATGTTAAGGGTAAAATAAGGTACAGTATCAATATCGATAAAACAAGCCTAAACATCGGTGAAAGAGCATCGATAACTTTAATCGTCGAGGAGAAAGATAGTGTACCTATTGCTAAAATATGGCTACCTGCAAATATAGTGGCAATTGAAGGTGGTGCAAATATCCAACTTATACATACTCCGGTAAAATATGGTAGAGTTAATATAATAGTTATTGGTGTTAGAAAGGGTAGGTCGAAACTCAGAAGCCTTGTATATGATATGTATAATTCGGAGAAAATCGGGATAACGCTTCCAATAGATATTTCAGTAAATTAAGTTCTATATTCATGGAATATGATTAATAGGGTTGCTGTTAGACTTGAAAGCAATTCTGGTACAGATACTCCGCTAGAATATATTTTATTATAGTATAGTATCCATATAATTATGTATATTATGGACGTTATTACTCCAATTTTAAGCCTTTTTTCAATACTCAGTATCACCATTGATATCCACATTGAGATGAAGAATGATACCGAGACTAATCCATGTAGAGATCTATATGCTTCATCGTATACGCCTATTAACTGTAAAAATATTGATGTAATAAACATGGCTATCCATGTAATTTTTGTATTATTTTTAAGAAATATTATAGAATATATTGATAACAATAGTCCTCCGATAGCCAAGCCAAAATTATATATTGGTGCAGACTTAGACCTTATACAGTGTCCTAGGTCGCTTAAAGCGTTTCTATTCCATGAAAACCATGGTGAAAAGCTTATTGAAGCAAATATACATGAATATATTATGAGGAAGGTAATTAAAACAAATATTAATCCCATCTTCATAATGACCACTTATAATTTTCTAAATATTTTTACAACTATAAAAGCATGATGGAGATAGCAGCGATTCCAACAAATATTGGTATAAGATTTATTCCTCCCCTTTCTTTCTCCTCTTTAGGTAGATTTTTCAATATAATTATCGTAAGGATTTTTCTAATAATATCACCTAATACTAAAGCTTAATATCGACTCTATACTGCTCAATTTTTTCTTCATCCACAGTTATACCTAGTCCAGGTTTATCTGGAACTTTGGCTTCGGCACCCTTGATTTCTAGATCTTTTACTAAAAGGTCTTTGAGAAATTGTGGACCATTTGTATCTACTGGTACAACTATATTTAGAGTTGAGTATAGATGAATCGATGCTATGAATCCCACACCGCTTTCAGTCATTCCGCTTCCCATTAAAGATATTCCTGCAGCCTCAGCCAATCCACTAATTTTTAAAGAAGTTTTTAAACCAGATTTAGCAACTTTTAATACAAGTGCATCTAAAGCGTTCATCGATATCAACTTTAGTAAGTCGTAATGAGTAAAAAGTGATTCGTCAACAGCTATAGGTATAGTACTTTTCGACACAATTCTACTTAATCCATGAAAATCATAAGTTGGAACCGGTTGTTCAATACATACTATACCATCTATATCTGAAATTTTTTTCAACAGAAATGTGAAAGAATAACTACTATATGCTTGGTTTGCATCCATCCATATTTTTGCATCTGGAACAGAGTTTTTTAGAGAGGATATTAGCCTATAATCTATTTCTGGATCACCCATAATTTTCAGCTTAAAACATCTATAACCTTTTCTCCACATTTCTTTACCATATTCTCCGACTGTTTCTGGATCTCCGGAGATAAGCGCAGACATCTCAACTGTATTTCTATTCTTTCCTCCAAGTAATACATGTATAGGTGTACCTAAAATTTTTCCAACTAAATCATGTAAAGCTATATCTACAGCTGACTTTGCGAATGGTTGGCCTGAGCTTACAACTGGGGCTAAGGCTCTATCTAATTCATACATAATTCTATTTATTTGAAACGGATCCTTTCCGATTAAAATTGGAGCTACATATTTTTTTAAAGTAGTGTATACCGTTTCCATTGTTTCATACATCCATGCTGGCATAGGTCTGGCCTCACCCCATCCAACTACTCCGTCACTTGTAGTGATTTTTAGATAGATGTGTTCACCAGGCTTGCTACGCGAACCAACATATCCTCGAGAAATCTTGAAGGATCGTATAAATGGTATTTTTAATGGAAAAACTTCGACACTATTAATTATAGTCATAATATCACCAATAAATATAGTAGAATAAAATATTTATTGATTATTGAGAATTAAGTAATTGGTGAGTTCTTTGGGAAAAAAGAGAGGTAAGAGAATGATTGTAGTTACATTCCATATACCTGAAAATCAGTTGGAAACATTGGATAACCTTGTAAGAGAAAGGGGGTATACAAGTAGAAGTGAGGCTATAAGAATAGCTTTAAGAGAATTTCTAGATAAATATATTAAACAATACCGAATAAATGTCGATTAAATATGTTATATAAAAATATATAATTATTATAGCCTTGATCATAATTATACTAATATTAGTCATAAATACTAGGAGAAGAGAGATGTTTAAAATCAATTTCACATTGTCCGGAGGATTTCCAGGATTTTTCAAGAGAATAGAAATAGATGGAAGAATATTAATCTATAGGATTAGGAATTCAAGCTATAAGTTTGAGCTTAAAGATGAAAATATAATGTTTTTAAAATCATTCATAGAGGATAGATTGAAATATATTCGTGGAGAATATCGGCCCGTTAAAGGTACAGATTTTCTAAAATATCGTTTATCGATTGAATTAAATAGTAGAAATTATACAGTTTCCTGGGTAGATGAATGGGCTTTGAATAAAAGTCTTCCTAAAGAAATTTTAGAAATTGAAAACCTATTTAAAAAGCTTTTAGAAATATATGAGGTTAAGTCTTCTTATAATAGGGTTGCCTATATAGAGAAAAATAATTTAGTCTTAGAGATATATGTTAGGAAGCTTGGTGAAAAAATATTTTTGGCTACTCTAATCGAAAATCTTGGGGAAGATATAAAGTATATATCGCCTACACCCTGTCATCCGGACATTTTGATAAAAATTGATGAGGAAAGGATATTTTATCCAGGATATACAGATACACCATGTATTCAAGTATTAGAGGAAAGGGTTCTAAGAAGGGGTGAGCAGAAAATAACATTAGCCACATGGACTCCGCAGAAGACAGAGATATATGAGATAGAGGCGTCATTTCCATTTCATGGAGAAAAGCTAATTAAAATTAAACAGAAAATAAAATCTGATTAAATTAGTAATATATCTTTATATGAAAATATAGTAAATACATATATTTGATGATGAAGATGGAAGTTTATAAAAAGATTTTTGTGAAACCTCCTTATAAGGGTGTTAGTATAAACTGTGCTTTATCTTATGTTGATAAAGATACATTTAAAATGGTTAGAATATGTACATTTCAAAACCTTTCTGATAGACCTAGTCAACAATACATAAGTTATTCAACGAATAATGGTATGGATTGGAATGCAGGGAAACTTTTAAATAAATATAAGGTTGTGAAGGATGGTACGATAAGATATTCTACGATGCCTTGGCTTGACGAGGATAAGGGGATATTATTTCTATTTCATCATACAATTTATATGAAGAATGATGAAGTTTTAACTGGACTCTATGGTAGAAAAATTTTCTATCAATATTCTAAGGATGGAGGTAATACTTTTACTGAGTTTTCTCAGATAATAGAATCTGGAGGAGAGTTTGACGAAAAACATTATATGAGAGATGTATGGTATGGTAGAAATTCTGCCAGCATTGGAAATATACCTATAAAGCTATCTGCAAATGAAATACTCTTACCATTATATTATTTTCCATTGGATAGAAATGGAAGACTGTATAATCCTATAGGGGCATATACGTATACGAATGTAGTATTTCTACATGGATTTTGGAGGAATAAGTATATTGAGTGGATTTCCTCCGATCCGATAACGATTGATCCCTATAAATCCACAAGAGGTTTAAGTGAACCAGCTGTAATAGAGCTGGATAATGGAATACTATTTACAGTTATGAGGGGAAGTAATGATAGAATGCCGAGTCTACCTGGATATAAATGGATAAGTGTATCAGAAGATGGAGGGTGGTCCTGGAGTAAACCGGAGCCATTTAAATATGATGATGGAGAGAAAATATTGTCTCCGGCAAGCTATTCAGCGTTAATAAAACACTCTAGTGGAAAAGTATATTGGATAGGAAATATATCAAAGACGAATCCAGTTGGAAATAGCCCTAGATATCCGTTAGTTATAGGTGAAATAGATCAAGACAAAATGGCTTTAAAACGAAGTACGATGACAATAATCGATACGAAGAGGAGAGGAGAATCAAAATATCTACAATTATCAAACTTTAATGTATATGAGGATAGAAAGACTAGAGAAATAGTGGTAACATTGGCCAGACTATTCCCCCAAAATAGAGAGGATTGGACAGCACCATGCTATATGTATAGAATAAAAACTTAAGCTCCAGATGATTTTTGAATTAATCTCCATTTCTCTATTATCCTTCCATCGGACAATTTCTGTTTCACATTAAATTGTTTAGTAGAGCAAACATAAGTGATGTAGAAATATGTGGAATTCGAGAAGATAACATTATGCTATTGATTCGAATTCAATAATATTAGAGAATATTTAATAAGGATACTGAATATACAATAGGGTATGAGGCATAATTATGCTTAACATTATAAATAGATTTTTTGTTAAGATGCAAAGGTATGTTCAAGGTATTCCTGCAGGTTCAGCAAATCTCTATGAAAAGATAGCGGCTCGATTTCTTAGTCCTATATATAGAAACATAACCGAAGAAGTATGTAAAAATATTAATGAAAAATCTAATATGCTTGAAATAGGATGTGGTACAGGGAAACTGCTTATAGAAATTCTTAAAAAATGGAAGTTAAAAACATTATAGGTCTAGATATTTCAAGTGCTATGATAAAGATTTCTAGGAAAAACTTAGTTAAAAATAATGTGTATGAATTAGCTGATCTAGTTTTAGCCGACGCTCATAAAATACCTTTAAGAAACATGTGCATAAATTTAATAATTAGTACTGGAACGCTTCATCATATTAGAAAGCCTGAAAAAATGTTTGTAGAATGTAATAGAATTTTAAAGAACGGGGGAGAGGCATGGATATATGAGTTTTCACATGATGCCCCTAAATCAGATCTAGTTAAATTTGCAAATATTTTAAAGAAACCAAAATATATACTTAGAATTCTTTCAGTAATGCATGGACTCCCACGTCAAACTTATGAAAAGGGGTATATTAAAAACTCATTGGCTGAGGCAGAGGTAAAATATAGGATAGAATATATTGGAGTATTAACTAAATTAGTATTAATGAGATAACTGAAATTACAATATTTTAAATATTTATTTTTCTCTATTATAATTTAAAGGCTTTAGTTTTTATTTGTTTTTCAAGGTATGGAGAATATATTGGGAGATACTATTGTTAAATGATGTCACGGAAAATATGTTACCTTAAATAGTTTTAGTAGAAGAGAAATATTTTTTGAAGATAATATAAGGTTTATTTAAAAAGTTTCATTAATTTAGAGAAGGATTTCAACTATATCCCTGGAAAAAACTCTATATTTAAATTTATATTTATCTCCTTACTCCGAGGTAGCTGAAATTTTGCTCACCCCAAAATTCGTATACCAAATATTTTTCATTTTATCCATAAACCCTTTCTATTTAGTATCTTAAAATGTTTTTCTGCTTTTTCAAGTAGGAATTCTATTAATTTATTTAATGATGTATGTTTACCTGAAAATTCTTCATTCCATTCTAAAACAGCTTCATTATAAAGCTTCAACTCCATTATTCTTTGCCTAGCAAGGCTTAAAAGTTGCTTCTTAGTCAGTATATTAATGGGTTTACCATCTAGAATTAGACCAGGGCATTCTCTAACGGCATTCTCCTGAAGTTCGATATAAATATCATTGTTCATAACAGTATATTTGAATGGATAAAATCTACAAGCCAGAGGCTTAAAATCATGAACCAAGCATTCACCATTATCAGATAAAAATATACATCTACCATGAAAATTTCTCAGGGAGAGATAATATTTACGGTCTTTAAATTCGATAACTGGATAATGTTTCGAAGATCTATATATGAAAATATTTCTTAGAACCACAGCAAAATATACATCAACGTCTCCATAAAATTCTAATCTAAACAAATCGAGATGAGAGAGGGGAATCCAATATCTTGTACAGCAAACACCGCATCGAAGACAATGGAAAAGAACCATACCCCCCTTAATAATTCAAAATAAAACATAAAAATAAATTTTACCAATCGAAGGTTCTGTTAACTTATTGTTGATATAACGTCTTGTGGATAAAGGAAGTTGCCGAAGGAAATTTAGGCGAAGTGAAATGAAGCCTTTTATCCATTGTCAGGCGTCCCGAAGAGCAAAATCTCTCTAAAAGAAATTTTGAGTTTCGAGGGTACGCAAGTTTCTATATGTTTGGTGCGGCGAAATCATTTTTTAATCTTGCAATATCTTTTAATCGGACATTTCTCGCATTTAGGATTTTGTGCTCTGCAAATCTGTCTCCCAAATTCTATCAATATTAAATGAGTCTTCATTCTCTGGTTGGGTGGTATCTCTGCTTCAAGTTTCGCTCTTAAACTCTCATAATCATCTCTTTCGTTGGCTATTCCCAATCTTTTCATTATTCTGAAAATGTGAACATCAATAGGTAGAACTTTTTCTCCTTTAATCGCCATTAAAAAGACATCTGCGGTTTTCGGCCCAATTCCCTTTATTGTTATCAGTTTTTTCTTGGCTTCATCGTAAGGAAGATTCAATATTTTATCTAACTTTCCATCATATTTTTCAACTAAATCTTTGGCTATATTTTTAATTCTTCTGGCTCTGATCTTATACAAACCCGCTGGTTTAATAACTTTCTCAATCTCTTTCACGCTTGCTTCTGCCACATCTCTAACACCGTTAAACTTCTCAGCAAATCTTTCAGTGGCAGTTTTCACATTTTTCCAGTATGTTCGCTGGGAAAGAATTATACTAACCAATGTTTCAAACGGAGTATATCTTCCCCACCACTCGTTAATTTCGTATTCCTTTGATAGAATCTCCACTATCTCTCTAAGTTTTGTTCCCATACTCATCACTTGGCAACACTCGCCATACAGATATATCTCATTGCGCGTATCCCCTTTTCCTTAAAACCAGAGCAGTAGAGCAGAACATTTGTTAAAACAACTGTTACCTTTGGATAATTCTCCCATCCCTTTTCATATAGTTTTTGTTTTTCCATATTTCACACTTTCTTTCTATTTTCCATATTATATGCGCAAATTAAATAATAAATTATCCAACCCTTAAACTTGCCCCACCTTTCCGTAAATTTTCTAACCATGTCTCCGGATTGAAGTTTTCCATCAAAGTAGAAGTGTGAAACCGCTTTTCTGGCTCCGAGGTCGTCGGGAACGCAGAGATCCATTCTTCCCAATGTTGTTATCAGTATCAACTCAGCAGTCCACCTTCCAATTCCTCTAAATTTTATCAACTCGGTAATTGCTTCCTCATTACTCAATCTTTTAATTTTCTCCAAATTGTATCCATCGACTACTTTCAGTGCGAGTTCTTTAATGTATCTGGATTTCTGACGGGATAACTTGCATCTCCTCAATTCAGTTTCATCGGCGTTTGCCAACGCTTGTGGTGAAGGAAAATCATAATATGGTTCGCCATTAATTTCTATTTTCTCTCCGAATTTTCTAACTAATGCTCCGGTCATTACATAGGCAGCCTGTAAAGAAATCTGCTGTTGGATTATTACTCTAACCGCCCCTTCAAATATACTCGCTCCGATACCCGGCGGTCTCAGACCATAAAGTTCTTTCTTTATCTTACGAAGTATCTTATCTTGTTCCATAAAATCATACAATGCTCTGAGGTCATCTCTTAATCTAAAAATATCCATGATTTTATCCGACAAATATCTCTTTTCTTTTGCATTAAGTTTGGAAAATGCGTTAATTCTCAACTTTGGCTTTTCTACCGTACCAACAGACGTAACACTTACCGGAACTAATTTATCTCCAATTTTAAAACTCCGTCTCCAGATGCCATCTTTATAAATTTCTGGCTGTGGTTCCTTGGATGAAGAATAAAATCTCCACTGCAGATCAAAATTATAAGGTGGAGTTGGTAGGAGTTCGAATAAAGTTTTATCCATGATAATCACTTAAATAAATTGAATTTAAATAATTATCATTAAGCTTTTCAAATCCATAATATAAGTCCTATCTCTGGTTAGGGTAAGTTCAACTCCATCTAGACCGATATGATGGATCT
>Ga0190304_1000374_pt1 | contig 21225 bp, 26 predicted proteins | sample 48700712_MG_FD_161670 | JGI IMG/M metagenome (GOLD analysis project Ga0190304, IMG submission 161670) | Hydrothermal vent sediment bacterial communities from Southern Trench, Guaymas Basin, Mexico - 4870-07-1--2_MG | ecosystem: Environmental > Aquatic > Marine > Hydrothermal vents > Sediment ...
TTAATCAGATAAAAGAGAAGAACTATCATGAAAAATATTTAGCAGAGGGGAAAGATATTTATATTTTAGGCGTAGAGTTTAGTAGGGAAACCAGAAATATTACTGGATACAAGTGGGAACATGTTAATTATTAATCTATACGCTTAAACCATGAGAGACTTTAACAATATGCCAAACTAATAGTTTTAGATTGGCTCCTACATTGTAAAGAAAACTAATATCTAAAGGATAACCTGCATCACAATCTTTGTTACAGGAAACGGGAATTTTATTTATCATATCAGATTAAATCCAGAATAGAATCCGCCAGGGGTTTCATTGTTCTTTCGATTATATCAAAAACCATCTCAGATTCATCGTTTCCACCATACCAGGGATCAGGAACCTCTTCACTTCCATCCTGAACAGGATCATAATAACGAAAATATCTAACTGTTCCCTTATTATGCTGACCTTTTATGGTTCTTTTAATTCTGGACATAGTTGTATTATCCATAGCAAGAATTAAATCAAACTCTTCTCCGTCAGCTGGATAAAAGTTACGGGAATAATGCTCTATAGAAAGGCCTCGTTTAGAAGCTGTACGAACGATATTATCACAAAGCTCCTGACCTTCATTAAACACATTTACTCCGGAAGATTCCACTTTTATTTTATCTGTTAGATTATTTTTCTTCAGATATATATCCAGTAATATATGAGCAAGAGGAGATCTGCATACATTACCCATACAAACAAACATAACTTTAAACATTAAACTAATCCTTTGGTTGCTGAGATCGTTCCTCAGGACTACGTCCTTCCGGTACGACTCATTGCCGAGCAATAGACGAAGTCTAAAACCAGGCTTTTAGTAAAAAAACAGAGTATCAAAGTAAACAATTTAATACAATAATCAACAGAATAAGAAGCCAATATATTAGCCACTGCATTATAGTCAATAAATTGTATATTATTATTACTTTTTTAGGTATATTTTGTTTATTTTATGTTAAATAGTAAAATTTATGATTTATTTTTTTACTTTTTGTTGACAGCAATAAATATTGGGTTTAATATATTTTTATGGCAGTAGATACAGACTGGGCTGGGAGACTTTTCAAAGCTTCAGGAACTTTTACAAAATCAGAGAAGGAAATTGCTGATTATATAAGGCAATTTCCTCACGAAGCAGCTTTTCTATCTCTCAAAGAACTATGCCAAAAGAAAGGCATTAGTAAACCTACTGCTATAGAATTTTATAAGAAACTTGAATATTCAAATTATCAGGATTTCCGGGCTGGAATGATGAGTTTTTATGAACACCATATAGATTCATATAAGGCTTCTTCCAGAATTTTTAATAAAATATCATCTTTCTCAGAACTTATCAGTGCAGCAATTGAGACAGATATAAAAGCTCTTAACTTATTTGCCAGACAATTTTCAGAAAATGAACTAAAACACGCTGCGGAAAAAATACTCAAAGCAAATACAGTTTACCTTTTAGGTCCCGGAACAGGATTCTACCCTGCTCATTACCTTTATCAAAGATTAAAACGTTACAAACTTAATGTTCAACTGGTTGCTGAAAACTCAACCAATGTTGTTGATTTACTTTTCCCTGCATCATCAAAAGATCTTCTAATTACATTTATGTATATGAATGATACCAAGTCTGTTATTAAAATCCTTAACAGCGTAAAAGACTCCGGAATAGAAATTATCACAGTAACAGGTACAGTCGATCCTGGTTTATCAGAAGCTTCCGACAAAATGTTTTATGTAAACAGGGGAGATATTGAGTTTAAAAATTCCATGGCTGTTCCTATGAACTTTGCCAATTTATTACTTCTTGCTGTAGAATTTGCAGGAGGAAAAACTCTAAAAGAAAATCTGAAAAAACTTGAAGATAGAAGAAACGAATTTAGAAAATGCTAAACATACCGCTTAGCGGTAAATATATTTGGAGGAAAAAGATGAAAAAGATCATGGCAATTCTATTGGCAGCTATGCTGATCAATGGAACTTTATGGGCTGCTGGTTCAAAAGAAACAGCACCAAAAGATGTATCTGCAGAACCGGTAACAATCGAAATTTTTTACCCTGTTGCAGTAGATGCTCCTATAGCAAAAATATTGCAGGGGTATATTAACAAATTTCAGACAGCTTATCCTGAAATAATTGTTAAACCAGTTTTCTCAGGTGGATATGGTGATGTAAAAACTGCTATACAAACAACTATCGAAGGCGGGGGGACACCTCCGGCAATGGCAGTAATGCTGGCAACAGATCTGTATGATCTAATGAACAGTGGATATATTGCACCTCTTGATGATTATCTTGCAAATTTACCAGACAGCACAAAATATATCAATGGATTTTATCCTGCTTTTCTTGACAACTCAAAATATGATGGGAAACTCTGGAGTATTCCATTCCAAAGAAGTGCTGTTGTAATGTATTACAATAAAGATATGTTCAAAGCTGCTGGGATAGATAAACCTGACAGCTGGAAAGCACTGGGAGAAGCCGCTCAAAAATTAACTGTCAGAGATGGAGATAATGTTAGCCAGTGGGGTATTGAATATCCATCAGGATGGCCATATTGGTTATTTCAGCCATTGGCAATTGGTGCAGGACAAAATATTATTGGAGATGATGATCTGACTGTATATTTTAACAATCCAAAAGTAATAGAAGCAGTAAATTTTTATATTTCTCTTTCAAAAGATTATAAAGGAACTCCTGCAGGTGTACAGGGTGCATGGGGAACAGCTCCTTCAAATTTTTCAAAAGGGACAACAGCTATGATTGTTCACTCTACAGGAAGCCTTGCTAATATAGTAGCTCAATCAGATTTTGAAGTTGGAGTTATGCCAATTCCAGGTAAGAAAGCAGGGACTTATGCAAGTGTACCCGGCGGTGGAAACTTCTATGTAATGGAAGGTGCCTCAGAAAAACAGAAACAAGCTGCTGTAAAGTTTGCATACTTTCTAACACAACCGGAACTTGCTGCTGATTTTAGTATTAATACAGGATATATTGCTGTCCAAAAAAGTGCTTATGATACTTCAGCAATGAAATCTTATTTAATGAAAGTACCACAGGCAGCTGATACCAGGGATGCCCTAAACTATGCTGGTAAAGAACTTTCTTTACAGAATCTTGGGGAAGTTAGAAATATTTTTCATAAATACCTTCAGGCAGCCTACAATGGAGAAATGACTGCTGCAGAAGCAATGAAAACTGCTCAAATTGAAGCTGATAAATCATTGGAAGATTTTAAATAAGGAGTAGGCTTTCACCCGGGACAATTTGTCCCGGGTATACTTAATATTATGCAAAAAAAACGAATTAACCTATTACCATATATTTTAATATCACCTACTCTATTTTTTGTAACCATGTTCACAGTCTGGCCAACTCTCTTATCAGTATATCAAAGTTTATTTAAACAGCGCCTAAATATTGCAAAATTCAGAACCCCCAGCTTTGTTGGACTTCAAAACTATACTTCACTCCTAAAGAACAGTGATTTTTTACATGTTCTGCAAAATACACTAATCTATGTATTAGGGACTGTCCCTCTTACAATTGCAGCAGCTTTTTTACTTGCAGTACTTCTTAATAATAAATTCAAAGGAGCAGGGTTATTCAGACTTGCTATATTTCATCCATCAATACTCCCAATGGTTAGTGCTGCTACAATATGGATGTTTTTCTTTACACCGGACTATGGTTTATTTAACAGTGCCATATCCTGGCTTGGATATACAGGACCACAAAACTGGACAACAAATCCAAATCTTGCACTAATCTCAGTCATGATTGTTGCATTCTGGAAAAACGCAGGATACTACATGATTTTCTACCTTGCCGGAATACAGAACCTCCCTACGACAGTTTTCGAGGCGGCAAAAATAGATGGCGCAGGTTCAATAAAAACCATGTTTGCAATAACCATTCCCTTGTTAAGACGATCAACATTATTCATTACAACCATAGCTTTTATTGGAGCTTTTCAGTCAGTTGACCAGATAATTGTTTTAACAAACGGAGGTCCAAGTGGTCGTTCAACAGTACTGCTGTTTTATCTATGGCAGCAAAGATTTGAGAACCTTAACGTAGGCAAGGCTGCTACTATAACAGTTATCCTTATACTAATATTACTAATTTTTACAATATCAAACTTTCTCCTTTCTGAAAAAAAGGAGGGAACTGATGATTAATTCCCGTAAAGTATTAAAAAAAACCCTTCTTTATGCAATTATGCTTGGTATCGCAGTAATATGGACAGCACCCATCCTATGGTCCTTTGCAGCTTCTACCAGACCGCTTACAGAAGCTCTGGGCAGAGGAGATATTTTCTTTGGGACAAGATTAAGTCTGGATAGTTTTAAGAAAGCATTCTACCTTGCCCCCTTTGGAAGATACTATCTTAATACATTTACTCTGGTTATTATGGTATTTGCTGTGCAGATTGTAACTGTTACCCTAGCTGCTTTTGCCTTTGCCAGATACAGATTCCCAGGGAAAAATCTACTTTTCATATATATACTTCTTCAAATGATGATTCCAACTACAGCTTTGCTGGTTCCAAACTTCTCTACCATCAAAGCATTACACATATACGATACCGTACTTGCAATAGGGATCCCCTACTTTGGTTCTGCCTTCGGCGTTTTCCTCCTAAGGCAAATGTTTCTTAGTATTCCGGAAGCACTTATCTCTGCCGGAATAATAGACGGCTGCTCCTGGTGGCAGTTGTTAATACACGTCTATATCCCTCAATCTGTTTCCACAATAACTGCATTCGGAATATCCTCTGTCAGCTGGCACTGGAATGAATTTCTATGGCCTCTGATTATAACAAAATCAGATCATGCAAGACCTTTAACAGCAGGGTTGGTACGATTTACACAGATGGGAGAGATTGGAGCCCAATGGGCCTTATTATCTGCAGCAACAGTACTGGTAGTACTACCGCTGCTTATAGCATTTTTAATCTTCCAGAAAAAGTTTATGCAGGGTTTTCTGCATTCAGGAATAAAATAATTATTATGGCTGGTCGGAAGCAATCTTCCAGTTCGCCTACGCAACCTAAGGAGCACACTATGAAACAACATTTTCCAATTATTTTTCTCACCGGACGCCCTGCAGCAGGGAAAAGTGAGATAATAGACTATCTAAAAAACTGCAGCACAGAAGAAAGACTTGCAAGGTTCCATATTGCAGATTTTATTGAGATTGATGATTTCCCAATGCTTTGGACATGGTTTGAAGAAGATGCCCTTCTGGAACGTATGGGTAAACCAAGACTTCATTCCGATAAGGAAGGATATTTTAAGCATCAGTACCTGTGGAACCTGCTTATTGAAAGAATTGATATGGACTATAAAAAAGTACTAACAGATAAAAAAGGGTTCAAAGAGAATGGCAGTGCTATAATCGAGTTCGCCAGAGGGAGTCAGCATGGAGGTTTTAGGGAAGCTTTCAGCTGCTTTTCAAAAGAAGTCCTTGAGACAGGAGCTGTGCTGTACATTAATGTAAGCTTTGACGAGTCTCTTAGAAAAAACAAACGCAGATTCAATCCCGACAAACCTCATAGCATACTCGAGCATGGACTACCGGATAAGAAATTAACAGAAATGTATAAAGATAGTGACTGGGAGGATTTCTCATCCGAAGATGCTAATTTTTTAAATGTTAAGGATGTAAAAATACCCTATGCTGTGTTCAATAATGAGGATGATGTTACTACGAAAGGCGGGGATCTTTTAGGTGACAGACTTGAAGAAACTCTAAACAAACTGTGGAAACTAAAAAAGTAACCTGTTAAAAAAAACAACCAGCCTCAAATAGGAATTCAGACTGGCAGTTTTTTATTTTTTCATCTATACTTGATCTAATCGATTACTAAAGAAGGTCTAATGATGAAAATCAAATGGGGAGTTTTAGGTGATGCTGGTATTGCAAGAAACTATGTAATTCCAGGAATGCAGGCCGGAAAATGGGAAAATGTTACAATATGACAATTTACAGTGCCGCAATAATGTTATTCCTTGTTATGGATCCTTTTGGGAATATACCAATTTTCCTGTCGGTTTTATCTCATGTGGATCCGGCGAGAAGAAGTAAAATAATTATCAGAGAGCTGCTCATAGCTCTTGTTTTTCTAATATTTTTTCTATTTTTCGGTAAGTACATTCTATCTGGAATGCATATAACAGAACCGGCACTGGGAATAGCCGGAGGAACAATACTTTTTCTTATAGCCATAAAAATGATATTTCCTTCATCAAATTCAAGTTTTGTTAATGATGATGATAAAGACGAAGACCCCATGGTTGTCCCACTTGCTGTTCCAATGGTAGCAGGCCCTTCTTCCATGGCAATGGTTATTCTATTAAGTACCCAGTATCCGGATCAGCAGCTTAGCTGGCTGGCTGCACTTATAATATCCTGGTCTTTAGGTTTTGTAATACTGATTTTATCTGAAAAATTGAGCAAAATTGTAGGCAAAAGGACACTAAAGGCCATTGAAAGACTTATGGGAATGATTCTTACAACTATGGCTGTACAGATGCTGCTAACAGGGATTAAAACGTTTATGGTATCAATGTAGCTTCGATACTTTTTTTCGAAGCAAAAACACTCAGCCACCGAATGACGATTCCCTGAGTGATTTCTCTATACCCCCAATATTCTTCTCCCAAAGAAATTGTATCGAAGGGATGCTCTACAATTCAACTTCAGACACTGTCAGTGTATTCCCGTCAGAATCCTTAAACTTAAACATCCTCATTCCCTGTTCTGCAAATTCACGTATTTCACCAACTAAATTAACATTGTTTGATTCCAGAAATTTTCTATACCCATCAAGGTCATCAATACCTAATGTCAAAAAATTATTGTATGGATGATCACCTTCACCTGCCCATTGATTAAGGGCAAAAAATGTGTTTGGTGTCCCCGGAACAGACAACTCAGCCCATCCATCAGATTCAAATACAATTTTACAGCCAAGTATTTCCGAATAAAACTTTAAGGATACTTTTACATCTTTTACCCATAGAAAAGATATTACATTTTTATAAACCGGTTTCATTCTCTACTCCTTTGTTAACTCCTTCTACAATTCTTTTTTCGGCTCCCTTTTTATACATAATACCTGCAGTTGGGCAAACATTTACACATTCACCACATCCATCACAGATTGTATCCACAAGAGACCTCCCAAAAGGGGCTACCATTCTGGTACTAAATCCTCTGCCCACATAGGAAAGTACATCAAAACCTTTTATCTCAGCACAGGCACGAACACAGGCACCACAATTAATACACTTATTAACTTCCATTTTTATAGTTGCATGCGATTTATCATTTTGGAAATCTCTTATATCTCCTGCAAAATAGGATTGATCTGCTCCATACTCTGTTGAATAGATTCGTAGTTTACATTCGTTGGCTGCTTCACAACCACATTCAAGACAACGCTCTGCTTCTTCTTTAGCCTTATCACGACTAAAACCTGTTTCTATTTCAGTAAATGTTGTTACACGTTCTTTATCAGATATAAGCGGCATTTCTACCTTTGCCTTTTTCTCATAACCCTTAAAAACTTCCTCACTTATATCCTCAAGCTCACCCATTGTAGAATTGAACAGTACCGGTTCGCCTGTAACTTCTTCACCATTTAAGTACTGATTTACTGAATATGCTGCTTTTCTTGCATTACCTACAGCTCTCACAGCAATATCCGCACCAGTCTGACAATCCCCACATGTAAATATACCTGGGCGGTCTGTCATAAAAGTATCAGGATCTGCAACAATAGTTCCCCATCTTGTTAGGCCTACACCAGTTTCTACAATGCTATCTGTAACAACCTTCTGGCCTATGGCACTTATTACAGAACTGGCCTCTATCTCAAATTCAGATCCTTCAATTGGAACAGGTCTTCTCCTGCCGCTGGCATCGGCTTCACCAAGTTCCATCCGTATTGTTCTTACTGTTACACCAATCCCACCCTGTTCAACTTTTACCGGAGCAGCAAGAAATTCAATTTTTACACCTTCGTGAAGGGCTTCATCAATTTCAAAACTGCTGGCAGGCATCTCGGATCTGGTTCTTCTGTATAGTATTGTAACATCTGCTCCCTTGCGGACAGCTGTTCTGGCAACATCTATAGCGGTATTACCGCCCCCTACAACTACAACTTTTTTACCAATATCCGGATCACCTCCGTCCCCAATCTGTCCAAGATAATCTATTCCGGAATAAACTCCGGGAAGATCCTCTCCTTCTACTCTCATGGAAGATGCCCCCTGAGCCCCAATTGCAATTACAAGGGCATCATAGTCAGCTTCCAGTTTCTTTGCACTTATATCCTTTCCAATCTCCGTATTATATCGAACATCTACACCTAAACGTTCTATGGCATCAAACTCATCTTTTAGTGTCTGATCAGTCAGACGATAATAAGGAATACCATATCTAAGCATACCCCCGGATTTTGCGTGAGCTTCAAAAACAGTTACAGAATGACCCTGAAGCCGTAAAAAATATGCTGCAGTCATTCCAGCTGGACCGGCACCAATAATTGCTACATTTTTTTTAGTATCAGGAGCAGGTTCAGGCAGCTGTACATGTCCAAATTCCTTTATCTCTGTATCGGAAATATGTCTTTTCATATAACAGATGGAAATAGACTCATCTACTCTGTTTCTTCTACATGCAGTTTCACATGGTCTTGGACAAATACGACCAAGAGCTCCTGGAATTGGAGCAGACTCTCTTATAAGTTTTGCAGCATCAGATTCTCTGCCCTCTCTTACAAGAGCAAGAAAACCCTGAATATCAATAGACGAGGGACAGGCCACTGTACAGGGGGCTACACAATCCCCTGAATGATCGGAAAGAAGCAGATTAAGATTCATTCGTCTACTTTCTCTAATCTCATCAGACTCAACTGTAACAGACATACCATCTGTTACCTTTGTTGCACAGGACGGAACAAGATTACCCTTTCCTCCATCTACCTTAACGGCACAGATAAAACAGCTTGTAAAGGGTTCAAGTCCATCAACATGACAGAGAGTTGGAATTTCAAATCCAGCTATTTTTGAAGCCTGTAATATTGTTGAACCTTCTTCTATTTCAACATCAACTCCATTTATTTTTACATTAACTAATGCCATCTTAAACTACCTCTATTGCGTTAAAGTTACATGTCTCAATACACAGTCCGCATCGGGTACATGTTTCAGGATCAATTTCATGGATCTGTTTCTTTTCACCGCTAATTGCACCAACAGGACAAACTCTTGCACACAAAGTACAACCAGTACATACATCCGGTATTATCTGAATAGTAATGAGCGATTTACACACTCCTGCCGGACATTTACGATCCTTTATATGAGCTTCATACTCTTCCCTGAAATATTTTATAGTAGTTAAAACAGGATTAGGGGCAAGCTGGCCAAGACCGCAAAGGGATGTCTTAGAGATATGCCCCGCAAGTTCTTCAAGCTTATCCAGATCTTCCATTTCTCCCTTTCCATCTGTAATCCGGGTAAGAATCTCCAGCATTCGCTTGGTACCTATGCGGCAGAAGGTACACTTTCCACAGCTCTCATTCTGAGTAAATGAAAGAAAATATCTTGCGACATCAACCATACAGGTAGAATCATCCATAACGACCATACCCCCTGACCCCATTATGGCTCCTGTTTCATTTATGGAATCATAATCTATTGGAGTATCAAATAGTCTTTCGGGAATACACCCTCCGGCAGGCCCCCCCATCTGAACAGCCTTTACAGGTCGTCCTGTTGAGGTACCCCCACCTATTTCTGTTACAATTTCCCTTATTGTAAGACCCATGGGAACTTCTATAAGTCCACCCCTCTTTATTTTACCAGCAAGAGCAAAAACTTTAGTTCCATAACTGTTTTTAAAAGAATATTTATTAAAGGACTCTGCTCCATTTAGAATTATAAAAGGTACATTTCCATAGGTTTCAACATTATTTATATTTGTCGGAGATTTTTTTATTCCGGAATTAGCAGGAAATGGGGGACGGAGACGAGGCATTCCACGCTTACCTTCTATAGATGCCATAAGGGCTGTCTCTTCTCCACAGACAAATGCACCTGCTCCTTCTTTTACATGAAGGTGAAAGGAAAAATCAGAACCAAGAATGTTATCCCCTATAAAGTTTTTCTCTTCTCCGGCTTTTATGGCAATATTAAGTCTTTTAATTGCCAAAGGATATTCTGCTCTGCAGTAAATAACACCTTCTTTTGCTCCTGTTGCATAGGCAGCAATCAGCATCCCTTCAATTACCTTGTGGGGATCCCCCTCCAGAACAGATCTATCCATAAAAGCACCTGGATCACCTTCATCCGCATTACAAACAAGATACTTATAATCTCCTTTCGCAGCTGCAAGAAAAGACCATTTCAATCCTGTAGGGAAACCAGCACCTCCTCTACCCTTAAGTCCCGATTCTTTTACAATAGAAACAACTTCTTCAGGTTTATATTCCTTAACACATTTCTCCAGAGCCTTATAACCGTCAGCTTCCAGATATTCATCAATACTTTCAGGGTTTATAACTCCGCAGTTTTTAAGAACAATCTTTACCTGCCGGTCAAGATACTTTTTCCCATCGTCCGACAGTGCTATAAGGTTTTTATCCGGGAATATACCGGTTTTTATTGATTCAAGAAGTTCATCAGCAAATTTTTTATTTACATACCCGTATCGCCGGCGATCACCTTCGTATTCAATCTCAACGATAGGTTCCGCATAGCACATTCCCACACAGGAAGTTACTTCCAGATCCATATTCCCGGCTTTCAGTTCGGGCTCCATATAGTCATAAATATCCTGAGCCCCGGCTGCTATTCCACAGGAACCAAGACCTACAAATACTCTAGTGTTTTCCATCTTTATATCCCTTTATTATTTTACGAACCTTACCGGAAGTTAATTTCCCGTAGACCTTATTATCAATCATAACAACAGGAGCCAGGGAACAGCATCCCAGACAGGCCACTGTTTCCAGAGAAAACAGCATATCTTCTGTGGTACCACCCTCCTCAACATTCAGCTCATCACAAATAGCAGAGGTTAATAAATCTGCCCCGGAAACATGGCAGGCCGTTCCTTTACAAACCCTTATTAAATGTTCACCCATGGGAGTAAATCTAAACTGGGAATAGAAAGTAGCTACTCCATAAACATCTGCTGCCGGGACTTTTATAACATCCGCCACTGCTTCCACAATATCATCAGGTAAATAACTGTGTCTGTTTTGTATTTCCTGAAGAAGGGGAATAACCTTTTCCGGCTCCGAACCAACCTTATTTACTATATCCTGTGCTTCTTCGAGCACAGCATCGCTGCAATCTCTACATGCCATAAATGACTCCTGAAATATAAATGTTATGTTATAATATTATATAAAGACGAAAAAATACAGAAAAAATTGATTATTTTTTAATACTGAGTACTATACAAATATTCTACTTAATAATGTCCCCAACCAGCTTCTCAATACGGTGACGAACATAGTCCCATGTCCATCCATTTAAAAACAAAGGGTCAGGTTCCTGTTTAGCATTATTGCTTTAAGAAGATTTAAAAGTTCCGGGGAAACCCTTTCAATAAGCCAACGTTCATGCCTTCCAGGATCAACCTCCTCCTGTAAAACATCCCAAAATAGTTCAGAGGATAAACCACTTACCCATAAATCTCTGCTCATACCTTAAATAATACACCCCGGGAATATAATAGACAAGAGCACTCATTGCCGAACTTTTACGTTGTCAATATCTTGAATCTATAATTTTCCCACCCAATTTTAAAATTTCCTGTTCTCTTTCAAAAGCATAACCTGGAGGAAGGTCTATTGCTCTTGATAAATCTTTAATAACATAAGTATTAAACCCCTTTTTGAGTGAATCCACAGCACTAAAAAAAACACACCAGTCAAAAGCAAGACCACAAAGGAACACATTTTCTATCTCATGTTCTTTAAGATATCCGGTAAGACCGGTTGGTGTTTCCCTATCATTCTCATAAAAAGCAGAATATGAATCCATTTCAGGATTTCTCCCTTTTCTTATTAGTAAATCTGCTTTTTCAGACTTTAACCCCGGATAAAACTCTGCACCTGCTGTTCCCTCAATACAATGATCCGGCCATAGAGTAACACTCTGCTTACCATTTTTAATAACAGAATAAAGTTCTTTTTTATGAAAAGAAGCAAAAGATATATGCTCTGGAGGATGCCAGTCTGAAGTAAACACAATTTTTTTAAACTTCTTACCATGCTCCAAAAGAAGATTATTAATAGGATCTACAATTTCATCCCCCCCATTCACTGCAAGGGAACCCCCGGGGCAAAAATCTACCTGGATATCAATTACTACCAAAGCACTCTTTTCTAAATTCTTCATATAAACAGTCTACTAAAAACAAACATTACTGACAAGTTTATTTTATTAAATTAGTTAAACTCTGATGGAGGAAACTCTCGACAAAAGCACCTTTATAATATATCCTGTAGCAGCGTTTTATACCATAATCCAATCTAAGTTACTTTAAATCCGGAGACAAAATGCCCACTGTAATGATTGTTGATGATGAAGAGTTAATCAGAAGTATGATACGAAAAAGTCTTATTAGAATTGGTTATAATGTACTGGAAGCTGAAAATGGAAATGAAGCTATGAAAATAGTAGGAACTGAACATATAGATATGATTATTTCCGATCTGGTAATGCCGGAAAAAGGCGGTATTGAACTTATGATGGAATTAAAAAATCTATTTCCAAATATTAAAAAAATTGCTATTTCAGGTAAACTACCAACGGAAAATAAATCCATATCTGATCTTGCAGAAAGATTTAATGTTGATGCAGTCTTCTCCAAACCATTTGAGCTTTTCGATCTGTTAAAAGTAGTTAAAAAACTGGTTCCTGCTGCTGGCTCATCAGCAAATGAGATGTAAATGGAATCAAAAATCTCGGTTAAAGAAACTGTAATTGTATCTATTTTTACAGCCATGACAGTTCTTGGTGGATATATCGCTATTCCTCTTGGTCCGGTTTCAATGGTTCTCAGTAATTTTGTAATTTTGCTTTCGGGTCTGCTTTTAGGCAGTAAGAGAGGAACCGCAGTTGCTTTTACCTACCTTTTGCTGGGATCTCTTGGATTACCGGTTTTTGCAGGAGGAACATCCGGGATTGCCCATATCATTGGCCCAACAGGAGGATACCTAATAGGTTACCTACCTGCTGCATTTATTACAGGACTAATGTCTGAATATAAGAAAAGGTCGCTATTTAAAGATACAATAGCTTTAATAATCGGTGCTCTTTCTATTTATGCATTTGGTATACCATGGTTAAAATTTTCTCTTGGAATGTCATGGATTAAAGCGATTAGCGCAGGTATGCTGCCATTTTTACCAGGTGATGCTGTAAAAATTATTGCTGCAGCACTGATTAGTATTAAAATGCATGAACTAATACAGGAATTCCTCCATAAAAATAGCCACAACGAATAATGAAACTATTAGAAATAAAAAATCTTGAATGTAAGTTTCAGGATGGAACTGAGGCTCTAAAAAATATCAATTTTTTAGTAAATAAAGGTGATTTTATTGTAATTGCAGGCAAAAACGGCTCTGGCAAAACAGTATTACTACGCCATCTAAATGGACTATATTCTCCAACAAAGGGTGAAATACTTTTCAAAGGAATCTCCCTTAAAAAACAAATTAGAAAAGTTCGTCAGAATGTAGGACTGGTTTTCCAGAATGCCGATAGTCAGATTGTATCACAAACCGTTTGGGATGATACCGCATTTGGGCCGATAAATTTAAATCTTTCCAAAGATGAAATTAAAATAAAAGTAACAGAATCTTTAAATTCGGTAGGAATGTTTGCCTTTAAAGACCACAACCCCCATAAATTATCAGGAGGAGAAAAACGTAAGATTGCAATAGCCGGAGTTCTGGCTATGGATACCAGTATTATCCTATTAGATGAACCATTTTCAAATCTTGATTATCCCGGCATAGTTGATATTTTAAATCAAATAATTAATCTCCATAAAAAGGGACATACTATAATCTGCGTAACTCATGAAATTGAGAAAATACTATATCATGCAAATAGATTTATTATTATGCAGGATGGTTATATGGTAGAGGACTCTACTCCGGCAGAAGTACTTAAAAATATCCATAAATATGATATTTTCCCGCCCTTAAATCCAAAAGAAAAAAATATTAATAATCAATTATCAAAAATGACATGGCTGAATTGAATTTATTTCATTTTCAAAAAGGAGACTCAGCTCTTCACAAATTAGACACAAGATTAAAACTAATTCTTTTAATACTTTATTCAGCTTCAATCTATAAATTCAACTTATATGCAGTTATTAGTATATCTTTTATTATTATTATATATTTTTTCAAAACTATTAGAGCAAAAAAATACTTCCTAAAGGAAATGAAATGGGCAGCATTTTTACTTATTTTTATTTTTATAGGAACACTCTTTTCAACAGAGGGCGAAATAATTTATCAATCAATACCATTTATTACAAAAACAGGTATAATTTCAGGAATTATTTCTGCCTGGAAATTTTTAATGGTAATTTTTATAGGATTATTATTTTCCTACACCACTCTTCCTGAAAACTTACATACAGCTGTATATCAAATTTTCAAACCTATACCCATGGTTAATGAAAACTCTATTGCTTCAAAACTAAGTCTAACAATTATGTTTATTCCTATATTGATGGATATGATGAACGAAATTATTGAGGCAAGACGATCACGATATATTGAAGGCAGCAGAAACCCAGTAAAAAATATTATGTCCCTGGTAATTCCAATTATATCCGGAGTTATCATAAAGGCAGAGGAAACAACACTTGCTCTGGAAGCGAGATTATTTACAGGGGAAATATCCCCCGGCAAAACAATTATCAGCAAAAGTGACTTTCGAACTATAATTTTAGGAGTCATTCCGATTTGTACTGCTCTTATCCTTCAAATTATATATAAGAATATTTGAATTACGACTGTAATTAAAATTATTCTTTTTGTAATCGGGTAAATCCTCTAGTTTACCTTTTTTAAAACCAATATTCTCAAACCAATCACTTGTTTTTGTAGTTAACAAAAATATTTTAACCATTTTAATTTTTAGCGCCCTATTAATTAAAAATTTAATCAACCTGCTTCCAATACCAAGTTCAATATAGTTTGGGTCAACAGCAACTGCAGCTATTTCTCCAACAGCTTCTGGGTATTCAATCAAAGCAGCACAGGCATGGATAATACTATCAGTTTCATAAATAATAAAATTATCTATTTCTTCCAATAATGTCTGTTTATCCCTTATTACTAACGTACCATCCTGTACAAATGGAGCCATTATTCGCAATACACCAGGAATGTCCCTGGCTTCCATTTTTCTTATTTTTTCAAATTCATTACTATGAATCATAGTGCCAACACCAAGATTAGAAAATATTTCCTTTAAAAGAACGCCTTTTATAAGTCCATTTAAAATATGGACACGATGAACACCTCTTTCTACAGCATCACTGGCTCTTTTTACCTTTTCAAGACTTCCGATTTTATCACTATTTATTTCAATAAATACCTTTACAGCCTCCATATTCATTCTGGAAATTCTACCTTCATCTGAAACTCCAAAATTATCCGGAACGTGATAATTATTTGTTTTTAAAATCGGATCTGTACCTATAAAAAATAATTTTTCAGCGTTAATAATCTCACTAATTGAAACAGCAAGTTCATCAGAAGAAATATTATAAGGTTTTCCACTTGAATTCCAGCCAATAGATGGGAAAATAGGTATAAAAGAATTTTCCATTACTTTTAAAAGAGGCTCTTTCTGAATTTTTTCAATTACCCCGGAGCTCATATAATCTACTCCATCAATAATTCCAAGACTCTTAGCCCTTACCCAGTTTCCAACCAGTGCATTTATATTGTTTCCTGCAAGACCGGTCATTATTTTATTTGAAACATCAAAAGCAGCCATTTTGACAAAAGAAATCATTTCCTTATCAGTAATACGTATTCCATTATGAAAATTACTTTTTATATTATACTGATTAAAAATTTCATCAATCCGTTTACGGGCGCCTGGAACAATTATAATTCTAATACCGGATTGATGAAGTATGGATAGATCTTTAAGCAATATTGGAAAATATTCATAATCAATTATGTCATCATCAATTTTAATAACAAAAGCTTTCCCCCGAAACCTGCTTATATAAGCAAAAACTTCCCTTATAACCTCAATTTCTCTTTCCAAATGATTCATATCCTTCACAATCTATTCCTGTCTTTAATAGTCATTAAGAGAAATGATACCCAGAATGCTGATCATATACTAAAACGTCATTACAATAAATACAATCATAATATTGGTGGGATTTATCATATATATTGCTCATAGAAGTAAAATATAAAGGAAAATGCCCATTTTATCGGTTATTGACTGACAAAACACCTTAAAGGTATTGACTCATTTTAAATGTGAAAATAATCTGTATTTACTATGCAGAAAAGCAAACAAGACTATTCGAATGTCGATAACAAACAAAGAATAGTTGACGCAGCCACAAAACTATTTATAAAACAGGGAGCTCATAATACAAGTCTTGCAGATATTGCAAAGGAACTGGATATAAGCAAAGGAACTTTATACTACTACTATTCATCAAAATCCGATTTAATTTTTGATGTGACAGACATTTACATGAAACAATTAAGTTCAAAGCTTCTTAAATGGATAAATGCACATGATAGCAGGAACCAACCTGCAGAAATAATTTCAGTTGTGTTTAAAACAATGTTCAAAACCACTTCCAGAGGAAAACTCCATATCTACCTCATTTATGAAGCAACTACACATAATGAAGTTCTAAAAAAAAGAATAAAAACGGCATATACAAATTGGCAGAAAATGCTTGAAGAAGGTCTGGGAAATATTTTATCGGATAAAAAAGATCCTGCTATAATTGCAGAAATAATACTGACAATGATAACAGGGGGAGTAGTTCATTCTGCATTGGGAATAAAAATGAGTCCCATGAATGAAGTACTGCCCCCTATTGTAGAATAGTTGATAAACTGATTTATGCTTCTGTTGCTTCTGAAAGAAGTTCTTTTTCAATAACTTCAACAAATGAAGCTTTTGGTAATGCGCCTGCAGCCATTTGTGGTTTACCGTTAACAGGAATAAAAAGCAATGAAGGTATACTCTGAACTCCAAATGCACCGGCAAGTTCCTGTTCTGCCTCGGTGTCAATTTTAAAGAAATTAACTTTACCTTCATACTCTGTAGACAGTTCCTCAATAATCGGAGCAACCATTTTACAAGGCTGACACCAGTCAGCATAAAAATCTATAACTGCTGGAAGAGTACCCTCATATTTCCATTCTTTATTATTTTCATAATCGAAAATTTCTTTTAAAAACTTATCTTTAGTAAGATGTGTAGCCATTTTATCCTCCTGGGCTATGGGCAATCAGGGACAAGTCCATAAACTGCCTGTCCTTATGTATATAGAATATACTATATATAATATATTAAATCAAGCACTATAACTTAATTTTTCTAATTTATGAAACGCTCTATTTTTGCATCCGGTTTTAAGGTTGCAATATATGCATTTACTAGTTCCGCCATCTTCAACTGTGTAAGATGGTCTACTATTTTTGTTCTGGCATCATCCAGAGGGATTGTACTTGCAGGATTCTTAGCTGTAAGCTTAATAAGATGATAACCAAACTGTGTTTCGACTACATCACTTACATCACCAACATTCATGGAAAAAGCAGCATCCTCAAATGGTTTTACCATCTGGCCATGCCCAAAAGCTCCTAAATCTCCACCATTTGTGTTACTGGGTCCTTCAGAAAGTTCCCTTGCAAGATCGGAAAACTCTTCACCATTATTTAATCTGACTTTAATTGCTTTAATTCTATCCATTGCTTCTTTCTTAACAGAATCTTCTGCATTGGGATCTACTTTAATTAAAATATGACTGGCTCTAACCTGTTCAGGCTGTGTAAAATACTGACTGTTATCCTGATAAAACTTAAGAACAGCTGCATCATCAATTTTTACTGAGGATTTATATTTGCTATTAATATAGTTCTCCACAAGTAAAGTTTTTCCAATATCCGCTTTTATCTCTTCTTCAGTTATATTCTGAGCCTCAAGTGCTTTTTTATAAGTTGCATCATCAGGAAACTGGCTTTTTACTGTTTCAAACTGGGCATTTACAGTATCATCACCGACTGTTATTCCTTTAGATTGAGCGTCCTGATACAGCAGTTCCTGATCTATAAGATTTTCCAGGACCTTGTTTTTTAGTTCAACCTGTTGTGCATCCTGAAGAGTAACTCCTTTACTTGCATACTGTTGAAGAATAGCCTGAACCTGACCATTGTAAATTTTTGTTGGTATCATAACTCCATTTACAATTGCAGCAGCTTCAGCCGGGACATCGCTTATAGGCTCCCGATCAGTGCTTTCAGCTGCATTTGAATTGGAAGGAGCTGCATCCACAGTATCTTTTGATTCTTCCTTTTTCCCTCCTGCATAAAGTGCCAGGGGTAAAATGAGAAGGAGAAGCATGAATAATACTGTCCCTCTGGTAATTTTGCTTTTAAACATCGTCTACTCCGTATTTTAGAGACAAGCAGATTAATCCACCTTCCCGTAAATTTAATAATGGAAAAAATATAATGCTAAATGAATTCAAAATCCAGTAAAAACTATAGTTTTCTTGAATAAAACCCTAAAATAAGTCTATTTGGATCTGTAACCTTAAAATCTTTATCACCCCATTCACGTTTTTGTATCTCCTGGACAATTTCAATACCCTGCTCCTTACAAAACCGGTACTGCTTTTCTATATTCTCAACCTGAATAAGTAATACTGCATCTACAAGAGGTTCAACCTGCTTGGTAGCACTTTGCAGCACAACAATATGCCCACTGGCAGCCTTAAAAAGATAGCCACTGTCATTAAAACCCCGATTCCAATTACCTACAACAGGTAATCGGAGTATGTCTTTATAAAATTTGATTGTCTCATCATATTTTTGTGTAAAAAAACTGAAACGAAACTCCATTTTGTCATTAGTTTTCATAAATCCTCCGATTTATTATCTTAATCAATGAAGAGAATATGAGCAAGCAAAGTGACATCACTGTACCTGAAAAAACAAGCTAAAAAACTAAACTATTGTAAACCGGCAGGACTCTATACTAGTATTCGACATATACAACGACGCATGGATTCCAATTTGTAACGAACAACATCATGCATTAAAAAACTTCTCCATTCGATAATCCGGAATATATTGTATTTTTGGTGCCATGTCCTCTTCAAAATACAACATTTTTTTATAAATTCAGCATATAAAACTGTATTTTCTTTCTTTAATCCACCAATAGCAATGAGGAACAAGTGTTTGAATCAGGATTGATATAATGGGTTGATTAAAGGATTAGTAACAGTAAAGAATCCAAAATCGTCAAAATCTTTATTATTACGAGTATAAAATTCCCTAACACCATGCCCTTTAAGAGTGACAGCAAGCACAGCATCAAAGCTTTTTCGAGATCCAAATAATTGTTTTTCCCATTGAGATTTGAGATCTTTCATCATATCCGGTTCCCATGCACATTTCAGCCAGCCCGATTTTTCCCTATACCAGTCTATTGTTTTTGCTGCCTGAGATGCTGTTAAAGGGTTCTGAAGAACAACTGAATTACGTAAAAGACGGTAAAGTTCAAACCAAACCTGATCGGCTACAATCCAGGAATCCTTTTCGCTCAATGCTTTATCTACCAGTTGTCTGCAAATTGCATGCTCGGAACAATCAGTATTAATTGAGTAAAGTAATATATTTGTATCCAGGCTTTTCACAGTTTTTCTCTGTCGCTGTTTGCAAGGCTTCTTAATTGATCAGAATTAACAAGAATTTCCCCACAGTGATAAACAGGTGGAGGTTCTGAAACATTTTCTGCTTCAAATATACCATTACGGGCTATCCAGAAACTAACCGCAGCTCTTACAAGTTCACTTACAGGTCGATCATCTTTTTTTGCAATTCTCCTGAGAATTTTTAGCTGAGGTTCCGGAAATAATATTTGCATCTTTTCCATGTATACAGTATAAGCATGGATGTAGATAAAATCAAGTAATACCAAATGATAGTAAGCAAACTTAAAGCAAAAAAAGGAAGCCCGAGATGTAAATATTTAATATTAGAGTTGTTATATTAATGATATAATTATCTTAATGGTTACAATCAGATTCTATGAAGAGCTTAATGATTTTCTCGAAAAAGACAAAAAGAAAATCAGTTTTTCTGTTAAAACCAATCCAGGCCAGACGGTAAAGGATCTTATTGAATCAGAAAATGTTCCCCATACAGAGGTTGATTTAATTCTTGTAAACAGCGACTCTGTTGATTTCTCCTATCAGGTTATGGATATGGATAGAATATCTGTTTACCCTGTTTTTGAATCACTGGATATAAAAAATGCAGCAAAACTTAGACCTCTACCATTAAGAACAACTCTATTTATTCTCGATGTAAATCTTGGAAAACTGGCCAGATACCTGCGAATAGGAGGGTTTGATACTCTCTACAGCAATTCATATCAAGACAAAGAGATTGCAGAAATTTCCGTCCGGGAAAACAGAATCCTGCTGACAAGGGATAGGGATCTTCTAAAACGTTCAATAATTCAAAGAGGGCACTGGATAAGGTCTCAAAATGCTGTCCTTCAGTACCAGGATGTTCTGGAAAGATTTGACCTTACCGACTCTGTATCTCTCTATTCCCGCTGTCCCCAATGTAATGGAAATCTCCGGCAGGTAGATAAGAAAGATATTCTGGACAAACTGGCTCCTAAAACGGCAATGTACTATGATAATTTCAAGACCTGCGGCAGCTGCGGTAAAATATACTGGAAGGGGAGTCATTATTATAATTTTATTAAAATGACAGGCTTACGTAAATAACGGTAAAGTTCAAACCAAACTTAATCAGATACTATCCAGAATCCTTTTCGCTCAATGCTTTATCTACAAGTTGTCTGCAAATTGTATACTCGGGACAATCAGTATTAATTAAGTAAAGAT
>Ga0190304_1000376_pt1 | contig 21174 bp, 23 predicted proteins | sample 48700712_MG_FD_161670 | JGI IMG/M metagenome (GOLD analysis project Ga0190304, IMG submission 161670) | Hydrothermal vent sediment bacterial communities from Southern Trench, Guaymas Basin, Mexico - 4870-07-1--2_MG | ecosystem: Environmental > Aquatic > Marine > Hydrothermal vents > Sediment ...
GCAGGTATCATAAGCCCTGCAGTCAAGGGTGGTATCAGCTACAACTGGGTTGACGACTCCCTACAGACCTGGGCCTATGTAGGGGCGGGGCTCTCCATCTCACCCCCTCTTATGCCTGTAGGGTTTTATGGTGATGCTGGGTTAAGCTTTAAAGGTAAAGACCAAGACATCCGCCTAATAGCTGGTGTACACCTACGTACGATCCCCATGTTTAAGATAGGTGTAGGTGGTGGCTTACACTCACTCAAGCTTGCCGATACAACCAGCACCGCTATCGCACTAAACGGTGATGCCATATTTGCACCACCCATCATACCGGTGTTTGTCGAACTCGACATCGACTACGTATTCCGTGCTACCCACAAACTGCAGCTGTTATTGTTAGCTGGCTATCAGTTCTAACGATAGACAGCATACCAGATATGTCATCCACACACCCAATAGTAAACAAAATCGCCCCCAATAGTGTGCTGGTATTCAGTGGCAAAGGCGGTGTCGGTAAGAGTACCATCGCTGCCAACATAGCGCTTGGGCTCACCTTACGTGGTAGAGATGTAGGTCTTCTGGATGTAGACATACACGGGCCTAACCTACCCAAAATCTTAGGTGTAGAAGATAAACACCTATCCGTCGATGAACACAACAAAATACACCCTGTAATGGTGACACCCAAGCTCAAACTCATCTCCATCGCGTATATGTTACCCGACCCCTCCACCCCCATAATCTGGCGTGGCCCTATGAAACACAACGCCATCCGTCAGCTACTTGAACAGGTGGATTGGGGTAAACTCGATTGGTTAATAATCGATTCGCCTCCTGGCACGGGTGACGAACCCTTATCAGTGGCACAATTGTTACCCGCAACCTCTGCAATCGTTGTCACCACACCACAAGAGCTTTCGCTACTTGATTGCCGTAAAGCTGTAAATTTTGCCAAACGGCTCAACCTCAAGCTGTTAGGTGTTATAGAGAATATGAGCACCCTTATATGTCCACATTGTGGTAAGCCTATAGATATATTCAGGAGAGGTGGTGGCACCCGCATATCAACTGAAATGGGTATCCCACTACTCGGTAGCATACCGATGGATACCAAAATAGTCGAAGCCTCGGATTACGGTAAACCATTCGTAATCGAGTATCCCGATTCACCCGCTACCCAAGCAATAATGAATGTGGTTGACAAAATGCTACAACTGGAGGTACCTCCTCCTCCCAAGAAAGAGTAGCTACTTCACCACCCTACTCTTTAGCTGAGCTTCAAGGTAACCAAAAAAGAACCGCACCTTCAACAAAAACGGTATCATATCACTATCATAATAGATACGCATACCTTCTTTCGCAAATATCTTTAGCTCCTCAGTATGTGGTGCCACCTCCCACACATCACCCACCTTACGTATATCCACCGGCACATCTATCGTTTTCTTGTTCGAATGCACCAACACCCTTATGGTAGTATCGTCACCCAAATCAAGTGTACGCAAAAAGTATATTAACGATATAACCGTATGTACATGTTGTGGCACCTTCACCGTATCACCATCGTATATAGCGAGTAATGATTCACTTACAGGGATAAACCTCACCCTCGTACGGCGTCGATAATTACCTTCGTGTACACTATCCTCGTAGTACATAACACGGAAGCTGGTATCCGTTAACACCTCATACATGTCCGCTACTTTATAGAACCAACTAACTATACCCGTAGTCTGTTGTATCTCACAGATCCGCAAGGTATCACCTATCTTCTCATATTCCAACCTTATATACCCCGCCTTTATGGGGCCAAAATATGCATCATACTCCAACACCTCTTGTGTAAACGGTAACACAACCAGCCACACCAGCAATATCAATTATCCTCCAGATACTTTGCTAACCAGCCAAACTTACCATGGATGAGGTTAGCCTCCAGCTCCCACAACTGTGTATCACTACGTACCTGTGGCCCTGTCAGCAGCTTATCTATCGGGTATTTAGATATACGTTCGAGTATACCTTTCACCATAGGTTTGTATATCTCAGTATCGAGCCCCAACAACTTCCACGCACGTTCAACATCACCCATAAGTGATAGCATCCCTTTAACCAATGCCACCAGCACCGCATGGTAATCAGGCTTCACTGACGACTTCACCACCACATACCGGCCATCGAGTAACCTTACTAACTTCTTACCAAACTCCACCGCCTCACCCTCTATAATCCAGTATATTCCTTGCAACTCCTCAGGTGCCAACGCAAACGGAAACGAATAGACTGGATGTACCGCCACAGATCGTCCATGCTCCAGTATGCTTGCGGGATATGCACCACTCGTATGTGCAAGCACCAGATGTTGGGGTAACTTACCCAGTTTCTGTCGTACATCCCTTATCACATCATCCGGTACCGTAAGGATTACAGCGTCTGCTGATTTAACTTGCTCATAAGTGGCTACCCTCCCCCCTATCTCCTCGGCTAACCTATGTGCTTTGTTATGATCCCTTGATACCAAAAGAAGATCCACCCCTTTTCGGGCTAACCCCTTTGCAACCGTCACCCCTACATTCCCCAACCCCACTATAGCGAGTATCATCTAATCCAATACTTGCGGTCGAGCGTCCGATATTGGATTGCTTCACCAACGTGTTCAGGTCGAATCCTGTCACTACCTTCCAGATCGGCTATCGTTCTGGCCACCTTGACTATCCTCGTGTATGCACGTGCAGAGAACCCAAACTGCTCTATCGCAGTACGTAACAAATCTTCCGCTGTACTGTCGAGCTCACAATACTTCTCCAGTAGCTTACCCGACAGCTGTGCATTCGAGTATATGCCAACATCTTTGTAGCGTTCAAGTTGCCGTCGTCTCGCCTCTGTCACACGTTCACGTATTTTGGACGACGGTTCACCTACACTTTTACTACGTAGCTCATCGAATGTAAGTGCTGGCACCTCAATATGTATATCGATACGATCAAGTAGTGGCCCCGATATCTTCGATACATATCGCTGTATAGCTGCAGGCGTACACGTACAGTTATGCCGTGGATCACCAAAGTACCCACACGGACATGGGTTCATAGCAGCTACCAACATAAATCTCGCCGGAAACGTTACCCTCATAGTTGCACGTGATATGGTAACCTCACCATCCTCCATCGGTTGCCGTAACGCTTCCAACACGCGGCGGTTGAATTCAGGAAACTCATCCAAAAACAACACCCCATTATGGGCGAGGCTCACCTCACCCGGTGTTGGAAAGTGTCCACCCCCTATAAGTCCCGCATCCGATATCGTATGATGTGGCGCCCTAAACGGGCGTACCCCCACCAGCGCTTGCTCTCTACCCAACAAACCCGCCACACTATGTACCTTAGTGGTCTCAAGTGCCTCCTCCAAACTAAGTGGTGGCAATATCGTCGGTAACCGCTTAGCAAGCATCGTCTTACCTGCACCAGGTGGCCCAATCATCAACACATTATGTCCACCAGCAGCCGCTATCTCGAGTGCACGTTTGGCACCCTCTTGCCCCCTAACATCCTGGAAATCGACATCATATACACGTGCACGCTCCCATATCGAATCGATATCTATGCTATGTGGTTGTATATCCAGCACACCGTTAAGAAACGATACCGCTTCCAACAGACTATCAACCGGATATACAGTTACACCCTTCACGATAGCTGCCTCGTTAGCATTATCACGTGGTACAATAAACTTATCAAACCCCTTCGAATGTGCCGATATTGTAACCGGCAACACACCACGTACACCACGTACCTTGCCATCAAGTGATAGCTCACCCAACACTATAAACTCGTCAAGGTTGGCATTTATCACACCAGCCGCTTTCAAGATACCCAATGCTATAGGTAGGTCGAACGCCGACCCCTCCTTACGTATATCGGCGGGTGCAAGATTTATCGTTATCTTACCGATTGGGAAATCCAGCCCACTGTTTTTGATAGCCATCTCTACGCGGTTACGTGATTCCTTTATGGCGCTGTCGGGTAACCCAACCGTCGAAAAAGAAGGTAACCCTTTTGATATATCAACCTCCACATTAACAATGTATCCCTCAATCCCCACAACAGCACTCGAATTCACACGCGCTATCATCCACCTACACGGAATGCATCCACGATATGTTCGATGGATGGGTTACCATCCTTGGGCCAGTTCACCCCTATAACGTCAAACCTTACGTAAGCCTTATCCCATAGATTGTGTTCCACTAAATACTGTTTCGCCATCTTTATCAGCTGTTGCTTCTTACGTGTGGTGATACTTTCGAACGGATGCCCAAACTGCTGCTCACGTCTTGTCTTTACTTCGATAAAAACTATCACACCATCCTTGTGGCAGACGATGTCCAGCTCACCGCGTTTCTTGCGATAGTTGCGTGACAGTATTTCGTAACCATTGAGCTGCAAATAGCGGAGGGCGACGAGTTCACCCTCATCCCCGACTGTATAAAGGGATGGCTCCGCCATTTTAACACCCCCTCTATTGTCAAAACCTCTTTTACTGGTTTATAGTTAACCCTATAAATGGGTAATGGCCCCAACTGTAACAACTTATTGATATGCTCACGTGTGGGGTAACCTTTATGTTGTGCAAACCCATAATCCGGGAAAAATATGTCATAGATCTCCATCACCCTATCACGTATAACTTTTGCTACTATAGAAGCGGCAGCAATATTAAGTGACTTCGTATCCCCCTTCACTATACCTTGTTGTGGAAACGGTAACTCATACGGTATTTCGTAACCATCCACCAACAACATGTTAGGCTCTACCTTTAACTTTTTTATTGCACGTAACATTGCAAGATAGCTCGCATACCTGATATTGAAACACGTCACCTCCTGTGGTGATGCCCATCCATAACACCAATCCACAGCATGCTGTTTGATAGCCTCGAACAGCGACTCACGTGCGGTAGGGCTTAGTGTCTTGCTATCCCTAACTTTAATCTCACAGAACGGTGGCAGTATCACCACCGCCGCAACCACCGGCCCGGCCAGCGGTCCACAACCTGCCTCATCCACACCCGCAACTAACAGGTCGTCCTTCCATAGCTGTAACTCGATAGCTGTCATTTACGCTCTTTTATCTTAGCAGCTTTACCCTTCTTACCACGTAGGTAGTAGAGTTTAGCACGTCGTACCTTACCACGTCGTAAGACCTGCAACTTCACAAGATTAGGTGAATACAGTGGGAATATGCGTTCCACACCATACCCATGTATAACCTTACGTACGGTGATGGTTCGTCTGATGCCTGCACCTTTGACCGCAATGACCACACCCTCGAATGGATGTATCTTCTCCTTGTCACCTTCGATCATCCGCATATAAACCCTTACGGTATCGCCGGGCCTGAACTCCTCTATCTCCTTACCCTTGGTAGCCTCCTGTAGCAACTCCTTTTCTATATCTTCCAACCTAATTCTTGGCGTCGCCGTCGTTTCCATAGTTCTGTCCTTTCCTTCCTCTTTTCTTTCCTCCATTTTTCTATCCTCCCATGATCTCCTGATAATAAAACTTCGGGTACCTTCCACCCCATGAACTCAACCGGCCTCGTATAATGGGGTGCATCCAGCAGCTCGTCAACAAATGAATCCGTAAGCGCCGATTCTATATCACCTATCACACCTGGTAGCAATCGCACCAAACTATCAATTATCACCAGGGCAGCAGGCTCACCCCCCGATAGCACATAATCACCTACAGATATCTCGTCATCCACCAAATGTTCACGTACACGTTCGTCCACCCCTTTGTAACGGCCACAAATAAGGATAATATGCTCACGGTTGAGATACTCCTTGACCACATCCTGTCGCCACAATCTACCCTGCGGTGACAACAGTACACGCCAGGTTTTGGGTGTCGAAAGTGCCTCCAACGCCCGATATATGGGTTCGATACGAAATATCATACCAGTACCGCCACCATAGGGGTAATCGTCCACTTTCTTGTGCTTATCCGTGGAGTAATCCCTTAGGTTATGTACTTTTATCTCAACCGCCCCCTTATCGAGCGCTTTTTTGATATTCCCCACCCTCAATGGGGAGTCGAAAAATTCAGGGAAGATGGTGAGGATCTCTATCTTCATTACTCAATAATCTCAACCATCGCCCTCTTACCTTGTTTGAGGGCGGCAGCAGCTACTATCGAACGGATGGCACGTGCCATCCTACCTTCACGCCCTATTACCTTACCCAAATCGGCCTTATCAACACGAAGCTCATATACCACGGTACGTTCGCCTTCTATCTCGGTGATGTTGACAGCATCTGGATAATCTACAAGGGCCTTAACGATCGCTGTTAGCAGTTCCTTCACGTTCATCGTCGCCTCCTGTTTCTAATAGTTTCTCTTTCTCCTTCAAGCTACGTAAAACACGTTCATACAAACGTAAGACACGGTTAGTAGGTTGGGCACCCTTCTTTAGCCACTCCTCAAACCGGTCAACGTCAAGCTTCAACTCTTCCCCCCGTAGGGGGTCATAATGCCCCAGAATCTCCACAAACTTACCATCACGGGGTGCACGTGCATCAGCCACCACTATACGGTAATGTGGGCGATTACGTTTACCCGTACGCATTAAACGGATCCTCACCATCTTCCCTCCAGATTAAAATTATATCAATAAACTAAACCACTATACAGCTTGTCAACAACGCGCCTGGGAGGACTCGAACCCCCAACCAGCGGATCCGTAATCCGCCGCTCTATCCAATTGAGCTACAGGCGCATCATTTGATGATTATCTCGATGCTTGCTGGTATACCATTTAAACTTGCATCTGCTATCTGTTGAGAGCGATAACCAATATCCATAATCACTAATTCATTGAGTGGTAAAGATAATCCAGCTTCAAAGTCCGTCAATATATCACCACCTATGAACACAACGTGTGGCTCACCGTAAAAATACAACCGCTTAATTAGCGGTACACGTAGAAATAGCCCAAGATCGAACCCCCAACTGGATTCACCTTCAAGGTAGTAACCGCGTGCACCAAGCTTACCGATCAGCTCATAATGTGGTAGAAACTGATATATGAGGTGGAACCCCACCTCTGACAGCCGTTGCGTGACATCAGCTGCTACAGTTTCAGTATATCCACGATACACGAAGCTGAGTCCACCTCGTGGTAGCATGAACCACAACACCCGTAGAGCGATTGTAGGTATACTACTATTGTAACCAAATGTATGTTGATACCCGAATGTCAAGTTCAACCTATTCTGTAGCTCAAGCTTACCTGCCCTACGTGGTTCATACTCATAATACGGGGGTGGTGGCAGGTAGTATGGATAATAATAGGGGTAATAATGATAATGATACACGTAGTAGTAATGGTAATCACCTTGTACCTCCTCTGGTGGTGTTTCGGGTGGCTTGGGTTTCAGCTTCTTGAAGAAATCACCAAGTTTACCCTTTTTCTCCGACCCCTGTTTGTCGGTATCCGAACCTTCCTCCCCTTCAGTAGCCACCTGTATACTCTCTGTAGTTTGTATTTCTGTCTGTGGCTTATAATCCACTTTATGGAACAGCTCAGTTACCTTACCTCTGCGGGTTACTACAGGTGTGGCTTTTTGCTTGGTTTTGGTTGACGCTTTCCCTTTTGTAACCCCCTTAGAAGGGGTAACCTTTTTCGAACCCACCTTTTCAACCTTCTCCACCTTCGTTTGCTTCTTTTTGGTATCGCTCTCTTTCTTTATTTCCTTAGCCAGGATGGAGCTGCTCAAAAATATCACTATCAGGAAAATGCTCCACCATTTCATTTTACCTCCATCACTAATAAACTTATCCCACCCCATATGATGTCAATATATTCAATCATAAGGCTGGCAGTTGACGAGCGGGCTGGACTTACATATTAAAATATGAGGTTTATGAAATTATTGACTTTATCGGCTGTTGTTTTATCATCATGTTTACCAATGTATGTAGCTGAACGTAAGAAATCACCTGAAGAGGTGGTTCAGCTCGCATTTACTGCATTCCTGCAGAACGATTGGGATACGTTTCTAAAATACGTGGATACCTCCACATGGGATAGTATAATATCGGACGAGCACGACCGCACCACCATTTACAAACAGCTACTACCCAAGGCGTTTCGTGACGCCAAGTCCGAACTCGGTACGTACGGTGAGTGGCGTATTGTACACTCCTCCATAACATCCGATACCAGTGCCACTGTCATAATAGCTACCGATAAAGGAAGGATTGACATACACCTGCGTAAGGTTGACAGCGACTGGAAAATAGTATTACCGTGATGCCATACTTCTATATCCCCAAACCCAACATCAAGGGTGAGTTCGCGATATTCACCCCAGAAGAGAGTCACCACATACGTGACGTGTTACGTCATCGACAAGGTGACATAATCAAGGCAGTTGATGGCGAAGGTACCCTCTACGAAATAGAGCTTACACGATGCGAGAAACGCAAACCAGTCGAAGGCAAAATAATAGCCAGCCAATACTTTGAAGACGACCTCACTACGCGGGTGACACTCGCCTGCGCTATACCGAAGAAAAACCGTATGGACATACTTGTTGAGAAAACCACAGAGATAGGGGTGGCAGAGATCATACCAATGATAACAGCACGTACAGAAAACACACGTGCAAGGATAGCACGTTGGAACAAAATTGCCATCAACGCCATCAAGCAAGCTCGTAGGTACCACCTACCAGTTATCCACAAGGCACATAGGTTTGATGAGGTGCTGGATATGCTTGACACTCATGATATCGGTGTGATAGCTGTCACCACCGGTGAAACGTACAAGTTACGTGATGTGTTACAGGATAAACATAAGATACTGGCACTTGTAGGGCCAGAAGGTGACTTTACAAAAGACGAATTAGAGTTATCTATTAAGAAAGGGTTTATCCCTGTAAGCTTAGGACGTTACGTTCTACGCACAGAAACCGCAGGTATTGTGATTGTAGCAACAATATTGTATGAATTGAATGAAATCCAAAAAGGAGGCACATGATACGAGTAGAAGCGCAACCGGGTGAGAGTTTTGAGTCACTTTTCCGTCGGTTTAAACGTATCATAGAGAGGGATCGCATACTTTCAGAGTATAAGAAACATCAGGTATATGAGAAACCCAGCGAAATAAGAAGGAAGATCAAACTTAAGAAAGAGTGGGAACGCAAGAAGGCACGCCTCGCCAGCAAAAAGCCGTAATGTCACGACCTGTCGAGGAGATCCTCGAATTTGACAAGATCAAATCCAAGCTACGCAGCCTATGTAGCACCAATAAAGGTAAGCAGCTGGTGGACGAGCTTTCTCCACTCCAGGATAAACCGTCCATTGAGTATCGGTTGAACCTCACCCGCGAGGTGATGGAATGGCGTCACCAACATGGTGAGTTACCGATACCATCAGATGATGAGGTACTTAAGTTGTTACAATCATTAGACAAAGGTGATCCACCTCCGGTTGAGCAGCTACTTGCATTCGTTAGCTGGGCCGATGGTATAAATGAGCTCAAACGCCTATTCACAAAGGAGTTTCCACTACTATACGAGTTAGGTGCCAGCATATTACCGGTGGATGTACCCGCAAACAAGATACGTCAACATATTGACGAGAACGGTGTCAAACCTTCTTCATCACCCAAACTTATGTCAATATTGCGTCGCATACGTGAGCTGGAGGAGGCCATCCGCTACAAGTTAAGCGATTACCTGCAACTACCCTACCTACAGGAACCCATAATCGTGCAGCGATTGGGGCGCTACGTGATACCGGTGAAGATGGGTGCACAGAGCAAAATAAGGGGTATCACCATAGCGCTGTCAGCTACCGAACACACGGCATTCGTTGAACCCATGGATGTACTGCATTTAAACAATGAGTTGCTCGAACTCCAAAAGGAGAAAGAAGTTGAAGAGCTACGAATCATATTGGAGATCATGGATGAGTTACGTGCAACCCGTCTACCTATAGAGCATGACCTCATACTCATGGGTAAGCTGGATCTCACCAACGCCAAAGCTAAGTTAGCACATGAAATGGATGCCCGCATACCGAAGATAGTTGAGCCCGGCAACCCGCTCATAATGCGTGAAGCACGCCATCCATTACTCATCTATCAGAAAGAAGTTGTACCACTGGATATCGAGGTAGGTAAAGACTTCACGTTATTGCTTATCACAGGCCCCAACATGGGCGGTAAGACTGTAGCCCTGAAGACGGTCGGGTTAATATCGTTAATGGTACTCTCTGGTATACCAGCACCGTTGAGTGAAGACAGTGAGATACCGATCTGGGATAGAATATTTGTCGACATAGGTGAAGAATTACCAGTAGGTTATGACCTATCGACATCATCTGCTCACATAGAGGGGCTCAAAACCATATATCAGGAGGCTACATCCAGATCGCTTGCACTCATCGATGAGATCGGTCGCGGTACTGATCCCGAAGAAGGTAGTGCGCTGGGTTTCGCATTCATGGAGCGCTTCGTGGCAAAGGGTATCAAAACATTGGTCACCACCCACTACTCCAAACTAAAGGTATGGGTAGCGAATGCTAACGGTATGGAGAACGGTGCCATGGGCTTCAGGGATGGTGTACCCACGTATCGGTTGACCATAGGTACAGCAAGCAGCTCGTATGGGTTAGAGCTTGCAAGCCGCTTACGTGTACCCGAGATCATTCTCAAACGTGCATACTCGTTGATGGATCCCAAAACTATGCGATTAGATCAGCTACTACGTACGTTGGAGGAGCAACGCACATACTGGGAGATGAAACACCGTGAGCTACTTGAGAAAGAGGCAACATTGAAATCGAAAGAAGCCACCCTTTCAATCAGAGAGGAGAAAGCACGTAACATAATTCGTGAAGCTGCCAAAATAAAGCGTGAGGCACTACTCGAAGGACGTGCCATAATTGAGAACCTCATCCGTGAGATACGTGAACATCAAGCCAGCAAAGAATCTATCCGCAAGGTAAAGTCTACAATCCATAAACTGCTCGAACCTGTAGCAGAGGACGAACCCGTGCATCCACATACGCTAAACAAAGGTGATAAGGTATTGGTGAAGACACTCGGTATCTACGGTAAGGTTGAGGATATCAAAGACGACGAAGCCATCGTACGTATCAACAATGTCACACTTAGGTTGAAACCCGCATACCTGGAGAAAGTCACCACCCATGAAGTGAAGCACCCCAAAGTGAAGCTAAAGCTTAGCCATAAACGCGACCTACCGCTGGTGCTTGACCTACATGGGGTTACACGTGAGGAGGCACTGAGGCGGCTCGACAAGTATATCGATGATGCACAGCTGTTGGGTGTGGAGATGTTCAAAATATCGCACGGTATAGGTAAAGGTATACTACTAACCGCCATAAGGGAAAGGTTAGCGAAAGATCCGCGGGTGGCAAGCTTTGCACCTGGGGCGCCCGCCGAAGGTGGTGATGGTGTAACATGGGTTTACCTAAAACCGATCTCGGGAACACAATGATATGGCGTAAACAGGTAGTGACACCCGACGAGATGCGTCAACTGGATAGCTGGGCAATCAACAAGTTAGGTATACCCGGTATCGTGTTGATGGAAAACGCTGCACGTGGTACAGCCACCGCAATAGCCGAGAGGTATCCACCACCCAAGAAAATAGCGATATTTGTTGGCAAAGGTAACAACGGAGGTGATGGACTTGCAGTTGGACGGTGGCTTAAAGCCATGGGTTATGAGGTCGACATATTCGCATTCTCGATGGATCTCAGAGGTGATGCACTCACCAACCTCAACATCCTACGTCAGCTGCAGTTTGATATAAAGCTTATCGAGTCAGCTGACACCGTACCATGGGATAAAGGTTGGGATATAATAGTGGATGCAATTTTTGGTACAGGATTCAAGGGACAGTTACCCCCACTATTTCGTGAGGTGATCGCAAGGATAAACGCACATCCCGCACATAAGGTAGCCATCGATATACCATCGGGGGTGGATGCATCCACTGGCGAGGTAACAGACATTGCAGTAAGGGCTGACCTCACATGTACGATGGGGTTACCTAAGGTGGGGTTCTTCTTCCCTCCCGCTATCGACTACGTGGGTGAGCTTAAAGTGATCGACCTCGGTGTGATGTTCGAAGATATAGCTGATGTACATATTGTTGACCATGAAGTGATCACCAACCTGCTACCCAACCGTCCTGCTTGGGGGCACAAAGGTACATTTGGTAAGGTGTTAGTGATCGCGGGCTCGCCAGGGTTCACCGGTGCGGCAACACTCGCAAGCTTATCTGCACTTAAAATAGGGGCTGGCCTCGTGTATTTAGCTATACCCAGAAGTTTAAACCCCATCTTAGAGGTTAAAGCTACGGAGGTGGTAACCATACCGATGCCGGAGACTGAGGATATGCTACTCAGTGTAGACGCATGTGATCGGTTACTCAATATGTTGGACAACATGAACGCATTGATCATAGGACCAGGCCTTGGTAGGGCAGATACATTGCGTGAGTTGATACTCAAAATCATAGAGCACAACCAACACGTACCCATGCTCATAGATGCGGATGGGTTGAACAACTTACGCTGGCAAGACATCACCCGTATTAAGGTGCCTTTCGTGGTGACCCCACATCCAGGTGAATTGTCACGTCTTATCAACAAAAAGGTCGACGAGATACTGAAAGCTTCACTTAACCTGACACGTGAGCTATCACGTGAAACAACAGGTGTGATAGTATTAAAAGGTGCACCCACAATTATCGCACACAAAGGTAAGGTATACATCAATCCAGTTTATGATTCGGCGCTCGCCACCGCAGGTAGTGGTGATGTATTGAGTGGCATAATAGGTGGCCTCATGGGTATGGGTGTAAACGTGTTCGATGCTGCGCTGTTGGGTGTGTATATACACGGGGAAGCTGGTAGGATAGCGGGTAGAAAGCTTACCCCATACAGTGTAATAGCTGGCGATATTATGGCCAACATACATGTGGCAGTGGAGCGCATCATTCAGGGAGGTATAGATGGTCGAATTATTAGAAGAGGTACGCAATAGGGGGGTGAAGTTCATCCAGCTATGGTTTGTGGATCTACCTGGTATCTTGAAAAGCGTCACAATACCGGTGACCCAACTACCACGTGCGCTGGAGGATGGTATAACGTTTGATGGCTCCTCAATAGAGGGGTTCACCAGGATACACGAAAGCGATATGGTGCTACGTGCGATACCCGAGACGTTTACAGTGTTGCCATGGAACCCACAAGCTGGTAGGATGTTTGCAGAGGTGTTGAAACCCGACGGTACACCCTATGAGGGTGACCCAAGAAATATACTCAAACGCAACATAGATGAGGCAAAGTCGATGGGGTTCACGTTCTATATAGGGCCGGAGATCGAATACTTCTATTTCAAATCACAGAGCCTACCTGAGGTGTTAGATCATGGTGGCTATTTCGATAATACGCCACCCGATATCGGTGAACGTATCCGTATGCGTACGGTGGAGACACTCAAAGCGATGGGTATCGAAGTGGAAGCTACTCATCATGAGGTAGCACCCAGCCAACACGAAATCGATCTCGTCTATGCAGAAGCGATGGAGATGGCGGATCGCATCATAACTACAAAGTATGTGATCAAAGAGATTGCACAGGAAGAAGGTTATTACGCATCGTTTATGCCCAAACCGCTGTTCGGTCAGAATGGTAGCGGTATGCATCTACACTTCTCGTTATTTAAGGGTGACGAAAATGCGTTCTACGAAGATGACGGTAACCTGTCAGAAATAGGTAAGATGTTTATTGCAGGCTTGTTGCAGCATATCAAGGAGATAACCTTGATACTTAACCAATGGGAAAACTCCTACAAACGGTTGGTACCCGGTTATGAGGCACCGGTTTACATATCATGGGCAAGAAAGAACCGATCCACCCTCATAAGGGTGCCACACTATCCACAACACCGTAAGAAAGCGGCACGTGCAGAGCTACGTAGCCCTGATCCAGCTACTAACCCATACCTGGCGTTTGCGGTCATCCTACAGGCGGGGCTTGAAGGCATACGTAAAGGTTATGAACTACCACCCCCCATAGAGGCAAACATCTACGAGATGAGCATAGACGAACGTAAAGCGGCTGGGATAGAAGATCTACCGGGTAGCCTTGGTGAAGCCATACACTATGCGGAAAGGTCTGAACTTTTACGCCGTACGTTGGGTGAGGAAACCTTCTTCAAATACATAAGGAACCGCAGAATGCTGTGGGAAACCTATCGTGCACGTATCAACCAATATGAGATAGAAAAGTACTTACCGATACTTTAAGATGGAGATTAAAAAGATCAAAGAGCATGATGGCTATTACAAAGTGTGGCTAACCAATGGTGAGGAGATGAAACTATTACCTGAGGTGGTAAAGAAATATGACCTAACCGAAGGTAAGGAGATAACACCTGAACTGTTGTCCGAAATAAAGCGTAGCGAGTCGTACGAGGAGGCACGTCGCTACCTGTTACGTATATTTGAGTACAGGCCTTACACTGAGAGCGAGGTGAAACAGAAGCTTGAAAGACGTGGTATCGACCCCGAAATCATAAAGCAGTTGATAACGCAGTTCAAGCAGTCTGGGCTCATAGATGATTATAAGTTTGCAAAGGATTGGATAGAGACACGTGGGTTCAGGTTTGGTGTGTATCGGTTACGTAGTGAGCTACTACGTAAGGGGGTAGCACCTGAAATCATAGACAAGGCATTGACAGATGCAGAAATACCCGATCCTTACGAGTTGGCACGTCGGCTCGCCATGAGGAGGTTAAAACAGCTACCGGCATCGTTACCAACCGATAAGAAAGCACGTAGGTTGATGGCATTCCTTGCACGTAGGGGGATAAACTACGAAACCATAGTTGAGGTGATCAAAGAGGTGTTAAGCAAATGATAGCCATACTTATGGCATTCATATCAGTAATATACGTAGGACGGGTTGAAGGCACGATAGACCCTATGAGTGCCAGCTACGTGGCACGTTTGATAGAAGAGGCCGAATCCGCAGATGCTACATTGATAGTGCTGGAACTTGACACCCCTGGTGGGTTGTTAGAATCCATGGAATCGATAGTCAAGTCAATCCTTAACGCACACATACCTATAGCTGTGTATGTAGCGCCAGCAGGTGCACGTGCTGCATCTGCGGGTGTGTTCATAGTGTTATCTGGGCATGTGGCAGCCATGGCACCCGGTACCAATATCGGGGCAGCACATCCAGTAGCCATAGGGGAAGGTGAGCTATCTGAAGAGATGAAAGAGAAGATCGAACAGTACGCAGCATCCTATATCGAGGCTATCGCCCGTAAACGTGGTCGTAACGTGGAATGGGCCAAAAAGGCCGTACTTGAGAGTAAATCCATAACCGCAGAGGAGGCAAAGAAGTTAGGTGTCATAGATATACTGGCGGAAAGTAGGGATGAACTCCTACATAAGTTAAACGGCTGGAAAGTAAAGATCGATAGCGAACAACGTACCATTGAAACCGAAGGTGAAGATATTGTCGTAGTACCATGGTTGTTCAAGGAGAGGTTCTTCCACGTATTGTCTAACCCCAACATCGCATATGTATTGCTTATACTTGGGATATATGGGTTGATATTTGAGTTCGCACACCCCGGTGCAGTACTACCGGGTGTGTTTGGGGCAATCTCGTTGATATTGGCATTCTTGGGGTTACATATTCTGCCGATAAATTTTGCAGGTGTAGTGTTGATAATATTAGGTGTGGGATTATTCGTAATGGAGGCACTTACACCCACGTATGGACCGTTTACGATAGGAGGGATAGTGGCACTTACGTTGGGCTCAATATTGTTAATACCACGTGGTGAGGTACCTCCAGCATTTAGGATATCACCGTGGTTAATTTTTGTGGTAGTGTTTATGACAGCGTCATTCTTTGTGTTTGCACTCACCAAAGCGTTTATGACCAGACGCAGGAAACCACGTACAGGTATGGAGGGTATCATAGGTGAGAAAGGGGTTGTACGTGAGGCTATCACACCCACCAAGGAAGGTACAGTCTTCGTACAGGGTACGCTGTGGAAAGCTACCAGTGACGTTAAGCTCACCAAGGGCACAAAAGTAAGGGTTACAGGTATAGATGGGTTGGTGTTGAAGGTCGAACCACTAAATAACAAAGCGGCTGATAATCGCAGTTAGTTGGTCAAATATAATCTGTTTGTTTTTGCGAGTCAGGCAAAAGATTTCAACATCCTTACGGTGTTTGATAGAGCTTACAAATGGTAGCTTGGACTTAGTAAGTGTGGCAATGAACAAGTTAGGTAGGTCGAGTGCCTCAAGTACTGCACGTTGAAATTTGTCGGATAATAGCTCCATTTTACCTATCTCATCCACAACAATAGGGTGTCCCATACGGATGGCGGTTTCGATAGCTTGCACCCCGATTTGGTTAAGTATATCAATGTTTACACCGTACTTACCGACGTGTGGCATATCTTTAAACTCTATATGTGCGAATACTGCACGTTCGTTGGTATCAATACGTACGATTTCGAACCCCACACGTTTACCGTTGGTATCACGTAACTCCTGTGTATAGAAACCGATTGGGTTGATAAGATGTGGTAACAACCGCTTTATGAGCGTGGTTTTACCAACACCGGGGTTACCGGTGATAAGAAAATTATTAGGCATCAACCCATGACGAAGCTGGTAAACTCCTTAAGTGGTAAGGTGTTGATGACATCGGCTTTCGTCAACCACGCACGACGTGCTACCCCGATACCAAACCTTATGTGGTTCATCATACCCACATTGTGGGCATCAGATCCTATCACCATCTTGATACCTAACTCCTTAGCACGCATGGCATCGATATCGGTGAGGTCAAGCCTATCATAGTAAGCGTTGATCTCGAGGATAACACCCTCCTCTCGTGCTACCTGCATCACATGGTCAAGATCCACACGATAACCTTCACGCTTGGAGATCAACCTACCCCGTGGATGTGCAAGTATCTTGATTTTCGGATGCCTTATGGCTTTGATGATGGCGGGCGTCATATCGAAATCTTTCGGAAATATGTGTACAGCAGCGATAGCGAAGTCGAGTGCATCGAGCACCTTAGAATCTACCATGAGGTCACCGTCACGGTTGATGTCAACCTCAAGTGATTGAAATATTTTGATATTATACTGGGATTCGAGTGGCTCACATTCCTTACGACGTTTGGTAAGCATTTCCAACGTAAAGTTACGATCCGACCGCGGTATGTGCGAATGATCTGCCAACACTATGTATTCGTAACCGAGCTGCTTGGCATGTGCAACCAGCTCAGCGATCGACGATACACCGTCTGAATATGGGGTATGGATGTGGGTATCACCCTTTAGGTCATCATATCCTATGATCTGGGGTAACTTACCCTGTTGGGCGAGCTCAACCTCCCCCCTATCTTCACGCATCTCAGGTGGTATCCATGGTAAGTTAAGTGCACCATAGACTTCCTCTTCGGTGACACCTGCTATCTTTTTGTCGCCTTCGAACACCCCATACTCGCTGATCTTCCAACCTCTCGCACGTGCAATAGTACGTAGTTTGATGTTGTGAGGTTTGGATCCCGTGAAATACTGTAGTGCAGCACCGAAACTCTCCTTAGGTACAACACGTAGGTCAACTTGATAGCCACCTTTGACGATGATCGATCCCTTTGTGCTACCCTGTGCAAGGATACGTTCTACCCGTGGGTATTTTACGAAGTGATCGATCAGCTCCTCCCCATTCTCGTAGGTAACCAATATGTCGATATCGCCAACGGTTTCTTTCATCCTACGTAACGAACCTGCTGGTGAGATGTTAGTTACAGGGTATTGCTTCAGATATTCGATAAGATCCTCCACAAGCGGTAACGCGATACCTAACGGTATGCGGCCACGGGAACGGTCGAAAAATTCCAACCCCTTCTTGATGTTGTCGACTTTCTTCTTACCCATACCGGGAAGCTTCTCAAGTGACCCATCCTTAAGTACACGTTCGAGATCTTGACGGGTTTTGACACCTAACTTTTCGTACACTAATTTCAAAGTTTTGGGCCCCAACCCAGGTACCTCCATCAATTTCAGCAAATCAGGTGGCACACCTTGCATCGCTTCCTCGTATTTGCGCATCTTGCCGGTCTCTATGTACTCGGCGATCTTCTTGGCAATACCTTCACCTATACCGGGTACGTTGCGGAGTTCACCCCTCCTGTATATGTCGGTGATATCCTCAGGTAGGTCACGCAGTATGCGAGCTACCTTACGATAGGCGTTAACCTTGAACGGTAGCTCACCTTTGAATTCAAGTGCATCCGCTATTTTCTCGAAGATTTCGGCCAGCTCAGCGTTCTTCATTCACCAATCTTTATCGGATTACATAATGAGGTCTTGGGTGTCGCATAGGGGCAAAACTGTAGCACAAAATCGACCGCGGTATTCTCGTCGGGTGCCTCGTAGATGATGGCGAAGTCGGGCTTACCGAAGAGCTCCAAGAATTGGTGTATCTTGACATCGTCGGGTACCTTAAAGGACTTGAGGAAATCAAGGAAATCACGTGCTTTACCGGGGATCACGTCCAACGTCGTTATGAATAACATCCTTCCTCCTTTATTTAAAGTTATGTTGCAATAAACTATCGTCAATGAGCTATAAAAGGTGGTCATTCTTATCAGATGACCCGTATCGTGGTTGACACTTCATGAATATCTGTATTAAAAATAGATGTGGGTTATAGCTATTTCCTTGTTCACAGGTATACCTAAGGTCACCCCATATTTGCAACAGTTTTACACCAAGTACGATAAGCACAAAGTGATCAAGGTATGGATCTATTTCAACGATCGTAACGTGGACACGGAGATTGTGCAGCTCAAAAACATGGGCTGTGATTTCGTTTATTACTCGGGTTGCCTCAACGCAGCCGTCTTCCGTATGCCGATCGGTAAGTTACCGGAGGTGTCAAGCTTCAGCAAGGTCAAACTTATTGATAAGGTTAAACTATTGGTTGCCCCGTTGCCTGAAATCGAACTTCCATTAAAGAGCTTACCGTATGGTGCATCTTATCGGCAGTTGGCACAACTTAACATCCCCAAGCTACACGAGCTCGGCTATACAGGTAGTGGTGTGAAGATTGGCATACTTGATACGGGGTTTGATTGGATCCGTATCGTATCAGATGAACAGATCATCGCTACTCGTGATTTCATATGGGGTGACGATAACGTGATGTATCAACCTGATGAGTTTATGCTCAATATAGGGGATACTACGGTATTTATGCAGGATATCTGGTTACGTGAACAGCTACGCCATGGTACAGGTATGCTATCCTTGATAGCTGGTACGTTTACGGATAAACTCATAGGGGCTGCGTTTGGTGCAAGCTTTGCACTCGCCAAGACCGAACTCGTATATAACCCCTTCCTGGGTAACTATATGGATATCGTTACGGAGGAAGATTGGTGGGTACGTGGTGCTGAATGGTTAGCCTGCAGTGTAGGTGTCGACATAATATCGAACTCGCTCGGCTACAAGTATTTCTGGGATCCCATCAACCAGCAGCTCAAAAGCTACTCCTACACGCAGATGGATGGCACCACATGCCCCATATCACGTGTGGCAAGTATGCTTGCGGATAGTTTCGGTGTGCTACTTGTAACTGCAATGGGTAACGTGGCACCTTTCAGCTCCGAACGACCCGACACCTGTATCGTTAGTCCTGCCGATGCCAACTATGTATTAGCTGTGGGTGGTATCGACACGGTTGGCGGGTGGGCGTGGGATCCAGAAGCTCATCAAGGTGCTGCTATTGGGCCACGTGGTGATAGCATGCGTGTGGATACAATTGCATTTAAGCCAGAAGTTGTCGCCCCATACTATGCATACTATATGAAATCGGATGGTAGCTCGTTACAACCAGTCTATGGTGCAGGTACTTCGGTTGCTACTGCGTTGACAGCTGGGTTGGCGGCATTGGTGTTGGAAGCGCACCCCAGTTGGCGGGATGATCCCAAAAAGTTACGTTATGTGATCATGCAGACAGCTTCGATGGCGGAACAACCTAACGATACGATGGGGTTCGGTATACCAGATGCATATGAGGCTATACATTATGAACCACCGGAGGTTACACCTACACCGTTGACACGTGATAGGTTGTTACCGCCTTACCCTAATCCATTGAGATTATCGGAGACCACAAGCTTACAGGTACCGATGCTGATATTGCATCCAAGTTATGCTATATTGCGGATCTATACGTTATCGGGTAGGTTGATATGTGAACGCTACCTGGATAGGGTAAGTATCGGCTATAAGGTGGTGACATTCACGTTGTCGAACGATTTGCCACCTGGTATCTACATATGTACGTTAACGACAGGGTTTGCACGTGATAGATTGAAGTTCACCATAATCAAGTGATATGCAGGTACGTAAGGGTGTAATACTTGCAGCTGGTAAGGGTACACGACTTAAGGAGTTGACACGTAACAGACCTAAACCCATGGTCGAGATCAATGGTCGTCCCATACTTCAGTATGTTTTTGATGCACTCAAAGGTACAGGGATACGTGAGTTCCTTGTTGTCACAGGCTACTATGCGGAGATGATCGAACAGCACTTTGGTGACGGTTCGCAAATGGGGTACAAACTCCATTACGTAAGGCAAACCGTTCAGAACGGTACCGCTACAGCAACGTTGTTGGGTAAGGATTTCGTGGGTGATGAACCCTTCCTACTTACGTTTGGTGATATCATCACATTACCTGATAATTACACAGCGTTTGTCAATACCTACAATAATGTGCCGGTTGATGGACAATTAGCTGTGTACTGGAAAGAGGACCTATCTGCTGGTGCTGCAGTGTATCTTGATGATAACATGTGGGTAACTGATATCATCGAGAAACCGCCACCTGGTCAATCTATGTCACATTGGATGAATGCGGGCCTTTTCATATTTAAACCTTTAATATTCGATTATCTAAGTAAGGTACCCCTATCCGTACGTGGTGAATACGAGCTTACGGATGCTATCAGGATGATGCTAAAGGATGGTCACCCAATACGTGCGTATGAGTTGAAAGATTTCTGGAGTGACCTCGGTACCCCACAG
>Ga0190304_1000379_pt1 | contig 21104 bp, 27 predicted proteins | sample 48700712_MG_FD_161670 | JGI IMG/M metagenome (GOLD analysis project Ga0190304, IMG submission 161670) | Hydrothermal vent sediment bacterial communities from Southern Trench, Guaymas Basin, Mexico - 4870-07-1--2_MG | ecosystem: Environmental > Aquatic > Marine > Hydrothermal vents > Sediment ...
TTACAACGAAGAGATGTTGGCCGATTCTACAGGATTGCTGCCAAACAACAACCGCATCGAGCTGACTTTTCACTACCATCCCACCGATTCCCTCACCCAGGTTGGCACCGATGCCTATGCTGTTTATCGCTGGGAAGATGAATTTGATAAATGGATCTTTTACGGTGGCGAGGTGTACCCCGATGCCAAAACCGTGCGCTTCAATACCAACCGGCTGGGAACGTTTACCATCCTGAAAAATGCTGACGAAATTCCTCCCTACATCGACGCCAATGTGGAAGGCCAGGAATTCACCTACGGCGGGTACATCTCTCGCAACGGCATTATCTCGTTCCTCCTCTCAGACGCAAACGGTATCGACATGTTTAACAATAAGCTGCATCTTGCACTGGATGGTGAGACGGTGAGTGCAGAAGAGTATTCAATCTCCCTTTCTCAGGGAAATCTTACCAACATTCCCATCAAATATCAGTTGAACAATCTGGACAAAGGCAGCCACAAAATCAGTGTGGATTGCACCGATTGCAACGGAAATTATGCGGTGCGGGAAATCGATTTTGAGGTGAGCACCTCCTTCGATATTATCAATGTGGCCAACTACCCAAACCCCGTGAAGTCGAAAACCATCAAGGCGGTAAACGCCGGGCGAACCCGCTTTACCTACGTTCTTACCGATGATGCCGACGATGCAACGATAAAGGTGTACACTGTGAGCGGACGCCTGGTGAAGACCTTTAAGCATATTCCCTCCACCATCGGATATCATGAATTTCCCCGCACCGTAAGTGGCTGGGATTGTACTGATGAAGAGGGATTTAACCTGTCAAACGGTGTCTACTTTTACAAAATAACTGCCAAACGCGGCTCGAAGAAAATAGAAAAAATAAAAAAAATGGCGATCTTGAAGTAATATGAAAAAAATCATAATCAGCTTTTTCTTTCTGGTTCTCCTTTTACAGGTTTGGGCAGGACGCTACGCCGGTGATTTTATTGCCATCGGTAGTGGTGTGCGGCCTATCGGGATGGGTGGGGCATTTGCCGCTATCGCAGATGAAAGCTCCGCAATTCATTGGAATCCCGCAGGCATAGCGCAGTTGCGAGACCCTCAGGTGATGCTGACCCGCGCCTTTCTCTATGAAGGTCTTGCATCCTACGACAACATCACCTACTGCCAGCCCCTGCCCAATGATGTGACTATCGGCTTTGGCTGGACGCGACTCACCATCGATAACATCCCGGTGTTCAATGAAGAACATCTGGTGGGTACAGTGGATCAGCGAGCTGCATTTCCATGGCTCAACCTCACTGCCATCCCGGATGATAAATTTACCAGCACCGATGATCTGTTTCAATTTGCCTTTGCCAAACATCTGCACAAAGACATCGATATCGGATGGCTCTTCTTTGAAATTCCGGTGGATATGTATTTTGGCAGCAGCATGAAATACATCAAACGAACTCTGTATAAAAATGTGGGAGATGGCACCGGATTCGATTTTTCCCTCTTAGGCCGCACCAATCTGGGGATGCTGGTGGATGTGGACTGGTTGGGCGATATAGCCGTGGGTGTTAATTTTCAGAATGTGGGGAACACGTCAATTACCTGGGATGTGGCTTCGGAACATACCGATGATATTTTGCAAAACACAAAACTCGGCGTGATGGTTGAACAACCGATTCCTGCGATTAAATCGACCCTTATTCTGAGCTCAGACTTTGAATATGTTTACAATGGCACCGATAGATTTGGTTGCGAATTTGACTATCAAGGGAAGGTTCAGGCCCGCTGCGGCTATGTAAATAATCAATATTTTGATGACAATGGGGATGAAGTTTCCGCAGGCCTTTCGGTGCGGATTTATCGTGTTCTCGTGGATTATGCCTTTGTCACAAATACCTTGGGCAACACCAATCGGGTTGGATTGCGCGTGAGCTTCTAACCCAAAGGAAGATGATATGAAAGTAATATGGATTTTTCTCAGTCTGGCCGTTTTGCTTTTTGCTGGATGCTCAGGCGATAGTCCCAGCGAAGCTGATACTACCCCACCATCCCAACCCCACATGATTCATCATCTGGGCGATACTGGCGATATGGTGAATATGGGTACCTTCATAGATACTATAAACTACTACAATACCAATGATCCCGATTTGGAAAATAACGGTATTGATGCATTGAGTGATAACAACTGGATTCAGTTGCAATGGAGCGTTATCCTGGATGACGATGTGGATTATCTGGAAATATTCCGGTTCAATCTCAGCGATTATCAGGCCTACGAGCAGTATCTGCAAGCCAATGGCGAGGAATACGATTTTGCGACGAAAATAGATTCTATTGCATCCCCCACCCAAACCCGCTATGTGGATCACTTCAGCTCACTTTCAGGGACGTCCCTCGCCACCACGTGGTTTTATTACATCAAGGCCGTGGATGTTGCGGGAAACTGGGCAAAGTCTGATACTGTAGGGTACAAACTCACGGAGAAATTGGTTACCCTCGAGCCCTATCCCTATGAGATAGTCAATAGCCTGGATAACGTTACTTTTCAGTGGAATCTGGACGGAAGCGGTTCTGTTGCCGCCTGTCGTCTGCTCCTTTTTGATCAGTATCATCACCTGTTGTGGTGCTACACACCTCTGGATCTGGAGTACCCCATAAAAGAGTATGATGGTCCATCCTATACCGAGGAAACCTATTTCTGGCGAATTGATGCCTTTGGAACGGGTCCCGAAATTATAACGTTGTTTAACAAAACCTATCAGGTTTACTCTGGCTCAGAATCTCATGAAACTGAATTTTCTGTGATGCCATAAAGTGCTTGACGCCAGGTAGCCTCGCGAAATATGTGCAAAATCCCAAAAGGAGAAGATATGAAACGAATTGCCCTGATTTTATCTGTTCTTTTATTGGCAGGACAGGTGGTATTTGGCGAGACACCGGATGCTGCATCCAGTGTTGCGCCCACCATGACCTCCCCCGGATCTTTTAATAATGGCTCGGTATATCTCTATTCCGGAACCCTTTCCGGTTCTGAGCAGCTGAAGATTATCACCTACATCTGGGGACAAGTGCAAAAACCAGGACTCTATGTTGTTCCTGATGATACCGATTTACTCACGCTGCTTTCGTCGGCAGGAGGACCTACCGAAGATGCTAAGCTGTCGAAAGTCCGCATCATCCGTCCCACCGAAGATGGTGAGAAGATCATCTGGGTAAATCTGAAGAAGTACATGGAAACGGGAGACAGTCAGCTGATCCCTCAGATGAAACCGGGAGATACGGTAATTGTTTCCGGATCGATTTTTTATGCTTTCACCCGTACGGCAGATTTCTTATCGAAAGTGGCATCGGTCATTAGTGTGTATATATTAATTAACAACATATAGCTGAGGTAGTAGATGGATCAGAATTATCAAGAAACCTATGACGAGCAGGAAATAAAACTCAGTGATTATCTGCATATAATTCAGCGATTTAAATGGCTGTCTCTGACGATATTTGTGTTGGTTTTTCTGGCTGCGGTTATTTATACGTATCGTGCACCCCGTATCTATCAGGCCTCGGCCAAGATATTACTGGAAACCAGCAAATCCACCGATTTCCTTTTTTCACCTATGGGCAATCAAGGTACCTCGATAAACAACAATATTCAGATAATCCAGAGTACTCCTGTGATGAAGATTGCTCATGAAATTATGGAGAATGATGTCTATTATTCTACGTTTCCCATAAACGGAACCGAAGAAGAACCGGTGAACCCGATTGGATACCTGAAGAGCAGAATCTCCATAGATAATGAGCGGGAAACCGACATTCTTGCCATCAGCTATGAATCCACCAACCCCCGGGAAGCTCAGGCAATGGCTAACGCAACAGCCTACGCTCTTATTCAGGATGACACCAATAACGCCCGGACGGAATTTCGTAAAACCCGGGAATTTCTGGAAAACCAGCTGGATGAAAAAGAGCGGTTACTCCGATTGGCTGAAGAAGACTTGCGGGCCTACAAAATCGATAACAAAATCTCCATACTTTCTGAAGAAACAACGAAGCTCATCGAGCAGTCGTCCGAACTGGAAAAACTGCTGGCTGAAGCTCAGACGGATTATGCAGTGGCATCCAATCATCTGGCCTTTTTGAAAAAAGAACTTACCAGGCAAGACACACTTCTGTCTGATGTGAATGCCGTATTGACCACGCCACTGCTGGAACAGCTCCGTCAGGAGATTGTGCAAAATCAGACACGGTATGTCAATTTGCTCACCAAATCCGATTACCCGCCAGACCATCCCGAGCTAGTGAATCTTAATCGCTCGATAGAGAGTGCAAAGAAGCAACTGAATACAGAAATCCAGCGCGTTACTCTGGTAAAAGCCGGTACCACCGATCCATTGGTGTATCGCAGTGACCTGATAGCGAAAATATCTCAGGGAGCAATTGAAGAGAATATTAGCCACTCCAAAGTAACCAGTTTGGAAATGGCTGTTGATGAGTACAACAAGAAGATGGCTGTATTGCCAGATACCGAGATTCAGTTAGCTCGTTTACAACGGAATTTCAGGATAAATGAGAAAATCTACTCCATGTTAATGGAAAAATATGAAGATGCAAAGATCGCTGAGAAATCCAAGATCGGTAATGTTCGTATCATAGAAGAAGCCAATATACCAGGTCGCCCAATTAAGCCCAATAAAAAGATGAACTATCTTATCGGATTGGTACTTGGCTTGGGTTTGGGATTCGGAGCGGCATTGCTCATACATTCTCTGGATACAAAATTACGCACGTTTGACGATGTGAAGCAGAATGTGACGATGAAGGTACTCGGAACGATACCCTTCATTCATGTGTTTGACGCAGACATCGAAACGATAGAAAAGCAATTAAATGCCGAAAAAGATCCCCAAATTAAAGGGAAAATAAAAGACCATCTGCAGTATGTGCAGTCGCGACTGATCTCTTCTTACGCTCCCAAAGCCTCGGCTTCGGAAGCCTTCAGAACGTTGCGTACCAGTATCGTTGCCGTAAGAAAATCCGGTGGTTCACAAACAATTCTTGTCACCAGCTCAGGTCCAGGAGAAGGGAAATCGACGATCCTCTCCAATCTGGCTATCACATTGGCTCAGATGGATTCCCGCGTTATTGTGGTGGATCTTGACCTCCGCCGTCCTGTGCTTCATGGTTTCTTTGGCTATGATAAAGAGAACGGTATCAGCGATTTCCTGATGGACCGTTCTCTGGAATTAGAACCACTGATTCGTAAAACCACAATTCCGAATCTGGACCTCATTACCAGCGGGCTGATACCTCCAAACCCGTCCGAATTGCTCGCATCATCCAGACTGGATGAAATGATAACTCTACTGAAACAGCACTATGACTATATTCTGTTGGATGCGCCTCCCGTGATCGCGGTTACTGACGCCCTCATTCTCAGCGCAAAAGTGGATATCCGGACTTTGGTGATTCGTATAAATCAGGCTGACAAGGCAGCGGTGAAACGGGCTGAAGAATTGTTAGACAACATCAGCATCGATATCGATGGCTGTATTGTAAACGGGGTCATTCCTCAGAAATACTACAGTGCAAGTGAATACTACTATTACTATTACTATTACTACTACAATGAAGGCTCAAAGAAAAAACGCAGAAAAAAATCTGAGCAAAAAAGCTATATCAACAACAGCAAACGCTAAGATTAATCTCTTTTTAGATGTTTTAGGAAAACGTCCGGATGGATATCATTCCATTCGGACTATTTTTGCTGAAATTGATCTCCATGATCAACTAAATTATACTTTGACAAAAAATCGGGACATCAGGATTTTGGCCAACAGAGACTTTGTAAATACAGAGGATAATTTAATTTACAAAGTCGCGTTCTTTATACAACAGCAATATAACGTGAAATATGGTGTATCGATAGAACTTACGAAACGGATTCCTGTTGCCGCCGGTTTGGGTGGTGGATCCAGTGATGCAGCAGCAACCATCAAAGCGGTTTCTGCCCTGTGGAGGCTCGATTTGTCTCAGGATGCAATGCATGAAATTGCTTCCCGTTTTGGGAGCGATATCAACTTCTTTCTGGATGGAGGTACTTCCCTGGGTGTGGGCCGCGGCGAGAAGCTGAGTCCTCAGGACGACCTGGATGTATCCCATATCTTCTTGGTCAACCCCGGCTTTGGCATCCCCAGTGGAGAGGCCTACGGCATGGTGGAAGACATGCATCCTGAAGAAAGATGGAAAAACCTGCTACAGACTCATGATATGCGCTATGCATTTAACAGGTTGCAAATAGGGATTTGTAAAGCGTACCCGGAAATTATGACCATTATCCGCCATTTGGAGAATAATGGAGCAGAAAAAGCTATTTTATCGGGTAGTGGACCTACCATTATTGGTTTTTGCCCCGATAGGGCTACCGCAGAAAGTCTTTCCGAGTTCTATTCCAATCAAGGCTATTGGAACTACATAACAAAGACAAAAAGGAGAACAAGATGAACATTACTGATGTTAAGGTTTTTATCAGGGAAAGTAACCAACTAAAAGCTTTTGTTAACATTGTGATTGACGACGCATTCATCATCCGCAACATCAAAGTTATCGAAGGACAGAATGGATTGTTTGTAGCCATGCCAAGTCGCCGGGTAAGCAATGGTGAGTATCGAGACATTGCTCATCCCATTAATACCGATACTCGGAACACGGTAGAAAAAATCATCATCGAAAAATACAAAGAAACGTTGCAGGAAGCGTTGAGCGCTGCCGAATCAACGGTAGAACTGTAAGGGGTGAAGCAGTAAACAAATGTATTCTAAGTTAAAAATATTTACCGGAAACGCCAACAAAGAGTTGGCTTCGGAAGTCGCAAAATTTGCCGGCATCCCAATAGGGGATGCTGATGTGTTTAAGTTCTCGAACGATAACAGCTTTGTGAAGATCAACGAGAATGTGCGCGGCGCAGATACCTTCATCATTCAGCCCACCTGCTATCCAGTGAATGATAGCCTGATGGAACTTTTGATAATGATTGATGCGCTCAAACGTGCCTCGGCCCAGCGCATAAATTGTGTAATCCCGTACTTTGGCTATGCCCGATCTGATAAAAAAGATCAGCCAGGTGTGCCGATAACGGCGAAGCTGGTGGCAGACCTGCTCACAACAGCAGGCGCCCATCGGATAGTGGCGATGGACTTACATGCGGATCAGATTCAGGGATTTTTCAACATTCCGGTAGATCATTTGGATGCAATTCCTACCTTTGCCCGATACTTTAAATCCACCTTCGATCTTTCGGATGTGGTGGTGGTATCACCAGACACTGGCGGAACGGCACGGGCGCGGAAATTTGCAAAACGCCTCAATTGCTCGCTGGCAATAGGGGATAAGCGCAGAACCGGCAACGATGGGAATGCAGAAATTCTGAACATCATCGGTGATGTGGAGGGAAAAACAGCTATCCTGTTTGATGACATCATTGATACTGGAGGGAGCTTGACTAAGATGGCGGAGCTCCTGTCCAAAAAAGGGGTGAAAAAAGTATATGCAGCCTGTGCCCACGGCATCCTTGCCGGCAAAGCAGTAGAACGCATAGAAAATTCACCAATAGAAAAACTCTTTATAACCAATTCGATTCCATTGAGCGCGGAAAAAGCTTCTTGCGAAAAGATCGAGCAGCTTTCCATTGCAGAGATGCTGGCTCTTTCCATCAAGAAAATCCACATCGAAGAGTCGTTGAGTGTTTTATTTAGATAATCCACATGAGTGGTATACAACGGAGGAGAAATGAACTTAAAAATCAAAGCTGAACCACGTACAACTGAAAGAAAATCAGATGTGAAGAACGTGCGTAACAGTGGATTAATCCCCGGAATCATCTACGGTGCCGGTAAAGAAGGTATCATGATCTCCCTTCCCGAGATTGCGTTTTTGAAATTAGTCAAAAAATCAATCGGCGAGGTTGCAATATTTGATATTGAACTGGAAGGAAAGAACTACAAGACCTTCTTGAAAGACCAACAGATTCACCCAGTTACAAGAAAATTCAGACATCTGGATTTTATTGAGCTGCATGCGGGGAAACCCATAACTATCGATATTCCATTGCATTATGTAGGAAAAGCTGAAGGCATCAAGGCCGGTGGTTTGATGGAAATCCTGCATCATACCCTGGAGCTTACCTGTCTGCCAAAGGACATCCCTGACGAAATCGAAATCGATGTGACCAACCTTCAGTTGGGGCAAGCGATTCATTTCGGGGATATCCAACTTGCTGATGGACTTCAAACCAGTATGAGCAGTGCTACCACACTGGTTGCTGTTCGTGTTCCACGGGGATCCGATGAGGAAGAAGTGGCTGAAGAAGACGAAGAAGTTGTAGTAGAAGAACCGGCAGAATAAGAGAAAAAAACGATAGAGTGATGAGATTAATTGTTGGCTTGGGCAACCCGGGAAGTAAGTACGAACAAAACCGGCACAATGTGGGTTTTCATGTACTGGATGCCTTTGCTGCTCAGCAGAATGTGCAATTCAGGAAGCACAAGCTCTATGAGGTGGCCCAGTGTGGTGATGTGCTCTTGATGAAGCCGACAACCTACATGAATCTCAGTGGAAATGCGGTGACATCTGTGAAAACCAGCTACGCGATAGAAGAGCTGCTGGTGGTTGTGGATGACATTAACCTGCCTCTGGGAGAAATCCGCCTGCGTCATCGCGGTGGATACGGTGGTCATAATGGCCTCAAATCCGTGGGAAATTCACTGGGCTCTGGTGAATTCAAGCGGTTGCGAATTGGGATAGATGTACCGACATCGTCTGAACTTCGTAATTTTGTTCTTTCTAATTTTTCTGCAGAAGAGTGCGGTATATTGAGCCATACTTATGCATTCACTACAGAATTACTCACTGTCTATGTGGAACAGGATTTCACCGGGATGTTGAGTGAGTTCAGCAAAAGGAAGCAGTCCTATTCTGAACAGATAACCGTTCAGGATCTATGAAAAGAAAACTCTTTTCAGCAAAGACCAAAGGAGGAAACCATGATTCGTAAATACGAAAGCATGATTGTTATTGCATCTACACTGGGTGAAGATGCAGCGAAGAAAGAAAATGAGAAAGTTCTCACTTTCGTGAAAGAAAACGGTGGTGAAGTAATCAGCACCGATGAATGGGGCAAACGCAAGCTTGCCTATCAAATAAAAAGAAATACCGAAGGATACTACTTCATCAATAACTTCAATCTGGATGCCGATGCTATTCTGGAGCTTGAACGTATCTATCGGCTCAGTGAGAGTATCATTCGGTCAAATGTCCTGGTGAAAAGCTAGTTAAGGAGGAGTGTATGACTCAGCAACTTCGATTTCCCCGTATCAATGTAGTGATCATCAGCGGCCGCCTTACTCGCGACGTTGAATTACGTTATCTTCCCAATGGCACACCGGTAGCAAAACTACCGATTGCCTTCGACCGCAGCTATCAAAAAGACGGACAATGGATGAAGGAATCGAGCTATACCGATATAACCGTATGGGGCAAACGAGCCGAGCAATGCGGCGAAGAGCTGCACAAAGGCAGCCCTGTATTAATCGAAGGTTACCTGAGAACCCGCACCTATACCGACAGCAATAACCAAAACCGGAAAATCACCGAAATTGTTTCAAACAAGGTCAGTTTTCTTGAACGCGCAGCGCAACCTGCTGCTCCTGCCAGCCAACCGGATGATCACCATGATTCATATCAGTCCACATCCAAGCCGGCGGGACAGATCAGCGATGATGACGTTCCCTTTTAAATAATAGGAGATAGATAGAATGGAAGAAAAAAAAGTAACCCCGGAAATACAAAAAAAGGAAGTAACGAGAGAGTACAAACCTCGGGACAGACAGACAAAACCAGGACAGCGTTCTGATGGAAATCGCCGTTTTCGTCCCCGTCGCGGTGGCTCTTTCTTCCGCAAAAAAGTATGCTTCTTCTGCAAAAATAAAGAAGTTGCTATCGATTACAAAGATGTAAATCTTATGAAACGATTTGTTGCAGAAAGTGGAAAGATTTCTCCTCGTCGTTTTACCGGAACCTGCGCCAAACATCAGCGTAAACTGTCGGTGGAAATCAAGAAAGCACGCCAGATGGCGCTTATCCCCTTTACGGATAAACACAAGTAGCCTTGGTTATTATAGCGGTTTTGGCAGCTATCTTAACTGCCTTTTTCCCCTTTGTGGGAGTGATCTTTACAAGCTCATTAGGTGCCAAACATCTTAATGAAGATGGCTGGAAATCCTTCGCCGGTATCATGCTGGCCGGATGCATCCTGCTCTTTGCCTTTCAGGTGATTACAGCCGAGATGCTGCTCAGCGCTCTGTTTTCTATGACCGGATTGCTGCTCTTTTTGCAGCTCTGCCGCAAAGGATTCAAAGCCGAAATAGCTCTCAGCCTTGTAGCACTGTTAGAAGCAGCTTATGCCCTGGTGCGTACGTTGCTGTTTAAGAGCGCATTTCAACAATCCATCCTGGATGCAGAAACCAGTGCCCAGGATATGCTGTTGTCGCTGATGCCCCAACAAGCCATCACTCCTCAGATGAACGAACAGATCGCCACGATGACGAATCTGATGATGGATCTCTTTACTGCCACATGGATGATTCAGACAATGATCGCCATCTATCTGGCTGCATTAATTCTGCGGAAAAAAGGATTGATCTCCTGGGACCACGCCCGCACGCGCTTTCCCTTCGAAACGACCTATGTCGTTATCGCCGGAATGGTTGGTGCACTGGTTCCTGCCCTGCGCATCTACGGAATTAATCTCCTTATAATGATAGGAAGTCTCTTCCTTATCCAGGGTATCGCAGTTATCGATTTTGTAGCCGGAGCAGTACTGAGGCGGATGCGATGGCTTACCACCGTCCTGATATTTATCGGTTTGTTAAATGGCTTTTTTCTGTTTGTCGCAGCAATAGGCTTGTTTGATGTATGGTTCAATTTTAGAAAAATCACAGATAGGGAGGAATCTCATGAAAATTATTCTGACTAAAGATATAGAAAAACTTGGTGCTGCAGGCAGCGTTGTGAATGTAAAAGACGGGTATGCACGGAACTACCTGGTGCCCAAAGATTATGCCATCCTGGCAACAAAGCACAACCTTACCAGGGTTGAAGCAATTATGAAAGTGGCAGAAGTTGAGCGCCTTGAGCGGGATAACCAACTGAAAGCCTTTGCAGCCAAAATCGATGGCACCGAGCTCTCATTCATCCGTAAGGTTGATGAAAATGAACATCTCTTTGGCTCTGTCTCCGATGCCGATATCGTGACAGCCTTAGCCGAAAAAGATATTGACGTTCATAAATCGACAATAAAGATCGACAAGCCCTTGAAAGAGCTTGGTGAATTTGATGTGGAAGTAGTTCTTGGACATCAAATTACAGCATCTTTGAAAGTGAAGATAGACAAGGAGTAATGCACGGAGGTTGCAGTGAAAAAAAAAATTAAAGCGGTAGTGAATGTAATTAGTTGGCTGGTTGTATGGTTTGCCTTTGGATCATTAGGTTTTGCAAGCGAAAATCCAAGATTCGGCGTTCCATTCTTCCTGATCGTGTTCTTAGCAGCTTTCATCGGATGCTACCTTTACCTGCGTTTTCACCAACGCCGGGAAGAGCCAAATAGAAAATTGATCGCCATGATGTATCGAGCTTTTGGCGTAGTGCTTTGCCTTATGGTGTTTATCGTGCCATTGCGCATGTTGCCCACCATCATCGGCGAGTCCATCGTACTGTCCTTCTTTAACGGCCTTCTCATCGTCGTGGGATTGGCTGTGTTGCTGGCTATTGCGATTTTGGCTATAAACATTATTAACAACGCAAAAGGGAAAAATTTCCTGCCTACTCTGCTGGGATACATTATCCTTATTGCTGTTTCTTCTGTTCCCGCATTGGTGGTTTCCAAGTATAGCGGCACCTATGATGCGCTGGGCCGTACATACTGGATGACCCTTACCATTGCCATCTTGGCTTGGTGGGGCTTATCGCTGGTAGGTACCAAAGAAGCATAGATGAAAATATCCAGAGCCGGCAATGCAATCCAGGCATTGATCTATCGCATTGCCGGTGCTGAGCATAAAGAGCTGGTGACAATTGCCTGGAGCTGGAACCGCATCGTGGGCCACCTTTTGGCTGACCGCACGGAGATACAAAAGCTGGAAAATGGTGTGCTCTTCATCAGCGTAACAAATAACGTCTGGATGCAGGAGCTCATCTTGCAAAAGTATCGTATTGTGGGGGCGATCAAAAGGCATCTGGGAATTTCCATCAAAGATATCGTGTTTTACATTCGAACCGGATAGGGCAGATCATGAGAAAAATACTGATTGCACCCTCGCTTCTTTCTGCAGATTTTATGCATCTGGAGCGGGAGATACAAAACATAGAGGCAGCTGACGCAGACATCTTGCACCTGGATGTGATGGACGGGCATTTTGTGCCAAACCTTACCTTTGGGATGCCGATTATACGCCAGATACGCGCCCTTACCAAGCTTCCCCTGGATGTGCACCTCATGGTGCAAAATCCGGGAGATTATTATCAGCCTCTGGCTCAATGCGGCGTGGAATATGTTTCCTTCCATCAAGAAGCAGTTACCCATATTCATCGGCATATCTATGTGCTACGGGATGCAGGAATTCAGGCTGGGATTGCTCTCAATCCGGCAACGCCGATCAGCACCATCCAGCCTGTTTTGCCCGATCTGGATTTTGTGCTGTTTATGAGCGTGAACCCCGGTTTTGGCGGCCAGAAATTTCTCCCTCTGGTGTATGATAAAATCACTCAGGCACGACTTCTGACATCCAATATAAATCCTACACTGAAGATCGAGATCGATGGAGGGGTAACCGATGCCAATTCAGAGGCTCTGATCGATGCTGGCGCCGATATGTTGGTGGCCGGTTCCCATATCTTTGGCAATCCCGATTATACCCGGGCAATCGCATCATTACGACAATAAAGAGGAAGCATGTTTGATAGTCTCTCCGAACGCTTTGATACAATTTTTCGTAAACTGAAAGGCCGCGGAAAACTCACAGAAGATAACATAAAAGAGTCCATGCGGGAAGTGCGCAGAGCGTTACTGGAAGCTGATGTTAACTTTAAGATAGTGAAGAATTTCATCAACGAGGTTTCTGCCAAAGCAGTGGGAACCGAAGTGATGAAGAGCCTTACTCCCGGGCATCAGGTGGTGAAAATTGTTCACGAACAACTCATCCATCTTATGGGAGATACCAATTTTTCCATTCGTCTGCATGATAACCGGATGACCAAAATCCTGCTGGTTGGTTTGCAGGGATCAGGAAAAACAACCACTTGCTCAAAACTGGCAAATAAGCTGCGGAAGAAAGGGATAAATCCCATGCTGGTTGCCTGCGACGTCTATCGTCCGGCAGCAATTCACCAGCTGGAGGTGCTGGGTAAACAGCTCTCGATTCCGGTATTTAGCGATCCGAAATCGAAGAACGTGGTGAAAATTGCCAAGAAGGCGATGAAGCGGGCTGAAGTTGATAATGTGAATCTGATGATCTTCGATACTGCTGGCCGTCTGCATATCGACAGCCTTTTGATGAAAGAACTTCGGGATCTTAAAAAAGCTGTGGAACCCGATTATATCTTCTTTGTAGCCGATGCCATGACCGGGCAGGATGCGGTGAATGTCGCCAGGGAATTTCATGATCAGCTGGCGTTTTCCGGGGTGATCCTTACAAAGATGGATAGTGATGCCCGCGGCGGTGCTGCTCTTTCAATCAAAGCGGTAACCGGCAAACCTCTCTGTTTTGTGGGTACCGGAGAAAAAGTCTCTGACTTTGAAGAGTTTCATCCCGACCGGATGGCAAACCGCATCCTGGGGATGGGAGACGTTCTGAGCTTGATTGAAAAAGCCGAAGCTTCTATGGACATGGAAGAAGCCGAAGCCATGGCGAAACGGATGCAGAAAAATCAGTTTACCTTCGATGATTTTTTGAAGCAATTACAGCAAATTCGTAACATGGGGCCGTTGGATCAGTTGATGGGAATGATCCCGGGAATGAACAACAAAGCCATGAAAGGAATGCAGGTGGATGACGGTCAATTACAACGGGTTGAGGCAATTATATTTTCTATGACACCTCGGGAACGAGATAAGCCGTTATTGATAAATGGTAGTCGGCGCAAGCGCATAGCGGCAGGGAGTGGAACCTCGGTGCAGGAGGTAAACCGTCTGCTGAAACAGTTTGAGCAGATGAAAAAAATGATGAAGAAATTCAGCAATCCTAAGTTTATGAAAGGAAATATGTTACCTTTCTAAAAATATGCTTGACGAGATAGGCATAGAAAAAATTAGTTCTTTTTGGATAAAAAATGTGTTTAATTTATAATAAGGAGTTGGAATGGTAAAACTTAGGCTGACAAGAATGGGTGCAATTAATAAACCCTTTTACCGCATTGTCGCTGTGGATTCACGCGTCAAAAGAGATGGAAAATATATTGAGTCTGTTGGATATTATGATCCCAAAACTGACCCGCTGACCCTGAAAGTGGATATTGACAAATCGATCGAATGGCTAAAAAAAGGTGCTCAACCCACCGATACCGTTCGTTCATTATTGAAACGGGCTGGCGTACTTGAAAAATGGCATATGATTCGCACAGGAAAAGATGTTACCGAGACTGAACCTGTTGTGGAATCTGAGCAACCGGAGGAAATCTCCTCCTAATTGAAGGAGTCACGTATGAAAGAACTTATTGAATTCATCGTAAAGGCACTGGTCGACGATCCGGGCGCTATTGATATCAAAGAAATCAGTGGCGATAAAATTACCATATACGAGCTACGGGCCGACAAAGGCGACATCGGTAAAGTCATCGGTAAACGCGGTCGCACAGCCGGTGCTATCCGCACAATCATCAACGCTGTTTCTGCCCGTAAAGGCAAAAGGGCGGTGCTCGAAATTATCGAGTAATGCAACTATCTGATTTAGTTGCAATTGGGACACTGGGAAAGACTCTGAATCGCGATGGATCTGTTGCATTTCGCGGTAACGCATCCTTTATCTCTGCATTCCTCACTGTCCCCAAAGTATTCCTGGTCTTTAAAAGCCATAACGTGCGGTATATGACGATTACCGGCATCAGGAATGATGCCGGATATGCAATTACTTTTGCCGAAAAAAACGATGTGTTGGAAGCAATAGAACAGGGTCCTGCGGAAGTGATGCTGGCTCGAGAAGATTTCGAGCGAGTACAAAAAGCCGAAGGTCTCTTCGATTTTGTTGGGATGCAAGTATCCTACCGGAATGCGATCATTGGCACCGTGGACGATGTGATGGAAACCAAAGCTCATGATATTCTGGTGGTCTGCAGAGATGATGATACCGAAGTTCTCATTCCCGTTGTGGAATATTACCTCGAAGCCATTGACCCAGACCAGATGATTATCTACGCAGTAAATCTGGAAGGATTGCTGGAGCTATGAATATTCATATTCTCACCCTCTTCCCGGATATGTTCAAACACTTCCTCACAGAAAGTATGGTAGGGATCGCATTGCGCCAAAACGCCCTTTCGGTTTCCCTTTCCAATATCAGAGATTTTGCCACTGATAAGCATAAACAGGTGGACGATTATCCCTATGGCGGCGGCGCCGGTATGGTGATGAAACCAGAGCCAATCTACGCTGCTGTGCAAAAGGTACAATCTCAACCCGGGATTCCTGTGATATACTTTACTCCGCAGGGACGGCTCCTCACGCAGCAGATTGTACAACAATACGCCGCTGCGGAAGAGATTATCCTCCTCTGTGGACATTACAAAGAGATCGACCAGCGAATTCGTGATTCCGTGGTGACCGATGAAATATCTATCGGTGATTATGTGCTTTCGGGTGGAGAAATACCTGCCATGGTGATGGTGGATGCCATTGCCAGGCTGCAGGAAGGTGTACTGGGTGATATAGAATCTGCTCTCACAGATTCTCATCAGGATGGCCTGCTTGGATGTCCACACTACACTCGTCCATCAGAGTTTATGGGCAACAAAGTCCCCGATGTGTTACTCTCTGGAAATCACAAAAAAATCGACCAATGGCGTCATGAAAAAGCGCTGGAGAAAACTCGGCAAATAAGACCGGATCTACTCAATAAAGAGGATCGATCATGAATGCCCCGCTTTACGTCGGGCTGGTTCATTACCCGGTAACCAATAAATTTGGTGATCTGGTAACCACATCCATCACAAATCTGGATGTTCATGACATCGCCCGAAGCTGCAGGACCTACGGCGTGAAAGGATTTTTTATCATCACACCCCTGGAATCTCAATCTCAGTTTCTGGATCGAATCCTCACCTTTTGGCAGAGCGATGTTGCACATACCTATAACCCACATCGGGTTGATGCTCTCTCCATCGTGAGCCACCAGAAAACGATAGATTTCGCGCTACAAACAATACAAAATCAGGAAGTAGAATGTCCGTTAGTAATAACGACAACGGCTGCTACCATCCCCGACCAAATGACCTTCGGGGATTGTAAATTACTCAATGCACCAGTTCTGATGCTATTTGGAACAGGTAATGGGTTAACTCAGGCAGTTCATGACAACGCAGATTATACTTTAATGCCGATTGCAGGGGTTAACAATTACAACCATCTGTCGGTACGAAGTGCAGTAGCAATTGTCTTGGACAGGCTTACTTCCGAAAAATAAAGGAGGAAGAATGGACATAGTTCAGCAAATCGGAAAAGACCAAATGAGAACTGATCATCCGGAATTCAGAGTTGGCGACACCATCAAGGTTTACTATAAGATCAAAGAAGGTACCAAAGAACGTATTCAGGTGTTTCAGGGCATCGTTATTCAACGTCGTGGAATGCAAATATCCCAGACTTTCACTGTTCGCAAATCAAGCAGTGGTGTTGGTGTTGAACGTATCTTTCCGCTTCACTCACCGAATATCGACAAAATCGAAGTGGTTCGCTTCGGTCGTGTTCGCAGAGCAAAACTCTTTTACCTGCGTAAAGCAACAGGTAAAGCCGCACGTGTTAAGGAAAGAAAAAGATACTAGAAAACATATTGGGAGCCTTTTGGGCTCCCTTTTTTTTTGCCAGGATGCACTCCCTGACGTTGTCTGACTTGTGCTACACCTTCGCCTTACAAAAGCCCCCAGCGCTTACGCAAAAGCCACTCACCAGAAAATCCACCGATAAACAACAGGATGATATACCACTTTCGGTATAGCGGTATCCTATGCTCCCTTTGTGATGAGCTGATCTCCGCCTGAGGAAATGAAGCATCCTGCAAGACACGACCACCGGTTGTGGTAGCGATAAACCGCAGCATGGCGTCATTGATACCCATATCCCGTACTTCAGGACTCTGGGGTAAAATAACGAAGGCAGTACTGTCGGAAGCACCAGAAGCATCGTCTGTGGCCGTCACGCGATAGGAGCCAGCCGCCAAATCCCTCAGGGAAATACTATATCCATCGGCGGAGGGAACAAAATAATCAGCTACCACAAGGGAGTCACCGCGATATATCTCTGCCAGAGCAGTGATGTTCTTTACTGGCTGCAATGCTTCATTATAGGCATGCAATGTGATATCAACAGACTCGCCTAAAAAATAGGCTGGCTGTGATGCTTGCACGGCAAAACGCTGGGTTGATGTCGCTGCCAAATATTGAAACAGGCCATCAATCAGGGAGGAAAAACCACTGTCCCCTTCACGCAATTGCCACCGCCACAAATCCACAAAACAAAACTGCATTATGGTGCCTTGACCAAAGACGCGCCGGACTATCGCCGGGCTTCGCTGGTCGTTGTCTATGGTGGCGAGGAGGGAGCTTTCCAGACGAGGACGAGTGTACCAGTAGGTAACGGGAGGAATGGTTTCAGCAGCAGAAAAGGCTGAGAAAATATCGATCTCTTTGCCAGCTGAACTGATGGTGAAGGTAGATGAAAAGGCACGGGAGATCCCCGACATAGTTGCTGGATTCAGTTGATCCAGACTGGGAACCGGTTTACCACAAAGCATCAGTCCGGTACCCTGTTGAACTCGTTGCGAGAGCAGTGAAACCTGCGATGCATCAAAGTTGAGATCCTGTGAGTTTACAACACAAATCACGGCAGCAGACGCGATATACGATGCCAGCTCAACCGATGTATTTCCCAGCCACCAGCCCTTATGATATCGCAGCACAGTGGCATCCCAATGGGGATTTTTGCCAATGGCATCCTTGATAAATTTCACATCCCACTGCAATTGATCGGTAAGGATAAGCATGTTTTCCCTGGCGGTGATCACCTGAATTGCACCGGAATAACGATTGTTATTCACCGAGGCTTCCTGAAGAGAATCTGCCCAGATACGAGCAGTAAATTGCTGTAAGCCGGAAGTGATAAATTGTGGTGACAGTAAGAGTTGCTGAACCGGATTTTGAGAAAAATCGACCTTCTGAGAAAGCTCCTGCGCTGCAGCCCACTGCAGGGTAACGGTGGCTTCTCCCCGGTAATTTTCTGCAGTGAGAGTGAGTGCAATAGGCGTCTCGTCCTGCTGATAGGTGGTCTGATTATACTGCATGTCGTCGATGGCGAGATCCACTTGAGTTGCCGGATTTTCCGGAATAATCACATCGATGGGAACCGGTGACGTGAGGATAGCATCCAAATTTTCGTCTTTGAGGTAGCCATCTGAAGCCAGCAAAATGCGGGAAAGGGGCTGCAACTTTTCATCGGTCAGGATGCTCTGTAATGTCGGCACCAAAAGAGTTGACTGGCCATAGCCGGGCTCAGGAAAATCCCGGTATGTAAGGGTATAGCCAGCATCTTGCGCTGCTTTGGCGGCCAGGTTGGATGCATCCTGCCAAAGGTTGTACTTGGGTTTGCCTGCAGTGATGATAACCATACTTTGGGAACGGTCTTGCAAAAACACCATCTGCTCCGGCGTGCGGGACGTGGTGAAAAAATGAAGGATCGGATTGAACAAAAGTATGAGTAAAATGGCAAGGCTCAATCCCCTGAGACCAGCCAGCGCCAAGCGCTGTCTGGTAGAAACGGGTGGCTGAGTACTGCGATAATACCACCATGAAACAACGATGGCAATGACGATAAAAATCAGAATCATGACAACAATTCTCCCGGTTCTCGATTTTGGATTCGAATCTCCAGAAGTGAGAGGTCGGGATCGACAAAAATCCCCAATTCATTGCACGCAAATGTGGTTTTAAGGCGATTGATGAGGCTGCGTCCATAACCAAAGAAAAGGGGGCGTGCCGCTGGTGAGATGCACAGTGTGGTGCCTGGTATGTAGTTTTGGATAATCTTCTGATAGAGCCTGTGAATGGTTACCAGCTCGCCAAATCCCGGATGAAACGGGCCGGCAACGACATCCTGTGGTGAAATATCTGCATGGAGTCCGGTTTTAATTACCTTGATGGTGCTTTGGGAAAAAGCCTCCTGCCACTGGGCGGAGATGTGGATGGCTTCTTCGAGGCTCAATGGAGTATAGGAACCTTCGGTGAATAGCGTAGCCAGGGCGGTATGGGCCAAAACCAATGTGGGATAGATGCGAACGTAGGATGGCGAAAGTGCCAGGGTTTGTTGGAGTGTCTCCCCCCGATAGAGGGCAGAATCACCTGGTAAACCGGGCATTAGCTGTATGCCCAGATCAAATCCGGCGTCTTGCACCATGCGACAGCCGTCTATCGCCTGGCTGGCAGAATATCCCCGTTCGGAGGCGCGCAATACTTTGTCTGAAAAAGATTGGATGCCCAACTCTATGGTGCGCACTCCGGCCTCTTTACACCGGGAAAGGATGGAGAGAGAAAGGGCGTCTGGGCGGGTGGAGAAGCGGATATGCGTGTTTGCATCCATGTGGGGAGCCACCAGAGAAAAAAAATGCTCCTGCTGCGCCACCGTCATGGCGGTAAAGGTACCGCCAAAAAAAGCGATTTCCTTATCAATGGCTTTGTGGCGCTGGCAAAAATGCTGTATCATCAAGGCGATGGCGGGGAAATCGATGGCATTGGTGTGGGTGATGCTGTGTTGTTCGCAATAAATGCAGCGAAATGGACATCCCAGATGGGGGATAAAAATCGGGAGAATTTTCATAGCAGCTGCAAAGATTCGCAGGCTGCTTTGGCGGCCGCTTGCTGTGCCGCCTTTTTGTTGGGCCCTGTACCGGTGCCCAGGCACTGATCATCCAAAAATACACCAACCACAAATACCTTATGGTGGTCTGGGCCGTGTTCTTCTACAATGCGATATTGCGGCAATTGATGGGATTGGCCCTGAAGGTGCTCCTGCAGCGTGCTTTTAAAGTTTACCAGCGGATCTTTGGTAACCAGGGAAAGATAATCTTTCATGATACACTGGGTGATGAAGGTGCGGGCGTCTTTGATGCCGCCATCCAGATAAATAGCGCAAATGATGCTTTCCATGGTGTTTGCCAAAATGGAAATGGATGTTTTTCCTCCGCTGGAGGATGCCTCTTCACTGAGAAAAATGTACTCACCCAGATCAAATTGTCGGGCGATCATGGCCAGGTATTTGCGGGAAACGATCTTCGCTTTGAGTTTGGAAAGTTGCCCTTCATTGTAGAAAGGATAGCGAATAAAGAGCTCTTCCGAAACCACCAGGCCAAGGATGGCATCGCCTAAAAATTCCATGCGCTCAAACACCGAGACCTCTTCATCGGCGGGTGCCAGAGAGGTGTGAGTGATGGCTGCAATGAGAATGTCGGGTTTTTTGAAGTTGTAATTGAGACGCTTTTCTATCTCTCGGATGGAAGGGATATCACCTTTCAGTCGTGTGTTTGCCAGAATGAGATTCAGTATTTTTTTCACAGGATGCAATTCCCGGCAGGCAGCGAATGCTGCCTGCCAAAGGAGTTATTGATATTTTTTAAAGATGAGTACGCCGTTGTGTCCACCAAAGCCCAGGGAATTATTCAGGGCATAGGTTACCTCTTTTTTTACAGCGGTGTTTGGCGTGAAATTCAGATCGCAATCGGGATCTGGCGATGTCTGATTTGTGGTAGGATGGATGATACCCGTGTTGATGGTTTTGCAGCAAACAATGGCTTCC
>Ga0190304_1000380_pt1 | contig 20957 bp, 21 predicted proteins | sample 48700712_MG_FD_161670 | JGI IMG/M metagenome (GOLD analysis project Ga0190304, IMG submission 161670) | Hydrothermal vent sediment bacterial communities from Southern Trench, Guaymas Basin, Mexico - 4870-07-1--2_MG | ecosystem: Environmental > Aquatic > Marine > Hydrothermal vents > Sediment ...
AGAACAGGTGAAATAGCCTTTTTAACAACAAGAGTCTCAAGAACAAAAATACTCATGGAAAAATACACAGGATATCTCATCGCAACATCCCTGATTTTCATGATCCCCCTTGCTGTGACATTCATTACAATGGATATTTATGCACCTCAGGAGATACCCATACAGATTCTATCTTCTTATACTGTAGTGATATTCTTAGCTATTGCAGTATATGGGTCTTTTTATCTTTTCATAAGCCTGATCATATCAAGGCCTCTGATGTTTGGACTTTTTTTTGCTTTTGTATGGGAGATGATAGCACCGAATATATCTCAAAGAGTCTCCAGAGCTACAATAATAAATTACCTCCAGTCAATCTCATATAAACTTATAAAGTACGGAAGGATTCAGGATATAAACAGTTCGGAATTTGGATATTCAGTAGTGATTCTCCTCTGCATCTGGATTATCACACTGCTTCTCTCCATCATAATATTTAAACAGAAAAGCATAGAGTAAAGCTATGAGAGAATTTTTGATAATCTTCATTCTCCTCACCGGAACTCTGAATCTGGAAGCAGAAAGCACATATGAAAAGTACCTTAAAGATCATGATTTTTCACAGGATAATACAATCACTCTATCTTACGAGGCTCTTTTTCTTTTATATCTATATAAAGAAGATTGTGACCCCAATATACTAAAAGAAGGGGAGGAATGCCTGAATCTAATCATCGAAAAACAGAAAGAAAACGGAGAGATAACAAATGAACCAAACGTCAATCCAAAACTTTATACAGGGGTTGGTGTATGGGCATTATCCTTAGGATACAGCATAACGGGAAAGGAAAAATACAGAGATCATGCATTGAAAGGAGGAGATTTTTTAATAGAAGAGATAGAAAGGTGGAAAAAAGCTTATCCCATAGACTGTCCAGATGGAAGAAACAGGAACGCCAGACATGAAGGAAATATGAGAAACTCCTTAGAGAACTACTGCTACTCTTGTCCGAATGACTGGGGACTTATCTGTGCTGGACTGGGTAACATTGTTTACTACACAGGAGAAAGAGGAAAATACTATGATTATGCTGTGCTTCTTGGAGAAACGCTTTACAGAATGCAGCTGAGAAACGGAGCATGGTATGACGGATATGCTCTTAAGATACCTACAAGATGGGATATCTCATGCCACTATGTAACGATGGCTATGCTCGGAGAATGGATATGCTATAAAATAACAGGAGAGGAGAAATACAGAGATTCGCTTAGAGATGCTTTGAGGTGGATGGAAACAATGAGAGCAGAAAAAGGAGTTTATGATATCTACATAGACGAAAAAAACCTTTCTTTGGAGAAAGATAGTTTTGTGGGGAAAATACAGAATAAATGTGACTTCAGACAGATACAGGGAAAAACAAATGTTAAAAAATATTATTCTTCTCCTGAAGAGACGTTGCTTGGAGAATATTCTTTATTTTTAGCAGAATCCCTTGCTGAGAATATAGGTCTCTCAACAGAAAGAGAAAAAACATTTGAGTATATAAAGAGTAAAAATGGATACTCAAACTGGTATATACTTTCTCTTGTCATTGAAGATAACAAAATAGAAGAAAATGAAAAGAATATAGGTAAATACAGTATCTTTTTCCTGATTATAGCAGGAGTGATCTTATGGATACTAAAGCAAAGATTATAGAGAAAAAAGAATGGAAAGAGATAGCTGAGAGGATACTGCAAAGAGAGAGATGTACTGTTTTAACTCTTGGATACATAGACACAGGAAAAACAAGCTTTTTAAAATTTCTCTCAGAAACAATAAAAAATAATGGAAAAAAAGTTTCTATAATAGACTGTGATGTTGGACAATCAAATATAGGACCCCCCGGATGCATGGGTCTTTTAAATAATAATGGAGAAAGCCTCTGGTATTTCGTAGGAGACGTATTCCCGTATGATCATGCAAAGATCATTACAGGATTGCTGGAACTTTTATCAAAAACAGATTCACCTTATGTACTTGTAGACACAACAGGATTGATCCTTGGGAAAGGGAGAAGTTTAAAAAAGGCCAAGATCACAGTTTTGAAACCAGATATCATCATGGCATTTCAGAGGGAGGATGAACTTGAAGGGATATTAAAGGATTTTTCAGATTATGAGATAATAAGGGAAAGGGTGGAGAATATAGAGTTCACCTCAAGAGAAAAAAGAAGAGAGATAAGAAAAAAACTCTGGAAAAAATACCTGAAGAATTCAAAAATAAAGATTTTTAAAGGCACAAAGCTTAGAAATACCTTTCTATTTTCTGGAAAAGAGATAGAAAAAGAGACAATTGAAAAAATTATTGGAAATAAAGTTTACTGGTGTGAAAAAATACCTGAAGGCTACTTTATTGTTGCAGATGATTACAAAATGTATGAAGATATGATTATTTTAAAGAAAGGATTTGAAAGAGGTTTGATAGCTGGTTTTATAAAGAACGATATCTGCATGGGTATAGGAACTGTTGATGGAATAGACTTTGAGAGAAAAGAGATCTATATCCTGACAAATTTTGAAAAGGAGTTTGATTTTATAGAGTTTGGAAGAATCAGGATAAATGAGGATGGAGAGGAGATTGGAAGAGTTTATAATCTCACATATTAAATGAGGGAGCCATCAATCTCTAAGTATTTTCTGTTTCTTATAAAAACAACGGGAGTTCCTTTTTTTCTGAGGTTCTGTCTGAGTTTTTTATCATTTGTGCAGACTACACATCTATTTTTCTCAGCAAAGGATATTATTGCTTTATCGACATCTCCCTTAAGTTCAAGAACACTGTATTTTTCAATGATCTTCAATGCTATCTCTCTCAAAACAGAGTCTTCTCTATTCAGCTTTATATTTTTCAGCTCGTAAATAACAGCTTCAGGTATAAGAATATTATAACTTCGACCTATCAAAAAATCCAGTTCTCCAAAATCTATTCCAAACTTCAAACAGCTCAAAATAAAATTTGTATCGAAAATTATAGCTATTCTATTATTCCGTACCCTATCAGTCTCCATCTTGCTCCAATTCTCCTGCTTATGGCTACTCTGTCGCCTTTGTTAGCACATACAGAGAGTTTTAAACTGAGCTCACAGTGTTTTCCAGGATTTTTCACAATACCTATCGTCTTCCCTGTCCCCACATTCAGCATCAGCATCTCCTTTCTCTTTATCGGCTCCACTTTCAATTCCTTTTCAGAACCCACAACTCTCTCTAAAAGATGGATCTCGAGCGTCAGTTCATTCAGCAGTGGAGGAAGTGTTCCGGGTTTTCCAGCTACGCTTCCAGCTAATGCATCTGCCTTTGTCAGGGATGGATCTAACTTCGTGCCTATTCCTATCAATCCTCCAGGTCTCGCCTCCTCAAGCTCTACACCAAGTGTATTGAGAGAAACGATCTCTGATCTTAAATCCCTGTATACGATCTTATTCTGTTCCTTTTTCATTCTTCCAGGTCTTATCTCTATCTCGTCTCCCATTCTCATAACTCCCTGCTTCAGACTCCCTCCGATAACTCCCCCAACAAGCTTCTCGGGAGGTATCCCAGGTCTGTTTACATCGAAAGATCTTGCTACAAACATCAGCGGATCCACATTTTCATCCCTTTTGGGAGTGGGTATATTTTTTTCTATTGCCTCTATGAGAGCATTGATATTTATAGAATGCTGGGCAGAGATCGGTATTATCGGAGCATTTTCTGCTACAGTACCTTTTATAAACTCTTTTATCTCTTTATAATTCTCTATTACTCTCTCTTTTGAAACAAGCTCTATCTTGTTCTGTGCTATCACGATATTCTTCACTCCAATTATATCAAGACCCATCAGATGCTCCTTTGTCTGAGGTTGAGGACAGTGTTCATTGGCTGCTATCACAAGAACAGCACCATCAACGAGAGAAGCCCCCGTTAACATTGTGGCCATAAGCGTCTCATGGCCCGGGGCGTCGACAAATGAAACCTTTCTCAGTACCTCTGTTTCAGCTCCACATTTAGGACATTTTTTCTCCACTGTATACTCATTGCACTCTGGGCATTTTCTGAAAACAGCATCAGCATACCCAAGTCTGATCGTGATCCCTCTCCTCAACTCCTCTGAATGCGTATCTGTCCATATGCCTGATAGAGCCTTTGTTAATGTAGTTTTTCCATGATCTACATGGCCTATCATTCCAATGTTGATCTCTGCCTGCTTTGGTTCCATTGAGACATCACTCCTCTTTCTTTACTGTTTTCTTTTTTGTTGTTTTTTTAGTTTTAGGTTTTTCTTCTTTTTTGATCTCTTTTTTTTCTGAGTCCTTTGTTGCCTTTTCTTTTGTTACTTTTGCTTTTGTTGTTTTTTTCTTTGCAACTTTCTTCTTTGGCTTTTCCTTCTTTTTCTCCTGTATCTCTTCCTTTTCTTCTATTTCTTTCTTTTCTGGTATTTCTTCTGCCTTTTCTGTTATTTCTTTCTTCTCTGCTATTTCTCCCTTCTCTGTTTCTTTCTTTTCAGGCTTCTTTTTTACCTTCTTTGGCTTTTCTATGAGCTTTGTATTGATCTGAATTATCTCATCTGTGATCATATTTCCTCTTACTCTCTTTTTTCTTCTTTCTCCCTCTCTTTTTGGCTTAAATCCAATGCTCTTTGATAGAAGGATCTTTTTTCTTATGGGTCCATCGATGTCCTTTCTCATGGGAAATCCATCCTTGTCACTTCCTCCCGTAATCAAAAGATCTCCCTTTATATCAAGTAAGCTTCCTTCTATGATATCTCCTATCTTTTTACCGATAAGAGCATTTGCCTTTTCATCTCTCAGCTCTTTTTGCTCAGTTTTTCCATCAGGATATGAAACCACTATTTTTACTTCCATGTTATACGCCCCATAAAGTATTTTCTTTTCTTTTGATCTTTAAAAATTCTTCCAGTGTCTCTTTTTCAGATTCATCAATTTCTATCTCTTTCATTCTTCTAAAACTATCTTCTGGTACATCCACATATAAAACTTCCCCTTCATTTATCTGTCTTCCCACAGTGACACCATTGAGTGCTATGGCAACCTCATCACCTCTTTTTGCAGATGAGAGAAAATTGTCCTTTGATTTGATAGAGTTTATCTCCCCCCCAAATCTCCCATCTTCCTTTATCAAAGTTAGTTTTGGCTTTATTTCTCCAGAAAGAACCTTTACACCAACAATTGCTGGTTTTGAGGCTCTGAAAACATAACCTTCCAGTATCTGGATCTTCCCAGGTCTTATAATTCCTAACTGTCTCCTGATCTTTTCCTCCTCTTTTTTTTCTTCCAGCCACAGCTCATAATCTTCGATTATTTTGTAAATAACATTATCTTTAAAAATTTTGATCTCTTTATTTTTTGCCAGCTCTTCAGCCTCTTTTAAGACATCAACATTGAAGGCAACGATCACTCCCTTATATACATCCTTTTTTTTCACAGAGATTGCTTCAGTAACATCTGTCTTTGTCACATCTCCAACATCTCCCTTTCTGATGGCAAATCCCTTTGATGTGAAGATCTTTACCAGTGCCTCTAAACTCCCTAAGGTGTCTGCTTTCAGTATAATCCCTGTTTGTTCTGTTGTTATCTTGATCTTCCCTATCTCATTTTTCACTCTTTCAATAACATCCTCAGGATCTTCATTCGCAACATACACAGGAGAGCCTGCGAGGGCATCATTAAGGTCTGGTGCCGATATCTTTATACCTGCTGCTGCAGCCACTGATTTAACATGCTGAAACTTAAACCTCGGATCCCTTATCTCGTCGAGAGGCTTCGGCTTCAGAAGGCTTCTAACAGTTGTGACTATAATTCCCTTTTTTCCTCCAAGAACTATTCTATCCCGGACATTCATTGTTCCATCGTATATTATCACATCTATCGTTGTCCCAAGTCCTGTCTCCTCCTTTACCTCAAGAACGCTTCCCTTACCGGGACCTTTTACATCAATCTCCAGTTTCTTCTCGAGATACTTCTGCGATAATCCCGCTATAAGCATCATGATCTCAGGTACACCTATACCATATTTTGCTGAACACGGCACTATTGAGACCTGTCTTCTGAAATCTTTGACCCTATCAAACCTATCTGCCTGAAATCCATGCTTATAAAGCTCACCTATGAGTTCCCAGATCTTATTCTCTATAATCTGCTTCATTTCTTCATTCTGTTCATTAAAAGCTTCTAAAAATCTATATCTCCTTTTTTTCTTATCTATTTTGAACTTCCCAGCCAGATCTATCTTATTGGCAACTATGATAAAGGGAACTTTAAAACTCTTCAGGATCTCGATAGACTCCAGGGTCTGCGGCTGTATCCCCTCATTTATATCTATTATAAGAATAGCAAGATCCGCAAGACTTCCTCCTCTTGCTCTCAGTGTGGTAAACGCCTCATGTCCCGGGGTATCGATGAAGAGAACACCTGGTATCTTAAGCTGAACTCCCCTCAGAAGATCCCCGCATATCTCCCTTATAACGTCCACCGGTACTTCCGTGGCTCCAATATGCTGAGTTATTCCTCCAGCCTCCCTCGCAGCCACTGCACTACCTCTTATGTTATCCAAGAGTGTTGTTTTTCCATGATCTACATGACCCAGAACAGATATTATAGGCTGACGGGTAACCATTAAATCACTGTGATTTTGTAATCCAGTATCTCTTCTTCTCTGAAGAACAGATCTATCTCTCTCTTTGCCGAAGCATCAGAGTCCGAAGCATGAACAACATTGCACATGAATCTCTCAGTATTGTACCCAAAGTCCCCTCTTATACTGCCGGGTAATGCCTCGTCAGGATTTGTTTTCCCTGCTATGTTTCTCATCACATCTATTGCTCTTTCACCCTCAACTACCATTGCAACTACAGGCGCAAGTGTGATATAATCTATCAGATCTTTAAAAAAGGGTTTTCCCTTATGTTCTCTGTAATGTTCTTCTGCCAGATCTTCAGTTATCTGAATCATCTTCATTGCAACTATTTTGAGATTCTTCTGTTCTATTCTCTTTATCGTCTCACCGATCAGTCTGCGAAGAACTCCATCAGGTTTCACTAAAACAAGTGTCCTTTCCATATCACTTCACTCTCACAGCTTTTTCCTTTCTGTATGCTTCCGTCCATTCCACCTTTCTTGATTTCCTCTTCAGTTTTATCATGTTCCTCTCACATTTTGAAGAGCAGAAGGTGAACACCGTGCCATCTTTTCTCACATACATCACGCCTGTTCCAGGCTCGATCTCTTTACCACAGAAGGAGCATATTCTTGTTCTTGGCATCAGATCACCTCGGTGTCTTTATCTCCCTTGCTTCTCTCTCTGTCTCTCTCAACATCAGGATATCGCCAAGTTTCACAGGTCCCTTGACGTTTCTGGTAAGTATTCTACCTTCATCATGTCCTGAAAGTATTTTACACTTTACCTGGAAAACCTCTCCTGTAACTCCAGTCCTCACTCTTATCTCTATAACCTCTGCAGGCGTCCCGTGTTCTTCAGGCATTTTATCCCTCTATTTTTTCAACTCTGTTAATTTTTTAATCACTTCATCCACAAGCTTTTTTCCCTTCCCAGGATCGATTATACATGCAGAGGCAGTGGGTACCTCTATACCAACTGCACTTCCAAGCTCATCCTTTCTTGGCACATATACGTAGGGAATGTTCTTTTCCTCACATATCAGAGGCAGATGTGCAACGATCTCCTTTGGCTGAACATCCTCTGCAATATAAACAAGAACGGCCTTTCCTCTATCAACATTCTTTGTCGTTTCATTTGTACCCTTGGCAATCCTGCCCGTATCTCTTGCATTTTCCAGTGCTTCATACGCTTTATTTATCAACTCTTTTGGTACTTCCATCTTTTTCACCTCATCCTTCATCTTTATATCCGTAGGTGTTAAGTATAAAGAGTAAACTTCCAAATAAAAACCTATCGGTTTGACTGGGTTCTTGAACATTACCAACTATTTAACGGGAATAGAAATTGCCTTCAATAAACTCTGAAAATAAAAAAAGAATTATTCGAGGATTAAAAGGATATCCAGAGGATCTGGTAGAAATGAAAAAGATGTCAGGGATTTACTGAATCAGTACAACATGATGAAAAAATGTTCAAGCAGTTTGAGAAGAAGAGACTTCCAAAAATGGGAATGTTTAAAAGAATGAAAATGTGATTTTATATCCATTTTTTCTTTTTTATCCATCTATAAGCAAAGAGTAAAAAAGTTACTTCAATAAAAAGCAGAATAGAAAAGTTCCTTAAAATATTATCAAAATCCTTGAATCTATAAAGGATGATCGCATCCAAAGGAATATATATCCATATTAAAAATATCCAGACAAATTTTGTCATATCGTCAATATCCATTCAATCACCGTATACTTTAATGCCCCAGAGATATAAAGTAGTATATTTTTTTTCGTACGTATGTCTCTCCAATCCTTCCTCAGTTTTTGTATAATACTCCCAGTGTTCCACTCTTACTTTGTAAGCATAAGGAGGATTATTGATAAAAAATACAGTATCAGGTTTGTATTTTCTCTCATTTATTTTTTCTTTGGATACCCCCCAATGTAAGGAAAAGTAAATTCCACTTATAAGGATTAAAATGATTATAAACAACAAAAAAATCTTTTTATTCATATTTTCTCCCAAAAATATATTTATTTTCTAAAATAATCGCTAGTATACTCAGAAATACTCCCCTGAGAGATCCTATACTTATATCCAAAATAAATCTATTCTCTTTTAAATAATAGCTTATAAAGATATCTAAGCTAAAGTTTGGCAAAACAAAGAAAAAGATAAAACTAGCAGAAAATTCTAATAAAAATGTAAGAAAAAAAATAGCGAAAAATTTGTTCTTATTTTTTCTGAGAAAAGATATATACACTGTAATAATTGGTATGAATAAGATTGAAAACTCTGAGAAGGTTGGAAGAACTAAAGATCTTAGAGAACCTATTTCTATTAGATTATAGATTGTACAGATAAAAGCGGGTAGCACGTATCCGATTGCAAAAGTTCGATAATTTTTAGAAAAAAAGAAGATAAGATATGGGGTTATTGATACAACTTCTATAACAAGAGGTATATGTCGTAGGATATTCTTTCTTTATCTGCTGAAACGATACCAAGGTTGAACAAATTAAATTGAAAACACTGAATACTTTTGTTTTATAACATTCTATATGATCACTTTCATGAGTTTATCCTTTTTATATATTTTCCTGCATAAAAACTTTTATTTGGATAGTGCAAGTTATAAATTACATAAAAGGAAGATATCCTCTTCTTTTACCTAAATAATCCGCTATTATTCCAAATAGTATCATAAAAATAAATATAAGGACCATTCGCAATATTGGTGGAGTTATCACATGGAAATCGAATATCCCTTGCTTTTCAAGATAAAACATGATTCCCATTCCTACAAAGAAACCGACGCTTACTCCCCCTCCTATAGTTATAATTCTCATGAACATTATTGATCCTGTTTTTCTTGTATACCATATAAAAAGCATACAAACAACTATCATAAACCCAAATACAATATCATCCACTGCCATCTTTCCTCTAAATAAATATACATTTACCGGCAGTATAGTTAAGGCAAAGATTATCATCAAAATCCAGTACCAGTTTTCATTCCATATCTTTTCCTCTTTGTTCTTTGCATGCCAGAAAATTCCTGTGCTTATCATGGAAAGGATTACAATGGCAATACTTATTGGGAAAAGTCCTTTCATTTGTTTCACCTCTCCAGAAAAAGAAGTTAAAAAAGATTTTAATCACACCATTCTGCACAGCCTATCAGACAGATCGTTATATGTCCAGTTTCGGCAGCATCTATGCATGCTCCACAAGCTGGCGGAAAGTAAGCGCAACAAACTCCAGCCCCCACGGAAAGTGCCAATGCACAGGCAATGTGACAAGCCAATTCGCATCCCCATCCAGTTGGAATGACATTATCGAGTTTTTGTGTCGTTATCTCTCCATTTTTATTGAGAGTTATAGTATTTTTCTTTCCATCAACTATTGAAGTTATTTTGTTCAATTTTTGTTCTTCGAAGTAATAAATAGTTGATTTTGCTACTAAATTTTCTTTATCGACAAATGTTTCTATAAACATAGCTGGAGTTGTTTTTTCCTTTTCTACGTATAAAGGCATCAGCGGCAAAATTCTTTCTCTATTCATATGATATGGTAAGAACTTCTTTTCTCTTTCCATATAGTAAAATTTCAGTATTGTTGCGTATCTATCATCTGTAGGGATAGATATTATCCTCACCCCATTCTTAAAAATTGTCTCTTTAGCGTCATCGTACAATATTTTGTATCCTTTCTCTTCCGCTAACTTTATTATTTCTCCAAAATTCTCCATTGGAATTTCTTCCTTTGTCAGATTTTTTATTTCTTTTATATTTGTTTCTTTTGGGAGATCACGCCCCTCTTTTTTCTCATTTGAAACAACGGAACATCCACCATTACATGCCGAGACAGTTCCAAATGTTGCCACAAGAAATACAGTGGCAATCACCAAACTCATCATTTTCTTATTCATGATATCACTCTTTTTGTTTAGTTGAGAGTTTTACTAGCTCCCAACTAATATATATGCACCTTTATTTATAAATTTTTCGGTTCTTTTTATGAAAAAATTAGATATCAAGAAAAATATATCAAAACTTGTATCATTACAACTGAACTCATCTCGTTTTGAGTCAGGCCTTAGGATCATCTGATCAAAAAATTTATAACTCAAATTATCCTATTTTTATGATGGATGATAGTAAAGGAAACTTTAAAATAAAAAAAATAACTTCTGTTTCAATCATTGTTTTATTTATTTCTTCCATTTATTTTTCAGTGTTAGCTGAGATGGATAATGAGTTAACCACTGAAAACACTGTTATACTTTCTAATAAAACAGATGAAGCTTTCTGTAAAGACTTTTCGCCGTATCTGAGGAAATTATCCGTAGACTGGGTAGATGTACAAAAATTCAGGGAGATAAAAGACAAGAATATCATTATTATAGGAGGACCCGATGCTGAAGACATAGGAGATATAGTCAGGAAATTGATTACACAGGAAGAAGCAGAGCATATTCGTAGGAATGGAAGTTATTCTATTCTTAAAAAAGATAATCCATGGACAGAGAAACGAGTAATATATATCTTTGCAGGATCAGATAGAGTGTTTACAAAAAAAGCAGCAGAAATGGGTATGGAAACTCTCATTCAAAAAGTGAAAAATCCAGAAGATTGGTTTAGATACTCTTTCTCTATCTGTTCCTTAGAAGAAGCACAGGAATATATAGCTCAATTCCAGTTTATTCCAGAGGATAAAGAATTGTCTACGGATGAATTGAGTATTGAACTAAATGCTCATCTGCCTGAGCATATTACTGTACAGGAGGCTAAGGAGGATGTAGAGTATCTTTTTTATCTACTATCCCATGGTTATAGTGGCTATGGATATTTCAAAACTAAAGGAGATTTTGATCAGGCTAAAAAAGATATATTATCAGAGATAGAAACTCGTTCTACATTAACTCCTGAGAGTTTTTCAGGACTGCTTCACAAACACTTAGAATTTATCCGTGATGGTCATTTTATGGTAGGACATGATACATATTTCCAGCATAAAGTTTTCTGGTACGATAAAAATTTTGAAATATGGAAAACTGGAGAGAAATATTACTTTATTTCAGATAATAAAAAGTGGGAGATTGTTAAAATCAATAAAAAAGATCCAAAAAACTTTATTTTTCCATCATTAAATCCGGATGGCGAGCCTATCTACCGAATAGGAGTTCTTTCAAAGATCTCTCCCAACCCTCTTGTTCTTATAGCAAAGGACGAAAATGGAGTTGAAAAAATATTCGAAATAAATCTTTATTCCTCGAACTATACTCCAAAAGGAATATTTGAAGAATGTAAGATTTCTGGAATTCCAGTGATATCTATTCGATCATTTTCTACGGATTATATTGATCAATTAGAAAAATTCCTTCAAACTGCCAAGAAGTACAGAGGCGAGCCGTACCTTATTCTTGATATCAGAGGTAATGGAGGAGGAAGCTCTGAATGGCCCAGAAAATGGGTCAAACAATTTACAGGGTATAATCCCGAAGATTTTATTCATACTATGTTTTTAAGCAGGACCACACTTATCGGTAATATCAATTACATAAAACAACACTTGAAAGAATATCCAGACAATGAGATATACAGAGAATTGTTAGATCGCTATGAAGGACTACTGGATAAATTTGAGAGAAACTCAGACAAACCCCACTGGTCAGAAATTACATTTCCGAGTATCCAAACGATCCCGAACACCACCAAGGTAATAGTCCTGATGGATGGAAGGGTCTGTTCCGCTGGAGAAGCATTCATTAATTATTTGCGTCAGATAGAAAATGTAATTTTTGTAGGTGAAAATAGTTGTGGGATGATTACATTTGGTGATAATACTCTTCATCAACTTCCAAACTCAAAACTTAGCGTTTGTCTTCCCTCCACACTTTTATTTCCTCCCGATTTAAAACTTATCGAAGAAGAAGGATTTTTTCCTGATCTGTGGGTTCCTGCAGATTATGCTTTATTTTATGTTCTTAACGCTATAGAAAAAGGAAAGATATGAAATTTAAATACGCCAGGAGCAAACTAAACTCACTTTCTAATTTTAGAGTTTACAGTTTAAATATTTCTTCTCGATATACAACTTTAAGCCTTTTTCGAACAGAAATTTTTGTGCAGGACATCCTGGACCTTCATTGAACTTTTTAAATTTCTTATACGCTTCCCATCGACAACCACCCATACATAAAGGAAGGAATTTGCATTCTTTACATTCTTGAACAAAAGTAGGATCAAAACTATACGTTTCATAATACATTGGCTCTGGAACAAATCTTCCATCTTCAGATATTTTTCCTATTCTAAATTCTTTCATTCCAATAGTACTCCAACAACTATATATATCCATAAATGGATCTATTATGAAAGATGTTTCAATTGGAAATGCACAAGGGATGTTCTTCCGAGATGGTCTTATTGCCTTCATTTTAAACCCCATACCCAAAGACATTTCCCATAATTTTGAAATTTTATCTCTAATCTCTTTCCCTACTAAGTAATAATCAGAAGATCTTTCCTCGCAGACAGGAATTTCTTGTGAGAATATTGGAGCAAAATAAATTGGAACATCTTCTAATCTTTTTATTTTTAGTTCCTCTAAGAGAATTTTCATACTTTTATAATTAGTTTTATCTACATTTATACGAATATGAGGCTTTATATTCTTATATTTTAAAGTATTTTTTATATTTCTTACTATTATATCAAAAGTTCCTTTTTTATCAGAAAAAAATCTCTTCTTGTTATGTAATTTTCTACAACCATCAAGTGTCACTTGGATAGAAATTGGATATGGCTGTTTTGAAAGAATTTCAAGTTTTTCTTCAGATAAAAGTGTAGCGTTCGTCACTATTCTAAGACTCACGTGTTTATTGTTATTTCTCATATCTCTTAATTTATCTATAACATATAGACAAGCTCTCCAATTTAGAAGAGGTTCTCCACCATATAGTGTTAAATCCAATTTTTTTACTTCATCTATCCAAATCTGAAAAATTGTATCTATATTCTCTGGCGACATTCTATTTTTGTCTCTTTTGATGTCGCCAAGATAACAATAAGGACATGAGAGATTACAATCGTACGTTGTTATCAGCATTAGGGAAATTCTACTTTGTTTTTGTGGGAGTTCTAATGCTTTTCTATACTGATATCTCAAATAATTCAGTTCAGAGAAATTTTCTGGAATTATGATCCCATTTTCCAGTAATTCAGAAATTAGATTCTTGGGAACAAGCTCAAGATCTACATTTTGTATACTCTCATATAGTTCTTGATCTACGAGGACTAGACTATCTTTTAAAGCATTATATATAATATAATTTTCCCCTTTCTTGAAAGTAAAATTATATTGAGATATTCTATATTTACTCATATCATTTGTACCAATTCCTTGCACAAAATCATGGCCAACATACTCTTTTTATTTCTTTTCTCATTACACTTCATTATATCTTCTTTATATATTCCCTTCTCTGGGGAATATATCTGGTGGGCAATGATAATTATAGTCACATAGGATACAGTAATCTCCAGGACAAACATATCCAATAGGACATTCCAGTTGAAGAGGACATTGCTCTGGACCAAAGTGCATAGGATCAATATCTACTTTATATCGAGTTCTTTTTTCCAACACCTTTAATTTCATGATATCACCTCTTTTTAATTAGTTGAGAGTTTTGCTAATTTCTACTAATATATATATAGTTATCTTTATTTATAAATTTTTTGGTCTTGAAGTTCTGGAATATTACCGATAACAGAAGTAGCTCTGCCACTTCTTCAGAAATTGTTAGAGACAGCTTCTGTTTATAAATGCAGCTAACTAAATGGATACATATTAATCCAAATTGAGATCGAAAATCTATACCCTTCAACATTGATAAATCCTTAACGAACAGAACCGATCGACCACAAAGTTTTTAAATTGTGTAAATTATAACATTGCGATGTATAAAACTACACAACAGAAGATAGCTATGGCTGGAATAATGGCTGCATTAATGGCTATAGCTGGATTTTTTCCTGCGATACCATTACTGGGCCTGGGTAAGGTTATCTCCGTAGGTGTAATAATTATGCCTCTTATAGGAATCCTTCTGGGACCTTTTGTTGGTGGGTATGCAGCTCTTGTTGGTGCATTGATCGGTGAAACAATAGCACCTTATGGTGCTGTCTTTGGTTTTTTTACATTTATTCCTCCAGCTCTTGGGGCTGTAAATGCCGGGCTTCTATCCCATAAAAAATGGAAACTCTCTTTTTTACTTCTCTTTTCACTTACGACATTATGGTATGCAACAGATATAGGATCTGAACTTTATTATTTCCCGTATCTGCATCTTCTTGCTCTTCTTATGATCATCGTATTCAGGGAAAGATTGTCATCCCTCAAAGAGCATCTATTTCTAAAAACCTTCGTTATTTCATTTGTTTCTATCCTGACAGACCACATGGCAGGGAATCTCATATTTATTCTTCTTTATTCTCCTGCAAAGGCAGCATTTTCCGCTATTCTTATACAGTATTCATTTGAAAGAATCCTGATGTCTCTCTTCTCAGCAATAATAGTAACGGGAACACTGAAAACATTAAAAGAGGTGAGTATATGGAGATTAAAAAAATAGGAGTTTTGATAGCTGTGTTTGTTTTGGTTGCAGGCCTGGCGTATGTTAAAATGGGAACAAAAACAATGGAAAAAGAGGATAAAAAGATCCTTACTGTGGAATACAATGGAAAGGAAAAGAGTTTTACCTTGGAAGATCTGATGAATCTTGAAAAGACTTCGATAAAGACTGAAGATCCGTACTTGGGGAAAGAAATACTTTACGAAGGAGTATCCTTGGAAACATTTGAAAAAGAGCTAAGTATAAACTGTGAGAGCGTTAAGGTCATTGGAGAAGATGGATACAACAAAACAATAAACTCGAAGGATTTTAACCTCGGAATTATAGTGGCATATAAAGCGGATGGAGAACCTATCAAAAAAGGTGATGGAGGTCCCATAAAACTCTGCTTTTCAGAAGAAGCTAAAAAGGTATATGATGAAAAGAACTGGGTATGGTGGATAGCCAAGTTAGAGTTTGAATGATTTATAACTTTAAAGTTGAGAAATAAAACTATCCATTATATTCAGTTAAGGAAAGATTTATAAACTTATATTTCAATATAGGTATTAGGGATGGTTTCCTCCTTTTCCATCCCCCTCTCTTCTACACAAAAATCTTCAATAGAGAAGATAAATCTGCATCTGTTTTTATCCCTGTTTGTGAGAAGTGTGTTCTTGATGCTTTAAATCCGATCTCTCTGAGATCGTCAATGACAGAGTCGATCTTTTTTAAATCAAATTTATATAGTTTTGCAAGTTTATGAATATCATAATAGAATGGAGTATCTATCTCATTCTTTATTATCGTCATCTTCTTTCTGAGATCTGAAGAGATATCCCTTTTCATAATTCTATCCAGAAAACTGTCATTTTTTATCTTTCCTGTCCATACAGGTACGGAAAAACTTATTTTTCTCCCACAGAAAGGGCATCTCTGTATAAGTTCTTTGGAGTACGCCCTGTAACCACATCCACAGTAATATACTATACTCAGATCCTCTATGTTTTTTTCCATCGCAGTTAAACTTTTCTTCACTCTGAGAAATACACGCATATAATGTTTATGAGCATAGGCAAGTATCACATCTACGGAGTAATCCTGCTTCATTCCCTCTCTCAATATGCTTGAGATGAGAATTCTCACTCCCAGTTCTCTGAAGAAATCTGTTTTCAGAGGAATTGCAGAGTATTTTCTTATACATGCCTTTTTTGAAACACATAAAGCCTGTGTATCTGTGGCAGTAACACATAAAACCCCTTCGGGCTTAACGATTCTGAATGCAGAGGTTAAATATCTTGAAGGAGAACCAAAAGGATCTATGTCGACTATATCCGCCCTTAGATCTAAAAGATTAAAATCTCTATTGTGGATCTCTCCCCTTACACCATTCATCTCACAGTTTTTTTCTATCAGTTTAACAGCTTCAGGATTGATATCATTAAAAATAGAATCTAATCCCGATTCCTTCACGTATCTTATACCCCGTACACCTGTGGCAGATAACCCATCTAGAACTACGCCTTTAAAAAAAGAAAGAATTAAAGAGGATAGGTCTCTGTCCATCCTCATCTCGGGATTGTAGAAAACTCTGTTCTTGGACGTTATTTTCTGAAACTCAGGAACTTCTATCCTGATCTTTCCCTCTGAGATTATCATGAATCAGACATCTACCTTTATACCGAGTTTTTCTTCTAATTCCTTGTATCTGTTTCTTATTGTTACCTCAGTTACCTTGGCAACCTTGGAGATCTCCTTCTGTGTCTTTCTCTCATTGCACTGAATATTCGCTATATACAGAGCACCCGCAGCAACCCCCATAGGCCCTCTTCCTGATGTCAATCCTTTTTTCATCGCCTCCTCGAGTATCTCTATAGCTCTCTTCTGAGCTTTTCCGGATACACCAAGTTCAGAGGCAAATCTCGGAATGTAATCTATCGGGTTAGTTGGAGAGAGATTTAGCCCGAGTTCCTTTGCCAGAAATCTGTAACTTCTTCCTATCTCCTTTTTGTCAACTCTTGAGTACTCTGCGATCTCATCCAGTGTCCTCGGAATATTCTGCTGCCTGCAGATAATATAGAGGCATGCAGCAGTTACACTCTCTATGGATCTTCCTCTTATCAATCCTTCACTGAGTGCCTTTCTGTAAAGTATGGCTGCATCTTCCCTTATATTCCTGTGTAATCCCAAATAAGATGCCAGTCTATCCAGTTCTGATAATGCAAAGGAAAGGTTTCTCTCCATCGCATCTGAAACTCTTATTCTTCTCTGCCATTTTCTCAATCTGTATATCTGGGCTCTTCTCTTGGGACTCAGATCTTTACCGTATATATCCTGGTTTCTCCAGTCGATCATTGTTGATAATCCCTTATCATGTATGGTATATGTGGTGGGGCTTCCAACTCTGCTTTTGCTGTTCCTATCATCACTCTCAAATACTCTCCATTCAGGTCCCGTGTCTATTATCTCCTCCTGCACAACAAGTCCACAATCTGCACAGATAATTTCAGCTCTATCAAAATCTTTTATCAGATGAGTTGATCCACACTCAGGACATTTTAAGGGTTCTTTAAACCTTAATTTATCCTTTTTTTCCAATATATCACCTCAAATATATTTCTTTATTCAAAAATTCCTCTTTATCCTTCCCTCCCTTTATAAGGATCTTGACATAAGGATACTTTATATTACCGAAAATATCCACGATTTTTCCAATTTTCCTCTTTTTTTTATCGTAAACTGATCTTCCGAGGTATTCAGGCTTTATTTTCTTTGATTTTAATATAATACAGTTTCCCATTATATGCATGGTCTTACCTATGTACATGAAATCACCGAAAGGTTCTTAAAGGGGAAGGGAAAGATTTTTAAATTTTTCGCTTCTACTTATAAGATAAATGAACTGGGGGATATAAAATTTTTGCACTAAATAAAAAGTTATTTAAATACCGATACCAAGAGATGGTCATGAAAAGGAAGATAATAGAGTTAGCATTATTAATACTTATTATGGGATTAGCAGTATATGTAAGATCGGAGTATATACTGGATAAAAATGTGGAAAAAAAGTATTTACTTGGATATGATCCCTATTATCACTACAGAATGGCTGAGTATATCATAGAGAAAGGGAAGAGACCTGAGTGGGATACTCTTGCAAATGCTCCTGAAGGACAGCCTGTAAGACATCCTCCCCTTTTCCACTATTATTTAGCATATACATACAAAATATTTCATGTATTCTCAGATAAATCATTTTTTGAGTTTGCTGTTTATTCCAATATCATCATGATCATCCTTACTGTAATCATTGCTTTTTTAACGGGAAAAGCTCTTACCAATGAAATAGGTGGATTTTTTACAGCTTCTCTTTTTGCTGTATCCAATGCTATAGTGAAGAGGAGTGTCATTGGATTTACAGATACAGATCTTTTTGTGGTATTTTTCTCATTTTTGATCACATTCTTCTGGATTAAAGCTATAAAAAGTATGGATTTGAAAAACAGGAGGATTTTGTTCAGTTTCCTCTGTGGATTCTCTATATTCCTCTATTACATAACATGGTCAGGATACTTTTATATGCTTTCACTTGTGGTGGCCACAACATCTCTTATGTGTATCATAGAATTTGTCAGGAAAAAGGAAATACCGTTAAAGGAAGGAGAGATCCTTATTTTCTCGCTTCTTGGTTTTTTTACATTCTATACTCTATATAACTCAGAGTATGCACATGTTTTAATATTTTTAGCTGTAACTGCAGTTATATTACTATTTGAATTCAAGATAAAAATGGAAATAGTGGAGAAAATAAATAAAAATATGATATACGTGATAGGTATCGTTATTCTTGGTGTTACCTCTTTCCTCATATACAAACAGGGAGTTCTGAAGATTATCCTGCCCTTCGGAAAATATGCTCCAAAAGATGTTCTGAATGTTGGAGGAATACTTTATCCAACAACTGATATCTCTATAAGGGAGCTTTATCAGACCGATCTTCATGTTCTGTACAGTCTTTTCAGCTTTGGGCTTGTTTTGGCTCCCTTAGGTATAATCATATCCCTGTGGAAGGATAGAAAGTACTACTATCCTCTTTATCTCACTCTGTTTCTAATTGGAACATACAGTATGCTTACAAAGGGTGGAAGATTCTCATTAATAATGGCTATTCCTGTTATAATTGGAACGGGATTATTTTTGGGAAAACTTTATGAGATAATAAATGAAAAGGTGCCAAAGAAGAAAATAGTGAGTGCTGGGGTTATATCAATGATTGTACTTGCCCCGATTATTCTCATTCCTCCTTACATAGAAGCAGACAAAAATAACTCCGGACAGAGAGAGATCAATAATGACTGGTGGGACGCACTGAACTGGATAAAGGAGAACACCCCTGAGGACTCCACAGTGATCTCATGGTGGGACTTTGGATACTGGATAGAGGCTATTGCTGAAAGAAAAGCAACGATGGATGGAGGGCACTATGGAATATACACAAAACTCATCAAGACGGGAAATATATACAACACGCAGTCTGAACTGGTGGCGATGAAAGAAATATATGGATTTGATCTCAACTGTACAAAGGAAAAAGCTCTTGAAGATATGGAAAATCTCAGAGAATGGTCAAAAGATCCAAAATTGGCCAAAAAAGAAAAATTGAGAGAAATGAAAAAGTATGCGGATGATAATGCCTATATTATCGTGGATGAAAAGACAGCATCCATATTTTCATGGATAAGCTATTACGGTTCATGGGATTATAATAGAGGAAAGGGGGAGAAAAGCTACATATACAAGTTCTACCTTGTAAATATGAGACAGATCAAGGATGGTGTGGAGTACATCTACAGAAGCGGAGATACCCTCATAAACGTTATACAGGATTATAACAATGAGTTCCATGCCTCCATACTCACAGACAATAACAAGCTAACACCCCTTGTGGCAACTCTCTTTGATAAGAATGGAAGAAAAAATCTACTCATAAATAAAAATGGAACATATGGAATAGCATACATCTCTGATCACAGAGAGAATATCAAAACAAAAGAGGGAACAATATTCTATAACACACCGATGGTTATATACCTCATAGACCCCAATGTTACTCCAAAGATGATCTCAAGGCTCTTATTCTTTGATGGAGCTGATCTCAGATACTTTGAACTTGTAAAAAGTTTTGGTTCTGTAAAGATATATAAGGTGTATAAGGAACCTCAAAAGAACTTAAATCCGGGAGTTTATTATGCAGAAGACGAGTTCTTCAAGAAGTTGACCAGCAAAAAATAAATTATTTTCTTTTTTGTATTACAATATAAACAACTACAAAAACTATGGAGAGCACCAGTGCCCCAAGGAGAAAGTAATAAAATGTATTTACTCCTTCTGATGTTCTTTCTGCACCATAAGCAAGAGCCTTCTCAGCGATCTCTTTTTCTCCTTTTTGCTGCGTGAACCATCCCACCACAACTGTTATACCAAATGCTATCAGTAAGGATAATGGTGCAACTATCCTCCTCTGGAGAGCATTTTTTATACTTAAAATTGTCTCTTTTTCCTTTGCAGGAATAATAAGGATTGCTTTTTTTGCAGGAGAATAGTATTTTACCTCTCTGAATTTTTTACTTAGTTTTGTATCTGTAATTTTTATTAAATTCAACTCTGTGAGCCTCTCCAGGTGAAACAACACAGTTGGAAGGGGAATTTT
>Ga0190304_1000384_pt1 | contig 20866 bp, 17 predicted proteins | sample 48700712_MG_FD_161670 | JGI IMG/M metagenome (GOLD analysis project Ga0190304, IMG submission 161670) | Hydrothermal vent sediment bacterial communities from Southern Trench, Guaymas Basin, Mexico - 4870-07-1--2_MG | ecosystem: Environmental > Aquatic > Marine > Hydrothermal vents > Sediment ...
ATCTTAAATCTCAAAACTTTTTAAAAATATAATTTAGATTTTATTTCATTAACTTTTGAGTTTTGACTTGTAGATTTGACTTTTGACATTTGAGATTTGAGATAAATTTGTTTTGAATTTTGGTCATTGTTTAGAATTTCGAATTTAGAATTTAGGATTTTTCTCTATTAGATTTGACATTTGACATATGGATTTGACATTTGACATCTAACATTTGAGATTTGCATTTTGAATTTTTATTAGCTTTGAGTTTTACGCTTACTTATATATATAATAGGTAAAGAATTAATCGGTAAAGAATATAAATGAATTTTGGCTTATTTTTTTGAAACATTTTGTTTGAAAACTCGTTTTATTTATGAAAGAAAAAATTTGGATAATTATTAAGAATTATCCACAATTTTTTCTTGTGATAACTTGACAAGAAAAATAATTTTAAAAATAATGATTAAAAATAAAAACAAGGTCGGTTTAATAAAACTAATTCAAGGTCGAAAAATTTAAACTGCTTTTTTTAAGCAGTAAAAAGTCAAGGTCGACGATCGCTTTTCTGGAAGAAAACGATTCCAGAAAAGTCAAGGTCGAAAAATAAAAAAATAAATTAAAGAAAAGCAAACAAATAATATGGATAAAATAAACATCAAAAAAATTGCGGTTATCGGTTTAGCAACTGCCGTTCTTTTTGTTGGTTTAGCAATGGCTACACCAGTTAAGAAGGCAGCTGCTGAAACCGTTGAAGAGCTTCAAGCTCAAATTCAAGCGCTACTCCAGCAAATTGCCCAGCTTCAAGGTCAATTGGCTGCTCTTGAAGGTGGAAGTGGAACTCCTTCAGGAACTTCAACTTCTGATTATTGCTACAACTTTACTAGAAATTTAACAGTTGGTTCAACTGGTGATGATGTTAAGGCACTACAGAGAATTCTTATTAGTGAAGGAGTTTGGACAACACCAAGTGTTGGCGCTACTGGTTATTTTGGACCAATTACCAAGAATTCTTTAATTGCTTTTCAAGACAAGCATGCAGCTGAAATTCTTATTCCTTTAGGTTTGACTAAGGGAACAGGTTATTTTGGTCCTTCAACCAGGAGTTATATTGCTAGTCAATGCAGTGTTACGCCAACGCCTTCGCCAAGTCCTTCGCCAAGTCCAAGTCCAAGTCCTTCGCCAACAGCCGAAGGTTTGACTGTAGAAGTAGCGGCTGACAATCCAGCAGCAGCAACTATTCCTGATGGTTCCCTTTACAACCCAATGCTCAAAATCAATTTGACTGCCGGTAGCAGTGATGTGACAGTTGATTCAATTACTGTCACTCGCGGTGGCATAATTGCCAACACTAATGTTACTGGCGTCAGCATTTGGGACGAAGAGGGCAACCGATTAGGTAATATAGTTGAATCATTGACTGATGATGGCAAAGCAACGATTGATTTGGGTGATGATAAAATTACTATTCCGGCTGGTCAAACCAAAGCCGTAATAGTAAAAGCCAATATCAGTAGTAGTGCTGGTTCAGGAACAATCAATTTTTCTATTAACAGCGCTTCAGATATTTCAACTGAAGGAGATGTAACCATCAATGGTAGCTTCCCAATTGTTGGTAATACAATGGGAATAGTTAATGGTGAGGACTCTTTAGGAGATGTCTATGTTGATGACCAGTCAGTTTCTGGTTTGACTTGGTCTACTATTTCCAGTGCTACTGGCAATGTTGAAGTAGGCGACCAAGACAAAGAGGTCTTCAAGGTGAAATTCACTCAGAATAATTCCAAAGAAGCCATTCAACTTGAACAATTAACTGTTTATGTTGAAGGGACAATTGAGGAATCTTCTGATGTGACCAATTGGAGATTGTATGCTCCAGATGGCACCTTGTTGGCTTCAGCAGACAAACCAGTTGACAGATTTGTCACTTTCAAATTAGACACTCCTTATGTTATTGATAAGGGTCTTTCCAAGACATTGTCAGTTAAAGTAGATATCACTGATGGCTCTCAGCATTACTTCAGAGTTTCCATTCAAAATGATTATGACATCTTAGTTAGAGGAGTGACAACTGGTTCTTATGTAGAACCATTAGACGGAAATGGTAATTCGTTTGACAGTTCTGATACCCAAAATGCCAATGGTGGCTTCAAGATAAAAGAGGGTACTTTGACTGTTTCTAAAGCCAGCGATTGCCCAAGCGGTAATGTTGCTCCTGGAGCCACTAATATTGTCTTGGCAAAGTTTGATTTGAAATCCTCTGGCGAAAAATTACAAGTCAGAAAGATGGGAATTCAGATTCAATATGCTAGTGCTGGTAATCATGAATTAACCGGCACAGTTAAAGTTAGAGATGCTGATACCGGAACCACTTATCTTTCTCTTTCAGCTTCAACTGATGGTTTACAGACAACTAGCACGCCAAGTGCTTCTACTCTTTCAACTTACCAAAAGAATTTGTCTTCTTACTTGACTATTCCTTCTGGTGAGACCAAGACAATAGAAATAGTTGGCTCTGTTTCCAGCAGTGCTGGCAGTTCAGATAGTTATCAAGTTTATGTTGGTCAGTTTTATGGTAAGAGATATTCTAGTAATGACTACACCACTTTGGCAGAAGGTCCTTATCATGGTAACTCTCTTGGAGTAACTGATGTTGTCTTGACAGTGACTAAGAATAATGCTTTTGCCAATACCAACAGAGCTATTGGAGCAACTGATGTTAAAATTGGTGAGTATGTTTTCCAAGCATCCTCAGCTGATGACATCAAAATTAACAGCATTAGTTTAACAGTTACTGGATCTACTAGTACCAGCGCTTCTGATGTCTACGGTCATTCAGCCATTCAGAATCTGAAGCTTAAGGATGAAGACGGCAATCAACTCGGTAGCACTATTGGCACACCATCAGCCAGTGGTAATTCCTTCAGTGTTGACTTGACTATTTCTAAGTCAGAGAGCAAAGTCATTAGTGTTTACGCTGATATTCTTTCCAGCGCTACCGCTGGTGCTACTGTTCAAACAAAGGTGGAAGCCAGTGGAGTTAGTGGTTATGGCATCAGTTCTTCTAAAGATCTTTCCAGTACACCAAGTTCAGCTGTTGCTGGTCAGGTAATAACCTTTAGGACCGGAACAGTAACTATTAAGAGAGATGCTAATGCGCCATCTACTCAGATTATTGTTGCTGATTCTTCAGGTGTAGAATTGAACAAAATCAGTTTTGAGGCAAGAAATGAAGATTTGACTTTGAAGAAAATTACCTTACAGTTAGTTAGCGCTTCCACTTCTCAGTGGTCAATTGATCAAATTGCTCAGAACATTGCTAGGATTTACCTCTATGATGGTTCTGACTTGTTGAATGCTGGTGGTACGCCAGTTGGTGCAACTGGTACAATTGTTATTTCTGGTTTGAATGTTACTTTGCCTCAAGATCAGACCAAGGTTTTGACTGTTAAGGCAGATATTAGTCCTTCTGGCACTTTAACTTCTAAGTCAGCTAGTGGATCAGGTGGGTCAGTTGGTGGCATCAAAGTTTACTCCACTTCTAGTACTGACTTAGAAATCTACTCGGCTCAGGGAGTAATGAATACTGGCATTACTTTGACAAGCAATGCTCAGTCAAATTACTTCCTCTTTACTGATTCGGCTGTTGAGGTGGCTGATGCTTACACTGGTTCAACCACCAAGACACCGTCCAGTGATGACGAGATTGCCAGATTTACTATTACCAATAATGGTAGTAGGACAATTACTTTGAACGAGATTGTAGTAGAAGTCAGTGCTTCTGGTTTGTCGGCTAGTAGCACAGTGACGGGCTTTAAGTTGTATGACGATGCTGGCGTAGCTATTGATAGTAGTGTGACCTTATACTCTAATGCTAACTGTACAGCTACAACTACGGCTTTAAGTTACACTACTTCAACTGTTTACGCCAAGTTTGTTCCTGAATCTGACAAAACTCAAGAGATTGCTGCTGGTTCTTCAAAGACCTATGTTGTTAAAGCCAATACTTCTAATATTAGAACTGGTTTGAGCTCTGGTTCTTATGTTTACCTCAGTACTAAGATTGGCGGTGAAAAAGGTTATGACAGCACTGACGTTTCTGGTTCAGACGAACTCTTCTGGAAGGACAGTTATATTACTTACAGCTACACGACAGCTAATGGCGATAATATAACTGATCTCAAGGCATCAGACAGCGTTCCAGTTAGTGGTCCAACAATTCAGTACTAATGCCTGTTCCTTGCCAGGCACAAAAACCAGCCCCTTTCGGGGCTGGTTTTTTTTATCCTTTTATTGCACCATTTTTGTCCATATGGACAAAAATGGTGCAGGGTTGTTTTTATAAAACAAATAAATAAAATAAAAGAAATTAGAAAAATGAGCAGGTCAAAAAGGGAAACATTAACCAAACTGATTTTAAAAGCGCTTGTTTTTGCTGTCGAGTTTTATGAGTCTATGGATGATATTACCCCTGTTGGTATGAAAAGAATTTCTCTTCAAAGAAAAATTCAACATTGCGCCGGAAAGAATATAAAAATCCGTCCTTACCGGTTAGAAAAAGCTATCGGACGTCTTAAAGATAAGGAGTTAGTGGTTGTAGATGAAGATTTTGTTTATCTTTCAAAAAGTGGCTTAAATAAAGGACTGATTGAAAATATTGAACACTTTATCAAGAGGCCTAAAAAGTGGGATAAACTATGGAGAGTGATAATTTTTGACATTCCTGTGGAAAAGAATAAGGCCCGAACTGCTCTCAGAAGAAAATTCCAAGAGATTGGTTTTTATCAAATCCAAAAAAGTGTTTTTGTTTATCCATATCCCTGTGAGAAAGAAATAATGTTTATAGGTAAATTTTTTGGAGTAGAAAAATTTATAGAAATAATTTTAGCCAAAAATTTAGGAAGGAGAGAGGATAAGATAAAAAAGTTTTTTGAGCTTTAAGGATTGGAAAAATTTAGAAAAATTTATTGGAGTTTATCCCGCTCCATTTTTGTCCATATGGACAAAAATGGAGCGGGGAATTTGCAAGGAAAAATAAAAAAATCCTCTCTCTTTTGGAAGGGGAGGATAGAGGTGGGGGGTTAATGATTGACTTGACAAAAAAATAGAAATTAGTAGTTTTCAAGATATAACCAAAGGATTTCTTAAAGGACTTGACAAAAAAATAGAAATTAGTAGTTTTCTAAGTATGGTTCGTATGGCTCAGAGATTTCTTAAAAAATTGTCTATTCAAAAAAACCAAACAGCAAACAATCCTTGTTTTTTTCAATTTTTTTCCTTTAACAGAAAATCTCTTTTCAATTTTCTTGAAAAGAGATTTTTTATTTTCAGAGCTGATTTTGATTAAAAATAAATATGAAAATGAGAATTGCCAAAAATAGTATAATTTTGAAATCAAAGAAAAAGCCAATTAGAGGTTGGCTTTTTGTTTGATTTAACAAAGGTCGCCCCAAAGCTGAGGGGTAAATCAGCCAAGAGAAAAAATCGTTAATTAAAAGAAAGAAGATATGGAAAAAATAAAGAATTTACTAAAAGGAAGTCCTATTGCAATGGTTGTGGCCGGGGTGTTAGTAGCTGGTCTAGCTTCAGCAGCGATTTTAGCTGTTTATACTACGATGTTGGGAGAAGGAAATGTTCAGCAGTCAGTAGTTTTCGGTAATGGAAAGATTCATAAGGATTATGTAATTGGGAATTCACCAGCAATTGCCGGGAATACTTATACCCAAGAGTATAATTTGCTAAATAGATCAGAGACTACGGCTCCGATTAAATTTGTTACCAATCAATGTATTGTTGGTGGAGGACACTGCGTAGATTTTGATGACTCTAATTTTGGATATCATGAAGAAGGAGTTGAAACTTCTTATTGGAGTACTGTAAAGCTTGAAAATAAAAATGTTTGTCCAGAAGGAGCTACAAGTTCGGATTGTTGGCAACCCAAAACCGGAGATGACATAGAAGCGACATTGACCTACGAATTGGCAGCTCCGACCTTCAATTTTGAGTTTGAGGCTACAGGACTTCAGTCTAATGAAGAATATTCCTTGATTTACTACGCAGACAAGCAAGATAGATTTACAGATTGGGGTGGAGATAACCCAGGTGCGTTGATTGCTACTTTTAAAGCTGATGAACACGGCAACATTCCTAAACAGACCGGGAGTATAAATCTTAAAATGAATTTGCCTGCTCCGGGGGACTGGAATGCTGTCGCTGATCCAGATTACTGTGACAAACATAATGGATATGATGATTACGACCTGTGCAGAGGTGCAAAGATATGGTTAGTTCCATCAGAGGATTATGATGCCAGCACAAAGAAGGTTAAGTGGATACATCCAGATAAGTATTTATTTGAAACAGATCTGATTACTTATGACGATACTGATACAGATGGAGAAGCTTTGTATTTAGGAAAGGGAATGTTGAACTTCTTTGTTAAGAATGTTTTAGATGTTGCTTTGGCACCAGGAACCTACAAAGTGAGCACAAAAGTGGTTCCTGCCAGATAGATTGTATAGAATAGAAAATCTGATAGCCATCTTTTACGATGGCTATCAGAGATAAGTCCATCTTTTTTGGTGGATTTATCTCTGATAATATGAAAAATTTAAATAAACAAATTATTATTGCGGTTGTAGTTCTATTGAGCATAGCAGGAATTTCGCGGGCTTCTTTTTTAAGCCAATATGGAACAATTATTGGAACTGCTAATGTCTCGGCTCCGGAATTTTATATTGGCTCTGCCAGTACTGAAACGCTTTTAATCAATGAGAAGCCATTTTCTTGTAGTGGCTCTTTTGGGATTGCGGGGATATATAGAACTTTTAAGACAAGAGATTTAGGAGGGATTAATTTTAATTATATTCCTAAAGTTGAGTTTTCAGTTAGGGCTAAAGTTAGTACTACAACGCCTCAATCTTTAATTTTAAGTTTTGGATATTATGATATTTCTGGCGGAACACATTATCTTTGTTCCGTAGTTGCTCCTGTTGATAATGAAATGGAAAATTATACTTCATCTTTGGTCCAATGTAATGAGAAACCTACAAATGTAAAACAATTTTTTTATGAATTTCGAAAAGGATGCGAAAATTGCGATTATACGATAAGCAAGTGTGCTGGTGGATTTTATACCAAAGTAAAACTAAGCAAATAAAATGAATAAAAATCTTTTTAAGTATTTGATATTAGTTGCTTTAATACTTTTGCTAGGGGGAAGTTTTTTTGTTGGTTCAGCCAAAGCTGAGAGCGATCTTATTTTGGAAACGACTAAAGAATGCGATATTCAATATAGCGGTGATAGTTGTATTGCTGAGCTGAAACTTACTAATAATACTGATAAAATTCTTGATGGAGAAGCATTTTTGCATATTGATTATCAAGGGGTATGTAGCAACAATAAATTAAGAGATTTTGATGGAGAGGGAATTGAGGCTCAATTTTCTATTGCTGATAATAGTTGGTTGAACTTTTCTGATGATTGGGAGAATGGAATGACAACGGTTTCGGGTTTTAGTATTCCTAAAGGTGAAATCCAGTCAAAACTTAAAATAGAAACTGCTCCAAGTCTTTGTCCGGGCAAATATACTTTCACTCTTGAATTAAAAGGAACTGCTGAGGAAAAAGAATATATAACTCCACCAGTAGTAATAGGTGGCGGTGGTGGTGGAACCCCTGTTTCTGGTTTGCAGATTTATAGAGAATCCGCTTCTGATATTAACACTAATAGCGTAACTATTACTTGGCAAACAACAGAAAAATCTACTAGTAGAGTAATTTATTCTCCTGAAGGTTCTCCTCATACACTGGATATGGATAGCCCGCCAAACTATGGTTATCTTTTTTCAACTATCGAGGATTCAAACAAGGTTACTTCTCACAAAGTGATTATTAACGGACTTTCAGCCAGTACCACCTATTATTTTCGCTGTGTTTCTCATGGCTCACCTTTAAGTATTAGTCGAGAGCATAGCTTTACTACTCTTGAGTCAGGTAGCAGTCAAGAAATTCAATTAGAAGAAACAAGCCAAGAAGAAGAAGAAGAGATGTCTTATCCCAAGAAGGTTAGAGAGATTGCCGGTCAGAGAGGAGGAATTTCTGGGAGAATTTTGGCTGGCGGCGAGAGTCAAGTAGAGGGCGAGGTTGGAGTTAAAGAAACCGGGCAAGAAGAAGAGGATAAAGAAAAAGGCGATGAAGAAGTTGAGGAATCCGAATTAGAAGAAACAGATAAAGGCAATAAGTTTCTGGCATTGCTTGCTTCTTCAATAACAGACCTTGCCAAAACAAATCCTTGGCTTTTGTTTTTGCTTTTAATAATTCTTGTTCTCGTTTTTATTTTTGTATTTATCCTTTTGAGGCGAAGATTAAAAGACAGGGAAGATTGATAGAAGTATAATAGAGATTTGCCCCAGCGTGGGAGATGAAAGAGGCGCTTTAAAGCGCATTTTTTCTTGATTTCTTCTTAAGAGATTAGTAAAATTTTATTTATAAAAGACAATGCTTGAGAAAAGCGACCCAGAAATTTATAAATTGATTGAATTAGAAGAAGAGAGGCAGAGTCATACTTTAGAGATGATTCCTTCAGAAAACTACCCTTCCAAGGCAGTTCTTGAAGCTTTGGGGTCAATTTTGACTAGTAAGTATTCTGAAGGTTATCCGGGCAAAAGATATTATGCTGGTAATCAATTTATAGACGAGATTGAAAAATTAGCCATTGAACGAGCCAAAAAACTTTTTGGCGTGCCTTATGCTAATGTTCAGCCATATTCTGGCAGCCCAGCCAATTTGGCTGTTTATTTGGCAGTTTGCGATTTTGGCCAAACGATTATGGGCCAAGACCTTTTAGCCGGCGGTCATTTAACTCATGGCTGGAAGGCAAATCTTTCTGGCAAACTTTTTAAAAGCGTCTCTTATTCTTTGAATGAAGATGGTTATCTTAATTTAGAAGAAGTAAGAGATTTAGCCAAGAAATATTTGCCTAAACTTATTTGGTGCGGTGGCACTGCTTATCCGCGAGAAATTCCTTTTAAAGAATTTGCTGAAATTGCTGAAGAGGTTGGCGCTTATTTAGTGGCTGATATTTCTCATATTGCCGGTTTGATTGCTGGTGGTGTCCATCAAAGCCCTGTTTTTTTTGCTGACATTATTACAACAACAACTCATAAAACTTTAAGAGGACCAAGAGGGGCAATAATTATGGTTACTGAAAAAGGGTTGAGAAAAGACCCGGAAATAATAAAAAAGATTGAGAAAGCAGTTTTTCCTAGTGGTTGCCAAGGCGGTCCTCATAATAACCAAACAGCAGCCATTGCTGTGGCTTTGAAAGAAGCAATGGAGCCAGAGTTTAAAAATTACGCTCGGCAAGTGGTAACAAATGCCAAGGCTTTGGCCGAAGAGTTGAAAAAGAGAGGGATAAAATTAGTTTCTGGCGGCACTGATAATCATTTGCTTTTGATTGATTTAAGTCCTTTTGGCAAAGGATTAGGAATTTTTTTACAAGATGCCTTGGAGTTGGCAGGCATTACTACTAATAAAAATACTGTCCCTCAAGAGAAATCTTCACCTTTTTATCCGAGCGGTTTAAGATTGGGAACGCCAGCAATAACTACTCGGGGGATGAAAGAAGAGGAAATGAAAAAAATTGCCAGTTGGTTAGAAGCGATTATTAGAGAAATAAAAGATTGCTCTTTGCCAGAGGAGAAAGAAAGAAGGAAAGAGTATTTAGAAGAATTTAGGAAAGATATAAGGAATAAAGAGATAATTTATGAAATTAAAGAGGAAATTTTGAATTTGACTGAAGATTTTCCGATTCCTAATTTGGGAATTTGATTTTAGTAGAAAAAGAAATATAATTAAAAATATATGGTAAAAGTTATTCAAGGGAAAAATTTAATAAAAATTGGTAAAGAACCAGTAGTGATTTTGCCTTTGAAGAAATGGGAAGAAATTCAAGAGTATTTAGAAGAAATAGAAGAAAGAGAGAGATTTAATAAGGCTTTTGAAGAAGGTCGAAATAAAAAAGGACTTACTCTCAGTGAATTAAAGAAGAAATACAAGCTTAACGATTGATGTATAAAGTTATTATCAAGCCGCGAGCAGAGAAAGAATTCGCGAAGTTATCTAAAGAATTACAAAGGAAATTTTATAGAGAGTTCAGCAAACTATCGATTGATCCATTTAGTCATTCTCAAGTAAGAAGGATTAGAGATACTAAATTTGGCTGGCGCCTTCGAATCGGTCGATGGCGAGTTTTATTTGCTTTGTTTTCTAAAGAAAAACGGATTGAGATAGTTGATATTTTTCTAAAAAAGAGCAGAGAAGATTATTCAAAAAGAATTGACTTATTAAAATAAAAAAAGCAAAACCGATTTTTAAAAAGGAGGAAATGAAAATTTTAGATGGCAAAAAATTAGCCGATAAAATTTTATTGAATTTAAAAAAAGAGATTAAAAAAAATAATCTCAAATTACGTTTAGCAGTTGTCACTTTAGGCAAAGACAAAACTTCTGAAGTTTATCTTAAAATCAAAGAAAGGACTGCCAAAAAGATTGGTGTTGATTTTAAACTTTATCATTTTGAAAAAAATATCGACAAAAAAAAATTAAGTCAGGAGACAAGAAAGATAGTTGCTAACAAAAGAAATTCAGGAGTAATTATCCAACTGCCTTTGCCTAAAAAATTTCCAGCTGATGATTTTTTAAACCTTATTCCCTTCAATAAAGACGTTGACCTTTTATCTTTTGAGAGTTTGGGAAAATTCTATCAGGGAATTTCTGAAATTCTGCCGCCGACAGTTAGCGCTGTTAGCAAACTTTTTAGAGAATACCGAATCAATTTAAAAGGGAAAAATATCGTTCTCCTTGGTAGTGGTCGTTTAGTTGGCAAGCCCTTGGCTGTTTATTTTATTAATCAAGGAGCAACTGTTTTGGTTTTAAATAAAGAAACTAATAAAGTTTCTGATTTTACTAAAAAAGCCGATATTTTAATTTCTGGAACTGGCCAGCCGGGCTTGGTTAAAGGAAGAATGATAAAAAAAGGAGCGATAGTTATAGATGTTGGCACAAAATGGCTTAATGGTAAAATAAAAGGAGATGTTGATTTGAAATCAGTGGCTAAAAAAGTTTCTTTTTTAGCGCCGGTGCCAGGCGGTCTTGGTCCTTTGACAGTTGCTTGCCTTTTTGAAAATTTAATCAAGCTTAATTGACTTTTTCTTTTGGTCTCAATAAAATATTAAAAAATGCTTTGCGATATTTGTAAGAAAAGAAAAGCAACTCAAACAATTACTCGCTTTAATTTAGTTGAAGGCAAAAAAGAAGTTCTTCATCTTTGCCCTATTTGCGCTAAAAAATTTTCTAAAAAAGAATCACATTCTCCTTTTTCTGATTTATTTTCTTTTGAGAGAGATTTTTTTCCAGAAGAAGATTTATTTGGTAGTTTTTTTGAACCAGAGGTTGAGAGAATTGATATTGACAAATTGATTTCTGAGGAAACAAAAGAATTTTTACAAAAATCAGCTGAAATTGCTGCTGATTTCGGCAGAAAAGAAATTGAAACCGAGCATCTTCTTTTGGCAATTTTAGAAGATCCTTTGGTTGAGAAAATTTTAAAGGATATTGGCATTGATTCAGGCGAGTTAAGGTCTTATATTGAGAGTAACGCCTTGAAAGGCAAGAAAAGAAGTGTTGAAGAAGTTGGTATTTCGCCAAGAATTAAGAGCGTTTTAGAAAATGCCTTTTATCTTTCTCAAAGTTATGGTCAGGATTATATTGGTCCTGAGCATATTTTACTTGCTTTAGCCAAAGAAAAAGATAGTTTTGCTGCTGATGCTCTGCTTAAATTCGGCGCCAGCGAAGAGAAATTAGCCAAAGTTGTTCCTGAAGTAATTGGTTTGGCTAAAAAAGAGAAAAAAGGTAGATATTCATCGACGCCAAATTTAGACAAATACTCTAGAGATTTAACTGCTTTAGCCAGAGAAGGCAAGCTTGATCCAGTTATTGGTCGTTTAGATGAGATAGAAACAGTTATCGAAATTCTTTTAAGAAGGACAAAAAATAATCCGGTTTTAATCGGTGAGCCCGGCGTTGGTAAGACAGCCGTTGTTGAAGGTTTGGCTCAAAAAATCGTTAAAGAGGAAGTGCCAGATAGTTTAAAAAATAAAAGGTTAATTGAATTGAATGTTAATTCTTTGATTGCTGGAACGAAATATCGAGGGGAGTTTGAAGAGAGGATAAAAAAAGTTATTGAAGAAATTGTCAAAAATAAAGGAAATTTGATTGTTTTTATTGATGAGATTCATACTATAGTTGGCGCTGGCGGCGCTGAAGGAGCAGTTGATTTTTCTAACACTATCAAACCTTATTTAGCCAGAGGCGACCTCCATTTGATTGGAGCAACTACTTTAAACGAATATAGAAAATATATAGAAAAAGACGCTGCTTTGGAAAGGAGATTTCAGCCAGTTTTAATAGAAGAACCGACACCTGAACAGACAATCCAAATTCTCTTTGGTTTAAAAGATAAATACGAAGCCCATCACAAAGTAAAAATTTCTGACGAGGCAATAACCGCCGCAGTTGATTTCTCTTCTAAATATATTTCTTCAAGATACTTGCCTGATAAAGCCATTGATGTTTTAGACCAAGCCGCTAGCCGGGTGGCAGTTTTATCTTTTTCTTTGCCGAGAGAAATTAAGAATAGAGAAGAGAATTTGAAAAGATTAAACCGAGAGCTTTCTTTTGCTAAAAGTCATAAGCAAAAGGAAAAAATTAAAGAGATTGAAGAGAAGATGAAAAAGATAAAAGAAGAGTTGGACCAGATAAAAGAAAAATGGAGAAAGGAAAAAATTTCTACTACTCCTGAAGTTAAAAGAGAACATATTGCTTTAGTTATTTCTAAATTAACTGGTGTGCCAGTAACAGAGTTGAGTATTGAAGAAAGAGAAAGGTATGCCAAGTTGACTGAAAAATTAAAAGAGAGGATAGTTAGCCAGGAAAGGGCTATTGAAGCGGTAGCTGATGCTGTCAGAGTGGCTCGGGCTGGCTTGCGTGAGAAAAATAAGCCAATTGCCGTTTTTCTTTTTTTAGGTCCAACTGGCGTTGGCAAGACCGAGCTAGCTAAAACTTTGGCTTGGGCGATTTTTGGTGACGAGGCAGCTTTGGTCCGAATAGATATGAGTGAGTATATGGAAAAGCACTCAGTGGCTCGTTTGATTGGTTCACCGCCTGGTTATGTGGGTTATGAAGAAGGCGGTCAATTGACAGAGGCAGTTAGAACAAAGCCTTACAGCATTGTTTTGCTTGACGAAATAGAAAAAGCCCATCCAGAAGTTTTTAATACTTTACTTCAAGTTTTTGACGATGGTCGCTTGACTGATGGTAAGGGTCGAACAGTTGATTTTACTAATACTATTATTATTGCCACTAGCAATATTGCCTCAGAGATAATTTTGTCTGCCTTGAAAGAGAAAAAAACAATTAAAGAAATTGAACCAAAAATTAAAGAAATTCTTTACCATCAATTTAAACCAGAATTTTTGAATAGAATTGATGAGATTATTATTTTTAATCCTTTAGACAAAGAGGCAGTTAAGAAAATAGTTCTTCTTCAATTAGAAAGGGTGAAAAAAATGGTTGAGGGTCAGGGAATAGAGATTGAAAAAATCGAACCAGAAGTTGTTGACTATCTTGTTCGAGAAGGTTACTCAGAAGAGTTTGGTGCTAGAGAAATTAAAAGAATTGTTTATCAAAAAATAGAAGTGCCTTTAGCCAAAGAACTTTTGACTGGCAAAATCACTCCCGGTTCTAAAATAGAAATTTATTTGAAAGGAAACGAGATTTCTTTTAAGAAAAGTAGTTCGTAATTTCTTTTTGAGAGGAAATCAATTGTTATAATCCTATTTTTGCCAAATCAAAAAGAAAGAGAGAGTTATCTTTTTGGAAATAAAGAAGGCTTTTCTCTTTTTCATAGAGAAAGTTTTTAATTTCCGGATAGGTGAAGATATTGATATTTTCTCTTGGGTCAGTTTCTAAAAAGTGAAGTTGATTATTCTCTATTAGCCAAAAATGGTTTGAGTCCTTATACCAACTTATTTTTTCCGGTTCTTTTTGAAAAAGAATATCTTTTTCTCCCTTTTTGCGGATAAAATCTCCAAAGAAATCTTTGAGATAAAATAGAGAAACTTCTTTTGGTGAGACTAAAAGAAGTTTTTTTTGGTCAAAAGAGAGCGAAACCAAAGAAATTTCTTCTTTCAATTTTGGGATAATTAATTTATTTTTCCTTGTTTCTAAAGAGAACAAAAAAAGATTGTTTTCTTTGTCTTGATAAAAAAGATTGTCTTTATCAAAAAAAACTTTTTTTATTTTTTTATTTTTGGCTAAAGAAAAAATTTCTTTTTCTTTTCTTTTTTGCCAGTCGAAAAGATAAATTCCCTCTTTGAAAACTAAAACAATCTTTTTATCTTTTTTGGTTAAAAAGACATCTTTTAATTCTTTTTTCTTCAAATTTTTATTAAGAATCGCTTTAAGGAAAAAAGTGTTTATTTTTTTTCTTGAAAAAAAATCAGTTAAATCTAAAAGATAATAATCACTTTTTGTTTTTACTAAACAGAGGTTTTTTTCTTCGTTTAGAAATTCTTTCTCTATTTTTTCTTTGGTAGCGAGAATTTTAATCGGCTTTTCTACGGCTACCTTTTGAAGATAAACATTTTTTTCAGCAAAAATAAGAAAATAATTATTTTTCAATGGCAGAATTTTCCCTTCAATTTTTGAAGAAAATATCTTTTTGCCTTTAATTTCTTTAGGTAGAAGAATAATTGAGTTAGCAAAAGTAGTCATTTTTTCTTCAACAAACAAATTTTTTTGCCAAGAAAAAAAACCGTCTTTTTTAATTAAGAGTTGATATTTTCTTGGTAGAAGTTTGTCTAAAAAATAACTACTGCCAAGAAGAGAATTGTTTTTAATTTCCTTTTTTTTGGAATTTAAATAAAAAGTTAAACCTTCTTTTGGTTTAACTTTTAATTGAATTGCTCCAGTTAAGACAAATTTTCTTTTTTGGAAATCAAAACGATAGCCATTGCTGTAAGCAATGATAAACAAGCCAGAGATTAAAAAGGAAATTATTGCCAAAGAAAAAAGAATTGTTCTCTTTTTCTTGTTGAGAAGAATCATTAGAGTTTTTTTATTTTAGTTCCTTTTTCAGTATCTTCAAGAAAATAGCCAAGCGATTTAATTTTTTCTCTGATTTCGTCGGCTTGTTTGAATTTTCCTTCTTTTCTAAATTTTTCTCTTCTTTTTGCTAATTCTTTTATTTTTTCTGGGATTCTTATTGTTTTGATTTTTTTTAGATTTAAAGCAAAAATTCTATCAAAGTTTAAAATGAGTTGATATTTTTCTTGGTCGGCAATTTTTTGATCTTCTATTAGTTGCCAGAGAGTTCCTAGAGCACGAGGAGTGTTTAAGTCGTCATTAATTGAATTGAGGAACTTTTTTTGATAAGTTTGACTTCTTTTGCTTATTGAACGGCTTGTCAGTTTTCCTTTTCCTTTTTTTATTTCTTTTATCTTTTGGTAGAGATTGTTTAAGGCATTTTGACTGGCTTGAAGACCCTGCCAACTAAAATTTAGTTTTGAGCGATAATGGGTTTGCAAGCATAAATAGCGAAAGGCAAGAGGATTAAAATTTTTTTCAATTAAATCATTTAGAGTAAAGATATTGCCTAATGATTTAGCCATTTTTCTGCCTTCAACAGTGATAAATTCGCTGTGGAGCCAGTATTTAGCCATTAATTTTCCATAAGCGGCTTCGGCTTGGGCAATCTCATTGGTATGGTGAATTAAAATATGATCAACGCCGCCGCAGTGAATGTCAAAAGGAATGCCTAATTTTTTAATAGACATTACTACACATTCAGTGTGCCAGCCAGGAAAACCTTTTCCCCAGGGAGAATTCCATTCCATTTGTCTTTTTACATTTTTTGGTGAAAATTTCCATAAAGCAAAATCAGTAGGATTCTTTTTTTCTTTTATCATTCTAATTCTAGCGCCGGCTTTGAGTTGGATTTTTTTAGGCCAAAGTCGTCCGTAACTTTTCAATTTTGAAGTATTAAAATAAATACCGTCACTGGTTTGATAGGTAAATCCTTTTTTTTCTAAAATTTTGATTAGTTTTATCTGGTCGTTGATAGTTTCTGTTGCTCTAATAAAGTTATCTGGTTTTTGAATATTAAGAAGTTTTAAATCTTTTTTAAATGCCCTTTCATAGAATCTAGCAATTTGCCAGGCGGTTTTTCCTTCTTTTTTAGCAGCTTTTTCTACTTTATCTTCGCCAGTATCTTGGTCTGAAGTTAAATGACCAACATCAGTAATGTTCATAATATGCTTGACGCGGTAGTTATTGTAAATAAGAACGCGTTTTAAGATGTCTTCAAAAAGATAAGTTCTTAAATTGCCAATATGGGCATACCAATAAACTGTTGGCCCGCAAGTGTAAAGGCCAACAATTCTATCTTTAAGAGGTTTAAAAACTTCTTTTTTTCGCGAGAGAGTATTATATAGTTTGAGCATTTTTCTTTATTGACAGTTAAGGTAAGTTTGTATTATTATAATAATATTAAAAAATTCAAAAAAGACAAATTTTGACAAGTTTTTATGATTCAAAAAATAAAATACAAAGATTTTATTTGGCTTAATATCAAAGAGCCAACCAAAAAAGATATTGACTATTTAGCAGAAAATTTTCATTTTCATCCTCTTATTTTAGAAGAATTAAGAAAACCTTCTCTTCGTTCCCATGTTGATCATTGGCAGGATTATCTTTACTTCGTTTACCATATTCCAGAGTTTGAAAGGAAAATTTCTTCTTCTCAGCCAAAAGAAATAGATTTTCTTTTAACCAAGACCCATTTGATTACTGTTCATTATGAGAGAGTAAAAATTTTAGAGGCAGTAATTAAGAAAATCAAAGCCGACGAGAAAGAGATGAAATTTTATTTTGAAGATGGGCCGGGATTTCTTCTTTATAAAATTTTAAAAGAGTCAACTTCTTATTCTTTGCGTCAATTAGCCCATATTAAAGAGAAAATTTCTTTGGTTGAAAAAGAAATTTTTGATAAAAAGGCCTCTATTAAAAAGCAAGAACAACTTGTTCAATCAATTTCTTTGATAAAAAGAGATATTTTAAATTTCCAATTGACTTCCCATCCTCATCAAAAGCTTTTAGAGTCGCTTTTTTTAGAAGGAAATAAATTTTTTGGCAGGAAATTTAAAATCTATTTTTCTAGTTTAGCCCAAGAACATTTAAGAGTAGAGGACAACCTTGAGAATTATCAAAAAGTTCTGGAGTCATTGGAAACAACTTCTAACAATCTTGTTAATCTGCGAATCAATGAAGTGATGAAACTTTTTACTATTTTGGCTTTTATCACTTTTCCTTTAATGCTCTTTACTTCAATGTTTGGGATGAATACTACACATACACCGATTCTTGGTTGTCAATATGATTTTTGGCTTATTATTTTTGTTATGACTTCTTTAACCGTTTTGATGTATTTTTATTTCAAATCTAAAAAATGGATGTAAAAAGCGAGCTGCCAGAATTTAGATACAATCCTTCTTCTGGAGATTGGGTAATTATTGCTACCTCTCGTTTTAAAAGGCCACATTTTAGAATTAAAAGAGAAAGAAGGATTGTTCAACCAAAAAAGGATTGTCCTTTTTGTCCGGAAAGAATAAAGGAGCAATTATCGCCTTTGGCTTGCCTGTCAAGAAAAGAAGGAAATTCTTTTAATTTTTCTTGGAGTGAAAAGAGAAAAGGAAAAATTTGTCCTGATTGGAAGATTATTGCTCTTCCCAACAAATTTCCGGCTTTAACGAATAAAGTAACCAAGGATAAGATTAAGGTAAAGAAAAAAGGAGTTTATCAAATAGTTCCTGGGATTGGTTTTCACGAAGTCATTGTTTATCGTCATCATTTTAAGCAATTAAATCAGTTTTCCCAAAAAGATTTGGAGGAAGCCATAAGTTTTTGGCAACAGAGATTTTTGGTTTTAGAAAAAGAAAAAAATATCAGATATATTAGTTTTTTTACCAACTTTGGCCAAGAGGCCGGCGCTTCTCTGGAACATCCTCATTCGCAGATTATTGCTGCTCCTATTTTTGACCGTGATTTTGAACGTTCCTTAAAATCTTCTTTTGAACATCAAAAGAAATTCGGCGGATGCGTTCATTGTCAAATGATTAAGAGCTCCTTAAAAGAGAAAAAAAGAATTCTTTTGGAAAATAAAGATTTTGTTGCTCTAATACCTTTTGCGCCAACTATGGATTTTGAAACAAGAATTTATCCTAAAAAACACCAAAATCGTTTCCAAGATATTTCTCCTCAAGAAATTATTTCTTTTGCTTCTGCTTTGAAAAAAATTTTAGAAATGATAAAAAAGAAATTAAAAAACCCATCTTTTAATTTCTTCATTCGAACTTCGCCAGTGGTTGTTGGTTCAGATGACTATAGTTATTATCATTGGCATTTAGTTATCCTGCCAAGAGTTTCTATTTGGGGAGGTTTTGAATTTAGCGCCGGGATGCAGATAATCTCAATTTTTCCAGAGCAAGCCGCTTCTTTTTTAAGAGGCGAAAAATAAATTATGGCTATAAAAAAAGGAAGAAAAAAAACAAATAAGGCAAAAAAACCTTTAGTTAAAAAGAAAGGAAAGAAAAAAATTAAAAAAACTTCTTCAAGAAAGAAGAAATCTTTTGCTAAAAAAATTAAAAGAGATAAGAAAGAAAAAGCCAAGAAAACATCTTATCGTTTAGAAGAGGAATTGCTGAAAAAGAAATATGTTGAAGAATTGGTTAATCGAGGGAAGTCAAAGGGTTTTGTTACTGAAAAGGAAATTCTTTTTTACTTTCCAAGAATAGAAGAGGATTTGTCTTTGCTTGAAGATTTATACGATCAGCTTTACCAAAATAAAATTGAGGTAGTTAAAGGAAAAAAATATTTAGAATTGCCAAGCGAGGAAGTGAGTTTAAAAGAAATCCAGAAAGCAACCGAGGAAATCCCTGAAGCAGAGTTGACTACTGTTGTTCAAAGTTATTTGAGAGAAATAGGCAAGATACCTCTGATTAGCGCCAGTGAAGAAAGAAGATTGTCTATTTTAATTCAAAAAGGGGATGTGAATGCTAAAAAGAGATTGATGGAGGCAAACTTGAGACTGGTTGTTTCTATTGCTAAAAGATATATTGGTCGGTCAAAGAATTTGTCTTTTATGGATTTGATTCAAGAAGGCAATATCGGTTTGGCTAAAGCAGTAGAGAAATATGATTGGCGGAAGGGATTTAAATTTTCTACTTATGCTACTTGGTGGATTAGGCAGGCAATTACTCGGGCTTTTGCTGATCAATCACGGACAATAAGGATACCTGTCCATATGATTGAAACAATTGCTAAATATAGCCAGACAAAAAGAAGGTTGGAACAAGAACTTGGCCGAGAACCTTTAGCTGAAGAAATTGCCATTGAAATGGATGTGCCGGTAGAAAAAGTAAGATATATTCAGCGAATTTCTCAAGATACTCTTTCTTTAGAATATCCAGTAGGCGATGAGGAAGAGGAGGTAGGTATTGGTGAATTTATTGCTGATGAAAAAACTTTACCGCCAGATCGTTTAGCCGCTCAAAAAGTTTTAAGAGATCAAATAAGAGAAATTTTGAGAAAGTTGCCAAAAAGAGAGCAGGATATTTTAAGAATGAGATTCGGTTTGGATGATGGCGTTTTTCACACATTAGAAGAGGTTGGCAGGGCTTTTGGTGTAACTAGAGAGAGAATTAGACAAATTGAAGCCAAGGCCTTGGAGAAAATAAAGGAAGCGCCGGAAGCGAAGAAACTGCTTGAGTATTGACAAAGTTAAATTTTTTAAGCATTCTTTTTAAAAGTTAAAATAATCCTTAAAAAATTTAATTTAATAAAGGGAGGAAAATGATGGAGGGTAAAATTGAATCATTGAGAGATTGGGAAAGAGATTTAAAAGAGTTTTTTAAAAAATGGGAGAAAAAAATTGAGAAAATGTTTAATGAGAATATGATTGAAGAAGTTAAAGGAAGAAAGAAAAAGAAGAAAAAGAAGAAAAAGAAAGAAAAAAAAGAAAAAATAAGAGAGCCAATGGCTCTCTTATTTATTGTGGAAAACTTCATTTGACAAGAAATAAAAAATAGAAAATCATATCTTATATGAAGGAAATAGATTTCTCTTCAGGGATAAAAAAAAGAATAATTATTTTTCTTGTTTCTCTTTTAGTTTTTATTTTGCTTGTTTTGATTATTCTTCTTTACTATTTGAATCTTCAGCAAAAGAATGTTCTGGAGTCAAACAATCAATTCTCTCAACAATCCCAACAAAAAGAAGCTCTCTATCCGATTTTGGTAACGGCTGGTGAAAAAATAAAAGGAAAAATAAACTTAAAAGAAATTGACTGTCCTTGTGCTGAAGGTAAGAAGATTGAAATTAAAAATCTAAAAGAAGACAAAATAGTTAAAGAGAATCATCTTATTCGCAATGGCAAGTTTATCACCAGATTACCAGCTGGAGATTATGAGATAGAAATTCCTTCTTTATTAAAAATGGATTTTTCTCTTAGTAATAAAAATGACTCTTTAGAAACAGTCAGAATGATCTATTACCTTTGCCAATGTCAAAAGTGAAGGATTTCTTTAAGAAGAAGCTCTTTTTTTCTTTCTTGGCCTTTATTATAATCACCTAATTTTCCATTGCTTTTAATTACCCGATGACAGGGTATTTTTTTATTATTATTTTTTTTGAGAATATTGCCAACAGCTCGATAAGCGTTTTTGGAACCAGCGAGAGAAGCGACTTCTTTATAAGTTAAAACCTCCCCT
>Ga0190304_1000386_pt1 | contig 20860 bp, 21 predicted proteins | sample 48700712_MG_FD_161670 | JGI IMG/M metagenome (GOLD analysis project Ga0190304, IMG submission 161670) | Hydrothermal vent sediment bacterial communities from Southern Trench, Guaymas Basin, Mexico - 4870-07-1--2_MG | ecosystem: Environmental > Aquatic > Marine > Hydrothermal vents > Sediment ...
AGAAGAACCAGGGGATCATGCCGAGAGTATAAGGGCTAAACTTAAAGAATTTTGGTCAAATACAGATCTAGACCCTGCAGGCGAGGGCAAGGAGCGGCTCTGTCCTGTCTGTGCCACAAAGAGGTTTGAGATTGTAAATGAAAGCGATAAGGAGTTGGAGACTTCTACTACCTACCTCTTTCCTATGTTTGGAAAAAGCGGGAGTATCTCAGCCGGAATGGCCTTTGGGCACTTTAAATCCCGTATGGGTGATTTATTAGAAGAAGCGAGGGAGCTCTTGGAAGACCTTGCCAAGGATAAGGCTGAGAGGGACGCTGTGGCTGTTGGGCACTTTTCAAGGTCTGGCAGTAAGACAAGGTTTGCCTCTAAGTGGCAACTAAAAGAGCATCTCACCATTGAAAAGGTTATAGAAGCCGTATCCCAGGGATTTGAAAAAGAGATAATCCCCAGGAGTATGCCTTATAAACTTAAGGAATATTCTAAAAAACTCTATAAGTTAGAACTCTTTAAAGCCGATATTAGGCACATTCTTCAGGGGCTGGTCTCAAAATGTATTGATAGAAACACTGTCTTGGGGGAAATAGACCTGAAAGAGGCAGTGTATCTATTGTGGGAAAAGGGGTTGACCCTGAGGCTGAGGGAGCCTTTAGACGGCATATTTTTCTCTAAATACCTTGCAAGTAGGGTGGCAATATGATGGCAGAAGAAAGGACTATTTTCCTAAGGCCCATTACTTCAGTTTACTTTGGGAGCCCAGGTAGTTTTAACGCCGGGGAAATGGCGGGTTCTGTAAGGGGTTCTAAATCCATGTTTCCGCCTCCCATCTCAAGCTTCCAGGGAATGATCCGCACAAAGTTACTCATAGATAGTGGTATTACTGACCAGAAGGAGATTCCGGCATTAGTGGGGAAACCAAAGGAATTGCCAGATAGCTGGGCGCTACAGGGTCCATTTCCCGTAAGACTTCTGGAAAAAAGGCTTGATATCTGGTTTCCTGTGCCCAAGTGTCTTTTCTCTTCCCCCCAGGCGCCTGTTAAAGCACGCTTGTTTTACCCACCTGAAGAGGAAAAATTCCTTGCGGATAAAAATTTTGAGGGGTTACACCTTGCGGGAGTACCGTGCAAGAATGAAAAGCCACTTTCTGGTTGGGTTTCCAGCCAGAACCTGTTCTGGGCATTGAGTAATAGAGGCTCTTCAAAGTGGAATGAAAATGAATATTCATCAGAAGACCTCCCGCCGTTTGTTTGGTGGGAATTTAAGCCGGGCCTAGGAATAGATAGAGAGAGGAGAGCAGCTAAAGAGGGTATGCTCTATTTTCTCAGTAGCCTGAGGTTTAAGGATAATGCAGGTCTGATAGGCTGGTTTAAAGGCAAGCTAGCTGAAAGGCTTTCCGAAAATGCCCTAAAAAGAGGTGTGATAACGGCCGGTAAAAAGTGGGGGGTAATGGCCTTTGAAGAAACCTCCCTTAAGGACCCCTATTGGGAGAAGCTAGCCAAAGGTGCACACCTTAAAGATATTTCTCTACCAGCGTCTTTTTATGTATGGATTGTGCTTTTAAGCCCTGGCAAGCCTCCTTATAAAGAAGCTCTAGAAGGGCCTCTTCTTAAAATAGCCCAGCAAGTTTCTTCAGATATTTCCATAGAGGTAGTTTCTGTTATTACAGGAAAGTCCGTGAAATTTTCTGGTTTTTCTTTTGTGGAAAAAAGGCCCAAAAGGATAAGCCACTGGTTTCCTCCAGGGGCCTCGTTTCTGGTAAGGGTTTCGGGAGGAAGTTTAGAAGAACGAAAACAGGTCTTGCTTTTGTGGAATAATACCTGTGTGTTTGCCGCGGAAAGTCTCAGAGCCTTTGGGTATGGGCATATCATTGTAAGTGTTCCAATAGAAAAAAGCTGGAGGGAAAAATGGAAGGAGGAAGAAATATACTGGTAAGTTTTTACACCATAACACCTCTGCATGTAGGTGTAGGACAGGCCGTAGGGGCAGTTGACCTGCCTGTAACCAAAGAGAAACATACGGGTATCCCCTTTATCCCAGGAACTTCTATCAAAGGTTCTTTAAGAGATATCCTAGAAGAAAAGAAAATCTTAAATGAAGATGAAATAGAAGGTTTTTTTGGGAAGGAGCTTGAGGAATCACCAGAGGAAATTACAGATAAAGAACATTCTATAGAAAAAAGTAAGACAGGTAGCCTTATTTTTACCGAGGCCAAACTGCTGGCTTATCCCTTTAGGTCATTAAATACCCCTTTTATTTATGGCTCGTGTTTTCTCTTGCTAGAAAGATTTTTTAGGGATCTAAAGGTTTTTGGCCTAGAAGAACTTACAAGGAATTTAAACTTAGACAATGTAGTCAAAGATAAGGTCTATGTTTCCAGCCAGCAACTGGCTAAAGAACTTCTGATCTTAGAAGATTATGCGTTTAAAGAAGAAAACATAATTTTTGACGAGACAATCAAAAATCTTACCGAAACAATTTCTAAGCTAATTTCTTCAGATGGGTTTTCGCAGGATCGTTTCAAGGAAAATTTTGTTATTCTGCCCGATAGAGAATTCTGCTACCTGTTAAAGTCTGTTCTCCCTGTTCAACCAAGGGTAAAGCTCACTTCAGCCAAGACTGCTTCTAAGTATATCTCACCTGAGGGTGGAGAAGAAAAAGGTAACCTCTGGTATGAAGAGTTTGTCCCACCAGAAAGTTTATTTATGAGTTTTATTATGGACCGCCCAATAGTGGATAAAGAAAAGAAATATTCTGCCTTGCAGTTTTATAAGAAGTGTAGTGAAAAGCTCTCTTTGCTTCAATTAGGAGGGAACGAAACGGTAGGCTATGGTTGGTGTGTGATTAATTATATAAGGGGTTTGAAAGATGGAGAGAGGAAATGAAAGCAGATTTTCAAGTTTAAAACAGGAGCGTATCAGGTTTGCGTATGAAAGGATTAAATCGTTATTAAATATTTATGGAGAGGAACTTGTCACAGAACTTAAGGGTTTACCAGTATCTTTAAGGTTAAGCGGTCTTTCTACATTGGTGGCTCAGCTTATGGCAGGAAAAGCCCTGGAGAGGAGCATTTTAAAAGTGATTTCTGACTGGCTGTTAAAGGAAACACCCGTAAATCCCTTTAGGGGTCAATTTAATGATTTACTTGAAGCGTGTGTGAAGGCAGATATGATAAGCCATGGTCAGGCTTGTCAAGAGACGTTAGCCCTGCTTGAAGAGGCAAAGCTTATCGCCGAAGCATTATATGGAGGACAATAATCATGCCAGATATCCTACCTCTCCCCTTTAAAAACAGGATTAGGAATCTATTGCATAATTCCTCTGCGCATCCTGGTTTGATCTTTGAACGCTATTTCCCCTGCTGGGAAGGAGAAACAAAGATAGAAAAAGCAAAACCTTCAAGTGAGGCTTATAAGGAATTTTTGAATTGTTATGGAAAAAAGAAAACAAAGGTAGAGAAACTTCTGAAGAATATTAACCACAGGTTGAATAATTTAGTTAATGCTTATAATGGTAAGGAGCTGGTTTTTGAAAGTGTAGAAAAAATTGCTATTGGATTAGGCATAGAGCATCCAACCGAAAATGGCTTTTTGTTAGACAGAACCTGTGGAGTGCCTTATATCCCTGGCGCGGCTATAAAGGGAGTATGTAGAGCTTATGCAAAACTTCTTGGTAAAGAAGCCCACATAACAGATCTTCTAGGAAGGGAAGAACCCTCCCATCAGCAGGGAGACATTATATTCCTGCCTGCCTATCCCGAAGAGGTTCCAGGCCTGATCCTGGATGTAATCACCAACCATCATCAAGACTATTATACTCGAGAACCCCAAGAGAGAAAATTCAGGCTAGATATTAACAAGGGCAATTATCCTTTACCAATGGACATAGAGATTCCTGTCCCTGTATTTCACCTTGCTCTTAAAGAGGGGGTAAAATTTTATTTCAGGTTAATCAGTATTTCTGGAAATCAAGAGAACCTCCAAAGAGTAGGCTCTCTCCTGGCTGAAGCCTTGGAATACCTCAAGATAGGTGCCAAGACATCTGTCGGCTATGGGGGGATGAAGATAGTTTCAAAAAGGCCAGAAATGGCCTGAGAGGTGGAACCGGTAAAGGGCATAATTCAAACTTTTATAAGTTATAATCATGAGGATAAGGAGAAGGTTCTGGAGTTTATCGCCACGGCCGCCCCTTATGGGGTATCACCCTGGAGAGATGAAGATGGGCTTATGCCCCACTTGGGGGAAGAATTGTGGACGAAAATAAACCAGGCAATAGAGAAGGAAAATGTTGTTGCGGTAAGCCTTTTTCTTTCTGAAAATTCCGTTGCTTCAGAAGAAGTTTTGAGGGAGATAGAGTTTACTCATCGTTTGAAAAAGCATATTATACCCATACTCCTTGAAAAGACAGAAGAGGTTAACTCATTTCTTGAAAAATACCTTAAACTAGAAAGGGGGTATTACCTCAGAGTAGAAGAATCCCTTGCCCCTCAGAAGTGGGCGGATACCCTCTTAAACCAGGCAAGAGTAAAAAGCGCCACAGAAGTGGTTTTTTATTTAGGACACAGGGAAGCTGTTATCTCTGCCAAAATACCTGAAAAGTGGCAGAATATGCCAGCCATAGTCCTTAGAAACTCTGAATACTGGTTAAATCCTTTTGAAAAAGAGGGGCAAGATTGGAACCCTAAATCTGAAGAAGATTACCAGAAATACGAAGATGGTTTCAGGTTTTTGAGAGTAAGCCTTGATGGGGTAAAAGACTTTATCTCTGCGGTTACACCCCGCTTGGTATTGCAGGTATGATAGGCAAATACTGGGACCGGGCAACGGGCATAAAACTTATTACTTGGAATAGCTACACAGGCGAAGAATGGAGTGTAGGAAGAACCCCACCAGAGGGCTGGGTAGAAGAAAAAAGCAAACACCTCCAGGTTCTGGCTGAAGAAAGGCTTAATAAAGGCGAACAAATTGTTATATGTCATTTTGCTAACAATGATAGGGGAAAGACTCAATATAAAAAGGCCCTGAAATGGATAGAGGAAAATCTGCCCGTAGGTAAAGTATTTTGCTTTGGATATCCAGCTAAAATAACCGGAGAGATGGCAGAAGAAGTAGCCAAGGAGTGCTCCGGGACATTCATTTGGGCAAAAGAAAAGTTTCTGCCTGAGGAAATACACTGGTTTTCTGATCTACCAATGGCCTTAATGCCACTTGTCACCTACCTGACCAGGACAGTAGGAAAAACAATCTTTTATGATGAGCATAAAGAAAGGCATATCTATATAAAAGCCTTTGAGAAACACTGATTGACGGATGTTACATTTGCCCTCATGCTAAGCCTGGCCAGCATTTGCCATCGCCCGCAGTCCTGAAGAATGAATTTTTTCGCACCTTGAAGTCCAAAATGTGCTGAAAATTCATTTACCTCTGGCAGGAGTTCGTCAACACCATAAAATAATTCAAAAATCAAGACCTGACCCCCAGGAGTTTTAAACGTTTGTCCTTTTTGTTAAATTACTTATGGCCTGACTTTGACTTGGCCCTGCGCAGAAGTTCCCTAAACAGCGAATTAAAAAAATGGATTGACTATTTCTATACCTGCTACTATACCTGCTATTTTCATCCCGTGAGAAAGATCTTCTGTAAAAAGGATTTTACATCCTGCTCTTTGAGCTGCTGCCACTATCAATGCATCCCAAAAAGAAATTTTATATTTTCTTTTTATACCTATTCCATTTAAAATTAAAGACGGATCGATAATCACTACATCAAGTTTACTATAATTTCGGATAATCTCTTCAGCTATTTCTTCTTTTAAAGCAGGTTTAAGCTTTTGTATTAAAACTACATAAAGTTCTTGAAGTACCTGAGTTGAGATTATCATCCGGCCCGAAGGCCTCCATTCATTAATCAAATCTACTACTAAAGCCTGTTTTCTATGTTCACTCTTATCAAATTCATAGGCTAAAATATTAGTATCAAAAAAAGCTTTATACATCGTAAAGCTCTTCTCTTTCCCACTTTTCTAACTTACCCCTGTTCTCCTTGGCTATCTTTGCAATCCTCTCATGAACCTCTGGATATCTATTTTCTTCCCCTAAAAATTTTTCTATTTGCTCTCTTATCAAGGCTGATATACTTTTTCCTTGTAAAGCCGCGCTTTGTTTAATTTTCTTCCAAATTTCCTCTGAAACCGCTATTGTCAGTATTTTAGTAGCCATGTTTGATTCCTTTTAATTAATTATTAAATGATTAATAAAATAATAAATTATTATGTTTTTATTGTCAATCTCACTTACAATATAAAAAATTTTGGGTCATGTCTTACAATTCCTGTAAAAAGGGGTGGTCTGAGACATACTACCCTTTTCCCACTTCGTAAGTGGAAAATATCGGCCAATTCTTTGTAAAGAATTTCTTACCCTGTAAAGTAAATTTTTATTTTTTACCCCACAGGGCAGGCGCATTTTTTCACTTACTAGTACCCTTTCCATGGGTGGCTTCCTTTTGTTTGGTTTTGTCAAATTTATCTATTACAGGACTTCCCCAGAATTTTTAAAAGCTTTCTAAAAAGAAAGATAAGCTCCTCAAAACAGTAATAACTTTAAAAGAAAAAGCCGTAAAGAGTAAAGCGTTAAAAGTAAATCGTAAAGTGTAAAGCGTAAAGAGTAAAGTGTTAAAAAAACTCCTTACACCTTACACCTCACGCTTTACGCCTCACACGCTTTACGCATATGAATCAGAGAGACCGGTTTAATGTCAAATGTGGAGACCAGACCCCTTTCTCATTCTTTCTCATTCGGCTCTGGCGAAAGCCACCCTGAAAGGGCTTGGTCTTGATGGCTTAACGGAGCAATCTGCTAAGTTATAAACAAGTTGGTGAAGTTAATCTTGAAGTATCATCGCAGTTGGAATTTTCTCTTAAAACCAATTGCGGATTAACACCCCTGAAGAATGAATTTTTTCGCACCTTGAAGTTCAAAATGTGCTGAAAATTCATTTACCTCTGGCAGGAATTCGTCAACACCATAAATAATTCAAAAATCAAGACTTGACCCCATGGCCTTTTTTACCTTTTAATGGGTGAGCCCTTTTTCTTGTTCTGTTATTCTTTTATCTGTATGGTTTCTATCTTAGCTTCTTTTAACATTTCTTGAGAAAGTTTATCAGGATACCCCTGGGCATAATAAATCTTTTTTATTCCCGCATTAATAAGCATTTTTGTGCAGATAATGCAGGGATGGTGTGTGCAATATAGGGTTGCGCCTTCAATAGAAATGCCATGACGAGCTGCTTGAATGATGACATTTTGTTCGGCATGCAAACCTCTACATAATTCATGTCTTTCCCCAGAAGAGATGTTCATTTTTTCTCTTAAACAACCTATGTCTATACAATGGGTCAGGCCTGAAGGGGCTCCATTATAACCTGTGGCCAAAATCCGTTTTTTTTTAACCAAAACCGCACCTACTTTTCGCCGCAGACAAGTAGAGCGTTCTCTCACTAGATAAGCTATACTCATGAAGTATTCATTCCAGGAAGGACGGGCCATTTTAATAAATTTTCCAGGCAAATAATGGGAAACAAGCACAAAACTCCCTGACTTCTTTTTTCACCGTTTGAATAGTTGTTTCATTTTTTATATCTGCTAGTACACGCAAAATAAACTCAGCAATGGTTTCCATCTCTTTTTCTTTCATTCCTCTGGTAGTTACTGCAGGCGTGCCTAAACGAATACCACTGGTAATGAAGGGACTCTGGGTATCAAAAGGAATGGTATTTTTGTTTACGGTTATACCAGCCGCATCCAGTGCCTTTTCTGCATCCTTGCCTGTAATGTTTCTTTCGGTCAAATCAATTAAAAATAAGTGATTGTCTGTGCCACCTGAAACCAGACGATAACCAGCATTTTGTAAGATTTCAGCCAATTTTTTAGTATTTTTCACAACTTGTTTTTGATATTGTTTAAAGCTTTCGGTCAGTGCTTCCTTAAAGGCAAGTGCCTTGGCGGCAATAATGTGCATCATAGGTCCACCTTGAATACCAGGAAAATTGCTTTTATTTAGCACTTTAGCAAATTCTTCTTTAGCTAAGATAAATCCACCTCGAGGACCGCGCATGGTTTTATGAGTGGTAGAAGTAACAAAATGGGCAAATGGGATAGGGGATGGATGTAAATCAGCAGCAATCAAACCCGCAATGTGGGCCATATCCACCATAAGATAGGCATTTACTTCATCAGCGATTTCTCTAAATTTTTTAAAATCAATTATTCTGGGATAGGCACTGGCACCAGCTAAGATAAGCTTGGGTCTGTGTTTTAAGGCAAGTGTACGGACTTCTTCATAATCAATAGTTTCTGTTTTTTTAGAAACACCATAAAAAACAATATTGTAAAGTTGACCAGAAAAACTCACCGGGCTGCCATGGCTTAAGTGCCCCCCATGAGGTAGACTCATGCTCAGGATGGTATCCCCTGGCTTTAGAACACTAGAATAAACTGCCATGTTGGCCTGTGTTCCAGAGTGAGGCTGGACATTAGCATATTCACACTTAAACAGTTTTTTAAGCCTTTCAATAGCTAATCGTTCAGCAATATCTACAAATTCACATCCACCATAATATCTTTTCCCAGGATAGCCCTCTGCATACTTATGGGTCATGACACTGGACATTACATGTCTTACCCAAGGACTGGCAATGTTTTCAGAGGCAATTAGTTCTAATTTGTATTTTTGGCGATTGACTTCTCCTTCCAAACCTTCTACTAATTCAGGATCAAACCGTTTAAGAAAGCTATAATCATCCACAACATGATATTCACTATCTATTTGCTCTATCCGACGCGCATGTCGTCCTTCAGCAAATTGGGTATTTAACCAGGTATCTAAAATCTCTAAGGCACGTGCTTGTCCAATATCTCTTTCTCCCATCACTAATAAATTGGCATCATTGTGTTGCCGACTGGCCTTAGCCAAAAAACAATCATTACACAAGGCTGCCCTTACACCTGGAATCCGGTTGGCTACTATACTCATGCCAATGCCACTGCCGCAGATAAGAATTCCTTTATCATATTGGCCGCTGGCTATACCCTGGGCCACCTTCCAAGCGAAAAAGGGATAATCCACAGGTGTTTTAGATGTTGTCCCCACATCTTCTACTTCATAACCGCGTTCTTTTAAGGCGTTCTTTATGGATTCTTTTAGGCTGTAACCAGCGTGGTCTGCACCAATGATAATTTCCACTTCTATTCCTCCTATAAAATGGCCATAAAATCAAAATTTCCTGAATTTCTTAAATATCAAGGAGGCATTGGTTCCACCAAAACCAAAGGAATTGGACATGGCAATGTTGATATTGGCCTTTCTAGCTTTGTTGGGAACATAGTCTAAATCACATTCAGGGTCAGGATATTCATAATTTATGGTAGGGGGAATGATATCAGAATAGACGGAGAGAATAGTAAATGCAGCTTCAATACCCCCAGCACCTCCTAATAAGTGTCCGGTCATTGATTTAGTAGAGCTTACTGGTAATTTATAAGCATGTTTTCCAAATGTTGCCTTTATAGCCCTAGTTTCTGCGAGGTCATTTAACTGTGTGGAGGTGCCATGAGCGTTGATATAATCTAGCTCTTCTGGTTTGATATTTGCGTCTTTTAAAGCATTTTTCATACATAAAACAGCACCCTTTCCATCATCAGGAGGGGCAGTGATATGATAGGCATCACTACTTGCCCCATATCCAATTATTTCTGCATAAATCGGGGCTCCCCTATTTAAGGCATGATTTATTTCTTCTAAAATTATAATGCCAGCACCTTCGGCTATGACAAAACCATCCCTCTCTTTATCAAAGGGGCGGGAAGCCTTCTGGGGTTCTTGGTTACGGGTAGAAAGGGCCTTCATGGCACAAAAACCAGCAAGGCCCAAAGGAGTAATGGTAGACTCTGCTCCACCCACTACCATTATATCTGCTAGACCACATTTGATATAACAATATCCTTCTCCAATAGCATGGGCACCAGAGGCACAAGCCGTGGTGGTACAAATATTAGCAGCTTGAAGGTTATATTCCATAGAGATATAACCCGCTGCCATATTGGTAATAATCATAGGGACAAAAAAGGGAGAGACCTTGCCTGGACCTTTTTCTAACAAAACTTTGTGATAATACTCAATATTTGGTAAACCACCTATACCCACTCCTACAATGCATCCTGCCCTCTCTGCAAGGTTTTTGTCTATTTTCAATTGCGCCATTTCCATGGCCATTCTGGTAGCAGCTAGTGCATATTGAACGAATAAATCCGTGCGTTTAATTTGTTTTTTGGCCATGAATTCTTCAGGATGAAAGTCTTTGACTTCTCCAGCAATGCGACTGTCATGGGCTGAGGCATCAAAACGAGTGACTTCTGTGATGCCTGACTTGCCCATACAAATATTTTGCCAACTTTCCTCCACACCAATTCCTACTGGAGTAACCAGCCCTAATCCAGTAACTACTACTCGCCGCAATAACTCCTCCTATCCTTTTATGTGTTTTTGTATATAGTCAATAGCATCCTGAACCTTACGAATTTTTTCTGCCTCTTCATCAGGAACTTCCACACCAAACTCCTCTTCTATAGCCATAATCAATTCTACTAAATCCAAAGAATCAGCCCCCAAATCTTCCACAAAAGAAGCCTCAGGTACCACCTCTTCTTGATCCACACCAAGCTGATTAGCAATAATCTCCTTTACCCTTTTTTCAATATTTGCCATTTTTCACCTCCTGGAAGATATTTTACATATACATTCCACCATTAACATGAATCACTTGCCCTGTAATATAAGCAGCCTTGTCTGAAACCAAAAAGGCTACTGCCTCTGCCACCTCTTCTGGTTTACCAAATCTAGCAAGGGGAATGGTCTTCAATATATTTTCTTTTATTTTCTCTGGGAGTGAAGCAGTCATATCTGTTTCTATAAATCCTGGAGCTACCGCATTAACCGTAATTCCCTTAGGGGCTAACTCTCTGGCTAGGGACTTGGTAAGACCTATCAGTCCTGCTTTTGAAGCCACATAGTTAGCCTGACCTATATTTCCCATAAAGGCAACCACTGAGGTAATATTTACAATTCTACCAAACTTTTGTTTAAGCATAGACTTGACAACGGGCTTAATACAATTAAATGCCCCCTTTAAATTTACATTTATTACTCTATCCCAATCTTGCTCTTTCATACGCAACAAAAAGTTGTCCTTAACAAGACCCGCATTGTTGATGAGATAATCTATCTTATCAAATTTAGCAAGTATTTGCTGGAAAATTTTTTGAGTTTGATCAAAATTGGCTACATCAAATTGATATGCCCAGGCCTTTCCCCCTTGGGTTTCAATCTTTTTTATCACTTGTTCAGCACTTTCCTTTCCCTTTACATAAGTAATAATCAATTTTGTTCCATCCCTTGCCAATCTTAGAGCAATTGCACGGCCTATGCCTCTAGAACCTCCAGTAACTACAGCCACTCTTTCTGCCATTTAAGTTGACTCTCCTTTAGACTTTTTAATTTCTTCAATCAGTTTAGGAATAAATTCAAACATATCCGCCACAATCCCATAGTTTGCCACATTAAATATAGGGGCATCTGGGTCTTTATTAATGGCTACAATAGTTTTAGCTGATTGGATACCTACTATGTGCTGAATTGCACCTGAAATACCACAGGCTATATATAATTTGGGACTTACTGTTACCCCTGTTTGTCCAATCTGACACCTTGAAGGCAACCATCCCGCATCTACTACCGCCCGTGAACCACCAATACTGGCATTTAAGAGTGAGGCCAATTCCTCAATCATCTTTAAATTTTCTGGACCTTTAATCCCTCGTCCCACACCGATAATTACATCCGCTTCTATTAAATTTGATTCCTTTACATCTGTTTTGATAAAAGACTTTACTTTCACATTATCAGGTAATTCTGTTTCCATTTCAAGCCTTATTATTTTACCTTTATGGCCTGGAATTGGCTGGGGTTTTGGGAAAATGTGTGGTCTTACAGTAGCCATTTGAGGCCGGTGGTCAGGGCAGGTAATAATGGCCATAATATTGCCCCCAAAAGCAGGACGTGTTTGAAGAAGAAGTCCTGTTTCAGGATTTATATCTAAATCTGTGCAATCAGCAGTAAGTCCTGTTTCTAATTCGGCGGCTATCTGAGGAATCAAGGAGCGTCCTCGGGGTGTAGCTAGGGCTAAGAATATATTGGGACAATGTTTTTTTAATAAGGAAATTAAAACTGCCCCATAGTGTTTTTCATTAAAGGTATCTAATTCAGGATGGTCAATTACATACACAATATCTGCACCATAGTCTGTCAATCCTGAAGCTAAAGTTTCTACTTGATAGCCTAAAAGAATTGCCACCAACTTTTGCCCCAATTTATCGGCCAATTTTCTCCCTTTGCCTAATAGCTCAAGAGAAACCCTTGCTAATTCGCCATCCCTATGTTCAGCATAAATCCATATATCTCTTGCTTTTTTAATAGGCCTTTTTTTCTTCTTTAATTCTTCTGGCAAAGAAAGTGCTCCCTCAGGACAAGACTTTATGCATAATCCACATAAACGACATTCCTCGGTAGCTTCAGGATAACCTTCTTTCATAAACAAGGCCGAAAAGGGACAAGCATCTATACAAATTTGGCAACCAGTGCATTTTTCTTTATTCAGAAGAAGTTCCATCTTTTCTACCTATAATGGCATTTAATTTTTCTTTAAGTTTTTTTGCCTGTTGTTCTAAACTCCCGGTAAGAATTTCTTTTTTCCCTCTAGGGGGAGGGCTAAAAATTTTAACTACCTGGGTAGCAGAACCCCTTAACCCAATTTTTTCTGGGTCAGCCTCAATATCCTGTGCTGTCCAAACAATGATTTTTGTTTTTTTTGCCTTTATTTTGCCCCGGATAGAGGGCAGAGGGGGTTCACCAATTTCTTTAATGACTGTTAACAGAAGTGGCAAACCAATTTGAACCAATTGATAGCCATCATCTAATACCCTTTCTACCAGAATGGTGTTATCTTTTAACTCAATTTTTCTTATATAAGTGGTATAAGGAATATCTAATCTCTGAGCCAATTCAGGACCTACTTGAGCAGTTTCTCCGTCAATAGCCTGTTTACCACAAAAAATAACATCAAAATTGCCTATTTTCTTAATGGCTTGAGCTAAAGTATAACTGGTGGCTAAAGTATCGGCCCCGGCAAATGCTCTATCACATAATAAAATGGCCTCATCAGCACCATAAGAAATCGCCTCTCGCAAGGCGTCTTCCACCTGGGGTGGTCCCATGCTTAAAACTATTATTTTTCCTCCATACCGCTTTTTCATCTCTAAAGCAGCTTCTAGAGCATAAAGGTCGTAGGGATTTATAATACTCTTTACTCCCTCTCGCATTAACGTGCCTGTTTCAGGGTTAATCTTTACTCCCTCTGTTTCAGGCACTTGTTTTAAACAAACAATGTATTTCATTTTATTTAATCTTTCCATACTCTTTATTCAAAATTTGGGCAATTATGTTTCTTTGAATCTGATTTGTTCCTTCATAAATTTGTAAGATTTTGGCATCCCGCATCATTTTTTCCACAGGATAGTCTCTCATATAACCATGTCCTCCCAATATCTGCACTGCATTGAGAGTAGCCTTCATCGCTATCTCTGAACCAAAGAGTTTGGCCATGGCAGCATATTTAGAGAACTCTTTGGGATTGGTATCAATATATTTACAAACAGCATAAGTCAATGCTCTAGCAGCTTCGATTTCTGTGGCCATATCTGCCAGCATATGACTTATGGCTTGAAAGGAAATAATAGGTTGGCCAAACTGTTTTCTTTGTTTAGCAAAATTGGCAGCTTCGTCTAAGGCTGCTTGAGCCAGACCTACTCCCAATATACCTACTCCTGGCCGAGCATAATCTAAAGTTTTCATGGCAATAATAAATCCCATTCCTTCCCTTCCTAACAATCTTTCTTTAGGAATACGGCAATCTTCAAAAATAAGACCTCCAGTAACAGAAGCACGAATCCCCATTTTTTTCTCTTTTTTCCCAAAAGAAAATCCCTGATCTCCTTTTTCTAAAATAAAAGCACTTGCTCCCCTTACTCCTTTCTTTTTATCTGTAAGGGCGATAATGGTATAAATATCTGCTTCTCCTGCATTGGTGATCCATTGCTTAGCTCCATTTAAGACATAATAATCTCCATCCTTAATGGCTGTAGTCTGAATAGCAGAAGCATCACTACCTGCATTCGGTTCTGTCAATCCAAAGGCAGTTATTTTTTCACCCCGCGCAATCAGAGGAAGATAAGTCTGTTTTTGTTCCTGATTTCCAAACAAAAGGATAGGGTATGCTCCAAGACTGCTGGCAGCATATGTTGTAGCCACTCCTGCACAACCCCAAGCAATTTGTTCTAAAGCCAAGCAGGTCTCAAATGCTCCAAATCCCAATCCGCCATAGGTTTCAGGAATAAAGATACCAAATAAATCCGCCTCAGCCATTTCCTTTAAAATTTCTCTGGGAAATATCTCATTTTCATCTAGCTCTTTCCTTTTGGGAATAATTTTTTCTTGAGCTATACGATGTGCAACTTCCTGAATCATTTCCTGCTCTTCAGTAAGAGAATAAATCATCTTTTCCTCCGTTTGGATTCATTTTTGCCACATTTGTGAATAGTTACCATCTCATTAATACAGCTCCATAGGTAAAACCGCCACCAAAGGCATCTAATAAAATTAAATCTCCAGGTTTTATCGCTCCTTGACGCACTGCTTCATCCAGAGCAATAGGAATAGTAGCTGCCGAGGTGTTACCATATTTATCAATGTTGACAAATACCTTTTCTTCAGGAATACCTAATTTTTTAGCTATCATTTTCATGATGCGAATATTGGCCTGATGTGGAATAAACCAGTCCACATCAGCAGGAGACATACCTGCTTTGTCCAAAACAACCCTGGCTGCTTCTTCCATATAGCGCACAGAATATTTAAAGACTTCATTACCTTTCATTTTTACATAATATTCCTCTTTTGGTATCCCTTCTTTAAAAGGAGGATATAGGGAACCACCCCCCAGGACACAAAGTAAATCCCACACTCTGGGGTCAGACTTTATGTAACTAGTTAAAATGCCTCTTCCTTTTGCGCCACTTACTACTGCTGCACCTGCCCCATCGCCAAAAAGGACACAGGTAGTTCTATCCTTCCAATTGGTTACACTGCTTAACACCTCAGCTCCAATTACTAAGACTTTGATTTCAGGGTTATCTTTTATAAATTTTTCGGCAATGACAAGGCCATAAATAAAACCTGTACAGGCAGCAGCAATATCAAAGGCAGCTGCGTTGTAGGCCTTAAGTTCATTCTGCACCAGAGAAGCCCCCGAAGGTAGACGGAAATCTGCAGTAAAGGTAGCTACAAGAATTAAATCTAATTCAGTAGCATCTATCTGCGCCATTTTTAAAGCCTTTTTAGAAGCCTCAGTACTCAGGAAAGATAAGGTTTCTTTTTCAGAAACAATGTGCCTTTCTTTTATTCCAGAGCGGCTTGTAATCCACTCATCAGAAGTATCCACCATCTTTTCTAAGTCTTGATTAGTCAATTTTTTTTTAGGGAGATGTGAACCTGTACCCAAAATTGCAGCCTTCATTTAAGATACCACCTCTTTTAATCTTTCAGTAATTTTTCTCCAATATTTAGTGGGCATGGACTCTCTATGTTCTCTTAATCCCTTTTCTAAGTGAGTGTTAATATCCTGCTTAACAAAAGTTGCAGCCATCTTGATGCCATTTTTAACGGCTTTGGCTTGAGAACGACCATGACCCACAATTACTGTGCCATTAATTCCCAATAAAGGAGCTCCTCCATGTTCAGAATAATCCAGTTTTTCAAATACTCGTTTTAGGGACCTTTTTATTAATATTAGACCTATTTGAGCCAATGGACTTTTGCAAGCTTCTTCTCTTATAGAAGTGACTAAATATTCTACTACTCCTTCTCCTAGTTTTAGAGCTATATTTCCCACAAAACCATCACACACTACTACATCGGCTTTGTTATGTAAAATATCTTTACCTTCTATGTTACCAATAAACTTGAGAGGACTTTTTTTTAAAAAATTATAAGTTTCTTTTACTAAATCGTTTCCTTTTAAGGGCTCTTCTCCGATATTAAGTAAACCCACCCTGGGTTCAGAAATGCCCAAGATATATTTAGCAAACACATGTCCCATAATGGCAAATTGCACTAGATGGTAAGCATGACAGTTTACTACTCCCCCTACATCTATTAATACTATTCTTCCCTCTAAAGTAGGAATAATACCCGCCAAGGCAGGCCTGTCTACTCCCTTCAACCGCCCCAAGGTAAACATAGCTAAGGCCAGAGCTGCTCCAGAGTTACCAGCAGTAAATAGCGCTTGAGCCTCACCCTTTTTGACTAATTCTAAAGCCACCTTAAGAGAGGTATCTTTTTTATGTCTGAGAACCTCAAATGGGGATTCGGTCATACTTATTACTTGAGAAGCATGGCAAATCTGAATTGGTAAAGAATCTTTATTTTCTTTTTCTAAAAATTTTTTAATTTGATTTTCATTTCCTGTTAAGATAATATTGACCTTTGTTTCTTGAATGCTCCTTAAGGCACCTCTTATTATCTCTTCAGGGGCATAATCGCCTCCCATGGCATCTACAGCAACAGTTACACTTTCCATTTTGATTTTTAGACTTCTTTAATTTCTATGACTTCTTCACCTTTATATTTCCCACAATTAGGACATACACGATGAGCTAACTTGAACTCATGGCAATGTGGACATTCTATTACATTAGGAACACTGAGTTTAAAATGTGTCCTTCTCTTATCTCGTCTTGACTTGGAGTGTTTTCTCTTTGGAACTGCCATTTTTTCCTCCACTTGAATCTATAACTTTAAATGTCTTAAGGCATCATAAAATGGTCTAATCTTTAGCATTTTACATTTACATTTTTCTTTATTCAGATTTGTTCCACAAAAAGGACAAAGGCCCGCGCAATCCGGTTGACATAGCGGCTTCATAGGTATATTGAGGAAAATCTGTTCCATAACAATCTGCGCCAAATCAATTTCTGCCCCATTAAAAAATTCTACTTCCAGATCTTCTTTTTTCAATCTTAATGTCTCAGTTTGAGGAAGCTGAGTGGAAGGGACGAGGGTAAAATCCATGGTGGTATCCAAAGGAAAAGCAAATGGTTCTAGACATCGTGCACAAAATAATTTTAATTTGGTATGAATTTCCCCTGTAATATGAACCTTTTCTCTATTTAGTTTTAGTGTTAAGTGAGCTACTAAAGGAGAGGCAAGATCTACGGCCATATATCCTTCTTTATTTGTTTTCCACCATTTTTTTTCTTTTTTGAATACAACTTCCAACCCTTGGGATGAAATATCTTCTATCCTAACAATCATTAGACCTTTCCTTTTTTTAAAACTCATGCTAAATATATAAAAAAACGGGCTTTGTCAAGATAAAGCCCTTTGGCGAAAACATATCATATTTAATGAGAAAGTAAAGTGCCAGCTTATCCGAAAGAGAGGTTTCACACTTTAGTGAATCAAATTCCAGAGAAGATAAAGGAAACAATATTTTGCTTTTCTGGAGAACCCTATCTTTGCGAAGAAGCAGCTAAACAGATAATAACTAAAATTAAGAAAAAAAATGTAATAATAGAGTATGTTTTTGGAGATGAAATAGAGCAGGCTTCTTTTAAAGAAAAACTCCTTTCTGCTTCCCTGTTTGGAGAGGAAAAGATTATTTGGATTAAATATTTAACCAGATTTTCTTTTTTATCCCCTAAAATTATCCATCACTTGCAACATTATTTGGTTATTACTACTTTAGAGGCAAAAGCTATTCCTGATTTTATCAAAAAAGAGGCTATTTTTGTGGATTTCTCAGTAAAACCTAAAGAGCAACAAAGATGGCAAGAACAGCTTATCCAAACCGTGCTTAAAAAAGCGAAAAAAAGGATTACTCCTACGGCAAAGACCTATCTTTTAGACTATACAGGGTTTAATTTATTTGCTCTCAAGAATTATCTAGAAATGTTGATAAATTATATAGGAGAAAAGGAGATTATAAACGAACAACATATTATTAATATGGTAACACCTATAAAGGAAGAAGCAGCCTTTGCTATAGGAGAAAAGCTTGAACAAAATAAGACAGAAATAGCCCTTCGTTTTTTGAAAAACCTGGTGGAACAGGGCTTTCATCCATTGGCCATTTTAAGTGTTTTAATAAAGGAATGCAGGTCTTTATTGGAGGCAAAGATTTTATTGGAGGAGGGAAAAATTAATTTTAATGCATCTTATAGTTACCAACAATTTCTTAAAACCATTTATCCCGAGGTTAAAAGAAAAAAATTAACCATTTTAATAAATTTACATCCTTATGTGCTGTATATTATTTTGAAAAGAGCTAATAGATATTCTTTGCGAGGACTTTATAGGATTCATGAGAAGCTGTTGCTTACTGATAGTTTTATTAAGACCAGTACTCAAAATAGTTTGTATTATTTGGAAACGCTCATTCTTTTTTGGGTAAAATGCTTGGGAGGTAAAAATGACTAATCTTTCCAGATTAAAACAGACTTTTTTAGATCTAGTGTATTTGAGTAGCCCTTCTCGTCAAGAAGGATTGGTAGCAACTTATATCAAAGAGCGACTTGGCGCCTTGGGTATTAACTGGGTAGAAGATAATACTGGAGAGAAGCTTGAGTCCACAGCAAATAATTTGATAGCTTGGGTAGAAGGAGAAAAGGATAAACCTATGGTCATGCTTAATGCCCATATGGACACAGTCCAAAGGCCAAAAGAGAAAATAGAGGTGATAGAAAAAGATGATGTTTTGAAAAGTAAAACTAACACTATTTTAGGGGCTGATGATAAATCAGGAATAGCTATTATTATAGAATTATTGGAGATATTAAAAGAAAATAATCTTTCTCACTGGCCCTTACAACCAGTATTTACTATTTGTGAAGAGATTGGACTTTTAGGTGCGAAAAATATGGATTATTCTTTATTAAAGGCAAAATGGGGATTGGTGTTAGATGGAGGAGACCCGGCTGAAATTATTTATAGGGCTCCCACTGCCAATCGCTTCCAGATTGAAGTAATTGGTAAAGAAGCACATGCAGGAGTAGAACCAGAAAAAGGCATAAATGCTATATGGTTGGCCAGTAAGGCCATTTCTCAACTAAAATGGGGAAGGGTTGATGAAGAAACTACTTGTAATATTGGTGTGATTAAAGGTGGTATAGCTACTAATATTGTACCTCCCAGGGTGATTCTTCAAGGTGAAGTAAGAAGTCATAAACCAGAAAAATTAGTGGCACAGACAGAAAAAATTTCAACTGCGTTTCAAAATGTCATAGCTGATGTGTCCCCTCAATCGGGTTTACCCCAATTAAATATAGACATTAAAGAAGATTACCCCCTTATGCATGTGAATGAAGAACATCCGCTAATTAAATTATTACAAAAAGCAGGTGAGCAAATAGGCATCCAAATGTATTTGAAAATAAGTGGAGGAGGAAGTGATGCCAATATTTTCAACTCTATAAATATTCCCAGTGTAATTATTGGAACAGGGATGAAGAATGTTCATACTTGCCAAGAATATATTTCATTGCATGATATGGTAAAGACTGTTAATATATTATTACAAATGGTAACTATGGAATGAGATGAAATTAGAGGTAATTCTTTTAGGACTTTTAAAAGAATCTCCCAAACATGGTTATGAGTTGAAAAAGATTATTGAAGAGGAGATCAAACCCCTAACCAATGTAACCCTTACTTCTCTTTATTATACCTTAGATAAACTGACCAAAAAGGGATATCTCCAGTGTGAAATTGAAAGAGAAGGAAATCGACCGGAAAGGCGTGTTTATGCCCTTACGCAAAAAGGTGAAACATTTTTGAATAAATTACTTATTCGCAACTTTTTGTATCTTGAAAGGCCTTTTTTCAATTTGGATCTAGTTCTTTACTTCTTAGATAAATTACCCTCTCAAAAACAGATAAAAAAACTCATAGAGAAACGAATTGCTCGTTTGAAGGAAATTGCTGTGTGGGCAGAAGAGACAAAACAAAGACTTTTGATAGATAATCAATCTGAGCAGAAAGTCCTTATCCCAGAACATTTAAAAAAATTAATAGAAGTAGAAATTCAATTTACCAAGAAATTACAAAAACACTTCATTTCTAAATAAGAAAGCAACAAAATCCGCAATTGATTTTTATAGAAAATTCCAACCCATTTATAGCTTAGCGGATTGCTCTATTAAACCATCAAGACCAAGCCTTTCAGGGTGGCTTTCGCCAGAGCCGTAAGCCCAAAGGGTGCGGTAACGGAGCAGCTTTGACAGCAAGCGAAACGGCGTGCTAAAGTAGGGTATACATCAGAGTTTTTCAACAAGCTGTATATAATATAGTGATGGAGAGAAAAGATTGGGCGAGATTTCTGTAAAAGCTGAGAAGATAGAAAGGAGTTTGGGATTAAACTTATTCCCTAAAACTTTGCGGAGTTAGAGTTTAGAAATAAGTAATGAAGTATAAAAATTGTGATGAAATATAAAAAAGTTTTGTTGGTGAAAGGAGGTAAAATGCATTCATTATTGATAGTGTCGGTTGCATTTGCATTGTTCATTGTATGTCCGAGGATGGCGGGAATGACCAATGTTATAACAAGAGCTACTCAAACAAACATAGTTCAAGTGGCTGTCATAGGGACAATATTATCATTGCCGTTAACTATAGCCATGGTTTTAATTTTTAGGCAATATG
>Ga0190304_1000387_pt1 | contig 20834 bp, 24 predicted proteins | sample 48700712_MG_FD_161670 | JGI IMG/M metagenome (GOLD analysis project Ga0190304, IMG submission 161670) | Hydrothermal vent sediment bacterial communities from Southern Trench, Guaymas Basin, Mexico - 4870-07-1--2_MG | ecosystem: Environmental > Aquatic > Marine > Hydrothermal vents > Sediment ...
AGGAATTCCAACCGAAGGATGGCTATACTCTTCTTACTCCTCGTGCTCGACAACCATTATGCGGTAAAGGAGTAATATCTTTAATTGATAAAATATTTAATCCGTTGGAGTATAAAGACCTTACAGCTGATTCGCGACCCATTCCGACTCCCTTTACAAAAACCTGAACTTCTTTTAAGTTATAGTCTTTAACGTTTTCTACCACTTTTTTCACAATAACACTAGCTGCATAAGGAGTAGCTTTTTTAGCCCCCTTAAAGCCAAAACAGCCTGCACTAGCCCAAGCCAAAACATTACCCCCTAAATCTGTTAGACTAACAATTGTATTGTTATAAGTAGCCTTAATATAAGCACGTCCGCGAGGTATCTGCTTAATTATTTTTTTCTTTCTTCTTTTAATAACTGCCATAATATATTTAAATTATTTATGTTTTTTGAAGTGACCGTCGCCCGCTACCAGAGGTTCTTCTTGTATTGCCACGCACTGTACGGCTATTGGTTTTTGTTCTTTGCCCCCGTGCCGGCAAGCGCTTTGTATGCCGCGTTCCACGATAACAACCAATATCTTTTAATCTTTTAATATTTGAAGTTATGTCTCTTTTTAATTCTCCACCAGTCCTATAATTAGCTTCAATAATTTTTTTTAATTTATCCATCTCTTCCGAACTTAAGGTCTCTACTAATTTGTTTTTATCTATATTTACCTTTTCTAAAATTTCATTAGCTAAACTGTTTCCAATCCCAAAAATATAGGTTAAACCTATTACAATTCTTTTTTTGGGTGGTAAATTAATCCCTACTATTCTCACTATCATAGAAATTGGTTAATTAGTTAATTGGTCAATTAGGTAATCGGAATTTTAAAACGCTCAATCCCAAAGTATCTAATCACCCAAGTTTATCCTTGCCTTTGTTTATGCTTAGGATTCTTGCAAATAACATAAATTCGTTTTCCACGACGAACTATCTTACATGAACTACACATTTTTTTAACAGAAGATCTTACTTTCATAATAAACTTATTATACAAAAATACTAAAATATTAATGAAACAAACACCGCATTAAAAAAATCCTTTAAATTTGAAAAGGATTAAATCTATTTTAAGCGGTAGACTATTCTCCCTTTGGTTAAGTCATAAGGACTAATTTCTAATCTTACTCTATCTCCTTGAGAAATCCTAATTCTATACATTCTCATTTTCCCAGAAAGATGGGCTAAAATACTTTTCCCACTATCTAGAGTTACTCGAAAAGTTGTTGACGGTAATAATTCTTCAACCACACCTTCGGCATTTAAAAAGTCCTTAGATATTTTTTGTCTGTCAGGCATAAAAAAATAATTTTGTAGATATAAATTATTTTACACATCTCTTATATTATTGTCAACCCCAATACTATTATAATTTAAAATAAGGTAAAAAAAATATAATTAATTGATAATTATTTTTATTCTAGAAGGAAATAAAGGTAAATGCTGCCAAAATTTTGGCGAATTATTTATCATAACATTTTTTATCCCTGGCAACTCTTTTAAGATTCTATTCGCCTCTGTCAATTTTTGCGAAACCATAATTTTTTTTAGAGCTTTTAAATCATAATTCATAGTTACCTCTTCTTCCAAAGAAACTAACAAGGTTGCTTTTCCTTTTTCTAAATCTTTATTAATAATTTGAATTCTCCATTCTAATGGATGAAATTTTGCAACCTCTTTAATTGGCACAAAATCAGCACCTAATCCATTTGTTTTATATGAGTTATCTAAAACATTTTGCGTTTTATATTCGGCAATCTTTTGTAAATCCTTTTGCAAAAAAACAACCATATCCCCTCTCTCATTATCCTTAAGTCCATCAATCGACATATAATCTGAATCTAATTCTTCTTCTAGATTAACAATCTTGGAAGGGATGATGTCTAAATTCAACAACGGGTGTGTAGCACTTTGGCTAAGATTAACCTCAAAATCTAAGAGCAAAGGTTCGGAGATAGAAGTCAGTTCTATCTCTGTTTTGGGCACCCAAGCAATAATAAATAATAAAAATAAGATTAGTAAACCAAAAACAAAAAACTTAAAAGTAGGAAAACTATATGTCATAATAAATACTCAATTTCTAAAGATAAATCAATGTTAAATTTTTTCTTGACTTGTTTTTGAACAATTTCTATCAAAGAATAAATGTCTTGAGCTTTTGCGTTGTTAACATTGATTATAAAATTAGCATGTTGTTTGCTAATCTGCGCTCCCCCAATTTTATAACCCTTAAATCCGCATTGGTCAATCAACCAACCAGCAGGAATAGTCCCCCTTTCAATAAAGATAGAGGGCAGTTGATTTTTAACAAACAAAGATAGTGATTTATTTTTTTTAATTTCAACATTTTTAAAAATACAACCAGCTGAATAACCTTTAGGAATTCCTTTCTTGCGAATACTTAAAGTTTCTTTTTGTATTTTTAAAATCTTGTTCTTGTTTGCTGTTTCCAATTTAAACTTTATCGAAAGAATAATTATTTTTTTAGGACCAAAATTTTTTAATTTACTGCTACGATAATCAAACTTAAACCAGTCTGCCCGCTTTTCACTAATCTGACCATTTGGCATTAGCAATGTGGCGCTAATCATAGTTTTCCCTATGCTACTATTGTTCCTGGGCCAACCAGCGTTACCATAAATTGCACCCCCTACTGTTCCTGGGATACCAACAAAATATTCTAAACCACTTAGTCCTTGCTCTAAAGAAAAGGCAATTAATTTACTTAACAACACTCCAGCATCTACTTCTATTATCTTTGTAGTCCCTTTATTTTTCTTTACCTTAATATTCCGGGACGGAACTTTTATTAAAAGGCCATCAAATCCTTCGTCTGAAACTAAAATATTACTCCCTCCACCTAAAATAAAATATGAGATATTCTCTGCTTGCGCCCAAGCAATAACTTGCATTAGTTCTTCTTGGCTTTTAGCTTTAAAAAAATATTTAGCTAGTCCTCCTACCCTAAAAGTAGTTAAAGAATCTATCCTAATGTTTCCTTGTATCAATAAACTCATATTTAATATTTTAACAAATTTTATCAATAAAAGCCATTGTAGATTTATCAAAATTTTGATACAATATTAATATATTTATATATAAAAATTAATCATAAACTAATGCCTAATTTAAATATAAAAGAAATTAAAACTAAAAATTTAACATGGATTAATGTATCGGATTGCCAGAGAAAAGAAATGAAATATATTGAACAAAAATTCAGACTTCATCCTTTGCACATCAATGACTGTATATCCCCCGTACAAAGGCCAAAATTAGATGTTGCTCCAAATTATTTATTTATGGTACTTTTATTCCCTGTTTACAATCGTCGTACTAGGAAAATAATTTCTTCCGAAGTTGATTTTTTTATCAATTCTAACACCCTAATAACTATCCATCGTGGAGAATTAGCTCCTTTAATCAATTTTTTTAACCTTTGCGAAACTACTCCCGAACAAAAAGACAAATACTTTATTGGCAGCCCTGCTTTCTTAATTTATGAACTTTTGAATCGTTTGTTGTCGGCATGTAATCCAATTTTAGGCAATATTAACCTTAATATAAATAGTATTGAAGAAAATATTTTTAACGGCTATGAAAAAAGAATGGTTAAAGAAATATTAATAGCTAAAACAAATGTAGTCAATTTTAGAAGAATAACTCAAACTCACCGTTTAGTAGTAAGCAAACTATTAGAAAAAAGCAATCTATTCTTTTCTCCTGGCAAATTAAAAATATACTTCAAGGAAGTCATCGAAAACGCTGAAGATATCTGGCAAAATCTAGAAAACCTCAAAGAAACGGTAGAGGCTATTGAGCAAACAAACAACTCTTTAATATCTTTCCAATTAAATGATATTATCAAAATTTTAACTATAATTTCCATAATCGTGCTTCCGATAAGTTTAACGGGGACTTTCTTTGGGATGAATTTAAAATTTATGCCTTTTATAAATCACCCAAATGCTTTCTGGATATTATTAGGCGTGACAGGATTAATGATTTTGTTCTTAATCGGTTACTTTAAAAGAAAAAAATGGTTTTAAGACATATAACTATTACTCATGCTTGAAGTATATAACACCTTAACTAGAAAAAAGGAAATTTTTAAACCTATAAAAAAAGGTAAAGTAGGGCTCTATAGTTGTGGCCCCACTGTTTATAACTACGCCCACATTGGTAATTTGCGGGCATATATTTTTGCTGATATTCTAAAAAGAACATTAAAGTATAACAAATATAAAGTAAAGCATATTATCAATATTACTGACATTGGACATCTTGTTTCTGACGCCGACGAAGGAGAAGATAAAATGATGAAAGCGTTAAGACGCGAAGGGAAAGAATTCAGTAAAAAATCAATGAAAGAAATAGCCAATTTTTATACTCAGTCCTTTTACCAAAATATTAAAAAATTAAATATTTTGCCTGCCAATAAATTTACTAAAGCCACAAAACACATAGGATGTATGATAAAGATGATAAAACAAATACAAAAAAACGGTTATGCTTATGAGACATCTGACGGTATTTATTTTAACACCAAAAAAATTCAAAATTATGGGTATTTAGCAAGGTTAGATATTAAAGGTCTTCGTCCAGGAGCCAGAATAAATATAAATCCTGAAAAAAAGAACATAACTGACTTTGCCTTATGGTTTAAGGCCATAGGATATAAAAAAAACCACTTAATGCAATGGAGGTCTCCTTGGGGCAAAGGCTGGCCCGGATGGCACATTGAATGTTCGGCTATGTCAACAAAATATTTAAAACAACCATTTGATATTCATACTGGAGGGATAGACCATATTCCAGTTCACCACACCAATGAAATTGCTCAGGCTCAAGCTGCCAAAAACAAACCTTTAGCTAATTATTGGATGCACAACGAGTTTTTGGTATTAGACAAAGAAAAAATGTCAAAAAGTGGTGAAGGATTTATTACTCTTTCTACTCTAGTCAATAAAAATATCGATCCATTAGCATATCGTTATCTTTGTTTAAGCGCTCATTATCGTTCTCCCCTTTCCTTCAATTGGGACAATTTAGATGCAAGCCAAAATGCTTTAAAGAACCTTTATAATATTATTTCTAGTTATCCTGAGCCAGGCAAAGTAATAGAGGCAGAAAAAGAGAAATTTTTGGCAGCTATTAATAACGATTTAGACACACCAAAGGTATTGGCTATTGTTTGGGACTTAGTTAAAAGCAATCAATCAAATGACGAAAAAATGGCTACTCTTTTAGAATTTGACAAGGTGCTTGGACTTGGATTTGATAAAATAAAAAGAGAGCTTTTAATGATTCCTGAGGGAATAAAAGAATTATCTAAAAAAAGAGAAGAATTGCGTCAACAAAAAAAATGGTCAGAAGCTGACCAAATACGAAAAGAAATAGAAAGTCTTGGCTTCACTGTAGAAGATACCCCCGAAGGAACCACAATTCACAAAACATAAGAACCTTTCGCTTCCGCCCCGCTAAGCGGGGCCTCGCTCAAGAACCTTGTTATTCGCTATGTTCATAATAAATTTTCTTGCGGTTGAGCCCTGGGGGTTAACCATTATAACTCATGATAACTATTGTTAGCCTTGCTCATGGCTTTAGTTTCCCCCTTTCTGACTATTACTCTAACTTCAACTAATTTTTTTTCAGCATATTTTATAGCCATTTCAGCTTTTTCTGATTCAAAGCAAAAAAGAAAGAAATTTTCTCTCTCAATGTATCAAAAAATAAAATAGGCTATTGAGTATAAGTGCTGAGCCAGAAAGAACTATTTCCTAGGACAAAACAGTTGCTCCAAAGAGGAATAATATGACAACTATCAATAATATCAATCTTTCCACAATTTTTTATAATTAAATTTTAGATTTTTATTTTACGAATTTCTTTACTATTTTCCAAATTTTATTTTCTATCTCCTCAATAGACAGAAGCTCTTCACTCTCGACACATTCAATTAGTTTAAATTGTCTAGGGAATAATTTTACGACTTCTAAAAAAGATTTTTCAGCTTCTTGTAAATGCTTGATGTCCTGTTCATGGATATCTCTTTTTTTATTTCCCAAATATTCTCTCTTGCCCTTATTATCTACCAAACCATAAGCAATTTTAGCTGGAACATGCAAAAAGATATTAATATCTGGTTTTGGTAAAGCCAAAATATTATATTCTAAATTATCAACCCATTTATAGAACTTTTGACGGGTCAATTTATTTCTAATTTTTGCGCCCTGATGGCCTAAGTTAGACGCTACATATCTATTAGATATGACTGTTTTTCCCTCCTCTAACCATTTCTTAACTTTTGAAGACACAGCAAACCTATCTAAGGCATAAAAAAGAGAAGCCTTATAGGCTCCTACCTCTCGCCACGTACCATATTTACCGCTTAAATACTGTTCAATAAAATAAGATGATGGCTTCCCATAACGTGGAAAATCTAGAGTACGAACTTCAATTTTTTCTTTTTTGAGTTTCTTTAATAATTGCCAAAATTGAGCTGTTTTCCCAGAACCATCAGTTCCTTCTAAAACAATAAATCTTCCTTTTGTTTTTTCCATAGAATCATTTATTTATTTTGTAAAAAATAATTTCAGAAAAAGATTTACTGCTTTATGCCAGTTATAAGGCGATTTTCAAAGCTGGACCCATTGTTGAAGATAAAAATACTTTTTTAACAAAAACCCCCTTAGCTCCAGCTGGTTTGGCTTTCTTGATTACACTCAAATATCCTTCAATATTCTCTTTAATTTTTTCTATAGGCCAAGAAGTCTTCCCTACTGCTTGGTGAACATTAGCGCCAGCATCATTCTTGAAAGTAACCTTACCTAAACGTAATTCTTTAATTACCGCTGGTACGTCAGTACTAATAGTTCCTGTTTTAGGGCTAGGCATTAACCCCTTAGGTCCTAAAATTTTAGCAATCTTAGCTAGGTCTACCATAAAATCAGGATGCGCAACAACTATATCAAAATTACAATTCCCATCTTCCTGAATCTTTTGGATAAGTTTTTTTCCACCTACTAAATCAGCTCCTGCGTTTTCCGCATCCTTTTCTTTGTTTTCCTCCACAAAAGCAATGATTTTTCTTTTTTTAACCACGCCATTAGGCAAAGTGACTGTACCTCTTACCTGCTGTTCTGTTTTGCGAGGATTAATTCCTAACTGAACGTGCAACTCCACGGTTTCATCAAAATTAGAAGAAACATTTTCTTTAATAATTCCTATTGCTTCTTCTAAAGAATAATTTTTATTTTTGTCAATTTTTAAATTTATTTTTTGATATCTTTTGCTCCTCATACAATAATCATTTTAATATATAAATATATGCTTCAATGTTTTAACCTTCTATCTCTATACCCATTTGACGAGCAGTCCCAGATATAATCTTAACTGCTTGAGCCAAATTATCAGTATTCAAGTCAGGCATTTTTATTTTGGCGATTTCTTCAAGTTTAGATTTAGAAATTTTACCCACTTTTTTCTGTAGAGAAGTCCCCGAACCTTTATCAATATTAATTGCTTTTTTTAAAAGGCCAACAGTTAGCGGCGTTTTAAGAACAAAACTGTAAGTACGGTCCTCATAAACACTAATCTCTACTGGCAAAATGTAGCCAATTTGACTTTTGCTTCTTTCGTTGAATTGCTGGCAAAACTCTGAGATATTAAGACCATGTTGTCCTAATGCTGGGCCTACTGGAGGCGCAGGGTTTGCTTGTCCAGCTGCAATTTGTAATTTAATAACACTTTTTATCTTTTTTGCCATAATTATTTTGTTAAATCAAATAATTTCAAGGTTTTCTGCGAGCAAAACGACGGAAGACTCTTATAATTTTAAAAATTTATAAGTTACTCACAATTTTTTAATTTGTAAAAAGTCAAGTTCAGTCGGCGTTTCTCTCCCGAAAACCGAAATTAAAATCTTAACTCTCCCGCGACCTTCATCAATAGAAGCAACCTTTCCTTCAAAACCCTTAAAGGGACCATCAACGACTTTCACCGGAGCGCCAATCTTAATATCAATCTTATACTTAGGCTCTTCCACCCCCATCCTTTTTTGGATTGTCTTGATTTCCTTTTCATCTAGAGGAATAGGTGTTGTGCCGGAACCTATAAACCCAGTAACATTAGGGGTATTGCGAACTATATACCAAGAATCATCAGTAACTACCATATCAACGATAACATAACCTGGGAAAATTTTTTCTACAACAATTTTTCGCTTACCGTTTCTTATTTTTATCCTCTTTTCTGTAGGGACTAAAATATCAAAAACTTTGTCCGACATTTCCATTGATTCAATTCTTTGGCGTAAACTATCAGCAACATTTTCTTCATAACCAGAGTAAACATGGATTGCATACCAACGCCTTCCTTCGTGTTGTATTTGTTTGGGCATAGAAAATTATAATATTACTAATTGTAAAACTTTTGTTAAAATAAAATCTACTATTCCAAGAAAAAAAGACATACCCAGACTAATTCCAATCACTAAAAGTGTGTGGTCAATTGTCTGTTTCTTCGTTGGCCAATTTACTTTTTTAAGCTCTGCAATAGAATTCCTGAAATAATCAAATAGTTTATTATTTATCATATATTTTTCGTTTTTAAAAAGACCCCTAGGGCCCAGTTATAAAATAACATATCTCCCCAAAGTGTGCAACCCATACAACACATCTAGATATCCAAATTTTTCACGCCCTTAGCATGTGTCTCTATAAACCTTCTGCGAGGGATTACGTCTTTGCCCATTAAAATCTCAAAGATCTCATCTGCTCCCGAAATATCTCCAATCTCCACTCTTTTTAAAATACGATTCTCTGGGTCCATAGTAGTGTTAAATAATTCATCTGGATTCATTTCTCCCAAACCCTTATAACGTTGAATATTTACTTTTGGCGATTTAATAGGTTCCTCGCTACCCTCTTCTTCAATTTCATCGTTTGCCTCTCCTATTTTCTTTACAGTAAAACCACTTTGTTCTATTTTCCTTTTTTTAGCAATATTAGATTTATCAAGTTTGGATAAAAATTCATTTTTTTCTTCATCCGAGTAAACATATTTCGTAATTTTGCCCGAACTAATACGATATAACGGAGGAATAGCCACATAAACATAGCCATGTTGGATTAAAGCTGGGAAATAACGATAGAAGAATGTGAGCAAAAGAGTTTTAATATGCATGCCATCAGAATCAGCATCAGCCATTAAGATAATTTTATGATAACGAAGTTTTTCTATGTTAAATTGTTCACCAATATTAGTGCCAATAGCAATTATCAAAGATTTCAATTCTTTGTTAGCCAATATTTTGTTAAGCCGAGCTCTCTCTACATTCAAAACTTTCCCACGCAAAGGCAATATAGCTTGATAGTATCTGTCACGACCAATTTTACAAGAACCACCAGCTGAATTCCCCTCCACAATATATAACTCGCTTTTTGCGGGTTCTTTTGAAGAACAATCAGCTAATTTACCTGGCAAAGTCAAACTATCTAAAACACCTTTCCTCAAAACAGTTTCTCTGGCATTCTTGGCTGCCTGCCGAGCATTAGCCGCTAGAATACATTTACCTACAATAGCTTGCCCATCTTTAGGCTGTTCTTCTAAAAATTCTTTAAAGGCTTTAGAGAAAACTGAGTCAACGGCTGACCTTACTTCACTATTTCCTAGCTTAGCTTTAGTCTGTCCCTCAAATTGAGGGTTAACTATTCGTACGCTGACTACTGCGGTTATACCTTCTCGCACATCATCACCACTTAAGTTTTTATCCTTTTCTTTCAAATACTGTTTTTCTCTAGCAAAATTATTGATACTTCTAGTTAAAGCTGTGCGCAAACCAATAATATGCGTACCACCTTCTGGTGTATATATATTATTAGCAAAGCCTAATACGGTTTCCTTATAATCATTTGTATATTGCAATGCAATTTCTATAAAAACATCGTTTAATTCTTTTTTAACATAAAATATGTTAGGATGACTTGTTTCGTTAGTTCTATTCAAATGACGAACGAAAGAAGATACTCCTCCCTCAAAATAAAAGGTATAAGATTGGGGACTACTTGGGTCTCTTTTATCTAATACTATTATCTTAACCCCTGTTGTTAAATAGGCTTGTTGACGAACGTGAGAAAGAGTCCCCTGCCAATTAAATTCTGTTGTCTCAAAGATTTCTGCATCTGGACGAAAAGTAATAGTAGTGCCATTTTCTTTGGTTGAGCCAACTGCCTTAACTTTGGCTAATGGCTTTCCAATTTTATATTCTTGCATCCATATTTTTCCGTCACGTTTTATTTCTGCTTTGAGATAAGAAGATAAAGCGTTAACTGCCGAAACACCAACTCCATGCAAACCGCCAGACACTTTATACGCTCCATCACCAAATTTAGCGCCAGCATGTAATTTAGTCATCACAACTTCTAACGCTGAACATCCCATTTGTTTATGAATATCAACAGGAATACCTCGCCCATTATCTGAGACGCGGACTAACCCATCAGGTAAAAATTCTAAAATTATTTCATTGCAATAACCAGCAATAGCTTCATCAATAGCATTGTCAATGACTTCATAAACTAAATGTTGTAATCCTTTTGGCCCAGTACTACCAATATACATTCCAGGACGCTTTCTAACTGGGGCCAAACCCTCTAAAACCGTGATTTGTGTAGCGTCATAACTTTTATCTTTAGTCTTTTTTTTCTCTTCCTTAACCATAATTTTAATAAAGAATTACTATTATAAGAACATGCTCGCTGTGTTCACAGAACCTTGAAATTAAATACTCGTTACGAGTATTTAATTATAAGCAAAGCTTGAAACTCGTTATGTTTATTATAACAAAAATAGAACAAAAGACAAGTAGATTTAATTTAAAAAAAGAGTTGCTACAGCTTCTCTCTTTCCAAAAATTTTTCTCTTATTTTTTTGGTTTAGACCCCTTTCTCTTTCTTTTCTTCTAAAATAATATTAAATTCCATCTCTTTGCCTTGTCTAAGAACCGTTAAACTAATTTGGTCTCCTGGAATTTTTTCTTGAATTAAATAAGTCAAATTTTGCTCTGGGCCTAAGATAATACCATCTGCCTTAATAATAACATCAGCGTTTTTAATGCCAGCTTTATCCGCTGGACTATCGGGCAAAGGCGGGCCATAAACAATCACCCCATAAGTTAAATCATTGAAATAAGGATTCAATAATCCCGAGGCTTCATTAACTTTAATATAATCAATACCAAGATACAATCTTGTCATCTTGCCTTTCTCTGAAATATAGCTCAGGCAGTTTGGCAAATGCCAAACAGGAACAATTTTATCGTTAGAAACTAAACCCAATAAAGAACCCTTTGAGTTAAATAACAAACCATTAGGGAAAGATAAAATTGAGGTTTCTTTGTCTAAACGTAAATAGTCAGAGAATTTATCAGAGGAACGAACTAAATCCTCTGTTTTATAGACAGACATTGCCGTTGGGTTGCTTATCTTTGATAGATGCAGGTTCCTAAATTTATCAAAAATCACAACAGTTGTGCTTGGAAGCGCTTCTTGCGTCTTGGCCAAAGATGTAAAGGATAAATCTTGCCCTGCAATTTTCAAAAAATTAACCTTACTAACTGGGTCTAAGATAATTTGTTCAATCGCAAAAATCTTATTATCTTGAGTCAAAGCCACATAATTCTCTCCTTCCGTTAGGTCAACCGTAGTCATTAACCAACCATCTGGGCTTAAAACAACCCCTAACCCCAATGTTTGCCAAGGAGCATAAATTTGCTCCAAAAAATCTAGAGAAACCTGGTCTGAAGCAATTTTCGCAGGGAATATTCTAACAATTTTATTCTGTAATTCTCTGCTTAAATTTACTAGATATTCTTCTGAGGTAACGGTTATATTTTTTTCTTCTATTACTCTTTGTTCTTGGTTTGCTGAAAATTTCCCTGCATCTACCTTAATTCCAAAAGGAAGTTCTATTTCTTGATGTTGTAGAATAAAAATTGTACTAGCGAATCCTGCGATTAGCCCAAAGATTATCGCTATTATCAACACGCTCACCAATCCCAAACCTTTATTCTGTGGTCTGTTAATAGAGCTAAACTCCTTATTGTTATAAAATTCATCAATATGGTCACTAACCTTGTGTTGATGTTTTTCTAAAGACTTGGAACGACTACTCTTTTTTATATTAACCCCATCAACATTTTCCTTTTCTTCAACATTAATGACAATTTTTCTCTTTTCTGACATAAAATATTAAATTTAAAAAATTTAAGATTAAAATTTTTCTCTAGATAAATTAAGATAAAAACTAATTAAAAGAAAAAATAAAGAGAGAATTAAAGCGTTAATAAAAACCCCTAAAGGCAAAAATCTTAAACAGATATAAATTTCTAATAAAATTAGGGGTAGAACTAATAACTTTAACCAAGGAATGCGACCAGAAGAATAGATTAAAAAGGGATAAATACCTAACCAGAAAAAGAAAAGAAAAAGTAATAGGTAAGATAAACCTGGGCTAGGCAAAAATCCTAAGACTGAACAAGCCCAATAACTTAAAATAAAATTTAACCAGATATTTATTTTTTCAATCCCAAACGGTTTATACAGTCTTGGTTTGTTAAATAGATAATAAAATTTAAAAAAAAGTAAACCGATAATAAAAGAAAACAATAAGATGAAAGCAATGGTCCAATTAGAAATATCTATAATCAACAAGAAAGATAAGGCGCAAATCGTGCAGACAAAAATATGCAGAACAAATGGCCAACGATTTTTTATTTGTCCATTTGTTAATGAAAAAGCTCCTATTAACAAACATATTCCGGTCAAAGAATAACCAATAATTATTCTTAAAGTGGTTGGATCCTTAAAAACAAAAAATAGAAGGAAGAAAACAACAATTGGCAAATAAAGATAAATCTTTGGCTTCATTCTATCCCCATTGTTTCCGGAAGCACTTCTACCCATTTGTTTTCTTTTGCATCTTTTCTGTAAATATTAAATTTAAAAACTTCGTCAGTGTCAGAATAAACAAAATCAACGGCTATTTTGCCTCCGATTCGTTTGCTACTTAATACTTTTTTGTTAATAATCCGAGGCTGAGAAACTTTTTCTAATCTCATTAAACCCAAAGGACCTTCAAACTCAATATTTTCTTTGTGCCCTATAATTTTTTCGCCATCATGCTTTTGAGCAAATTCAAATTCTTCTGTATATTTCTCTTTAATCCCGAATTTCTCTTCCACCTTAAAAACTAAATTTTCCCATTTTCGTAAATTCATAATAATATTTTAACCTTTTTTGGAAAAAATACAACCACAATAATTCTGTCTATAAAAATTATACATTTTGCTCAGCGTAACACTCTTTTTAAATCCATCTTTCTTTTTAAAATTAGCTTGATAAAATTGTAAATCGTATTTTTTAGCTAATAAAATACCAATAGAATTAATTACTTGAGCGTCTTTTTGTGGACCAGTGGTAAGCGTTGTCCCCCAACGCTCAAAACCATTTTTTTTAGCAAATTCTACCGTTTTTGTCATTCGCATATTAAAACATAAAGGACATCTTTTACCTCCCTCTGGTTCTTTCTCTAATCCTTTAACTAATTTAAACCAATATTTATCCTCATATTTTTCTATCACTAATCCTGTTTTATATATCTCAGATAATTTTTTTACATCATCTAAACGTTTTTTGTATTCGCTGATAGGATGAATGTTAGGATTATACCAAAATAGTGTTAGGTCAAAATCTGGCAATAATTTTTCTATAGCTATAGTTCCACAGCTAGCGCAACAAATATGTAAAAGTAATTTCATATTAAAAAACATTAATCAGCAGACTTGCGATAGCTGCGATAGGAAAAGCAACTTTTATGCCCACTAAATATATAAGGATAATAAGAACAAATCCCATGATCGCTCTACCAAGATTAATAGAAATTTCGCGCAAAACAGTATATTCGTCAAGATAAGCTCCTCTGTCAGTGAATTGCTCATAGCTAAATGCGTCAAACGGAGTACGAAGGAAAATATACCCGAAACTATGAAAGGTGCCAACGACGAAAATCTGAAAAGCAGTCACAACAAACATCTTAGCCATCCATCCAAAAGCGTAGATAAATGAACCAGCTCGTATTAATTTTCTTTTTGGAAACTTATCAGTATAACCACCTACCAACAATTGACAAACAATCGTCCCAATAACAACTAATGCAGTAATAGCTCCAACAGCTAAATATTGTTCTTCTAAAATTTGATAAATAAAAATTGGCCAAATAACTACTCCTACAAATCCTTGAGCTCCATCAGCAATGTATGCCGTGCGTAAACGTTTGTTAGCTTTTTTAAATAGTTCCCTAAAAGATTGAAAATAAGAAAATTCAAACTTTACCTGACTTTTACTTAATTTAGTTAACGGAAAAAGAGATGCTATTAAAATTACTATAGAAATAATAAAAAGTGTGCTAAAACTACTTTGAGTTAATAAAAATCCAGCTAGAAGAGGAGACCCAATGCTAATTAAATACCCCAAAGCAGCCAAATAAGCCATTTGCCTTCCCCTGTATTTGCCGGTTGTAAATTTGGCAAGGTCAACATGATAAGGGACCCAATAAAGAAGCCTAAACATTACTAAATTAAAATTTGCCAAAATAGCAAAAAGTATTGGATTACTATGCAAAAAATAAAGAGAAAGATAAAAAAGAATATTAAAACAACGGGCAATAATCATTAATTTTTTTAATCCAGCTCTTTGTATTAACATAGCTCCGAAAGGAACCAATAAACCATAAAGCAAATACCCAATTGTATAAAAAACAATTACCCAATAAACTGAATTGCCAAATTCTTTTAATAAAAAAATTGGCAAAAATAAGCCAAACATACCATCAGCTAATGCCACAATACATTGATGCGAGCAAAGTGCTTTGAAATCTTTAGTTAACTTTACAGGATTAGTTAAACGAAATATAGACATAAGATTTTTATTTAATCGGGGTACTGGGATTTGAACCCAGAATCTCTCGCTCCCGGAGCGAGCGCGCTAACCATTACGCTATACCCCGACAAATAAAAATAAAAAATGGGCTCGAATGGGTTTGAACCATCGACCTTCCGCATGTGAAGCGGACGCGCTACCACTGCGCCACGAGCCCTTTTTTTATTATATAAAATTTAAAAAGCTGAAGATAGTTGATACATTGGCAATAGAATAGAAACAGCCATGCCAGCGACAACCACACCCAAAAAGATAATAATAATCGGCTCTAATAGAGTAACTAGTTTAGATAAAAGACTATCAACTTCACGAGAATAAAAATTAGAAACCTTTTCCAAAATTTCATCTAATTTCCCAGTTTGCTCCCCAACAGCCATCAAGCGAGGCAACATTGGTGGGACTGAAGAATGATCTAAAAAAGCAGAACTCATAGAATCCCCTCCCTCTACATTAATAATAGATTGTAAGATAATATTTTTGTAAACAACGTTATTGACCACTTCAGAAACTATTTTTAACGAGCTAGTCAATGGAATACCACCTACCAGTAAAGTTGATAAACTGCGAGTAAAACGTACTAAATAAAACTTCTGGAAAAGTTTTCCAAAAACAGGTAATTTTAAAACTATTCTCCCCCAAAAAAGCTTCCCTTTCTTAGTTTTAAGTAAAGCTTGCACAGCAACTCCTAAAAATATTGAGACTATAATTATCAACAAATAGGAATCTTTGAAAAAATCACTAACACTAATAAGAATTTTGGTTGGCAATGGCAAATCAACGCTTGATTGGGTTAAAATCTCAGTTAACTGAGGAATAACAAAAGTCATCATTAAAACCATAACTACAACAACGGTAGCAATGACAAAAATTGGATAAACCATAGCCCCCTTGATTTTACTCATTAAGTCGAAACTCTTTTCTTGTTCATCTGCTAAATATTGTAAAACTTCGTCAAGGTTCCCAGCAGTTTCCCCAGCACGAACCATGTTAATAAAAAAGTCATCAAAAATTTTAGGATATTTAGCTAAAGATGAAGAAAAACGAAGGCCACCCTGGACATCTTTAGATATACTTTCAACAACTTTTTTAAGATAAGAATTGTCAGTTTGCTCTTTTAGAACACTTAACGCCTCAACTAGAGGCAAGCCAGCTACAACCATAACAGAAAGTTGGCGAGAAAAAAAAACTAAGTCTCTTGGACCGACTCGATTTAAAAAAGAAATATTAACTTGTCGACGCCAAAATGGCTTCTTGCTAGAATCTTCTAACGAAAGAACAATCATTTTCTGGCTAGACAAAAGCTTCAATGCGGCATCTTGGCTCATAGCCTCAATCTCGCCTTCTACAGTAATTCCTTTTTCATTTTTTGCTTTATAAGAAAACAACATACTAAATTTATCTAAATTTATGAGTTACAAGACAATAAACCTTTATTTATCTTCTAAGCAAAGCCTTGAATAATTCTCTGTCAACACAATATTTAACAGCCTCTTTAACAGTAACCTCTCCCGAAGAGACCAAATCTGCTAAATATTGGTCCATAGAAACTGCTGTATCCCCTTCGCTTGTCTGTAAAACACCAGTCAATTGATGGAACTTTCCATTAGAAATAATAGTTTTAACTGCATGAGTTGCTGACAAAACCTCCAAAGCTCTAACCCGTCCACCACCAATTCGTGGGACCAAACGAGAAGAAATAATGCCTGCTAAATTTTCACTTAAAAAATATCTAATGCTTTCTTCTTCAGATGTAGGGAAAAAATGAAGAATTCTTTTAATAGTTTTTAAAGAAGATATAGTGTCCATTATAATAAATACTAAGCTTCCCGCCTCAGCAATAGCAAAAATCTCTTTAAACATAGCAACGTCATTAATCTCAGACAGCATTACTACATCCACGTTTCTTTTCCTAACATAGGATAAACCGCTCAGAAAAGAATTAACATCTTTGCCAACCTCTCTTTGTTCAACAACACTTTTCGCTCCAGTTAAAACGGCTTTAATTGGTTTTTCGATTGTAGAAATAAATTTTGATTGGTTCTTGTTTATATAATCTAACAAAGAAATAGCTAAGGTTGATCTCCCTGAATCGCGAGGACCAGTAATTAAAACCAATCCATGCAAAACTTGAGTAAACCCCTTAATTACCTTGGGCAACCCCAAACTATCTAAATCCTTAATTTCCTGCGATAATAATTTAATTCTTAAAGACAAATTGCTCTTCTGAAAATAAATACTAATCTGAGAATTACCAATTTTTCCTATTTTTCTAACAATATCAATTTGTTTTCTCTCTTTTAAAATATCTTGTTCATCTTTGCTTAAAAAAATAGGGATCAAATCATTAATAAAAGAAACAGACAAAATACTTTCTCCAGTCAAAGACTCCATTTTCCCATCAATTCTAACAAAAGGCATTTGAGCAGGAATTATATAAATCTCTGATGCCTTTTTTTCCGCAGCTTTTGCGCATATTCTATTTAAAATAATTTCTACTTGACTAGACATAATATAAATAAATTACTCTAATTAATCTAATTATCATTCTCTAGAAACTCTTAAAACTTCTTCTATCGTTGTTTCCCCTCTGAGAGCTTTAATATAGCCATCTCTGAACATTTTAATCATTAATTGACGCTTCATCTCTTTTCTCGCTGTTTCTTCTTTACAACCCTCTGTAATAATAGTTTTCATTTCGTCTGTTATATTTAAAACCTCAAATATTGCTAATCGCCCCTTGTATCCTTCTTGATTGCAACGAGAACAACCTTTGCCTCTGTAAAATTTTAAATGACCAGTCTCACTATCACGATATTCTTCTAAATTAAATCCTTCTATATTTTGGTTCTCTAAAGCATCTTCCACTTCTTTTTCTAAATTTTCGGATAAAACTATTTCTTCACGACAATAGGGACAAATTTTACGGACTAATCTTTGAGCAATAACTGTATTAATTGAGGAAGAAAGTAAAAATGGAGCTACCTTCATATCGATCAACCTAGGAATAGCTCCAAAAGCATCATTTGCGTGAAGGGTAGAAAGAACGATATGACCAGTCAGTGCTGCGTGAACAGCTAACTCTGCTGTTTCATCGTCACGGATCTCACCAACCATAATTATATCTGGATCTTGACGAACAATAGAACGCAAACCAGAAGCGAAAGAATATCCAATACTTGCTTTAATTTGCGACTGATTCACCCCATCTAAAACATATTCGATTGGGTCCTCTAAAGAAACAATGTTAACTGTACTTTGATTCAATATCTTCAACAAAGCATATAAAGTAGTTGTTTTCCCTGAACCAGTAGGACCAGTAATTAAAAGCATACCATGTGGTTTAGATAAATTTTCTTTAATAATTTTCAAGCCCGAGCCCCAAAAACCTAGATCATTCAAGGTGAAAATTCTACGCGTAGGATCCAAAATTCTCATTACTGCCTTTTCATTGTCAAGCAAAGGCATAACTGAAACCCTTAAATCTATTTTTCTCTTAGATATCATCACCCTAATTCTTCCTCCCTGCGGGATACGAGTTTCATCCAATTTCAAATTAGACATTACTTTAATGCGAGAGATTATTGCTGAATGCAAATGTCCTGGCAACATAGCTGTTTCTTTCAAGATTCCGTCAATACGATAACGAACTCTACTTTTGTCAAGAAATGGTTCAATGTGGACATCAGAAACCTGATTATCCACTGCATATCTAAGAATAGAAGCTACTAATTTTGCTATTGGAGCAGATTTGCTAATAGCTTCTGTCCCTAATTCTGACATACCTTTCGCAGTAGAAGCAAATCTTGACTCCGTAGAATCAACGACAGCGTCCACCTCAGCTTCTAGACCACTATACTGAGCTAAGATTTTATTAAAAGCTGTTTTAGCGACTACGAAATATTCTACCTTTAGATCATTTTGACGGGCTACAAAATTTACTGCTTCTCTAGCACGAAAATCGCCAGGGTTTAACATGGCGACTTTTAAAACATTTTTATCCCTACCAAAAGATAATACAAAATAGTTTTCTGCTACATCTTTAGGAATAATATTTAAAATTTTTCTCTCAACGACTAGACCATAAATATCAGCAACACTCAAAGAATATAGCTCTCCCTTAGCAAGCGCTATTTCGTCTTCAGAAACAATATTCTTGCTTTCTAAAAATTCATCTGGAGATAAATTAGATTTCTTGCTTTCTTCTAGAATCTTCTTATATTGCTCTTTTGATAGCTTACCCTTCTCTAAAAGAAAATTAATAATTTTGTTATTATCTTGAGACATAATTATTTTCTAAAATTAACCCACCCGGATATTACCTTTAGCTCAGTTAAGCTCGGGTAGCAAAAGTTTTTACTCTTCATCTTTTGTTGCAAATGGCATAAAGGGATTCACTCGTCCCCTTTTTTCCACTAATACTGGATTGAAAAAAGATTGAATATATTTCATTTCTTGAAATTTTGGATTATTCACAATAGCTTCCAAATCCTCTATAGAAGGGATTGGTTCCGAGAGATAAACTGGGCGGATATAATCAGTCGTTATAGGTTTTTTTGACCGCTTACTATTTACCAAAAAATAAGCAGTAAAAACCAAAACTACCAATAAAGATAAAAATAAAATATAATCCTTTTTATTTGTCATAAGTATCTAAATAATAAGTCTTGATATTTAAATGAATAATATTACCAACATCTTCAAAGCTTAATTTGTCAATATCCATTATTCTGATGTTTGTTTCTATCTGTCTAATAAATTTTTTCATTTTCTGATAGGTCCCATTTTCAAAATTAAGGGATAAGTTTATAACACCCTCCCCAAAATCTATATTAAACCCTGTTAGCTCTAGATTTGACCGTTCAGCTAAAACGTTAATCTGGTTTAAAATAGAAGGAATATAAGCCTCGTTAGCTAAAACATAGTCTAGTTTCTTCATTTCAGCTTGATCTATTTTGTCTGACTTGCTTTTAAGTTCTTTTAGTTTTTCTAAATATACGTTCTGTTCATCTAAAATACCCTGATAATAACTAACGTCTAAGGGCCCATTATCTCTAGCATCGGCTAGTTTAGATTTAAAAAACGAAAAATAACTAATAGAAAGCATGATAATAAAAAAAACAAAAACTATCAGTCCAGAGAATTTCACTAAAACTAAATGATACCACTTAGTTTTTAACCTTCTTTGCTTTATTTTTGCCATATACCATCAACTAAGATTAAATTAAAAGAAGCACTCGCTCCATCGGGAGACATCTGGATATTAGAAACATTGACCTTTTTGATAAAATCTGGAGCATTGTTAAATGCTACAATCTGTTGAGCTAAATACATTAAATTACGGCTAGTAGCCGTAAGATTGATACTTTTTCCAGCTGAAGCACTAAAATTACCAAAATAAACATCTGGGACTGTATAAGATTCCAAAAGGTCAAAAAAATTAGTCCAATAAATATGATTATCTAGAACTTTATTTACTTCAGTTGCTTTGTCCGCAAGCGTTATTATATTATCTCTGTTCTCTAACAAAGGAATCGTCTGAGCCTCTAAAAGAACTATTTCTCTCTTTAAGTGCTCAGCCTGAAATTTTAGCCTATCAAAATACCAATCGCCATACAAACGAGAAATAAAAAAAATAACTAAAATAAAAAAAATAAATATTATTAAAAACAGCAAACGAGTATGAACAACTCTAGAGATTACCATTGTCTGCTTGGGCATCAAACTAACGCCAAAACCATCAGAAACATCCTCTTCTCTCTTCTTTTCTTCTTTGTTTTTATTTTTATCTTTCTTTTTTTTGGA
>Ga0190304_1000388_pt1 | contig 20827 bp, 20 predicted proteins | sample 48700712_MG_FD_161670 | JGI IMG/M metagenome (GOLD analysis project Ga0190304, IMG submission 161670) | Hydrothermal vent sediment bacterial communities from Southern Trench, Guaymas Basin, Mexico - 4870-07-1--2_MG | ecosystem: Environmental > Aquatic > Marine > Hydrothermal vents > Sediment ...
ATCAAAAAATTCGAGGATGAGCTTGAGGCGCAGATTGAAGCAGAGATAGAAAAGGAGTTAAAAGAAGAGGAAAAAAAGGAAGTAAAGCCAGAAAAGCCAGTGGAAAAGAAAGTCGAGGAGAGGATAGAGAAGAGTATAGAACAAGAACTCAAAAGGGTCGTAGAAACAAGAAAAGAGATAGAGAAGATTGTTGAAAAAAAGCCAGAAAAGAAAAGGATAGCGAAAAGGATAGCATTAGATGAAAAAAGACTGGATGAACTTCTCTGGGATCTGGAAATAAGTTTGCTCGAAGCAGATGTTGCTCTATCTGTAATAGAGTCAATAAAATCAAACATAAAAGAAGAACTTAGATATGTACCTGTTGAGCGTGCCTCAGATGTTGGTAAAGTTGTCAGAGAGGCTTTGAGAAAGTCAATTGCACATGTCTTAGAATCCAGCTCTGTGAAATTCTCAGATCTTGTTGATGAGTCAAAAAAACCCTTTATTATCCTGTTTGTGGGAGTAAATGGTTCTGGAAAGACAACTGCAATAGCAAAACTTGCACATTATCTCAAAAAGAATAACAAGACCGTTGTAATAGCTGCAGCAGACACTTTCAGAGCAGGTGCTATAGAACAACTGGAAGAGCATGCAAAGAGACTTGATGTAAAGCTTATTAAACACAGCTTTGGTGCAGATCCTGCCGCTGTAGCTTATGATGCCATAGAGCATGCAAGGGCAAAACACAAGGATTTCGTTTTGATTGATACTGCAGGAAGGATGCAAACAAATACCAACCTCATGGATGAGATGGAAAAGATAAGAAGAGTATCAAATCCAGATCTAACAATATTTGTCGGAGATGCCCTCTCCGGGAATGATGCAGTTGAGCAGGCAAAGAGATTTGATGAGGTTGTAGGCATAGATGGAGTTATACTAACTAAAGTGGATGCAGATGCAAAGGGTGGAGCATCTCTTTCCATTGCATATACAATAGGAAAACCTCTTCTTTTCATAGGTGTAGGGCAGGGATACGATGATCAAATTCCCTTTGATCCGGAATGGATGATAAAAAACATATTTGGAGAGGATTAGATTGTTCCATCAGATACCAATTTTTTCCTTTCCCTTAAAAACAGCACAGGTATGGAATTTTCTCTGAGCTTTTTTCTCAATTCTCTATCATTTGTTGCAACCACTGCCTTCAATCGTTTTGCTAGGGAAATCAGAGAGGTATCTGTATCTCCTTCATTTTCTATGATGTCAAAATTTCTTTTCACATAATCAATGGCAGACTGTGCATTTATTTTCCTCTTTCCCTTACCATGGACAGATAGAAGATACAATTCCTTTAAAACCGTCCTTGGTACAACAATTTCACATTTTCCTATCAAATCCAATATACTGTTTTTTAGATCTATGGACTGTTCAAAAATGGAAAGTATCATATTTGTATCTAAAATGACATATTTACTTCTGTACAATCGCATAACCTATTAGTCTCCACCTTCCCTCTACTCTTCTACTTATAGCTATCTTCTGCTCTGGGAAGGTACATACTGGTATTTTGAGATTCACGGCAACTGTATCGCCATAAGCTTCAGTTGTAACTCCAACGGTGGTTGCAGTACCTACAGTAAGCATAAGTGGCTCATTTGTCTTTATGGGTTCAACTTTTTTCTCGTCAACAGTACCTACTGCTCTCTCTAGAAGATGCACAGTTAATCTTATATTCTCTTTGGGTTCCGGAAGAGAACCTGGTTTTCCAACAATTCTGCCTACAAATCCATCGGATTTTGTAAAGGTTGGATCAAGCTTTGTTCCTATTGCCAACAAACCTCCAGGTCCTGCCTTTTCTACCTGTTTTCCACCAGTAAATATGGAAGTTATCTCTGTTATTATCCTATCCCAACCTCTCTCCTTCTCCAATTTTCTACCAGGTGCAATTTCTATCTCGTCACCAATGCTAAGTACACCCTGAATTAAAGAACCACCAACAACTCCTCCCTTTAGATCATCTGGTCTAGTACCTGGCTTATTTACATCAAAACTCCTTGCCACATACATTATGGGATCCTTTGACAGATCTCTATCAGGGGTTGGAATCTTTTTCTCTATGGCTTGAATCAAAACGTCGATGTTTATATCGTGGTGTGCACTGACGGGTATGACAGGTGCACCTTCTGCACAAGTGCCCTTTACAAACTCTATAATTTCTCTATAATTCCTCTCAGCCTCTTTTTCAGATACAAGGTCTATTTTGTTCTGTACAATTATAATATTTTTAATACCTGAGATTTCCATCGCCATAAGATGCTCCCTTGTCTGGGGTTGCGGGCATTTCTCGTTTGCAGCTATGAGCAAGATAGCACCATCCATAAGAGATGCACCTGAGAGCATAACTGCCATTAGGGTTTCGTGACCAGGAGCATCAAGAAAAGAAACCATTCTCAGTACCTCGGTCTTTGAATCACAGTAAGGACAGGTCTTTTTGTTAGTATAGCACCTTGGCTCGGGACATTTAGGACACTTGTAAAATACTGCATCAGCATAACCTAACCGTATGGAAATACCTCTTTTTATTTCTTCAGAGTGTTCATCAGTCCATTTTCCTGTTAATCTCTGTGTTAGAGTGGTCTTTCCATGGTCGACATGACCAATCATTCCAATATTTACTTCTGGTTGTCCTGAGAAACTCATTTCTCCTCTTCCTTTTTGGCAGAGATTAATTCCTCTATTGCCTTTGCTCCATATTTCGTGATCTTCATATTTATCTGAACGATATCCTGGTTGATAGTATTACCTCTCAATGTCTTCTTCTTTCTCTTTCCCTTTCTATCAGGTTTAAATCCAATACTCTTTGTTATCAATATTCTTTTCTTTATTGCACCTGGAAGATCTGGTCTCATGGGAAAACCATCTTTATCTGTTCCACCAGTTATTATAAGTTTATAGCCTGGTAGGGAAACAAAAATCCCATCTACTTCATCTCCTATCTTTTTTCCAACAAGGGCGTTTGCATGATGCCCACTAACTGGTATCTGATAGGATTTTCCCTGTTTTGCATCATTGACTACAACCTTAAACTCCACCATATTTCAACCCTCTTTTGATGATTAAAGGGGTATAAAGTTCTGTTTTAATAATCTATTGATAAAGCTAAAGAGATTGTCAAGAAATTCTCACCTCCAAATTGTAAAGAGTGACAAATGCGGTAATCCAACTTTCGACACTTTTCTTTGATGTATTGGGAGGAAAACGTTTCCAGAATCTTTTGAGCCTTGACTTTAAGATATTGAACCAACCCTCTATTGCATTTCTCTCTCCAAACGTTTCATATTCATGTTTCAATCCTAATCTCTGTAATGTCCATCTGTACCATGGACTTCTATCTGTTTTTATAACAGGTTTATTCTCACAGTACATAAGGATTCTTCTAACAAACCGTATAACATCGATAGATGGTCTCCACTTTGTAACCATCATTCCTAAAAGATCTTCTATGTATCCACATCTATTGCAGCCCATACACATCACCATTCGTCTACAATCCTTATCTTTATTTCATCTATTGCTATACAACGTCTATATTTCTTGAAGTTGGTGAATAGCTGTGCAAATCTATGGTACCATTGCCATCAAAGCTTCATGACTAAAAGTTTCAAAATCTCTAAGGAGTTTACTTGTTTTTCTGAAGGAAATCCCAGCATAATAGAGGATAACAGCTATTGACTTCGCCTCTACTCTTTTCAAATTCCATCGAAGAATATTTTTCCTTCTAACTAATTCCAACAACTGTTGCAGCATCTTACATCCCCTCCTGATTATGATAATCGAGAGAGGATTCTAAAATCTAATTCTTGACGGTCTCTTCTTCCAATTAAATTTTTTATTGCACTTCTTCCAATTCCCTTCTCTTTACATCTCGCATCCTTCCTATTTGTTAACACATTATATAGACCCATATAAGATAATAGATTTTTTGTAGGTTGTTAACGTTTATATCTCGTGAGAAAGCTATATAAACATCTCCACCTTTTTGTTTACTGGGGACATCGTATGGAAGAAAAAACCATCAAGACAGATAATGTTGGGAAAATGATTCTAGATGATCTCACTGCAACAACTACAGAGGATGAGTTGGCTTTCTTCATGAACAAATTCAACTTGGATGTTGATACTCTTGAAATCATGCCCGCCTTTGAGGAACATGTAAAGCACATAAAAACAAGAGAATAATTACTTTCTTTCGATTTTACGAAATACATATAAACAGAAAGTGGATACCAACAACTGGAGGGTAAAATGAATATTGAACGCTTATTCTCTGAAAGAACAAAAGGTATGCGTCCCTCAGAAATCAGAGAACTGCTCAAACTTACCCAGAATCCTGAGATTATTTCCTTTGCTGGTGGTTTACCCAATCCCAACTCCTTTCCTATAGATGAGATGCAGGAAGTGTGTAGATGTGTTCTCCACAGATATGGAAAGCAGGCTTTACAATATAGCCCAACAGAGGGCATAAGACAGTTGAGAACAAATCTGGCACTTAGAGCAAATAAAGAAGGAATAGACGCTACCTCAGACAATGTTCTTATAACCAGTGGCTCACAGCAAGGTCTAGATGTAATAGGTAGAATCTTCTTGAATCCTGGTGACACAATAATAGTTGGTCTTCCGAGTTATCTGGGGGCAATAAACGCCTTTAGAAGTTATGAGATAAAATTCGAGGGGATTCCTTTAGATAAAGATGGGATGCAGGTTGATTTAGTTGAAGATAAAGTAAAAGAGCTTCTGAAGAAAGGAATAACTCCAAAGTTTATCTATGTTATACCGACCTTCCAGAATCCTGCAGGAGTGGTAATGCCGGAGGATAGAAGGAAAAAGTTGGTTGATATTGCAAATGAATATGATTTGATTGTTGTAGAAGATGATCCCTATGGTAAACTCAGGTTTGAGGGAAATCACATAAGACCAATAAAATCCTTCGATGACGAGGGTAGAGTTATCTATCTATCAACCTTCTCCAAAATACTGTCTCCAGGATTCAGGCTCGCGTGGATGATTGCATCAGAACCTCTGGCAAGAAAACTATCTGTGGGAAAACAGGCTTTAGATCTCTGTACCAACACCTTTGTTCAGTATCTTGCCAATGAGTTTATAGAGAAGGGCTCACTTGATTTACACATAATGAAGATTATAGAGATGTACAAACCAAAGAGAGATATCATGGTAGAATCAATAAGACAATATTTCCCACCAGATACGATCTGTCATAAACCAAAAGGCGGTATGTTTGCGTGGGCTACCATACCAGGAAACATAGATACTGAGGAGATGTTCTTAGATGCGATAAAGGAGAAAGTAGCATACATTCATGGTAAAGCGTTTTATGTAGATGGTGGAGGAGCAAACTCCATGAGGTTGAATTTCTCTTACTCATCAAACGAGACCATAAGAGAAGGTATCAAAAGACTGGGAATGGTTATAGAGAAGAGACTCAAAGAGAGTTTAATAGAGAGATGAAAATATATCACGCGGTTTTTGTGATCTTTTTACTTCTATCATCTGCTTTTTCTGGGTGCATTGTAAATCTGGATTCCTGTAAGATTATATCCTACAGTGTAACAGATAGAGATGGCTATGCTACCCTGTCTCTGCATACCAACGTTTCTGGTTCTGTTGTGATAGACCTCATAGGAACTGATGGAAGCTTGTTAGATGAACAGAAACCTTTGGAGGGAGAACATACCCTATTGTTCAATCTGGGAGATTATCATAAGATTCCGCCTGCTGGTGAATATACCATCAAATCTTTGGATAGATATGGTAGTGTAATATCAAAAGAAACCATAGCTCTATCTACACCTGAACTCAGCATTACTGACAAAGACACTTCATGGTGGAGAGAAATTGGAAGGTATACTCTAATAGAGGTTTCTCTTGGAGTGAAGAACTCTGGAGATGTTCCTGTATACATAGGAAAGATAGAGGTTGGCATAAATGGAGTAGAAAACTCAAGTGCATACATATTTGATGGTGTTGTCAATCCAGATAGCATGGCTACAATAAGCGCATCTATTTACATACCTGGCATCTCAAGTAGCGAGCATAATTTATCTTGCAGGGTTTTTGATACAGATAATAATCTTCTTACTTCAGCAAACTTTACAGATACTCCCTCCTACAACCCATATATGAAAAGATTCCACCATAATTGGAATTATGGAGGAAAAAGATTCTCAATAAATCTTCCCTTACCTAGGAGGCTACTCTACTTGTGCTCATCTTTAAATAGACCTCCCATTGAAGATTACTCCTACTATATTCTCTTTCCATATGATGATAACTATGTTTCAATGATTACAGATAAGCTTTCTTCACTATACAAGGGAAAAAATGATGAAGATAGGATAAACTTCATTGCTTCTCTTGCTCAGAGTATAACATATGAAGCTGAGGAGGGAGAATATCCACAGTTCCCTATAGAGTTGCTTGCAAATAAGTCTGGAGATTGTGAGGATAAGGCAATATTCACAGCATCTATACTATCTAACCTTGGGTATGATGTAGTCCTGATTCGTCTTCCACAGCACATGGCTGTAGGTGTTCATCTTGAAAGTTCTGACTACGATGGTAGGGTGTATTACGAAGATTCAGAAGGTAAAAAATATCTATTTCTGGAAACTTCAAACACTGGATGGAAACTTGGAGAGGCTAAGGATGAATACAAAAACGCTGCAAATCACACACTCTACCATGTGATACCAAAGCCCGTTCTCATAGAGGATTGTGATTCTCCCGTAAGATACACAAGTATAAATAGAGATTATGTCGAGGTAAATACAAGAGTAAAAAACATAGGAATCATAGATGCAGATAATGTACATATCGAAGTAGCCTTTATAACTCAATACGATACAAAAATTAGTACAGAATCAAGTGAAACTTTCTCAGTAGTTGCAGGCAGTGAAAAGCAGATACATTTTGAGGCAGATTGTCCAGGAACAAGTTTCAAGAAGGTTACAATAAGTGTTGTATATAAAGGCGAAAATTGTTTTGAATCTACTTTTATATTTGAATAATCGAAATGATTTAAATATTGGTTCTGCATGAACAATCTACTGCTGGGAGTAGGTGGGCAGCTGACGGTGAAGCCCTAAGTGCTTCCCTTTTGGGGTAAAGCACTTTCCAAAAGGGCTTTGCTGAGGAAAGTCCTCCCTCGCTCTGGACCGGGGATCCGCGCAAGCGGAAGGGGTGAGAGTCCCTGCAGAGTCGCAGAAACGACACAGCCAGCAGATAATGCAATGATGTGTTTTGGCACTGAGGTCTTCTGCTGGATTTGGTGAAACGGGCATCTGCCCCCGGAGCAAGCCCAAACAGCGGGATCGGTTGTCCAGACCGCTCGCGGGTAGGGCGCATAGTAGAATGCTGCCTAAAACAGAAGGAGGCTTACGGCCTACACCCAGCATCCAAAAACAGTAATTAAGCTCCAATCTAAAGAGGGGATAAGTAATTAGTATATATAAGAGAGTCCACCAATCGCTCTCTTGACCTCTCTAAGTGCCCTCTCTGGGCTGTAGCCCAGATGTATGAAGTGCAGGTAGAGAGCTTCTTTGTAAAGGCGGTTCTTTTCCACATCTCTCCTTGTCATCTTCATCCCTTAGTTTGTACTCTGTAATTTTCTTTATAAACGACTTGTTGTACAAGTGTTACCGAATTCAATAAAAAATAAAATGACATTTCGAGTACGGGTGTATATCAATGGATATCGATGTATCTTTGTTATACGAATATTTTTGGATCTTTTTAATAGCTATCACAACTCTGCTGATTATTTACAGTATAAAAGTATCAAAAAAAGTCAAAAAGGTTCTTGAAAATCAGGTATTAAAACGTGGTGGTAATGTATCCGGCTTTTTTTCAAATCTAAAGTTGACTTTCGATCACAATGGTAAGAAAGTTATACTCTCAACCTTTCCAGGTAGCAGATATACTTCGCCATATACTTCAGTTGATATCGATATAGACAATTTAGGCAATAGACGCCTCATAATTTATGAAAAATCGCTTATGTTCTCAACAGGAAAATCTTTTGATATTAAGAAATTTCAAGTCGGATATGACTTATTTGATGATGGATTTATTATCAAAGGGAATGATGAACAATTTGTGTTAAATATGCTTACTCCATCCATTCAAGACAGATTACTTAGTTTACATCCATATCATATTAGACTTACACTAGATCATAATCATCTAAACTTGAATATGCCAAGACAACTCAAAAAAGAAGAAGACTGTGATTTACTTATCGATACTGCTCTTCTCATCGTTGATAGATTAGATGAACTACAATAAAAGAAAAAAGAGGTAAATTACTCGCTATCATCTGTTTCTTCTGTTCTATTTATCTTTCCAATCTTTAGTATTGCCCATCCGCTGCAGTGAGGCATTATCCATCTCATCTTTAGTAAGCGATGCTCTCTGTCGATTTTGTAAATACCTGCTATGCGATATGCTGTGCCATTTCCTGTTATTACCTTACCAGCAAAGTACCCACGTTTTAGTATGCCAACAACTCTTCCTTTTTTCTCGCTGCTATTACTTTCGTTCCACACTCCGCGCAAACGGGCAGCGTGCTTACCTTTCGTTATAACTCCAGCAACATATCCATCACTTTCATTGTCTCCTGCAAAACCCCAGATGCCTCTGAATCTTACCTTTGGATTTACCGATGCATCTTGGTGTATTCTCCTCTGTTCTCTGAATTGCCTTACATATTGTATCTCTCCACTACTCAACATTCTTCTATGGTTCTGTTTAGCAACTAAGTAGGTTGGGTAGCTCTTGGTTTTCTCTAGCTCCATGGGCAGCTGCTTTGATGGCATAGCTACCGCGGCTGTAGGTAACATAGCAAGCAATACCACAGCGGCCGTCAATATTCCTATTACCTTTCTCATGGCTTTCACCGTTTTATTCATTGTAGATTATACTTTATAGGAATTTACCGCATTCTTTACCAAGTTGTTTCCAAAACATACCCAAATTATTCCATACTGAGATAGAACAGAATGATAAGCGCAATGGTTTCGAACATGTTCGGGAGAATAGTGAGCAGGTTAGATTGATAAAGGGCGGTACCGAAGGATACATGGAGAATTGGTAGAGAAAGTAGAGATTGTACGACAAGTACTCCAAGGAACATGATCAACCCTAAAAGGAAGTTTGATCTTGTTCGTCTATAGCTTTGAATATAAGCACCTAGTAGCCCTAGTAAAAGCATAAGATTCATACATATAATAATAGTTCCAAGGGTATACATTCCCACAAAGGCATTCCATACTCTCTTTGCCACATCATTGTTTAATCTTCCCTGTCGTTTTGCCTGTCTTTCTATATAGCTTAGACTTGCTTTTGATATTGCAATGCCAATTAGAGCACCTACTATTAACAGTATAAAAAGAATTGCAAGCATCTTTGCCTTTGGGTCTCCAGAGTTGTGCATTTTTATCATACCTCACTCACTTCTTTCTTATCTCCTTTTTCCCAATTTTTCCCCAAATTTCATTGAAATACTCTACATGCTCCTCTAACAAATCAGATGGAAAATAGACCTTACCATAATCTGATCCCATTGCTGTAACAAGTCTGTTTTTCTCAAGAACTTCCAAGTGATGCCTAATTGTTTTGTAATCGAGCTCAAGCATCTGTGATAGCTCATGAGCGTTCTTTGGCTGTGCCAGTAGAACTTCCAGAATCCTTCCGCGATTAAATCCGCCAACTGAACCGGCAAGAATCCACCAGAGCAAGCGCTTTACAGCATGCATAGACAATAAACCAGTCAAACAGATAGTAAACAAATTTAAAAAGATTGGGAATTACGTTCCTTCTCTCCAGTCACTCATATACTTCCTTTGAACTTCGGTGAGCTCATCGATTTCAATACCCATGGTTGCAAGTTTATGTTCTGCGATTAGTTTATCTATCTCTTCAGGTACAGGATAAACCCTGTTTTCTAGTTTTGAACGGTTTTCATTTTTTGTAAGCCATTCCGCGGTTAATGCTTGGTTAGCAAAGCTCATATCCATAACTTCACTCGGATGCCCTTCAGCAGCCGCAAGATTCACTAGTCTACCTTCTGCTAGTAGATAGATTTTCCTGCCATCCTCCATATGATATTCTCTAACATTCGGTCTAATCTCAATCCAGTCCTTTGCTTTTTTATCCAAATATTTTACATTAATCTCATTATCGAAATGTCCACTATTCGCAATAATAGCACCATCCTTGAGTAAATCTATGGTTTTTCCATCAATTACATGTTTATTTCCAGTAACAGTTACAAAGATATCTCCTATCTCTGCAGCTTTTCTAATTGGCATCACTTGGAAACCATCCATGGCTGCCTCCAATGCTCTAACTGGGTTAACCTCTGTCACAATTACCTTTGCACCCATACCTTTTGCTCTCATTGCTACACCCTTGCCACACCATCCATAGCCGGAGACGACAAAAGTTTTACCAGCGATAAGCACAGATGTTGCTCTAAGGATACCATCAATCGTAGACTGACCAGTACCATAACGGTTATCAAAAAAATGTTTAGTCATTGCATTGTTTACTGCAATAACAGGATATACAAGTTCTCCTTTCTCAGCCATAATCTTCTGACGGTTAACACCTGTAGTGGTTTCTTCGGTACCACCAAAAACGTTGTTTAAAAAATCTCTTCTTACAGTATGAAGTCTTGTTATTAAATCTCCACCATCATCCATTGTTATCTGAGGTTTATGATCAATAACTCTATCTACACACCAGTAATATTCCTCATGATTCACTCCACGCCATGCATATACATGTATTCCAGCATCAGCAAGAGCTGCAGCGACAGCATCATTTGTACTCAAAGGATTTGAACCACATAAAGCAACCTTTGCTCCACCAGCTTTTAAAGTTTGTACAAGTACAGCTGTTTCTTTTGTAACATGTAAACAGCAACCAATAGTTGTTCCATTAAGTGGTTTCTTTTCTTCGAATTCTCTGCGAATCCTCATCAAAACGGGCATATGATCTTCAGCCCAGTGAATGAGTTTTCTTCCATCATCAGCAAGGTTAGGATCCTTAATTGCAAAATCTTCTTTTTTCACAACCATGCTACCATCCAATGCCTTAGTTGTTAAAAGATTTTCCTTTGATTTGGATTTTATTTGTTGACAGAGGTTTTGCTAAGGATTTTAAATGTAATATGCTGGTATTTTATAGACTGTGCAGGAGTTAATGGTTTTCACATCGAATTCATTTAAGGTTATTACAAAGGCAACCTCTGGTTTGTAGATGTTTAGAAAGCTATGAAATCCTTTCCCCAGTTTTCCCCCAGTTAGCTTAACCTCTATTGGAATTATTCTATCTCCTCTACTTAATATAAAATCTATCTCTGCTTTTCCTGTTGTACGCCAATAGTTTATCTTGTAGTCCCTCAAGTTGAGTAGTTCTTTGAATATAAAATTCTCTAGGAGTACACCTCCATCGGTACGGTTGTCAAATGGGTTAAAGTTGTTTATTATAGAGTTTCTTAACCCTGTATCTAGAAAATAAAACTTTGGTGTTTTTCTAAGCTCTGTTACAAGATTACTGTGGAATGGACGAAGGAAACGTATTATATAAGTGTGGCTGAGTATATCTAGATACTCCTCTACTTTTTTGAAAGTTGTCTTTAAAGTCTCTGCTATACTAGATATAGCTAATAGAGAACCTGTTCTAAAAGAGAGGAATCTAAGTAAATCTTCAAACTTTAAAGTATCTTTTATACCAAAGAAGTTTACTACATCTTTATCAATATATAGAGAAGCTATATTACTTAAGATCATCTTCTTTGTTTCCTCATCACTAGTTTTTATTACCTCTGGGTATCCTCCAAAGATAAGGTATTCCTTTAACATACTAAGAAATTCTCCTTGAAATGATGGAGGTTGTGGTTCATCATTTCCATCTAAAGTTTTTTCAAGACTCTTTTTTCTATCCAAGAAAACTTTAGTTAGACCTTTATCTCTTGTAGAGAGGAATTCTTCGAAATCAAAGGAGTATAGTTCAAAGATAAATGCTCTTCCAACTAGAAATGGGAGGATATCTGTTTTTATCTCAAGTGAAGATGAGCCTGAGAATATGATTTTTACATCAGGGAATTCGTCATACATTATCTTTAACTTTTCACCAGCATCTTTAACACGTTGAATCTCATCTAAAAATAGGAAGAGTTTCTTTCCTTCCTTTTTATACCTCTTGATTATGTCGAGAGGATTCTCCTCAAGAGTTCTCCTCATATCTGGTAGATCCAGATTTATAAAAGCCTTATCCTCCTTTATTTCATCGTAAATCATTTTCATAAGAGTTGTTTTACCAACCTGTCTAGGTCCTTTTATCCCAATCATCTCCCTCCTACTGAGATACTTAGAAACCTTATCCTCCAATTTTCGTCTATAAATTTTACTCTGCTCTGACATATAACTCCATAATTTTTTCTACATACTTAAAAATTATGCTATAATTTTGGTCAAAGTTATGCAGGATTTAACTTAGCAACCTAAAACTCTACTGATGTTAGACAAAGTTAAGTCAAGATAGAAAATTCTTTCTTAATTTACTTTTACATGCTGAAAAATTGAAAGAAATTGTAAAGTAAACCCACATCGGTAACATTTTTCATGGAGAGATTATGTTACTTCTCATCATACGTGATATGGAGAAACAGAGGTTTAAATTAAATCTCTTTCAATAAAGATGATGTTACCGATGTTACTTGACATTACATTTTCGTAATGAGTATATGAGTAATCTTATAGAGAAAGGATACACAACTGAACAAGCAGCTGTGATGTATGTTGTTGAAAAAGAACTTGCAGAAACTGCTGTTGATAATGATTATCTTCTTCTCAACTACTGCCCAGTAGGGGTAGTTTTTGGAATTCTTTTCCTGATTCTTGGTACTTTTATAGGGGAGAGGAAAAAGAAAAAAGATTCGTGACTTCCATTATTTTTCTTAAAGTTGTCTCATCACACTTGTAAAAAAAATCAAAAATCATTGTTTAATTCCAATTTTTGATTTGGAAGAACTTGGAACAGGTTTGTAATGTTTTGTTCTGTTTTTCTCTTCAATATCTGCAATTATCTTAGGATTTCGAAATCGAATTTAAGAATAGTTCTAACAAGTTTGTTTTTCAGATTTAACTTGTACATATTTGATTTGCCAAGTTTTCTGGTTTTAATGACTAGCTTACTGTCCTCCAATGTTTTTATTATCTTGTAAACAGTCGGTCTACTGACTCCTGTATTCTTTGCCAAGTCAGATATGGAGTAATCGTAATCAGGATAGTCTGCTAAAAAATCTAAAATCTTAGTTTGTGGCTTATTTCTGGACATCTCCACAAACATATATTCATTCCTCCAAAGTCAAATACATTTTTCAGTTATATAAGACATATCATTAATTATAGTCATTGAAGTTTCTTCTTGTAGAATCTAGCAGAGATTTTACTTCCGTCTATCAATCACACGTTTGGCTTTTAAACCTTCCACAGGTATGCCTTTTGGTGGAAGTATAGAAACCCTTGGTGTTAACGTTATTACACTCTTTATCTCGTCCTGCAATAGTTTTTCAAGGTCTTTCTTGGCTAGTTCATCCAACTCTTTGGCACTCTCCACCTCTACAATTAGCTGATCCATGTCTTCTTCTCTCGTAAGTATCATGCGCCAATTGCTACCAACCATCGGATTTTTCATCAGCACAGATTCGATTTGTCCAGGATAAATATTTGTTCCCTTGACTATTACCATGTCATCGCTCCTTCCTTTGATGGGCGCATGTTTAACATGGGTTCTTCCACAGTTACAAACCTCGATATCATAAAGTTTGGATATATCTCTGGTTCTATAACGTAAGAGAGGCATTCCTTGCTTTGTGAGTGTTGTTATTACGAGCTCCCCTTCTTCCTCAACTTCAACTGGCTCTAGAGTTACAGGATCAACCACCTCAACAAGAAAATTATCCTCCCAGAGATGCAAACCATCGTGCTCATCACAATCCGTTGAAACACCGGGTCCACACATCTCAGTTAGACCATAGACGTCATGTACATCAATTCCCCACATCTCTTCTATCTTGCCCTTGAGTTCCTTGGTAAACATCTCAGCTCCAAACAAACCACTGTGCAGTTTTAGATCATTGGGTTCTACTCCCATATCTCTAGCAACCTGACCAAGATGAAGGATATAGGATGCAACACCTGAGATGAAGGTTGTACCATAGTATTTCATAAGTTTTATCTGTCTCTCAGATTGTCCTTTTCCTGTCGGAACAACAAGTGCTCCCACCCTTTGGGCACCATAGTGAAAGCCAAAAGCACCAGTAAAGGTACCATATGGAATGGGATTCTGGAAAACATCCCTTTTTGTTAATCCCGCCATGGTTAGGCATCTTGCCATAACTTCTGACCACACCTCGATGTCTTTTGGAGTGTAACAAACCGTTATGGGCGTGCCTGTTGTACCAGATGATGCGTGCAATTCTATACAATTTTCTAGAGAAGTTGCCAACATGCCAAAAGGCGCATTCTCTCTCAGATCATCCTTGGTAGTAAATGGAAGTTTTTTTACATCATCAAGGGTTTTTATATCATCAGGAGAAATGTTCATCTCCTTGAACTTTTTTCTGTAAAAAGGAACATTTTCATAGACGCGATGCACGGTTTCTTTAATCCTTCTGAGCTGAAGTTCCCTAAGTTTTTTTCTCGGCATTGTTTCAATATTCCTTGAAAACATGTTATCCATAATATCGCCCCGAGTGTGAAACGTTCTTCGTCTTATAAATATAGTGACAAAAGGTTGAAATAGAGTATTGACATCTACTTACTTTATCGCTACATTAATATATTAAAATAATTAAATTAATATCTACAGCGTTTCTCGCTAGAGAGCCGGAGGAGTAATCTGATGTTCAAATATCTTGCAAAACTGATACAAAAACAACCATGGCTTGTCGTATCAATAATACTCATCATAACCATAGGTTTCTCTACGCTTTTACCATCGCTTGAGATGAAGACAGATATGAAGGATTTTATGCCCGATGATGAACTTGTCAAGGCAAACATGCGAATAATAGATTACTTCGGAGGAAGTCAGCAAATCATGTTTCTCTATATTGAGAGGCAACAGGCAGAGAGTGTTATAACTCCAGATGCACTTAGGGAACTATACTACGTACAGAAGAATCTTGATAGTGTAAACGGAATAAACAGTTCTGTAAGTATTGTTACACTAATTGAACCTGTCTGCTGGATGGAGTATGGGAGAAGTTTTGAAAACTGTACCAACGGACAGATAATGGATGCAATGGAGGACATACTCTCTGAACAAAAAACAAATGTATCTATTCTTGTCAGTGACGATTCAAATGAGGCTATAGATTATGTACGATATCCAAGGATTTCAAAGGGAAGAAGTGCAGATGCACTTGATGTGAAAAATGGTTATATATTCTACAATGACACTGATATCTTATTTACAATACAAGTATATGACCTTTCTTCTTTCAAATCAAGAATTAAACCCCCTCTACCCTTCATAAATGCAGTAGAATGGTATATCGGTTTTAACAATCTGATTATGCCCATAAGTGATTTTAACGTACGCTATGAAATCGCAGCAAGAGTAGAACCAAAATATCCGTTATGGGAAATAGGGAAAAAAACCATTCCAAACCTTAAATCGCTTTACGATCTAATAAGAAGTAGGGAGTTATTTGATTCGTATAAAGCAAGTGCATACCTGTGGATGGAACTTCCCAAACAAAACATCTCCTATCCAATGCCCCTTCATAATGCAAATGTAACCTTTGACACCTCAACCAATTCAATTTCAATAAAGGTACCAAGAGAAGAATTGGGCAGATTTGGAATTGCTCCACAGTTTGATTCTTTTGCACTTCCTGCAAAACTTGGTAATTTTACTGTAGGAACAAGATACTACGCAACTCCTATTTTAAAACTACCATGGAATCGTATCGAGGTTAACACCTCATTTTTAATCAAAACCATTGAAAGCATGCAGAATAAAACCATAATGAGCAAAGTTTTTGATTACCTGATTAAACATTTCCTACACATAAACTTTGAGAGCTATGAAATGCCAAGCAATTTCTCCATACCTCTACCAGATACGGTATCTATGATGGACATAAAGGCAAGATGGAACGGCATAGATATTTCCAATGAGAAATCAAGTAGCACGCTTTTCATAAGACCTTTCTTTTTCAAAGATTTAAAAACAAATATTCTTGGTTTTTTGTCAAAGGATTACAATACAAATAAAAAACCGGGTGCAACTATCATCATAATACAACTGGACAACATGGAGGATTACAAAGAAAATATTGCCCTCAATCAAAGGATCGTTAGCTATGTAGAAAAGCTCGATTCAACCTATCCATATGTGTCCTTCAAGGCTACTGGGGATGGAATTATATCAGCACAGATACATGAAGTTACGTCTGAGGCAAACAGAATCATAGGACCGTCTATTTTCTTCATTATAATGTTCATCCTTTTTGTTTCCTTCAGGAGATTTTCCTATATTGTTCTGCCTCTCTTTTCTCTAACAGTTTCTGTAATATGGGTTTTTGGAACCATGGTTCTCCTTGGAATGCCCTTCAACGCCATGGCTGTAGCTGTTGTACCACTACTCATGGGGTTAGGTGTTGACTACTCGGTGCATCTCTCTCACACCTACCGGTCAGAGCTTGAAAAAGGCAAAAAGCCTGGTGAAGCAATAACCATAGCTATCCAGGAAATAGGAAGAGCCATGTTTCTAGCGATGCTCACCACAGTAATAGCCTTTTTGTCATTTTTAACAGCCACTATTCCACCAGTAAGAAACTTTGGAATAATACTTGCCCTCGGTATACTGTACACATTCATAAACGCCATAACACTACAAGCCTCAATACGTTACATCCTTGATAGAAAAAGAATTATGAAAATAAACAAAAAGAAAAAAAACTCACTCCGCAGCAGTATGGAAAAACTCTCCAAAATTATAATGAAACACCAAAAAACAGTTTTAACAGCAATGATACTGGTATCCCTCATCATGGGATTCGGTGCGTTGCAAACAAAAACAGGTTTCGACTACAAATCATTTCTACCAGAAAACAACCCTGCTATGGAGGTTTTCAACAAAATAGCTAACAACTTCCCGTACGCAAGCCAAGACCAAGAGTATATACTGATAGAAGGAGATGTTGCAACAGTAAAAACACTGCAGGGAATCAAAAAAACCATGGAAAACCTTGATGATGACACCTTTGTTGCAAGAAAGGCAGATGGAACCGTTAAAGCAGTCAACATATACACGCTTATTCAACAAGCATCTTCAGCCAATAGAACGCTGATCAAAGAATACAACCTGGATGAAAACACGGGAATACCAAAAACCGACAATGATGTAAAAAAACTGTACGACTACCTTTACAACTCAGATCAATACAAGATGCAGACAAAAGCCTTACTCTATAAGGAGAACAATAAATACAAGGCAACCAACATACGAATCTATATCGACCCATCTATATCACTTGACGGAAACGCGGATTTAAACAAGAACATAAAAATCCTTAAAAACGAGCTAAACCAGGACATGGAAGACTATGGTGATGCAAAAGCCATAGCAACCGGTTCACTTCTCATAACCTACTCCATCACAAACTCACTAACACAAAGCCAAATAATATCCACCATATTGTCCTTCCTCATAGCGGTTATAGTACTTGCAATAGCCTACAAAAACCCATTGCTTGGTTTAATCGCGGTAATACCTGTAGGAATCTCCGTAATATGGATACTGGGCACCATTCATTTCATAGGGTACACCCTAAATGTTCTAACGATAACGGTCACCAGTCTAACCATAGGGATGGGTATAGACTACGCGATACATGCAACAGAAAGATTCAGACTAATAGCAGATAGAACAGGAAGTGTCAACGAGGCGGTCCTTGAAACCATATCCCACACAGGTGGAGCGCTCCTCATATCTGCTGTAACGACCGCAGCAGGCTTTGGCGTATTAATCTTAGCACCAATGCCGCCAGAAGTACAGTTTGGTGTAATCACATCGATAACAATCACCTATGCCCTTATTACATCAATTATGCTTTTGCCTCTTGTACTTGATAGATGGGGACGATGGAGAAAAAGAAAAAAGGGTTATGTGATTTCTCCCAAGAAGGTCAAGGAGGATTATTGATGCCTAAACAAACTTTCTATGTCCGTGCTCAATATGTCAGTGGGTATCAGATATGGAGCTCCCATATAACCTCAGGTTTGCCATAATTGGTGGAGGAAACATTGGTCAGGCTATCGCGAGAGGATTGGTTGAATCTGGCAGATTTTCTCCCAGTTAGATAACAAGGAGAAGAACTGATCTACTCCAAACCTTTGCTGAGCAAGGGTTCATTGTAAAATCTGATAACCTTGATGCGGTTAAAAATTCTGATGTTATTGTTATCTCCGTACTTCCCCATCAGCTTAATGCAATACTAAAGGAAGTTAGCTCTGATATCATTCCAGAGAAACATGTAATTATCTCCGTAGTTTCTGGAGTTAGTATTGATGACATTATTACTCATCTTGGTAAAAACTTACCTGTAATACGTGCCATGCCGACCTTTGCAATTAAGGTTAGGGAATCGATGACGTGCATAGCAGGAAGGAACAACGAGGGAAGAGCAATTGATCTGGCAAAGTCAATATTTGATTTAATGGGAGAAACTATGATTATAGATGAGGAGCTTATGACTGCTGCAACTGTCCTATGTGGCTGTGGTTTGGCTTTTTTCCTTAGGGCTATAAGAGCTGCATCACAGGGAGGTATAGAAATTGGTTTTCATTCATCTGAAGCTTTACCCTTGGCTGCACAGACCGCAAAGGGTGTTGCAACGTTACTGCTCTCTCTGAAAAACCATCCTGAAACAGAAATAGATAGAGTTACCACACCCAAAGGATGCACCATTGCAGGATTAAATGAAATGGAGCACCAAGGTTTCAGCTCAGCAATGATAAAGGGAATACTAACCTCAGCAAAGAAGGCTGAAAAGCTTTATGATGAGGAACGAGAAAGAGATCACAAGTGTGAATAAAAGAAAAAATGTACCATATTAGGGAATTTGACTCGTGGAAGTTATCACGAAGGGGTTTTATTCCTTTTCAAGCTGTGATGGTTCTCAACCTTATTGAGTGATTATCTCTTTAAATCTCAAAGCATTTCTATGCATGTCAAAGTTGTTAAAAAAGCAGTATGCTTGTTTGAACCCTCTGCAAATCTCCAAAAGTCTGTCTAGATCTTTATCTGTGTAACTGTAATAATACATTTTTTCTCCTGGAGGTGAGCCATGGAGTCTAAAGTATGCTATATCTCTAGTTATAGGCTCTCTGCTGAAGGGATCAACGCAGTGAATCAGATTGCATTTATTGCATATCTCAAAAATGATATCATCTGTCCATTCCTTACCGCGAGGTTCCCAAACAAAGTGAAAATCCTCTCGTTCTATTTTAGAGAAAAATATGATAATATTTTCAATATTCTCATCTGTTGGTTTAAAGCTTGCTGGACATTGAAAAAGCACATATTTTGCCCTCAATATGCGACATATGGTTTCTGTGTTTTTCCATGCCTCCATTACCTCTTCAGTCTGTTTGAAATAGCCGTAGTTTTCTGCTCTTTTGAGTATGCCCTTGAACCTCTTGTATGTAGGACTTTTTGCGGGATGCGTAATTCCCTGCCATGCCTTCACCGTAAATTCAAAATCTGGAGGTGAAAGAGAAAGCCATCTCTCAGCGGTTTTAATGGAAGGAAGCTGGTAAAATGTACTCTGCAGTTCAACAATGTCGAATTCTGAAAAATATTCCTTCATTCCCTTTGAAAAGCCAGAGCAGCCTATCCTGATATCCATTACTTGTATATTGTAACAGGGATTTATTAAAAATTTGAATAGCACATATGAGATAAAAAAACCTATATATATTGTAAATACTATTCTAAGGTAGACGAGATGCAAAAATAAGATTCGTTACACATTAGTTTATATTGTAGAGGTGGATGGGATGAAAAATCAGATAAAGATGAAGATGGTGGTGAGGCCTATTGAGTAATATCTCATTATCTAGGAATGAAGTCAATGAGGATATCAAGATGAAGTTAATTGAAATAGAAAAATACATCGATGAAGTTTTCCCCAACAAGACAAAAATCAAGGTTATACCAGATCTACGTGCTATAGATGAAATATTATCAGAAGATTTTAAAAACAGAAAGGCAACAAAAATTTCAAAAAGGAGCATATTTGGGCGGCCTTTAAAAAAACCTGTCTTTTCCCCAACTAGAGATACGGACAAACAACCTATAAAGGAAAAGACAAAAAAAGAAGAAATGCTAGAGAAAAGGGAGAAAAAAAGGCTTTTTAAGATAGAAAAAAAAGAGAAGCGGATAAATCCCGCAGAAATGCCATTTAGAGAAGTACTTCAGAAAGATGAAGATACTACCTCTAAAGAAACAGTTGACCAAACAGAAGAAAAGCAAACTACGACAGGAGACATAAAGATACAAGCAGAGAGCTCAACTGTAGCAAAGACAGTTAAAGAAGTTGAAAAGTTGGAAAAAGAAGGAGGAGCAGCAATAAAAAAGTTGGATATCAGGAAAGATTCTACAAAGCCAGACAAATCCTTTTTCAAGCCGATTGAGGATAGCACACAGGAAAAATTAGATGAAACTGTTCCATTAAAACTTAAAGAGTCTA
>Ga0190304_1000389_pt1 | contig 20796 bp, 18 predicted proteins | sample 48700712_MG_FD_161670 | JGI IMG/M metagenome (GOLD analysis project Ga0190304, IMG submission 161670) | Hydrothermal vent sediment bacterial communities from Southern Trench, Guaymas Basin, Mexico - 4870-07-1--2_MG | ecosystem: Environmental > Aquatic > Marine > Hydrothermal vents > Sediment ...
TGCCCAGCCGGTTCCCGGGGCCCACCTAGCTTGACCCTCTGATCATTCTCTCCAAGCAATTTCAACGACTAACATAGGATCTTCACAAGCAGTTGAAGCCTGAAACTTACATTGCAAATAGTCACCTTCATTCAGATCCACATTCAAAGAGGTATCATGATTACCAAGCGCCGAACTTACACTAAGAGTTGCAATGTTAGAAGCGCTGTCATTTTTTCTCAACTGGAACGTTCCTGTTCCCGTAGAATCGAACTGTCCTGACAAGGACAAAATAACCGCGTTGCGGGGTAGTCTGAAGCCGCTATTATTTGAAGGTAAACTACCGCCGCCGAAATGAAGCCATTGTCTTCTTGTCCTGCCTCTACGCCCAAAAGTGAGAAGCATGCGGTTTATACTTATCCACTTTGATCGAGTAGCGTCATAGACATAGACAATGCCATCCTTAACCGCAATTTGACCATCTGCTAGTCCTGTTGTGGGTAAGCTGGACTGGGGGACGATTTCCAGAGGTGCGTTTGTTGCACTGCTCGCGTCAATTTTAACCGCGCCAGCATCTGCTGTAATGGTTCGACCTGCTCCAGCGCCACCCTCGTCGTACGCTTCATCTAATGTGTTTCCTTGACCAGAAAGGTTGCCCAACTGAGTGTCAATGGATGCAATCGTACTTTCTAAGTCGGTAGGTGTACCTGGGATGTTAGAATATGTTCCCTCAACGTCGATCTCTGACGCATCGTGTTTATGCGGGCCTCCGTCAAAGTGACCAGCATAATCAACATCACCGATCTTGTGCCATTTGTTATCGGAAGTATCGTAGATGTACTGTGCTGACTTATCATCACCATCATCGTCAACGACTACCATATCGTCGTCATTAGCTTGCCCTTCATCTGACCAGCTTGAACCGTCGAACGAGTAAATATTCTCTGTAGAACTCGCAAGGTTTATAACACGGTCGCCACTTGCTGCTGCTCCTTCGTCCTGCCATGTAGAACCGTCCCATTTGTAGTAATGGTTATCACCTGTATTAACGTAAACATCGCCTACATCAGGAGAACCAGGAGCTGTGCTCGTTATATCTAGGACACGATACTTAACAGGGTCAATCCAGTGACCAGAACCGATAGCAGGAGCATTCGTAATGTTATCCCAGTGAACTTGCGCCTGTCCTGAAGTTTGTAACTGTGTTTTAGTGTAGAAGTCGTCGTGTAACTTTTTCAAATTCTCTAGCGAGAGATACTCAACACCTTCGGTAGCAGAGAGATCATTTGTCCCATCATTTACAACAAGATCCCCGTTACTAACGAGGTCTCTAAGATCGTCAGAACCAGCAATCTCATCGTACGTGTACTCATCAGACAGAGTAACGGTATCTCCATCAGCAATGACAAGACCCAGATCTTCAATTGTTTGGTCGCTACCACTGTTGTTCTTAATAATAACAGTCCACATTGCCATAGGCCTTACCCTCCTTTAAGAAAATTAGACTCTCCAACAAACTTCTACCATCACGATCGGGTAGCTAACCGACGGCGATGGTATAACTCTACATTGGAGACAGTCACCACTATTAATTTCAATATCTAGACCGTCTTGAGTCAAGCCGTTTTGGGAGCTGAGAGTCAAAGTGTGAATAATACTAGAGGAGTTTTTCCTAATCTGAAAAGTTGCGGACCCATTTTGGGAAAGTTGAACTGTGACTGCCGTTATAACTCCATCACGAGGAATTCGGTAACCAGAATAAGGCGTTTTTACTTTTCCTATCAATCCCATCCAACGGGGTGACTTAACATTCTTATGATTGATGCCGAAACCTACAGCTTGACGGAGGGTACTTATCCACTTACTTCTAGAGGAATCGTAGAGATATAAAATACCATTTACTTGCTTTAGCGGTACAGGCTGAAGAGTATCTCTTAACACGGCTCACATCCATCTTACTTCGAAATAGTCAGAAATTCCGTAGCTAATGGTGACTTGTACTCTATTACTTCATACCTTGGAATTATTTCGTGTCTCCATTTTACGGTAACGTTTCCATGCCCTACGACCGAAGAGTCTTACTGCCCAATACATCACGAGTCGTTTCCACTTGGGTACAGTCAAAACTTCCATTGCTTCTAGAAAGAGATCATCACACCTCTTTCTAGTACAAAAACCTTTATAGTAACAGAAATCGTGAAGAACAGCGGCCTTTCCGTAACGATTATATGGTGGAAGGATACTCCAGAAGATTCGAGGAACACTAGCAAAATCGGTCACAAAGCCTTTTGGTACCCTTATTACCTCAGAACTCGGATAACTTCCTATGTGATACTCAAACGGCTCTACCAATCTCCAGCGTCTAGCGTCTATAGGCTCTACTATCAGAGGTGTTGTGAACTGACTCATGTTAACACCCGAGGATGAATTCCTTAGATTAAGGCCCGTAACCTACGTCAATTACTTGCTATTCAGGTTTGACGCCTTTCTTAGCGGAACCTCTAGCAATGGAATAACCAAACGAAGCAGCAACCATACCAACTACCCCACCTAGTTGAACGACTGCTTGTGTTACTGTGGACGCTTGCTCCGGAGTAAAAACTCCAAGAGCTGCAAGAAGGGCAACCACTTTCGCAGCAACGGTCACCCAAAACTCTGTAGTTTTATAACCCGGTTTTGTCTCCATAGGCAATCCCTCCTAAAATTAGTTCTTCCGGGTTACGGGCCTTAACTACATTGCACCAATCCCTCACTTATCGTAACCTTATACCGTCAGCCGGAGAGGGAGGCACAAAATATTGTACGCCGAACTCCTCTCCGTTAGCAACCACGTTGGGATCATTGGACCAACTGATAGCGGACTCACTGATTTGTGTATCATTAGCATCGAAACGCAAGGCACGAACTCCAACGAAGTAGCGACCTTCTTCAGATAGCGTAATTGTATACTGTGTCTCGGAAATAGGATCTGTAGTCACTTCTTGAGCTTGGGCATCAGGAGCATCTCGTTTGATATAAACACGGTACTTAAGTGAATTGTCACTGGGAATAGGATTCCCATTTGACAGTGTCGTGGGTGCGTCCCATACTACTGTAACCTGATTAGTCACGTGCCAATTCACTTGCTGAGCAAATGCAGCTACTGAGAAAAGAAAGGCGCCGATTAAAACGGAAAGAAAAATTGTTTTTTTCATCGAAAAAAACCTCCTTTAAGCTTTAAGTAATTTTCCGAGCCCTTTCTTTGAATCCTAATCACGAATATAAAGCACAAACTCACCCCATACAATCCCATGTGGATGGAGGGGATCGTAAACGATCAATCGAGCAACAAATTTCCCTGTAGGTAAGGTACCCGAATACTTATTTAAGTCAATCACCACTCGTCCTCTCTCCAACGAACCGGCCCACTGTATCAACTCGGGGTAATCCTCAGTCGAAAGAGTAGTAACTCCCCTAATCTCCAACGCCATTTTTGTGACTGGAGAAAGATCAACAGCTGCACCGTTAGACTTCAAAAGTAGGTCTATGCTGTTGTCATGACCTAAGTAGAAGACTTCGACTATCATTTTTTCAAAAAGCCTCGCACTGCTAAAAATTAATTTTAGAAAAATGTAAAAGCTCGTACTATTAGTCCATACTTATGTTGAAATCACCAACAGGAAATCGATAAGTATCTCCGTCACCAACCTCTTGATCTGCAACGTTATTGTCGTAGAACAACACATTACCCCCACTCGAAGCGTCCACTAGAGCAGTAGCTACTATAGTACCCCAAGAACCTCCTGAAGCAGGGCCCACGTCAATGTTATCCACGTTCTCAATAGTACCATTCGAGACGGTACCCCACGCAGGAGAACTGCCTCCACTAGGATTCACCAACACTCTAGAGTAGCCGTTTCCCAACGGTTCAGAAATAGTTGACCCCGTATCACTATCACTAACAGTGGACGTAGTAAGGGCTACGTAAGTAGAAGGTGACGTGTAGGTTTGGTTACGAAATACAAAATCAAGCAACGCATTGGCAAGGTAGTCGGAAATGTACCCTGCACTGAATTCTATATACACTTCGCCCGAAGCTATTGTGGGAACATTACCCTCGTAAACTGTCTTAGCCGATGCTAAATCACCATAAGCTAACATATTACCACCTGTACTAGCATCAAAAAGAGCCCAGTGAGTAACGGTGCCCCAATCAGCGGTAGCTTGGGGAAACTCCACATCAGCATCTTGAGTCACTCTCCTATTAGAAGCGGCTCCAAATGTAATAGGTTGTCTAGCATAACCACCTCCAGATGGTTCACTCACCCCAGAACCATCATCTTGAGGATCTGCAGTAGACAAAGCTATGTAAATAGTAGTAGGTGGCGTGTATGTATTTTGATTTAGAACATGATCTAGTAAAGCATTCTCTAAGTAATCTGATAGTGATCCCATTTTTTAAACCTCCTCTATGACTCGCTTTGGCGTAAGCGACTCTATGGACGTGTCTACAATCAAACCCATGGTAGTGATCAACTCAACTACTCCAGTTAAGGTCGTACTATCTATTCCTGCGGAAACCGATCTCAGTACTGTAAGTAACATATCTGCGGCAACAACGTCAGAGGTAATATCTACAGCAAGTGTCTTTAGAATCGCGAGAGCTGCCTGAGCAACCTGAGCAGTAGTTACAATCTCTACTTGCCCAATTTTAACGATTACTAACTCGGCACTGTCCGACGTCGAAACAGTAACCTGAATAGCAGAAGTAATAGAGCGAATTAGCTCAAGTACTACAACATGTGAAGCGGTGCGGACTTGAACCTCAGTTGAAATCGGTCTTAATACCAAAAGCTTCGCATTACTGGTAAGGACTTGTGAAGCAATGTTAGCGACCGCCTCAACGAGTGCAACAATAGAAAGTTCAGCAGAATCAGAAGAGGAAGTCTTAACCTCGATCAGTGTTGACAATTCGCGTAGTACATTCGAACTAACCTTACTAGAAGTAGTACTTAGAGAGCTAAAAGAAGCCGATGAGTACCTAAACACACTAAACAGTGTAGTCGAAGTGAGAGACGTCGACAGTATATCAGCTACAGCAGTAAGTACTTCACCTCCGCTCACATACTCGTCTGCTCCAATGTCCCAAGGAGCAGAGCGAGTTTCACCGTCTATATCGTCAGTAAAACCTTCTGATGAAAGGTCTACGCCCGCATCCCTTAAGTCAGTGTCGGTAGACTTTAAGTGAAAATCCCCATTAGGGTAGTCGACGAAAACTAATGACCAATCGCTAGGAACTACCGCATTTGTTCCGTCTCCGTCGTCTGAAGCACAGTGATCAATCGTAGATACATTACTGAAGTCGTCTGAATTTCCAAAAACTGCACAATTCTGGACAATGACATCGGGACTTCCGCTTTGATTAAAAATCCCTATACCAAAGTTGTAAACCGTGCAGTTGAAAATTTCGACAGTATCATTTGAAGCCGCTCCTATACGAATCCCAGCTTCTCCCGTAGAGCTACCATCTTGATAGATTACACAATTCCGAATTTTAAATGCTGTTGTAGTGTCGTTGGGATCGTAAATGTTTATTCCATAACCTTTCGTTGATTTAGCCGTTAACCGGATGATTGATTTATCTATGACTACGTCACCGGACGTACACCACTCTAGAAGCAAGGGGTAGCGAGCATAAACATGGCCACTTTGCACCTTGTGTGTCGCGTGTATTTGCAGCCCTATAATGTAAACCCAGCCCTGCCGTACATAGAGACCGTTATTTGTGCCTGGATCAAGTCGGTAACTACTATCGTTCCACTTCCCATCGTGCCTGTAGCCTTCATCCGGGTCAGTCCATACTTTAATGTAGCAATCACTGTTAGTAGTCCAACCTTCAATAGTTACGGTTGTCGCGTCAGCAGAACCGTTTGTACATCGACATTTAGCAACTGCTATCTCGTCAGCGGCAACGAGATCTCTCTGTTCGCCCGCTTCCCAAGCAGCTAAACTGGTGTAGTCTGTACCAGGACCGTTATCAGGATCTACTATTTTTACGACTTCAGTAGCCATCTTACTTAGCTAACTCTGCTAAAGTTGTTGTTATATTCTGTGGTTTGTCTGTTATGCTAATCTTGTCACTCGTTAGTTCAGCAACTACTTCTTTCTGCAAGGTGTCCTCAATGTTTTCAACATTGATTCTGTGTCTGCGCCGGGCTACGACGTGTCTGATAGGCTCCGTCCTTGTTACGATCTGGTAACTGGGAGATAGTCCATAGTCCTGTAGCCTCTTCAAAACAGCATTGGCTAGAGCCTGGCAGGCTTTGGATGCGGTCTCTGCATCGGGGCCTTCTGCCATCACTCCTAGTTCAGGAGACTCGGCGATGTAACGATTGCCTAACTCAATTTCGTCTTCTTTCGTCAAGAACTCTAGCTCGTCAGTTCCTTTGTCAGGCACACGTAAAATGTAAAACTTCTTTTTGTTCAACTCCTCTTTACCCCACTTCCAGCCATCAGGCTTACGAACAACAACGTCGCCTTTCTTGTAGCATCCTCGCAAGTCTTTAATTGGATCAGGGTTTGTTGTGTCGCTGGCTTTGATAAGCAGTTCTGCCATTTTTCTAAAAAACCTCCTGATTGAAGGTAATGAATTGCAATTGTAGCTTTTTACAAGTCGGCCAACGCAGAGAAGCACGAAACTAAAGTGATCACCGTTCTTACAACACTCTGCTATTCCTAACGCGAGTAAGCGCTTATTGTTGGTTCCCCTTCTTGACGGAACCTCTTGCAACTGAATAACCAAATGCTGCTACCACAACACCAACTACTCCTACCAATTGAGTGATGGCTCGTGTAACAGCTGAAACTTGTTCAGGAGTGAATACGCCTAAAGCTGCAAGAAGTGCGATCACCTTCGCCACTATAGTTACCCAAAATTCAGTAGTTTTGTATCCTGGTTTAATCTCCACCTTAATTACCTCCTGTTTTAGAATTAGTACGTCCTACGAACTTTATAGAGAAAGCCACGATGTTTAGCATCTGGGTCATGTGACTACTGATTTAACCTCCTCCCATTTTAATAACATTCCAGTATCGTTAAATGAAACTTATCAAAATCTTTCATAACCTCCATAAACCTTTTAAACGTCTTACCTGAATTTAAGATGGCTCTATCACCGTGCAACTTTCCATAATGCTCCGCTAAAAGAATACACCCAGCAGTATCCTCAACTTCATTGCCTGGGTGGAATAGAATACCAGTACGACCTGGGACGTTCGTAACCATAAAAGTCTCGCCAAAGCGATTAGAAACGTGCCTTCTACATACGTACTGTTGAGCTGGTATGCACGAGACTCCCGGCATGTTGAATCGATCCGCGGGTTCGAGAGTTACACAAAAGACTTGCTTCTGAATACGGAGCACCCCAAAAGTGCCATAAGATTCATTCTCCTCTAACCTTACGATTTCAACAACAGGATACTCTATCATAAGCTTACCTCCTTTTAATCACTCAGAACTCCGCAACCACCAGTCTTACGGAGTTCTCCTAGCAATTCGTTAATTTTTGCTTTCAAAGCGTCGCAGTAGTCAATAGTCCCAATCAAAACAGAGTGGATAGAAGTGACATCAGCTCTTAGAGCATTATAGTCACTTTTTATCTCGTTTACCAAGGGCACGAGGTCGTTATACTTGGATTTCAGATCGTTAATCAAATCTCTCTCATTCGCGTCATACGTTAAGTCCGCGTCTCCTAAAGTAACGGCCGCGGCATCGGCGTAGGTAACCGCAGTAGACGTAATAGCAGATGGATCACTCTGAGAAACATCAACATCAATCACCTGAGCGGTCCCAAAACTATCGCTCGCTCCTACTATATGTAAGCCCCCTACTTCTGCAGTCCTAGTACTAGCAAAGTCACATCCTAGAGACACAAGTAGGAGTGTAGTTGAAGAAACAGCAATCCCAACACACTGAACTATATTCGACCCAGTAGGCCGTGTTGAAGTAATCCCTCCATTTGTACCTACGAAATACTTGGATCCAACTGTAAGCCCTGAGAACAGCGCAGCGCGTCCATCAAACTGAATCCACACATCGTTACCTGCAGAGGCATCCTTATAAACAAACCCTACACAGGGCATGGTACTATCAGAAGTATTACTTGCTCTATAGGCTCTTTGGTCACTTGCAATGTAAACAGCTTGTCCTTTAGAAAGGTTTTCCCCGGCCGTGACAGAATAACAAGGAGCGCCTATTGCATCTCTTACCTTTTGAGTGTTTCCTGTACAGATAGCATCCCACCCAATTACATTCCCCATCTCCTCAAACTCATAAGGCTCTAAGAATCCCATCTACTAACCTCCTTAGCGTAGTACTGTTAATTCAACAGTATCTGCTTCGCATACACTGTTTCTTGGCGTAATTTTAATCGTGAAGTTCTTACTAAGCACGCCGTCTGAAGATTGCAGCGTGGATGTGTAGTCATACGACGTAGTTGTACCATCTAATACTTCTTCCCTCACTTGGGTAGCGCCGTCATAGATCTCCAACCGAATCTGGTCATAATCGGGAGTAGGATCATGCGGTTTTTGCTGACTTGGAAAATGAAATCCTGCGCCATCTCTGGACTGATTTCTCCAACTAATGCTGACATCATCGCCTGAAGAAACGTGATGATTATTACCTTGTCCATTAACCTGGAGATTACAAATTGGTAGTGGCCTAAAAGGGTTGCCCTTATACGTGAAGGAGTCTGTTTCCGCGTGCTCTGTATCATCGATTTCCGCCCCAAGGAAGTGATGTCGAGGGACCATATCGACATCAAGAACCTGGTTGGCAAAAGGGGCGAACGTACTCCTATCTGTAGTGACAGGGGCATTGTAATTTAAGTAAAACACGTCCGTCCCAGCGGAATGTGAAGCAATAGCTGTCTTGAAGAATCCTCTAATTACTCCTACAAAATGGTACCCACTATCGTCTACACTCACATCCCTAACCGAAATTATCTCGTTATTGATCAACAATAACAAAGAACCGGCGAACCAACCAGCATCGCTAGATCCAAGCAACGAAAAAGCGACGTCACTTGTAACGTCGATTTGATAAGTTCGAGAAGACTTATGAGTAATAGAGACATCGTGAGTTAGCGTTCCTAGATAGTTAACCAAAATCTCCGTCGTAACGAGATTTAAAGAATCGTAACTCAAAGTAACTGAACAACCTTTTAAGTAAGGGTTACTTAGATCAGGTTTACACCAGAAGTAAACGCCTCCGATCGGATTTTCAAGATAACCCCAAGAAATCCAACTACTCTCGAAGTCTTGAGTAACCACCCCCGGACCGACAGAAGGAATGTCTGACATGTCAACGGGTTCTGCCTCAACAAGCTCTATAGCCTCAATCTCATAAATACCTACTCCCTTTCGAACAATCGACGTAACTCGGAATGTGCCTGTTACTCCAAACTGGTCGGAGTCAATCTCTATGATCTGGTAAGGCTCAATAGATGCAGTAGTTGTAAAGGTAGCTTTAATACGAGGAAACGTGACTTCGGTCATCTTACGATCAAGAACTTTCTTCGCAATAGTATCAGAAGCAATGACTCTATAACTAAACTCGTTCAGTTTAAAATTACCTGCGACTGCTTCGGTGCCGTGGTCGATCTGATAAATCCAATTCGTCTCATAATCATTGTGAGGATCAATCCACTCTAACGAAGCTGCACAATGAACTGCGGTCCAAAGATTCCCTTCGAGTGACAGATTGTCAATGTCATCGTCGGTCAGAGTTAGTGTAGCAGACCCCGTATTTCTAATTACCTTAACGTGAATTTTGTTTTGATACCAATAAAGTTTAGCACCACACCAATCTAAGATCTCTCTTATTACCTGCCCAAGATCGGCCGAAGTTGAAACTACATATGACCCTCCAATTCCCTCCGACGCAAGGGTATTTCCTGCCGCTATAAACGAATCTTTGTCAACTAAGCTCTCTGGAATGTTCAAATACCAACGATCTGTTAGAATGTAGTAAAGGACTTGCATCAGATTAGCGTCATCTCCAACTTTCTTTCCAAGCGAAGTCAAGGGTTGAACGAACCTTTTCAACTCACACTGTGGGTGAATAGGGGATGGAGATTGTCCTAAACAAATGTTTAGTGTAGCATACGCCACGTTACGATAGTTTAACAAGTTGGAGCTGTCATGAAGGGCGGTGTCGTGAGAATGCCGAGTCTGTGTAGACGTGCCATAGTACCAGTGACCTCCGAGGTACTTACCTCGTTCGCCCCGATCACACCCCGAAGAAGGGTGATCTATATCCACTCGAGTGGTTTCAAGAATCAACTTTGTAAACTCATCAACTGGACCTATAGAAAAGGCCCAGCGGGCAACCATCATGTAGGTGTAATAAGTAATTTCTGTCTTAGCCTTACCAGAACCAACCTCTTTCTTATGTTCAATCTCTTGAAATGACCGCTTGAAACGGCCGTATGCCTCTACCTTAGGGACCATATCAATCATAACACCAGCGACCTGGCCCCTTCCAAAAACAGAGGGAATCGCAAGCCCAACCCTGTTGCGAGGAATCTTTACCTCATTAGCACTTTGGTCACCCGGGCTGTCCTCAGTCTTAGGTGGTCCCGCCAAAAAGTAGCTCGCGAGAAACAGTACCGCGTAAATTGCTAGAGTTGCAAAGACTGCCATTCCCTAAACGAAAATCCTCCCCACGTAATTGCAAAGTCAAATTTAAACACAGGTGTGATAGTAACACACTCCTTCGGGAAAGATGTAATAAACTGACCTCCTACAAACAAAGCACTTTCAACATCAAAATTTCTTCCTATAATTCTTAATACCCAATCTCCACACTTCAAATCCGCCGGATCAGTCGTCTCAACAAGGCGTCCACCACTTTCTTCCTGAATAAACGCTTTGAATTTGTGTACGCCCTCTTTCCTAAGAATCCTAAGCGCCGATGTAGTATGGATCACTCTAAACTGATCTTCCGAAATCAAACCACTCTCTTGTACTATGCGTAATGAGACTCCAAAGCAATCAATTCCCTTAAGAGAAGTACCTCCGAGCTTAAAAGGAGTATTAACCCACTTCTGTGCTAATTGATAATAATAACAATTCTCACACTTCACAAGGACACCTAAAATTGACTTTAGAAATTTTGTAGTCAAATTCAAAATCAGCAGCCCACTGAACTCCAGTTACAGGCCTGGCAACAAGAAACTTATCGGACACGTAAACCGCGGCGAACATTTCTCTATAGCGTCCGATGTCTCGTACCACAATATCCCCACACTTTACACTTTTATCTCCAATTACCACCACGTAATCGTCACCAAAAGCATGTGCCAGCTGCCGTAAGAACTCTTGATGGTCTTGGCGAAATAATTTAAGCATTCGTGCGTTGTAAATATCCAGAAACGTTTCCCTAGAAAGAAGACCTACATCTACCAAGATTGAAAAAGGCGCACTCACACAATCGGCACCCCTACCCTTAACACAATCCCTAAGCTTGAACGGAGTACCAATCCATTCGCTAGCTTTCTTAAAAAATACACAGTTACTACACTTACTTCTTTCCACCTGTCGCAGTCTTTCCCTGTCTTCCCCTTAAAGTTGAACTTTCTGTGGGAGTATGAGGAAAACCTAAGTAGTTATCCAAATTGTTAAACTTGTCTCTACAAGTTGCAATCGACTTATCACAGCCAGCGTAAACAGTAACGACATCTCCTACAGACAAATCACGAGTAGCAAACCTCACTACTACAGAACCCGCATCATTAGAAACTATGCTCCTAACTTCCGTCGGCGCAACTAACTTCCCGTACTTCAGAAAATTATTTGGAACGGGATCTGGGAAGTTTGAACCTCGAGTAGTATAGTCAATTGAAATAGTCCGCCCACTGATTCCAGCTACTATCCCAGAAGCAGAATAAGAATCCCAAGCAACCCCACACTCATCCAATGTTCGAATGCACCCTAAAGAAAGGCGCATGCGATTCGCCGACCTAAGTCCCAATGACACCATGCTCTCAACTTCGAGTTCGACGAAGTGAAGGTCGATTTTAAACTTAGTAACATTACCTTGATAAAACTCTGACCACGTTGCTGTGTCCGTATCAATTTCAACGGCGTGTACTGTTACAGGCCCAACTCGATTTACAAGGTAACTTGAGAGATTGGGTACCTTATCCCGTAAAATCTTAATAGTAAACGCTTCTTTCCGATCTACACCAGAAAGTTCGTATGAAATATCAGACGTGATAAGAGGTTCCCAAGTAATAGAGTCATTAGTCGTAAACGGGAAGTTGGTCGCAATCAAATAGTCTGTGTGCGTGCCATAAACGAGAATTACGCCGTCAAACTTCAACGAGAACCTCCTTCAAATAGGACTCTATCTCCTCAAAAAATACCTCAGGATTGAAATCTTGGCACTTCAAACCAAAAGGACACACAAAATTGTCAGGAACTCCCGGCCAAGGACGTCGACATGGATACAAATCACAACGGTTAGGTGACTGAACTGAAATGTGTAAAGGATAGGACAACTGTTTCGGGTCCGTAGACGTAAAGATAAAGAAACCTTTCTTTCCCAGTGCAGCTCCAGCGTGGCAAAGCCAACTATCTACACCCACTAGAGCATCCGCTTCTGACACGAGAGAAATGGAAAACCTTAAGTTCAAGTCAGGATGCTCAAACCCAGGTAAAGAGGGTTGAGACAAGCCACGTAATACGAGTACAGTACCAAAATTGCTCAAGAACCGGGCTACCTCTAATGCTTGTTCTCTACTCAAAGAACGTTGACCTGAAGAGAAAGGGTCGGATACGTTAGTAGAGGCTCCAAAAGGTTGGAACAAGATAACAGGGCGCCCTTTCCGATCAAGATAAGCTCGTGCATCCTCCTTCTCTTTATCAGTTAAGTAAAGCTTCGGAGTAGCACCTTGTACAAGTTCAACATCGCAAGCCCTAAATATTGCTTCAATGAGGGTGATTTCTCCGCGACGGTAATCCGCAACGTAGTAAGGTTCAACTTTCCTTATGTCAAACTCACTTAGTACCCTAAAGTTGGAAGAAGGCCACGGTACACATTCCTTTACACAGGGGTTGTTCTCAAAGGCAACCGGAAATGAACATAAAACGGTTGGTTTGGGGTCAAGATAAGGGAGAACCGCAGTGAAAGCAATATTTTTCCCTAACCCGCCAGTAAACTCGAACGCTATCTTAGTCATTTGCTTCCTCCCAAGTAACGGTTACAAAACAGCCGTCACCTTTGAAGTCAAACTCAATAGTATCCTCTGTTAAGTAAGCGTCAATCTTAAAGTGGAGCGGGGTACCCTTCGGTGTATCTAACGACAAATTATCTTGAAGGGTAACCACACAATGATCTTCGGCAGTAACCACACCCGTAACGGTCGTGTGAACTATAGTAGACCCGTAATCAATCACCACTTTCTTGTAAGCACTCCAGATCTCAGAGTAAGTTCGAGGTATGATTTTTAACGAAGCAGAGCCTTGATAGGCATCTTCGTAAACTTGTAACTCACTAAGCCAGGTGATTATGTTGACCTTCTGATATCGCCCTTTCGCATACAAGAACAAGTCCTTAAAATCTCTCCAAGCAGTCCCAAAGAACTGGTAACTATGTGTTACAACAATCTTATCGCGTAAGCGAGAACTCAAGGGATTTTTAATGGAAGGGATACCAACTTCAAGACCTTTGACATCTCTGCTGTCAACTACGGATCCTTCAACAAGTACCGTCTTCGGTCGGGTGTACCATTGCGAGGTAGTACCTGTTAACGCGTTACAGTCTTTTGGAATTATCTCATCTACATCAATCTCAAGATTGTAAACGTTGTGTTTCACTAGAGAACGCGTCCGTCGTACGTGACCGTATCCTGTAAAGCTAGGATACACCCAAGTATCGTCCACATTATAATCGTACTGAAGCTGCCCTGCAAACTTGAGCGTTTTCGAGGCCGCATCAATTTCGGTAATCTGACCCGCTTCTAGATGACGTGAACTGCACAAAACTGCAGAATATCCTACCTCAAAGTCTGTAACATCTTCCACGACTATTTGGGTGTCGTGTTGATGAGCATTGCTCGCTAATCGTACCCTAAGAGGAAACTCGGGTACTACTACTAAATAACGAGCCGCATTGATTGCGTCATAATCGAGATCATACGCAACCTCATCAACAGCCCCTAAATGCAACGAAGACGAGCGAACAGGATAATAAAGCTTAGGAATGCGTACGGGCTTACTTGCCAAGTTGTGAACTAGTTCTGTTTCAAACTTGAACTTTATCTTCTGAAAAGTATGAGGTGTGTTCCATTGATCATACTTCCTTGGTTTCAAGAGTACTATAGCGAACGTAGCAGAAACATAACAGATAGCATCTCCTACCGTATCGAAGTGGAAGTAAATAGGCGCATCTACTACTCTCACAGCCCCAACTTGTGCTACATTCACAAGACCTTCCATTTCAGCGCCGGGCGCCATCGTACAAGGAAGAGGTTCAGGAAGAGTTACCGAAAATGTAGGATCTGAAGAAGAAACAGATTGCAAATCATGAGAGGTATCTTCGTATCGATGTAAGATGTGGATCAACCTAGACGAGCCTACCTTAGTAAACCCAAAATCAATTTTCGTGGGAATTACGTAAACTCTGTTCCAGAAGAAATTCTTCGGTTTGTCCTCAATCGTTTTACCTGCATAAGATGAAGGAGTTTGTGAATACGGTGTACCTACTATTACGCCCCAGTAGTACCGTTGAGGGGAGAAAAATGTGTCGTAACGACGATCCTTCGAAATACGCGAATAGTTAATACCCTCCTGTCCTTTAGATACAGGTTCGCCGCACGCATAAGGCCACCACCACCAAGGACGTTCACGCGTAGAAGGAGGAACGAACCGATAATCACCTTCAGGACCATCCCAATGTTGAATCATGTGGGGGGTTACGAGCTGATAAGATCGAATTTGGTTGGCTATTAAGGTCAGCGCATCGGCAAATACCTTGTTCTTAACTTTAGTAAGATCACCTCTCCAAATTCTAAGGAACACACGAAAAGTGGAAGTAAGGTAATGTTTAGAATTGTAAGCAATCTCGTAAAGGCGATTTCGGATGTAAGAAATAGCTTGATGCCAGACAAGGCCGACGAGCTGCTCTTCACTCCCTGCAGTAGAGAAAGACGGCTCAGGTGAGATGTATTTTCTAACTAGAACCTTCCCTGGGTAACTCGTCGTTGTGTAGCCGTAGTTGTTGTACAGGTCTGAAATTTCGTCCTGGTTTAGAGCCTTATTGTAAATACGGACTTCGTCGATGATGCCGTTGAAATACTCATCACCACCGGGGTGATTGAGTCCTATCGAGAACCACCGATCATCACTGAGAGGAAGAGTTGAAATTGACCAAGTGGCAGAGTTATCAAGCACCCCATCAACATAAATCTCGGCGTCTCCATGATCAAACACACCGATAACGTGATACCAAATTCCTGTATTTAAGGTAGATTGCGTAAATAGCTGTTGCCAGTCATCAGGCCAGTTGCTCGTGAAAGCAAATCTATTAGGTGAGTTGCGAGTAGAAAGAGCATAAGTCTCCTTAGATTCACCATAAGTAACTATACCACCAACTTGTACAAAATCATTGACTTTCACTCGCGCTTCGATAGTAAGTGTGTCAGTAATATCCAAACTTTCATCATTCCCACAATTCACGTAATCGTTGCTCCCGTCAAAACTCAAAGCCTTACCAAACTTTCCATCGACCCAAGTAGGACCATTAACTAAAGTTCCGTCATTACCATTTCCAGAGGTATCATGAGCAGTAGTCCCAGAACCTTCATCGAGATGCCAACTTCCTGCAACTCCATCTATTACCCTAATAAAAGTATCCACAGCATCACTTACGTTAACTGCTTCAGAATTTCCGTAGTAACAGTAAATATTTACAGCTGAATCTAAATTATCATTTATCTTAACCCAACAATAAGCCACTCTAGTAGGTGCTGTTCCTACTACTTTCTCGACCCAGAAATCTAAAAAGGTAGTACCATCATCGTCCACGAAACGAAGGTCCCCTGAATCATTGGTTCCTGAAGGAAACCTGGCAGAGTGTCCTTCAACATGGAAATTGTAGTCACTGGCTCCAGCGCTTTCTCCTACTTTTAAAAGGACCTGATAACCTGTCCCTGCGCCAGGGGAACCGGAGATGGTAATTTTCTTCCTGTAACTCCACGACGCTAAATTCTCACAAACAGTTACCAAGTCATTGAACAAAGAATAATAAGTTGCCTTGATCCAAGCGTCGGAACGAGCTACGTTAGAAATTCTGACTTCGTCTATCAAACCGTCTGCAAAAGAGGTAGGTGTGGCTTGAGGAGAACATGCAATTACAACAGTAGAAAGAGACTGCGGCGACCACGTACCTCCTGTAGCCGCTGTTACGTTAGCGTCATTTATAAAAACAGCAGCATTGGACGTCGTAATAGAATCTCCAGAGGAACCTGAAAACTTACCGGCTACATACTGACAAACGTCCCAAGTAAAATCACCGGAATCCGAATCGCAGTAATTACCTTGCGTGTCCGCAAGGCGTACCCTACCGCTCGAGTTTACCCACAATGTATATTGCAGACGCCCTTCAAGAAAAGCTTGACTCCCGCCTGTAGAAGATACCTTCACGACTGACTCTATCGTAAGAGGGCCAGTAATATTCAAACTGCTATCATTCCCACAATCCACATAGTCGTCACTTCCATCGAAATCCAAAGCTTTCCCAGCTTGGCCATCAACTAAATCATCTGAAGTCATACCTCCTTGAGGAGTACCATTGTTATTGTTGCTGGTACTATCCTTGATACAACCTGATCCACCGGTTGGATCCTGTGACAAATGCCAGACACCTGCGAAACTACTATCCCAAACATGCGCAGCAACAGAATCTCCAGGGTCTCCGACATAATCAGTATTGTCAGGCGCGCCGCTATCATAACGTAAGTAGATTATAGTATCGGAAGATGAAGAAATGACCCATCCTGACTTAGAAACATGAAGGACAGCTTTCTTGTTAAGAGCGTCCCATTGCTCCACTTCCACATACAAGGGAGTAACACCGTCGTCTTCTGTCACGGCAATTTTCTTATAGTTGGGCCCGATTTCCGTAAAAACATCATTTGCATTCTCAGAGGTTAAAAAGAGTGTAACAGGAAAGTGTGTAAGATCCTCATCAATTCTAGTATGATCAATAGCAAACTTTATGTACTTAAGATACCAATATTCAAGGTCCGACAGTGTTATAGCCGAATCTAAAAGACCATACCGCGAAGCCTGTATCCACGCTTGGGAACGCGCTGTCTTCGAAATTCGGACTAACGCAATCTCCCCTGTCCACTCATCACTACTTGAAGTATCATACTTACGACCTATTACGTGCCCAACCGAAGATAAGTCTGCATCTCCGCAAGAAGAATTACTCGCAGTAGTATCCGCAGACCCGTCGATAAACAACCTTCCCGTCGTTCCTTCTAAAACCCCAACTAGATGATGATATGATCCATCACCAATTGTGGTAGTAGAAATTGGCTGTATATCATCACCCCCGTCATCTTGCTTCCATAATCTAAGGTAATTAGAGCTGTCCTTCCGGAAATGAACCAAAGGGGTTGTACCCTCGTGTCTAGCCGCATATATCACATTCCAGTCTGAATCCGACGTTTTTGCCAGAGCCTCAATAGTAAAATCACCAGTTCCAAGCCTGTCTAGGTAGTTACCGTCGTTACTAACACTAATGTAGTCATCCGTGCCATCAAAACTCTGGCCGCCTGCAAAGGAAGTGACAACCTCTTGCGGCTCGTTTGAACCCCTCTTCGAGAGAATTTTTCGTTCCCTTGTAAGAATGACTTCGTCTCGTAAGTATGACGTTTTCTCTTTGAAACTGTGAATGTCTACTAGATCCTCAACCCTGTATATTTTATGATCATGATAAGTACCAAAATAAAAGTAGTCTCCATCCCAAGCCAATCCTTCACTTTCATCTGTCACCCCAGTCCTGTACTCCACAGCATCTATACTCCCATCATCCCTGAGCACTAACTCAAAGATGGAAGCCTGGGAATCATGATCTGCTAAGAACAAAAGTCTCCCATTAACATAATCCAGCCCTTGCGGAACTCCCAAACCGCTATGGGACCACACGTCCCCTAGTGTGTAAGTTCCATCTGAATTAAGCGTAACCTCCCTAATCTTAAAAGGATAAGGAGAGGAAGTGTCAGACGTGAAAACGTAAACTACATCACCGCTCTTGTGAGCTACCAGACCTCCTTCACCATAATCAACCGACGATAAATCCCACTCCTGGAGTTTAACACCTTGCTTTGAGATCTCCCATATTTCATAAGGCTCAGAACCACCACTGCAAAAAAGGAGTGTACCATTCTTCTCGTGAATATCACCTCCTGCACAATGAGGGGGCCCGTCGAAGGACGCAACATCAGTACCATCATACTTGAATTTGTAAATAGTTCCATTCACACCTGCGCCGTTATTTCGCCCCCAGTAAAAATGGGCACCGTCTGCAGCAAGTCCCTGGTTCCCATAATTAGAGGACTTAGTCAAGAACTCGCGTAAGTCAAAACAGTCAACCATTCCCGTAGCGAGTAAGAAATCATTATCCCACACACCTGAAGCAGCATACTGCCCGGCGCGGCCTACATATCCTGTGGCCCTCTCCGCGGAGGTAATCACAAAGTTGTCAAAATAACCACTTACAGAAGGGCGAGAGCCTCCACAACTATGCTCCAAGCTCACAAGAACTGAGTCACTGTACATTTGTAGACTACCCAAACTTACCCAATCACCGGTTGTCTTGTAATAGAAATAAACAACATCTCCTTCACGAACTAAACGTAGTGTAAAATCAGTATCCGTTACATTATCCCAGTCCAGAGTGGTAGAGGAGCCTTTGTTGTATCTCGATCTAATAAACTGCTGCCCTATTACCGAATCATACCCTCTTCCAACATAGCACCAGTGGTTTCCACGATCTAAGAAATGTAGAACCAAACACATTACCCACCAATTTGTGGATGGAGCACTATCAACATGACAAGTAACTTGGATGTCAAAATTGCCCCAGAGCATTGACTTAAGAGCAACCCACTCCCACCGCGTCGAACTGTCAACTGAGACGGAAAGATGGTTGCTCTGAATAGTTGGAGAGCCCCTATCAACACGCCACTTCATTAAGTCTGGAGCGTCACCGTCCGTACCAGTAAAATCATCACTCAATTGAGTGGGGTCCGGATGCCAATCTTGATCATCAATGTCAGGATCGTAGTAAAGATAAAGCACAGTGTCGGAGGTAGACGATATATTCGGAACGCCCACCACTAACCAAGCATCCTTATTCTCAGCATCCCACTTCTCTACATTCACATACAGACGAGTTACGCCATCCTCCAATGTCACAGCGATCTTCTTTTTATGTTCGCCTAATTTATCAAAAATATCAGAAACGTCGAAATTACTAAGACCGCATGAAGATGACAAGTGCACAGGGAGAGGAAACCATTCCATGTCTGATGCAAACTTCGTATGATCAATTCTCAACTTAACTCTGTATTTAAACCCAGTTAACCAGCTCGACTCGGAAACTCTTTGCACCAAGTCATTGAACAAAGAATAATAAGTTGCCTTAATCCAAGCGTCGGAACGAACTGTATTCGAGATCCTAACTTCATCAATTAGACCTGGCCATTCATCAGTTCCAGGAACAAGTACACCTATAACCAGATCATTAGTAGACCCGGACATGGAATCATAGTTATCTACACTAAGAGTCTCTTTTACACCGTCAACGAACAAATCTCCGCTAAGAGTAGAGGAGTCATACGTTCCAGCAACGTAGTAGTCAACTCCAGCAGACCACGAATCCTTCGTGCTTTGAATATTCCCACCATGACTTCCTAGCGACAGCTTCCCGTCGGTGTTTATTACCAAATTGTAGGTGTCTTGACCTGAAGTAGGAACATGCTGTCTACTGACAATCCCCTTCGTATAGGAAAGACTCGAATCTAGTGTAATTGAGGGTCTTATGACGGCCTCAATCGTAAGAGTATCAGTAATATCAAGAACACTGTTGTTACCGCAATTTACGTAGTCGTCACTTCCATCAAAATCTAGAGCTTTCCCTACTTTTCCTTCAACCAGATCACCGGAGGTCATAGAACCCTGTGGGGTTCCATGGTTGCTATTAGATGTACTATCCTTGATACAACCCGATCCACCAGTCGGATCCTGTGACAAATGCCAGACACCTGCGAAATTACTATCCCAAACATTTGCAGCAACAGAATCTCCGGGATCTCCGACATAAGTTGTATTGTCTGCAGCGGATGCGTCATAGTAGAGATAAAAATAAGTATCGGCCGAGGATGAAATAGTCCAAGACGATCTAGAGATGTGAAGAACTGCTCGTTTGTTCGCTGAGTCCCATGCTTCAACTTCTACATAAAGTTGAGTGGTGCCATCGTCAGAAGTAGCCGCGATCTTTTTATAGTTAGAACCTAATTCATTAAAGACTGCATCAGCATTATCTTCAGTCAAGAAGAGGGTAACCGGAAAGTGAGTAAGATCAGAGTCAATCTTCGTATGATCAATCTTGAACCTGATTCTGTGTGAATATCCCGAGAGCCAGCCCATTTACTTTCTCTCCCTCAAGTACAGATTATTAACCAGGTATGGGGGTAACTGCGTAATTTTCCTCGTAATATTAAGCATATATAACAATAAAAGGGACTTCATTCGTGAAGCACG
>Ga0190304_1000391_pt1 | contig 20749 bp, 16 predicted proteins | sample 48700712_MG_FD_161670 | JGI IMG/M metagenome (GOLD analysis project Ga0190304, IMG submission 161670) | Hydrothermal vent sediment bacterial communities from Southern Trench, Guaymas Basin, Mexico - 4870-07-1--2_MG | ecosystem: Environmental > Aquatic > Marine > Hydrothermal vents > Sediment ...
ATTTTTTTATTTTTAATCTGCGAGAGTGGTGAAATTGGCAGACACGCTAGATTTAGGATCTAGTGCCGTAAGGTGTAAGGGTTCAAGTCCCTTCTCTCGCATAGATTATTGTAAAAAGTAGATAATATGCGAGAGTAGCTCAGCGGTAGAGCTCCACCTTGCCAAGGTGGATGTCGAGGGTTCAATTCCCTTCTCTCGCTCTTTACAGACTGTAATATCCGGGATATTAGGGAGCGATCTATACAATGGGTCGCTTTTTTATTGCCCCCATGCTTTTTTTGTTAGTATATTACAGACAATTTCATAAATATCACCTGAATACAGGTTTAAGATATAACAATAAATTGGTATAGTAGGTATTCATACTACTCATAGTAATAAAAAGAGGTATTAAATGATCGCCAATAAAGAAGTGACTGCAAAAGACAATTCCGCAGTCGAATTAACAGTCACAATAAAAAAAGAGGCTGCAAAAGAAGCATATACTAAACTCCTTAATGATTACAGCAAAAAAATACAAATGAAGGGATTTCGAAAAGGAAAAGCTCCCAGCCGTATTCTTGAACAGAAATATGGTGAGGGAATAAAAGAAGAAACCGCTATGAATCTGGTTGAAGAGAGTCTTAAAACTATTTTTGATGAGATTGAAGAAAAACCCCTGCCCTATTCAACACCAGCTCTTCAGGAAGGTGCCGAACTAAAGAACTTTGACCAAGATTATAAATTTTCAGTTGTATACGACGTTTTCCCTACATTAAAAGTTGGTAACTATAAAGACCTTGAAATTGAAGTACCGGATGTTAAAGTTCTTAAAAAAGATGAGGACAGAGAACTTGAAAAACTAAGAGAGCAAAATGCCGTTGTAATTGAAAAAACAGAAGGATCTGTTGAAAAAGACGATATCGTAACAATCAACTATTGCGAACTGGATATGGACGGGAATGATATAGAAGATACTTTCAGAGAAGATTTTGTTTTTACAGTTGGAACCGGATATAACATCTATAAACTTGATGATGATATTATTGGAATGAAAAAAGATGAAGAAAAAATTCTTGAAAAGAATTTTCCAGATGACTTTGAAAACAAGGATCTTGCAGGTAAATCAGTAAAAATTAAAGTTAAGGTAACAACAATTAAAGTAAATGAACTTCCTGAACTTGATGATGAACTGGCACAGGATATTTCTGAAAAGTATAAAACTCTTAAGGATTTACGTGCAGATATAAAAAAGAATCTAAAAGAAACTCTTGATAAAAAACTGAAAGAAATTAAGCTTGAAAAATTAATGGAAAAAATTATCGAGAGCTCTGATATTCCGGTTCCTGAATCCATGCTCCGGGCAGAGATGCAAAACTCCTGGCAAAATTTTCTAGTACAGTCACGAATGGACGAAAAGCAGATTCTCCAGATACTGGAAATGCAGGGTAAATCCAAAGAAGCCCTTCTTGAGGAATGGAGACCAAACACAGAAAAATCGCTTAAAATTCAACTCCTAATGGCAAAACTAATTGAAGATGAAAAAATTGAGGCTACAGAAGAAGAAATTGAAGAGGAGATAAAAGAACAGGCAATAGGTTCAGGACAGAAATATAAAGAATTCAAAGAACTTATAGAGAAAAATAATTATACTCCGCATATAGAATCCGATGTTAAAAACAAGAAGTTCATCGACTTTTTAATTAGTAAAAATACAATTACTAAGGGAAAGAAAGTTGATTATCTTGATTTGTTGGAAAATAACCTTTAAATTGTTATAAGAGGAAATATAATGAACCCACAGATGAACACACTCGTACCAATGGTTGTGGAACAGACAGGTATTGGTGAAAGATCATATGATATATACTCACGCCTTCTAAAGGATAGAATAATCTTTATAGATGGTGAGATAAATGATCTTACTGCAGACCTTGTTGTTGCACAAATGCTTTTTCTTGAGTCCCAGGATCCGGAAAGAGATATCAGTATATACATCAATTCCCCTGGAGGAAGTGTAACTGCCGGTCTGGCAATTTATGATACAATACAATATATAAAACCGGATATTCAAACAATAGCAATGGGGCAGGCATCTTCTATGGGTGCAATACTCCTTGCCTGCGGGACTCCAGGAAAAAGAATGTCTCTGCCTTCTGCCAGGATTCTAATTCATCAACCCTGGGGAGGTGCACAGGGTCAGGCAATTGATATTGGCATACAGGCCAAAGAAATTGTAAGACTTAAACAATTACTTATTAAATATTTCGCCAATCACACTGGTAAATCGGAAAAAGATATCGCTGGTGATTTAGAACGTGACAATTTTATGTCTGCTGATGAAGCTCTTAAATATGGAATTATTGATAAAATCCTGGTTAGAGGTAAAAATGGCAAAAAATAAAGGTGAAGGTATGAAGGTTTGTTCGTTTTGCGGTAAAAATGCAGATACGGCTCGAAGATTAATTGCAGGACCCGGTGTCTTTATCTGCGACGAGTGTATTGATGTATGCAAGAGAATCCTCGATGAAGAAAACGATATGGTTACTTCTGATCTGATGGATGAAGTACCAACCCCCATGGAAATTAAAAGTTACCTTGATGACTATGTTATTGGTCAGACAGCTGCAAAAAAAGTTTTGTCAGTAGCAGTTTATAATCATTATAAAAGAATAAGCCAGAAAGATAAAATAACTGATGATGTGGAAATTGAGAAAGCAAATGTTCTTCTTACAGGACCTACAGGAACAGGAAAAACTCTTCTGGCAAAAACTCTGGCCAGAAAACTAAAAGTTCCGTTTGCCATTGCAGATGCTACAACACTTACCGAAGCAGGATATGTAGGGGAAGATGTGGAAAACATCCTCCTTAAACTAATTCAGGATGCAGGTAATAATATTGCAGCAGCTGAAAGAGGTATTATATATATTGATGAAATAGATAAGATTGCCAGAAAAAGTGAAAATGTTTCCATAACAAGAGATGTTTCCGGTGAAGGTGTTCAGCAGGCTCTCTTAAAAATTATTGAAGGAACTATTGCTTCCGTACCACCACAGGGTGGTCGTAAACATCCAAATCAGGATATGCTTAAAATTGATACCAGCAATATTCTGTTTATATGCGGTGGAGCTTTCGTTGGTCTGGATAAAGTAATTGAAGAAAGAATAAGCTCGCATCCAATGGGATTTGATGCAGATATAAAATCTTCCAGTGAAAAAGATATTGTAGAGTTATATTCTCATATGCATCCTGATGATTTAGTACATTTTGGACTGATTCCTGAGTTTATTGGAAGGCTCCCAATAAATGTAACTCTTTCAATGCTTAAGATTGATGATCTAAAAAGAATAATTACCGAACCTAAGAATTCTATAATCCGACAGTATCAGAGCTCGCTAAAACTTGATAATGTAGATTTAATTTTTGACGAAGAAGCTATAGATGCAATTGCCAAGCAGGCTTTAGATCGAAAAACAGGTGCAAGAGGATTAAGAGCCATTGTTGAAAATGTTATGCTTGAAATAATGTTTGATATCCCTTCTATTGAGGGAGAGAAGGAAGTTCATATTACAAAAGAAGTAATTGAAGAATCTGCAAAACCAGAAATTCATCTAATTAAAAAATCTGCATGATCTCAAAAAAAAAACCCGATAAACTAGAGCTGCCTTTAGTCCCATTAAGGGAGCTTGTAGTTTTCCCTCATATGATAGTACCCTTTTTTGCCGGAAGGCCGGCATCCATTAAGGCTGTTGAAGAAGCTATGTCCAGGGATAGAATCGTTTTTCTTGCCTGTCAAAAGGTAAATACAGAAGCCCCAAATGAAAATGATATCTACACAGTTGGTTCAACAGCCAAGATCCTTCAAATGCTAAAATTACCCGATGGCACTGTAAGAATTCTTGCAGAGGGTCAATCACGGGGAAAAATTCAGCGCTTTGTCCGTCGAAAAGAGTCAATGCATGTAAGTATTAATATTTCTCCTGAAGAACGGGAAATAAATTCAACACTGGCTGCTTTAATGCTTACTGCAAGACAGGCATTTAACAGATATACTAAATTTCAGAAAAAAATATCCAAAGAAGTTATTAAAGCAATAGAAAATGCAGAATACCCGGAAAAACTAGCCGATTTAATTAGTGCCAATATTAATATAAAACCCAATAAAAAAATAGAAATATTAAGCATTGACTCTATTAGTGATAAACTTGAAAGTATTTCAATTATACTTGAAGCTGAAAATGAAGTTCTGTCAATCCAAAATAAAATAACTTCCAAAGTTCAAAAAAAACTTGAAAAAAACCAGAAAGAATATTTTCTGAACGAACAGATAAGACAAATTAACAAAGAATTAGGAAATGATGGGGATGATTCAGGTGCAGTAGGAGAACTTCGTACCAGGATAAAGGGGAAAAATCCACCAAGAGAAGTACTGGATAAGTCGGAAAAGGAATTAAAACGCCTTGAAAGGTTACAACCAATGTCTCCTGAATCTGGTGTCCTGCGTACTTATCTTGAATGGATTGCAGATCTTCCATGGAGCAATAAAAGTAATGATAACAGGGATATCAAACGGGCAGAACAAATTCTTAACGAAGATCATTTTGATATGATAAAACCCAAAGAAAGAGTTCTGGATTTTATTGCTGTACATCAGCTTAAAGAATCAATGAAAGGACCAATCCTTTGTTTTGTCGGTCCTCCTGGAACTGGTAAAACATCTCTGGGTAAGTCTGTTGCGAGAGCTTTAAACAGAAAATTTGTACGTATTTCACTTGGTGGAGTTCGTGACGAAGCAGAAATAAGGGGTCATCGTAAAACCTATGTAGGGGCTCTTCCAGGGAAAATACTTCAGTCTTTAAAGAAAGCAGGTACAATAAATCCTGTATTTCTCCTTGATGAAATTGATAAAATCAACTCTGACTACAAGGGGGATCCTTCTTCTGCACTCCTTGAAGTCCTGGATCCTGAACAAAATGCCACCTTTGCAGACAACTACCTTGAACTCCCCTATGATCTGTCTAAAGTAATGTTTATTACGACAGCAAATTCAGTTTCTTCCATACCTCATGCTTTGCGGGATAGAATGGAAATCATTGAAACACCTGGTTATACAGATTTGGAAAAAGAAAAAATTGCATCAACATTCATTATTCCAAAACAGATAAAAGAAAACGGACTGGAATGGGCAACAATTTTTTTTAAAAAAAAGGCAATATTAAATATAATTCAAAACTATACCATGGAATCCGGAGTTAGAAATCTTGAAAGAGAAATTGCAACTGTAATACGTAAAATTGCAAGAAAGGCAGTTAGTGAAGGATATTCCAATCCTAAGTACACAGAGGGACAATCAACTGTAACCAAAGAATTTAAGGTAACAATTACTGAGAAAAATTTACCCTCATTTATAGGTACGGAGAAATTTAACGGCGATTTGGTTTACAGCAAACCCAGACCTGGACTGGCACATGGCCTTGCATGGACAGAAATGGGAGGAAGACTACTTCCAGTGGAGGTAGCCTTGTTAAAAGGTACCGGTAAATTAATTTTAACAGGCAGCCTTGGTGATGTAATGAAGGAAAGTGCTCAAATTGGACTATCCTTTATTCGGGCTCATTATCAAGAATTTGGAATTGATGCAGATTTTCAAAAAGAACAGGACATTCATATTCATGTTCCCCATGGAGCCATACCAAAAGATGGACCTTCTGCCGGAATATCATTAAGTTCTGCAATGCTGTCAGCTTTAACAGGAAAACCAATTCTTGAAAAGACTGCAATGACAGGAGAAATAACCCTCACAGGAAGAATACTTGCCATAGGGGGTGTTAAGGAGAAGGTACTTGCAGCTTACAGAAATAAAATGACAACAGTACTTCTTCCATCCGATAATATGAAGGATATAGAAGAACTGCCTAAAGAAGTAAAGAAGCAGATAAATTTTGTATTTGCCTCTTCAGTTGAGGAAGCTTTACATACTCTGCTACCTGATTCATTTCCTTCTGAAGGAAAATAATTTTTTTACTTGATTTACTTAGGCCTTAGAGCCTATACTCATAAAGTGATAGGAGTAGGAGGAATAACTTGAAAAAGCTAATACTGTTAATTACCATATTACTAGTTGTAACCGGGATTGCTGCATTTGCAGAAACATCAGGATACTATGTAAAAACAATTCCAATTGTTAAGGTCTATGACCATAATTCAGGTTATAAAATAGCATATTTAAAAAGTAATATGGATTTTGCGTACTTATACATACCAAAAAAATGGTTCGCTGCATCTGCAGAAAAGGGAGAAGCCCCTAAAGCAGAAATTGTTTCAGGAAAAGATTCAGTATATCCGTATTTTTCAATTTTTTGGAAGGAAGGAAAGTTTGATCATATCCGGCTTTACCTGCAAAGTGACTTGAATGATCCTTCATGGGGAGATTCAAACCCAAATATAGATATTTCCGACAAATTTAAGGTAGATACTTTAAATTTGGAATTATAAAAACGCACCAACCTAAATACCTTAAAAAATCTTATTAAGTCATCTGCATTGGCAGATGACTTTTTTTCTGGAGAAAAAATGGGCAGTTATGAAGTACCACAAAATTTATTAATTAAACTTAAACAACTAAGTTCATTTATACTGATTGGACATAAAAATCCGGATGGCGATTGTCTAAGTTCACAACTTGCATTAGGAAGTTTTCTTAAAAGAATGGGGAAAAAAGTAAGCCTTCTTTCGCCTGGTCCATTTGATAGAAAAGAAATAAAAGATAAAGAAAAACTTTTCCTTTCTCATATTCCCAGAAACTTTGACAAAAAAAATTCACTGGTTATAATTCTCGATTGCTCAACATTGGATAGAATCGGATATTTAGCAGATGAAATTACTGACTATAATATTGCTGTTGTAGATCATCATAATTCAGGTTCTGATTTTGGTGATATTAAATATATTAAGCCTTCTGCACCATCAGTTACTTTTTTGGTTCATGAGATAATTAAAGCCTTTAATATGGTTCCAAATACAGAAGAGGCAAAACTGCTTCTTTTTGGGATTGCAACAGATACGGGTTTTTTCAGGCACCTGGAATCCAGAACAGAAAAAATCTTTCAAACAGTATCAGATCTAACAAAACAGGGAGCATCCCCAAAGGATGCATTTACCGAGATGTATGGAGGAAGATCTCTTAAATCAAAAATTCTTTTAGGACGATTACTTAATAGAATAAGGAGTGAATTTGACGATAAACTTATAATTTCCTATGAAACAAAAGAAGATTTAATCGACTTTGGTACTGAAAACAGGGATTCTGATGTATTCTATCAGCAAATTCAGAGTGTAGAAAATGTAGAAGTTATTGCTCTTATAAGATTTGAGAATGAAGGTGAATTATCGGTGGGACTTAGATCAAAACATTATGCTGATATTGGCATTGTTGCAAAATCATTTGGGGGAGGCGGCCACAAAAAAGCTGCCGGTTTTACCTGGAATGGCACGCCGGAAGAAATTACTATCAAACTGATCGAAAAACTCGGCAAAATTCTGTAAGTACCCCTCGATACTATAGCTCTCTTCGATTACTTCAATACATTTTTGTAAAACAAAAATACTCAGTAACCGAATAGTATTCAGAAATTCAACCAGTTGCTGAGTGATTCGGTCACTGAGTGCGACGAAGTCGTGTATCGAAGTGATCGAAACAACGGTTTTGTAAATGAATGTAAACTAAAAGTTTAAAAACACATTATATTGATAACTCAGTTTGGCATAGAATTTGCTTACTACTTTGTTACATATTACAAAAGTATTGGAGTAGGATATGAAAAAATGGGTTTTTAACGAAAAAGTATTACAATACAAACTGACAAATAATAATTTGGAAAATCTGGTTCAGGAAGTCGGAATCCATGTATATTCCTTATTAAAAAATAAATTTAAACTGGATGATGAAGAAAGAAGTGAGTTTTTTTGTGAATTTTATCCAAAAATAACAAGTTTAATTAAACGATTTGAATTTAGTAGTATCCCCTTTGAAGGTTATTTAATTTCTTCTATCAGATGGGATATTAAATATTTTAGATCCAAGAAAAGTAGATTAAGGGGTATTGAAAAGGCTAAACATAAGAATCCTTTCTATCTGGTAAGTTCTGAGGATGATTTTACAATAGCACAAAATAATGAACTTCAAATTGCAGATAATGCACGCTCTCCTTTACGCCTTTCTAAAAGAGGCCGGATTTTAGCAGATCCAATAAAACAAAGGGTTTTGTACATTTATTTACTGGAAGCAGAAAATACAGATGATAAGTTAAAAAATGCCATTATTAAAGCAACCGGATACAAAAAGAAATGGCTTGATAATTGTATATCCAAATTAAGAGCAAAAACAGACAAAAGAATGCTTAGAATAAAATTGTTAAGAAATAGAAGAAACAGTGCTTTTTTTAACCTCCATCTTCTTCAGGAAAAAATAAAATTCTCTGATAATTTAAATGAAAAAAGGGATCTCATTATAAAAATTGAAAGATTAAGAACTATTATATCAAAAATTAATACTCAAATATCCAAAGCACCATCCAGGCCAACTCATCAGGATCTTGCTGATATTCTGGGAATACCGAAGGGTTCTATCGATTCAGGTATTTATTACCTTAAATCGGCATTTGAAGATATTGAAAAAAACACAGCCTGATTATTCACCCTGTTTTAAACAGGTTAATTAATAATTGATATAGACTCATATTAAACAATTGTTTATTCTAAATCCCATGGAAATAATAATAGCTACGGGGAATAGACATAAACTAATTGAACTTCAGGACATCCTAAGAAATCACACTCTCCTCTTACCGGAAGATATCGGCGTTGATTTTGATTTTGAGGAAACAGGAGATTCATTTCTTACAAATTCGAAAGGAAAAGCTTTTGACCTTTTTAACAGGATACATCGTCCTGTTATTGCTGATGATTCAGGACTGAGTGTACATGCTTTAAATGGAGAGCCTGGTATCTACTCTGCCAGATACGGTTCTACAGGAGGAAAGGAACTTGAAGCCAAAGCCAGAAATTTATACCTTCTGAATAAATTGGAAGGGAAAGAAGATCTTAGTGCAGAGTTTATCTGCTGCATGACGCTTGTAATGGATACAAATCGTTTTTTTATTGTTCAGGAAACTTTAAAAGGTGAAATAACCAGGAATTCTACAGGTATAAACGGATTTGGTTATGACCCTGTTTTTTACCTTCCGGAATCCAGGAAAACCGTCGCAGAGTTACCGGAAAAAGAGAAAAACAAAATATCTCATAGAGGTAAAGCAGGTAATAGAATTGCCAGGCTTTTAGAAGAGAAATAATTTATAACCCTTCACTCTAATTACAATCAAACTGAATCAAGGAGAAAAACCAATGACATCAGAAACAAAAACTATGAAAAGAGAAGATGTAAATAAAAATGATAAATGGGATTTAAGCGGATTATTCAATAATGAGAAAGAGTGGGAAACTGAATTACTTAAATTAGAGAAACAAATTCCCAATATAGCCAGGTATAAGGGAACTCTTCATAAATCTGCTAAAATATTAAAACAATATTTGGATATGATTACAGAAATGGAAATACAGGATGAAAAACTTGGAAACTATGCTTTTCTAAGAAATACTGAAGATGTAGGAGACAGTAAGGGGCAGGAAAGGCTCTCAAAGTATATGAGAGTAGCAACTCTTTTCAGCTCTGAGCTTAGTTTCTTTAATCCGGAAATACAGTCAATAGATGAAAAAATTATGTCTGGTTATCTGAAAGATGAATCTCTTAAAGATTATATTATTATGCTAAAAAAACTAATTAGATTTAGATCTCATGTTCTTTCTGCAAAGGAAGAAAAACTGCTTGCCATGCAGATGGAAGCAAATCAGACTCCAGGGAAAACATTTACGGCGCTCACAGACGTTGATATGGATTTTGGCTCTATAGAAACCATAAATGGAGCTGTACCATTAAGCCAGTCTACTTTTGGAATGTTATTGATTAATAAAGACAGATCTGTAAGGGAAAAAGCATATAAACAGTTTTATGCAAATTTTTCCAGACATAAAAACACCCTGGCTTCTCTATATGCCGGAAGTGTTCAACAGGATATCTATCAAGCCCGGGTAAGAAATTACACCTCTACCAGGGCTCAAAGGCTTTTTCCTGATAATGTACCTGAATTAGTATATGACAACCTTGTTACCGTTATACATGAAAATTTGCCATTACTTCATAAGTATTATTCATTTAGAAGAAAAAAACTTGGCCTGTCAAAGTTAAAACACTGGGATGTTTACGTACCATTACTTAGCGATATCAGTACTAATTATACCTATGAGGAAGCAGTGGATCTTATAGGCAAGGCAGTAATTCCACTTGGTACTGAATATCGTAACACTCTAAAAAAAGGACTTCTTGGTGGTTGGGTTGATCGTTATGAAAACGCAGGCAAACGTTCCGGTGCTTTTTCTTCCGGAGGCTACAAGGGAAACCCATATATTATGATTAACTATAAACAAACAGTCTTAAGAGATGTTTTTACCCTTGCTCATGAAGGCGGACACTCAATGCATAGCTGGTTTAGTGTAAGAAACAACAGTTTCCAAAACTATAAGTATACTATATTTGAAGCAGAAGTAGCTTCCACTTTTAATGAACAGCTCCTTGCAGAATATTTATTTAAAACAGCTGATTCTGATAACATGAAAGCTTTTATTATTGGAAAACAAATAGATGACATTATTGCAACTATTTTTCGTCAGACAATGTTTGCTGAGTTTGAACATGAAGCTCATAAAATGGTTGAAAATGGAATACCTATAACAGTAGATTCAATCAGATTAAAGTATAGAGAGCTCATGGAACTCTATTTTGGCCCGGATATGGAACTGGAAGAAGAAAGCGACCTGGAGGGATTACGCATACCCCATTTTTACAGGGCATATTATGTTTATAAATATGCAACAGGTTTATCTGCTTCAATTGCACTATCGGAAAGGGTGCTGAGAGGTGGAATTTCTGAACAAAGTGATTATCTTAATTTTCTAAAATCAGGAGGATCTAAATATCCTTTGGAGTCACTCAGGCTTGCAGGTGTTGATATGAGTAAACCGGAACCTGTAAAAGCTGCTATGAAAGTTTTTGAGAAACTTTTAGATCAAATGACTAATTTGATGGAATCAAAATAACCTTTTTTTCTGAATCAAGCCGAAGAATGTTTCATTTTATGATATGGTCATTTGGTTCAACAGCTGCTGGTATTATTATTGCTGTTTTAAAGTTGTAAAAAGCCAAAAACAGGCAGTAACCATAGACAATGCAAAAACCTCTCTATTGACTAAATCTTCTCTATATTGTATTTTAGCTCTCGTGCAAGCGGTAGTGGTGGAATTGGTAGACACGCTAGCTTGAGGGGCTAGTGGTCGCAAGGCCGTGGAAGTTCAAGTCTTCTCTACCGCATGTTTAATTCCTTACGGAGCAAGAGATTATCTTTACCAGGATAATCTCTTTTTTTATGCAGTATGGGAACTGACCCCTTTATATTTGTAATGTGGGTGTGGAATTATATTGAATTTCGTATTTTTTATGATAAATCGGAAAAACTCTGCCATAGAAACCAATCTAAGAATGAGTGGATCTTTATTGATACATTATTGCTTTCCATACCATAGGTAATTCAGCTTATCTTGTCAGACTCTTTCATAATAGTAACCGGTAAAAAAATTATAGTTACAGATATTTATGATAATATCAGTATTTTCAGTTGACTTTCGCCCCTAGCACCCAATAGAGTATAGTTATGAAAATACGATATAATGCGCCGATAGTTCTCAATTTTACACTTATTTCTGTTCTGGTTCTGGCTTTAAATCCTTTATTTAAAAGCCAATTAATTCCAGCATGGTTTATGGTTCCCGGACGGGGTTACTTTGATGCCGGATCCATTGCAAGCTACATTCGCCTGTTTTCCCATATTGCAGGACATGCAAACTGGGATCATCTTCTGGGGAATTTTGCAATAATACTCCTTGTTGGTCCTATATTGGAAGAAAAATACGGCTCTTTTTCTCTACTAATTATGATTCTTGTTACAGCCCTTGTAACAGGTGTACTTAATACACTTTTATTCCAAAATGCACTCCTTGGAGCAAGCGGAGTTGCATTCATGATGATTCTTTTGGCTCCTTTTACAAATACAAAACCGGGTGAAATACCCCTTACTTTTATTTTAATAATAGCATTGTATATTGTTAAAGAAATTTTCCAATCTTTTCAAAGTAATGATATTGCGGAATTTGCTCATATTGCAGGTGGGTTTTGCGGTAGTATATTCGGATTTATAAAACAAAAACACCGCATTAAAGAGCTTAAAGCAATTGTGGATAATGATTAAGTAATGATTGATTGACTTGTTTTTTTCTGATATATTCCTCTTATGATAAATAAACTGGAATCAATTGTTGTAAAGTGCACTGAACTCGAAAATGAGATAGCTGATCCTGAAATTATGAAAAATATGGATCACTACAAAAAAGTAATGCAGGAATACAGCCACGTAAAAGAAACGACAGATTTTTATAAAGAATATAAAAATCTTTTAAATGAAATAGAAGAAGCTAAAACTCTTATAAGTGAAGAAACCGATCCCGAAATAAAAGAAATGGCCAGAGAAGAATTAAGCGGGTTGGAAGAAAAGAGTAATGAAATGGAGACTAAACTAAAGCTTCTTCTTATCCCGAAAGATCCCATGGATGGTAAAAACATTATAATGGAAATTAGGGCGGGAACTGGAGGAGACGAAGCAGCATTATTTGCAGCTGATTTATACCGTATGTACAGCCGCTTTGCAGAAGCCAACAAATGGAAAACAGAAATAATGTCCACTAATGAAATTGGAATTGGTGGGTTCAAGGAAATTGCCTTTTCAATTTCAGGTAAAGAAGTCTATGGTACCCTTAGATATGAAAGCGGTGTACACAGAGTACAAAGAGTTCCAGCAACTGAATCCGGAGGGAGGGTTCATACATCTGCTGTAACCGTTGCGGTACTTCCGGAAGCGGAAGAAACTGATATTCAGATAAAAAATGAAGATCTGAAAATAGATGTGTATAGATCTTCCGGACCAGGAGGACAGAGTGTAAATACTACAGATTCAGCTGTCCGCATTACTCATATACCAACAGGTCTTGTAGTAACGTGCCAGGATGAAAAATCACAGATAAAAAACAAAGCAAAGGCATTCAGAGTTCTTAGAGCAAGGTTATACGAAGCTGAAGCTGATAAAAAAGCAAAAGAAAGATCAGAGAACAGGAAAAGTCAGGTTGGAAGCGGAGATAGATCTGAACGTATTCGAACATACAATTATCCCCAAAACAGAGTTACAGACCACCGAATTAATCTAACACTTTATAAACTTGAATATATTATGCAGGGAGATATGATAGAATTAATTAATGGATTGCAATTTTCAGCTAACCAGGAAGCTCTAAAGGCGTAATGAGAACAATAAGAGAAGCTCTTGCAGAAGGAACTTCATTATTAAAGAAAACACAAAATATTTCTGAGACACCTTTTTTGGATGCATTAATATTACTCTCGTTTATCCTTAATATTTCAAAAGAAAAGTTATTAGCATCGTATCCTGATTTATTAGATAATTCTGATTATACATTATTTATGGATATGATAAAAAAAAGAATAAATGATACCCCTGTATCATATTTAACTAATCAAAAAGAATTTTTTGGACTTAAATTTTATGTAGATAAATCTGTTCTTGTTCCAAGACCAGATTCTGAAACTCTGATTGAAAAAGCTTTGGATATAATTGAGGAATTAGGCAGTATAAAAAATGTGCTTGATTTATGTACCGGATCCGGAGCTCTGGGAATAGCACTAAAACATACAAAACCAAAACTAAATATTAGCTGTTCTGACATTTCAGAGGATGCTGTAAAAATATGCAGCAAAAACAGCAGAAAAATTCTTGGTAAGGAATTAAATATATTTCAATCAAATTTATTTGACAAAATTAATGGAAAATTTGATCTTATAATTACAAATCCACCATATTTAACAACACAGGAAACCATGGATATGATGAAAACAGGATGGAAGGAACCCGGGATAGCTCTTGATGGTGGAATTGACGGGCTGGACTTTATTAGAAAAATTATTGATAGTTCACCTGAGTATATGAATAAAAATGCCTATCTTTTGATAGAATCCAGTATTGACCAAACTAATAAGATTAAAACTCTTCTGGATTTGGGGGATTTTTACAACACCAGTATAAGTAAAGATTTATCCGGAAGAAACAGAGTAACTATAGGGCAAAGAATATAATATGCGAAATCAGCTTGAAATATTTAAAGCAAAACTAGCCTCCCTAACCGAAAAAGAGCAGACTAAAATAATGGATGCTGCGATTTGGGCAAAAGAGCTACACAAAGACCAAAAAAGAGCCAGCGGAGAGCCCTATTTTATCCATCCTTTAAGGGTTGCAGAAATTCTTATAGATATGGAAATGGATTCGGATACAATAATTTCTGCTCTTCTCCATGATGTTATTGAAGATACAGATGTAGTTTTTAATGAAATAAAAAAACGATACGGAAAAGAAGTAGCCAACATGGTAGAAGGGGTTACAAAAATATCAATTTTAAAAGCAAAAAGTAAATCCATTCAGGAAGCTGAAACTATAAGAAAGATGCTACTGGCCATGGCAAAGGATATTCGTGTAATCATTATAAAACTTGCTGATAAACTACACAATATGGGAACTCTGGAATTCCTTCCCGAAAAGAAACGAAAAGCAATTGCCAGTGAATGTCTTGAAATATATGCCCCCCTTGCTGACAGACTGGGAATATCATGGATGAAAGCAGAACTGGAAGATTTATCTTTAAAACACCTTAATCCTACTACTTACAAATATATTGAAGACTATATTTCATCCAAAAAATCTGAACAAAGTAAATATTTAAAAAAAGCTGAACTTACAATTCTTAAAACAGCCGCAAAAGAAGGATTAAGAATAAGTGCAAGTACACGAGCAAAGCATATCTATTCAATTTATCGAAAAATGAAAAGCAGAAAAAAAGATATTAACGAAATTTATGACCTACTGGGAATTAGAATTTTGTGTAACAGCAGTAACGAATGTTACACACTATTGGGAATGGTTCATAAATTATGGCCTCCTATTGAAGGACGTTTTAAAGATTATATTGCCATGCCAAAAGCTAATCAGTATCAAAGCCTTCATACCAGTGTTATGTGTTACGGGGGGAAAATAACAGAAATTCAAATAAGAACAGAAGAGATGCATTCTACGGCTGAAAATGGTGTAGCTGCACATTGGAAATATAAAGGAAGTGTACGAAGAATAAATTCAGACCTGCATCCTATTGTAAATAGATTTAAAAAATGGGATGGAATAAAATCAGGTTCAGGAGAATTCCTTGAGAATATACGAAGTGAATTCCTTAGAGATTCAATTTATGTATTTACACCAAATGGTCATATTATAGAACTTCCTAAAAAATCAACAGCTATAGATTTTGCTTTTCACATACATACAGAAATAGGTACACACACTATGGGAGCAAAAGCTGACGGGTCAATTATTCCTTTAAATAAAGAATTAAAAAACACCCAGGTTATTGAAATAATGACTTCAAACACAGCAAAACCCCATGTTAACTGGCTAAGATTTGTTGCAACAACACGGGCAAAAAACAAAATACGCCATTGGCTTAATCAGCATGAGGATAATCTCTATATTGATAAAAACATTATTGCAAAGAAAAAAAAGCCAATAGACGATGAGAAAAAAGAACCGGAACTTAAATCTTCAAGTAATACTTATAAGAAAGAAACCATAATTAAGCATGTTATTGATCAGGCACTTTTAACTTTCAGGATAGGTGATGAAAAAAATATGATGATAAGCATTGCCGGATGCTGTCACCCAAGTACCGGGGATGATATTATTGGTTATATTTCAAGAGGAAGAGGTATTATTGTTCATAAAAGAGACTGTCCAAATTTAAAAAACATCAGTGAAATTGAAAACAGGTGTATTGATGTAGAATGGGAGGCTGTTTCACCCAGAGAAATTCACAGGTTTAAAGTTCTTTCCAAAATGACATCAGATCTTTTTTCTGAAATTGAGGGTGCTGTTAAAAAGTATAAGGGACACTTAATAGAAGGACGTCTTGAAGAAGATGAAAGGGGAAAATTAAGCGGAAATTTTACAATGGAACTGGATAATAAGTCTGATTATAAAAAAATAATAAAATGTATAAGAACAATACCTTCTGTACTAAATATTCAATCACTCTAGGTTAATTACTCATTCTTCTCCAGCACGGAATATATCTGGTTCCAGCAGGTTTCTTCATCTATTGAACCTTTTAGAAAAAGAGTAAGAATATCACGCACTCCTTCAGTTAGTCTTCCCCAGTACTCTCTCTGCCAGTCAGGGATATTATTGTGCAGTTCGGTCTGCTCGGTTGCCGACATTGTCCCAACGCTATAAGCAAGTAATTGCCTTATCATTGTAAGTTCAACATCCTGAGGGAGTGCTTTGGTATTCTTTCTTTGTTGTGAAGGATCGGGAATCCATGATTCCAGTAATTCCTTAATCTGAGACTGACTTAATTCGGGAGCTTCCTTCTTAATTACACCTACAGCAAACTCCTGTATCATTTTTCTAATTGAATCAACAGAATAACTCATTTGTGAACTAATTACAGCAGCAGATTCTTTGGCAAGTTTTTCAGGGTTTATCCCTCTAAAAGTACCACTGTTTCTTCCCTTTGCTCTTCTTTTTACAGATTCCATAATAACTTCTATATCACTATCAGTTGAATGATTAAGAATCAGGTCTACAATTGAGAAAAGCTCTTCCCTTTCCATTTACTGTTTATTATTTCCTATAGCGGTTTTCAATTCCTCAAAACGCTCCAGTATGGGTAAATGCTGAGTACAGGCATCCTCACACAATCTGCATTCTGTACACATTTCAAGTACACTTATATCGGTTCCCCAGTGATATTTTAGTCGATCTGACAAACTGCCGTCTGCTTTGTAGTACAATCCATTTGCTGTTTCAACGAATTTCCAGACAGGTATATCTACAGGGCATACATTACAGTACATACATGTTGTACATAGATTATTAAAGTCATTCTCAATATGTTTCTTTATTTTATTTACTTCAACATTTGTATAGGGCTTAAATGAATCTACGCTTGCAACAGCTGTATCAATATCATTCTTATTTCTGAATCCTGTGAGCATCACCGAAATTTTTTCATTGTTCATAAGGAAATGCAGAGCACCATCAAGAATATTCTGAGACTGCCGAACTCGAATAAAATCAAAGGAATCAGGATTCTGTGTAATAGTTCCACCGCCCAGAGGGTTCATTACAACAACTCCCATGTTGTTTTCCCCTGCAGCCAGAATTCCCTCCTCCCTAAAAGGAAAGTTTATTGCAGAATAGCCAAGAGTTACACCTTTAAAGTAGTTCTCCTCTATAACTTTCCTTATATCAGATCCAGGCAGATGTGTAGAAAAAACAGGGTATTTAATAAGCCCCTCTTTCTTAGCTTGCAAAATTGCTTCTACAGCCCCACCTTTCTTACGACCTTCCCAATCTTCCATAGTAAGTACATACCAGCAATTATAAAAATCTATTTGGTCTACATTTAAACGTTTAAGGGAGTTTTCCAGATCTCTTCGCAGATCCTCTCCACTCGATTTATTTGATTTTGTGGAAACAAAAAAAGGTTTCCCCATTTTTTTCATTTCTTTTATTGCTGTACCAAAAATATCTTCAGAATGATCGCCGCAGTATCCGGGAGCTGTATCAAAATATGTAATACCTTTTTTTAGAGCATAAGGGAGCATTTCTGCAGATTTATCAATATCCGAAGGGTTTTCGAAGCGCATTCCGCCGAAACCAAGAATTGAAACTTTTTCACCTGTATTACCATATTCTCTGTAAATCACTGTCTGCTCCTATAAACTTATATTTCAAAATATCTTATAAACGCTATCGAGCACTTTCATTCGTTTTATCGATCACACATTAAACCTGAAATGCATAATATCACCATCTTTCACAATATACTCTTTCCCCTCAATTCTCAACTTTCCTGCTTCTTTAACCTTCTGCTCTGTTTCATACTTAAAAAGATCTTCGCAGTTATAAACTTCCGCCTTAATAAAACCTTTCTCAAAATCAGTATGAATTACTCCTGCCGCCTGGGGTGCCTTGTTGCCTGCATGAAAGGTCCAGGCTCTGTTTTCATCAGCCCCAGCTGTAAAAAAAGTGCGAAGCCCAAGCATTCTGTAACCTGTATGGATAAGAGTATCCATTCCAGATTCAGTCAGACCTGTTGCCTCCATAAACTCTGCTTTTTCTTCTTTGGTATCCAGTGCAGCAATTTCTGATTCCAGCTTTCCACAGACAATCACAACTTCCGCACCCTCTTCCGCAGCAATTTTTTTGACAGTTTCAACATGATCATTAGGGATGTTAATAGAATCTTCATCTACATTACAAACATATATTTGTTTTTTTAGTGTTATCAGATGCAGATCGTAAATAAGATTAAGCTGATCTTCACCTAAACCCAATGATCGTGCAGGCTTACCTTCACTTAATGCTATAGATAAACTTTCCAAAACAGGTAAAATTGCATTCAACTGTTTTTTTGCATCTTTCGGTGCTGCCCGGAGAGCTTTTTCTGTTTTATCCTTTCTTTTATCTACTGTTTCAAGGTCAGCCAGAGCCAGTTCAATATTAATTGTCTCAATATCAGAAGCAGAATCAATTTTATTATTTACATGAACAACATCTTCATCTTCAAAACATCGTACAACATGAACAATAACACCAACTTCCCGAATATGGGATAGAAATTTATTACCAAGGCCCTCCCCTTTGGATGCACCTTTTACCAGACCGGCAATATCAACAAACTCAACAACAGCAGGTATTACTTTTGCAGTTGGAATAAGTTCGGTAATTCTATCCAATCGGGAATCCGGAACAGCGACAATACCGACATTTGGTTCTATAGTACAAAAGGGGTAGTTGGCCGCTTCTGCTGGGGCAGAAGTCATAGCAGAAAATATAGTAGACTTTCCAACATTTGGAAGTCCAACAATACCACAGTTTAATCCCATTATTTTTTATCCTTGTATATAATTCAATTAGTTAAATTTATTAGCCTATTCGACTACAGATAGTATATCAAAAATCAGATTTTATGTCTGCCTTATCAGGAAGGAAAGAGATAGAACCCTCACAGGAATGAAGGGCTTCACCCCTCGTTAAGAGGAGAACACCCCTTCGGGGCTGAAGAGAGGCCATTAAAAGTTACATATGCAAAAATGAAGGTAATGGCTTTTGGCATTAGTACTGGCATTAGTACAAACTCAGCAATCTAAACTTCCTCTAAAGACTTTGCTTTGCTCTGCAATTCTATAATTCGCCTGGAAAACAGCTGCTGGAGTCCTCTATTTTCTATCATACCAAGAACTTTTCCGGTTTCATCAACCATGGGTATGGATTGAATATCAAATTTTTTCAGGTCGTTACGTACACTAACTGCTTCTGTGTCTTCCCTGCATGTAACCACAACAGGTTCCATGATATCAAAGGCAAGAAGGTAATCGGAAAATTCCGATGCAATAAAGGTATCTTTTAAATGATCTATAGAAACAATACCAATAAGCTTTTCATTCTTATCCACTACAGGATAATAGAAATTATCACGTTCACTAAACAATTTTAAAATTTTTGTTATACTGTCTGTTTCACTAATAGAAGGTATGGTTCTATCCGCAATATCCCTGGCTTTACTCTGTTTAATTAAATCTTCTTCTGTAATGTTCAGGCCTACTTCCCCTGCTTTAGTTACAGCATATTTAACAAATGGAGGTCCTGCAATCTGCACAACAAAGGTAGTTGTTGTTACAACCATTATTATCACATCTCCTACAGAACCCTTAAATGTCTGGCCTGCAACAATGGATAATCCTATGGCAACTCCAGCCTGACTCAACAGGCAGTAGGGCAGATATTTTCTCACACCAACAGGAGCTTTTGAAAAATACGCTCCCAGAGTGGCACCCAGTGCTTTTCCCAGTACCCTGCCAACTAAAAATACAATTGCAAGAATTCCAACAATTGCAGAAATATTTAAAATATTAAGTTTTGCTCCTACAAGTACAAAGAACACGACATATATGGGCGGAGTAAATTTACCAACAAGGCTGAATGTTTCTTCACTTCTTTTCGGTGCATAGTTGGATATAAAAAAGCCCATACTCATTGCGCTGAGAATCATATCAACCTTAAGAACCTGGGCAAGACCGATAAGAAGTAATAATGCCCCCAGAGAAAATGCAAGGATTTTGTCTTCATCATTAAACCTGCGAATTATTTTATTTAGTGCGAAACCGGCAATAAGTCCCAAAAATACTGCAACACCAATTTCATAAATTAGTCGTACAAGACTCATTACAACCCCTGCATCTGATTTCCCGAGCAGATTTGAAGCAATACTTGATGCCAAAGCAAACAGGAGCAGAGCAACGCCATCATCCATTGCAACAATGCCGAGAACTGTAGTTGTTAGAGGACCTTTTGTCTTGTTTTCCCATAGAACGTCAGTCGTAGCAGCAGGTGCTGTTGCAGAGGATATTGCTCCCATAAGAAGTCCCAAA
>Ga0190304_1000393_pt1 | contig 20703 bp, 27 predicted proteins | sample 48700712_MG_FD_161670 | JGI IMG/M metagenome (GOLD analysis project Ga0190304, IMG submission 161670) | Hydrothermal vent sediment bacterial communities from Southern Trench, Guaymas Basin, Mexico - 4870-07-1--2_MG | ecosystem: Environmental > Aquatic > Marine > Hydrothermal vents > Sediment ...
AAGGAGCTAAAGAAGAATAAACGGATGGAGGTGGATGAAGGATATGAGGGTTGATATTGTACGAGGATACATAATTGCTCTCTCGCCTATCCATACTGCAGGTGATGAGAAGACAGGTAGCGAGAGTCTCTTGCGGCGTTTGAGTTATGTTATTGATGGTAAGCGAGTGGAGATTCCAGTGCTGAGTGGGAATGCAATTCGTGGAATCTTGAGACGAGAGCTGATGGCAGATATGTTGATGCGAATAGGTTATAATCTGACAAGTGCAAAGATATATCACATGCTATTTTCAGGCGGTATGCTCGAAACAGTAGATGAAAAGAGTAGTGGTGCAATAGATATAGGATTGAAACGGAAGATTCGACAGACTATCCCTCCGATAGCAGTCTTGGGCTCATCGCTTGGCAACCAAATATTTGAGGGTAAGCTCAAGGTAAACATGGCTCTTCCGATTTGTAAGGAACTTGCTGATTTCCTGCCAGACGATATAGAGATCAAGCCGGAGACGAGCTTCTATGAGTTTCTCGATTGGACGTTTACAACGCGACGAGACGATTTGAGAGAACAGCGAGCAGAGGGTGAACAAGCGACACAGATGATGGTCAATTTTGAAGTCTTCGCGCCGGGAACACCGTTCTATCACGAGTTTATTTTGAATGATGCATCTGAAGTAGAGCGAGCAGTGCTGGTGAGAATGCTGAATTTATGGCATCAAAAGCCATATATTGGTGGTAAAAGCGCAATAGGGTTAGGTAAATTGAAGCTGAACTATGATTACAATAGAGAAGACGAAAAACTATATATAGACTTCCTCAGTAAAAACAGAGACAAGATAACAGCACTATTAAAGGAGTTAGAGGAGAAGTTTAAGTGAAATGCAACAAATATTCAATAAGCTTAAACAATACGAGCCACCACAAGATTTTGAACCGTTGAAAGTCATATTTAGGATGACCTCACCGATCATGTTAGGTCATCCTTTTATTCATTTCGATAGCTTGATTCTGCATCTCCTCTATCGTGATTTGCTCAGTGATGACTATTATTGCCTACCATCAAAAGACCCGATAGACTTCTCGCAATATGTCAAAGCGCCAATAAAGCAAACCGAAGATGTCTATCATACCTCGGTTTCGTTTTTTGATACAGATACGAAAATCGCAACAACCATATATAAACGGTTCTGTACCGAATATCTTGAATTGCTGAACACTAAGAAACGAAAGATAGCGAGGGGTAGCGGGTTTTATCGTGATTACATGATGCGTATGATTTATATACCAGCAAAAACAGTCTATTTCTTTGTAAATGCTAATAAGTCAGAAATATCTCGTTTATTGAAGTCAGTGGTTTATCTCGGTAAGAAGACAGCATACGGATTTGGTAGGGTGAAGAGCATTCATATAGAGAGGACAGATAATGATTATAGCATAATAAAAGATAGCAAAGCGATGCGTCCTATTCCAATGCGAATGTTAAGGGGCGCTGAAGTAAAGGCAATGCTGGCATATAAGCCGCCATACTGGGATAAGCGTAATGTTGAATTATGTGCCTTTCCTGACTCGAATGTGGAAGTGCTATGATACATTTCATTATTCCGACGTTTGGGCGATACAATGAAGTCAGAAACTGTATTAGTGCGATCAGAGCGAACACACCAAATGAGATTCTTGGTCAGATTGTTGTTGTGGATTCTAACACCATGCGAACAAAGTATCCCAGTTATATCAAAGTAATTCACATGAACAAAGTCTATCCGGCAGTAGCAAGAAGAACAGGAGCGAACTCTTTGAAATTCGTTAGTGACGACGACTACCTTATTTTCTTAGATGACGATATACTCATTCTCGATAACTTCAGGGCGGGAATAAGCAAGATTCTTCTGTGCTATGAGAAGTATGATGTGGGTTGTCTGCAGTTAGGAATGCGAAAAGGCAAGCCGTGGGTCAAAATCAAATTAGGGTTTACTGGAGGTGGCATTTTAATAAACAAGCGAAAGTACTTCGAGATTGGGGGATATGGAAACGACTACTTAGATGATGTAGAACTATTTCTCAGATCATTCATCAGCGGATATGACAATTACAGAACCGGATATGTCTATTCAAAGCACAAATTTTCGAGTCGTGGAGGAATAAAGGCATCTTTGAATCTAACAAGAAAAGGGAAAGAGCATCTGGAGCTGAGTAAGTTAGATAAGGTGTATCCTAAATTCATTGAGAGGACGGATACATGGTTGGGGTTCAAAATAAAGTCGGGGATAAAGAGAAGATGAAGCATATATGGTACGAAACCTTCAAGTTATGGTCAGAGACTAAGGAGTATAAAGATAAGGTAGAGGAGAGTAGGAGAGTAATATCAAATGCGTTCACTCGCTACAAAAATCCCTATGTTGCTTATAGTGGCGGTAAAGATTCAATAGCAATGTTACACTTAGTTTTACAGCAGAAACCAGAGATTGACATCTGGCATTTTGATCATGGGAAAGCATTGATGCCGAGAGAAATAGAGAGGGAAATCATACACAATGCAAAATTATTAGGTGCAAAGAACCTTATTATAAAGACATCGAAGCAATTAGGTAAAGAAAGTGCTCGTTGGGATTATAAGATTTGGTATAACTCGTTTTTTGGCATTCTAAACAGTGTTACTAACGAACGAGGTTGGGATGGTGTATTTTTAGGTTTGAGACAAGAAGAAAGTGCAAAGAGAAAAAGAAAGACAAAGGAGTTCTTCAGTGGAAATGAGTGTTATCCTCTTGCGAGGTGGTCATGGAAAGATGTCTGGAGCTACATTGTGTCAAATAACCTCCCATACCCATCTGTTTATGATCGATACGCAGAAGTCTTCGGATATGATAGGGCTCGGTTAGTAACTTTCTTCGATAAAGAGTTTGAATATCTTGGTGCTCCATACGTAGATGGAATCTTGATGCCGGAATTCAGATATATTGATCGTAAGGTGAAGAAGCGTCCAAGGATCGAGGGAGATCGTTGATGTCTAAATTAGAAGATCGTCTCTTAGAAGAGACCAAGTCATTTGAGTGGCACTGGCACATCGAAGGTAGCATCAGGCACTACACATATTGGGACGACAGGAAGAAATCCATTGGTCAATTGATTGGTGCTAAGAAGATTCTTAGTGGACTCGGATATGACCTCTTCATTGGAACGGGAATAGACTTGCTGAGAATCGCGTATCCTTTTGAGTGCGAAGTTAAGGATATAGGCTTTAAATTACTCCATAGAGATTCCCATACAGGAGGAAAGTGGTATGTTCGGAAGAGTTTACAAATAGAAGAATCGAAGGAAACGCATCAGCAGATATGGAGTTTGTTATCGAGACGGAAGAGAAAAAATGAGTAGGGTAGAAACATATATTAAAGGACAAACATGGCGTTCCCGAAGAAGCGGAGCGAATGAAAACGCGAACCGGTTAAGGTCAGTTGGAGGTTTGAAGGCATACCTTGCAGAGAACGAAATTGCTCGTTATATGCTCAAACATATATATCCTCCAAGGATAGCAAAAGTCCACATTCGGGGCTATTTCCATATACATGACTTAGGTTCGGGTATTGTGCCTTATTGCGCGGGCTGGTCGTTACAAGACCTCTTGTCACGGGGCTTCATAGGTCCTGCAGGAGTTGTGCAGTCGAGACCACCGAAACATCTTTCGTCTGCTCTTGGTCAATTACTGAATGCAGTTGGAGTTCTACAACAGGAATGGGCAGGTGCTCAGGCATATAATTCAGTAGATGTATTGTTAGCTCCTTTTATCTACTATGACAAGCTGACATATCGTCAAGTCAAACAGGCGATTCAAGAGTTTGTGTATGGAATCAATGAACCCACAAGATGGGGCTTTGAGACTCCCTTCCTGAATTTCACATTTGATTTGATACCACCAGATGACCTTGAGAATCAAGCAGTCGTTATTGGTGGAGAATTGCAAGACAAGACTTATGGTGACTTCGAGAAAGAAATAGAGATGTTTAATTTGGCATTTCTCGATGTGATGTATGAAGGAGATGCGAATTCAAGCATATTTAGATTTCCGATTCCTACGTATCTTATGGATGAGAAATTCGATTGGAATACAGAGGTTGGACGTCGGCTGGCGAAAGTAACTGCGAAGTTTGGTCTTCCATATTTCCAAAATTGTTCCGAGAATACCGGATTGGAACGCCATCAAGTTCGCAGCATGTGCTGTCATCTAAATTTGGATTTAAATCAATTGAAGAGGAAGAGTGGAGGGCTATTCGGCTACGGAGACGTTACAGGTTCGATAGGAGTCGTGACGCTTAACCTGCCAGCTTTAGCTTGGGAATCACGAGACGAAGATGAATTCTTTGAGAACCTCATACATTACATGGACTTAGCTAAAGAATCGTTAGTTATTAAGCGGGCAGTCTGCAGTCGCAGTTTCGCAGAAGGACTAATGCCCTATTCTCGGATATTCTTGACGGGACTCGATCATCACTTCTCTACGATCGGTTTAGTGGGCGGAGAGGAAGCTTGCCATAATCTCCTTGGTTGCTCAATAGCTGATCCTGAAGGATTGGACTTGATGAAGAGAGTTTTAATCGTTATGAGGGATAGGTTAGTAGAGTACCAGCAGGAAACCGGAGATTTATGGAATCTCGAAGCTACTCCGGCTGAAGGCTGCTCACACCGACTTGCAAAGATTGATGTGAAGACACGTCCCGGTTGTTATGTTTCTGGAACTCGAAAATCGCCCTATTATACGAATTCGACCTTATTGCCGGTTAATTACACTCAGAATCTGGGAAAGGCTGTCAGGCATCAAGAGCAGCTCCAACGACTTTATACGGGTGGGACTGTCTTCCATGTGTTCTTGCCAGAACGTCCTGATGAGCGGGTTATTCCGTTCTTGGTAGACCGATTAGTTCAACGGACATGTTTGCCCTATTTCACAATTACTCCGACTTTCAGTGTCTGTCCGCAATGTCATCAGACTTTCTCTGGTGAGCATTGGGAATGCCCTGTATGTGGAGGTCCGGCAGATGTAATGTCTCGAGTTGTAGGTTATCTTTCAAATGTCCGAGTATGGAATGAGGGAAAGCAGCAAGAGTGGCAAGATCGAAGTCCTTTTGTATTGAACGATGGCTGAAGAAGATCAATGTAGATTGGATGAGGTGCTCAGAGAAGTCAAGACAATGAAGGATGTCGAGGACTACATTGGGTTCGTGCTTGCTGGAGCAGAGCGAGTCAAAGCCCAAGCCGAAATGGCTGGTAATATCATCAGGTACCTCGCAGCCGATGGTGTAATTCGTGAGTTTGAATCCCTTCAAAAGGCAATTGAAAGAGGAAAAAGAGGGAGGGATGTAGCTTATGGCTGAGAAATATTGCAAAATCTACGTGGATGGTGCATGTCGAGGTAATCCCGGACCTGGATCTATCGGAATAGTAGTTCTCAAAGATGGTGGAATAGCAATGGAACATTCTGAGTATCTCGGTCAGACAACCAATAACGCTGCTGAGTACACTGCTGTCCAGCGGGCATTGGAACTTATCCGAGTAAGTCCGAACTATCAAATCGTTATTTTCTCTGATAGCGCATTAGTAGTGAACCAGATATTGGGTCGGTGGAAAATCAATGACCCAACACTCAAATCCCTCAACTCTACAATCCAAATCCTTCTTTCTATGTTCAGCCACCGACCTATCTTGAAGAAACTGCCACGGAATGAAGCCTACCTCCAGCGAGCAGACGAGTTAGCAAATCAAATACTCGATTATGACAGAGGTCAGGCAAAGGCAAAAGTGCACGGTTCTTTCTCGTAGACGCGACACTTTCTTTGGAGCGACTTAATCTTTTGGAAGAATCCTTAAGAAAATCTGATTTAGACATGGATGTTGAGAAATGCCTTCTTGACGACCTATCTTGGGCTTTCTGGTCGCTCTTGGAAGTTGAGAAGCCCTAAATGGTCAATTTGATATTATAATAGTTACAGATGAGTGAGGTCTTCATCTTCGAGCGAGTCGGTGACACCTGGCGTTCCTCCAAACTCTCACTTGAGAAGAGAATGCTTTTGAGCGAACTTGAGGATTTAGAGTTAAGATTAGAACTTGATCCCGAACCTCCGGTCAAGGCAATATTACTCAAGAACCTCTATGAAATCCGTTGTGATGTTCGACTCATTGATCAGGCCCTGATAGGAAGTTTTGATATAGTAGTGATAGCGGAATGACCGAAATCGTTATCTTCGAACGGAAAAACACGGAACCTACAGAACTTTCTTTCAAGAGAAAACTTCTCGAGGCTAAGCTTAAGAAAATAAATCAAGAACTTAAGAAGGAAGATATCCTTCCTACTGTTAGGGAGAAGCTGCTCAATGATATGTACTTAATTCGTCGAGACATCCAACTTATTGACTATGCTTTAACTGGAAATTTCAATATTGTAATCATAGCAGATGGCTGAAGTAGTAGTTTACTTTCGGCTTGGAGAGAAATGGCTCATTAGCGATCTTGCTTCTGAACGCGAAAGTCTCCTTCGTACAATTGAGGACTGGGAATTTAGCTTTGAAGCAGAACCTTCTCAAGCTATCAAAAATGAAATTCTTCATGAACTCCATAAGACTTACTGTGAACTTCGTCAGATAGACCAAGCACTCACAGGTAAATTCGACTTGTTGATTGTAGACAATCCTGATGAGTGAAGTTATCGTTCTCCTCAAAAACCTTGAAGGAATGGAATTTAAACGTCTTTCTTATGAGAGAGAAGAGAAGATTCATGATCTCGAGCAGACTGAAACAAGTTATAGAAGAAGATCCAGAGTTCGAGCCAGAATGGTTTAAAGACTACTATGATATTCGAAAGATGATTCAGCTTATTGACCAAGCGTTAAAGGGAAAGTTTAATCTTATTGTAGTTGCAAAATCTGACCAGAATATATGAACATAAATCCTCGAGAAGCTAAAGAGAGGGGTTGGGTAAAGTTCGCGAAGCATACAGAAATTCAACAGGTCGGAATAGATCTCACAATAGCAGAAACTGTACGACTCCAACACTGTGAACACAAACTCGCGAAGCTGAATGAAATAGTTTCAGTTCCACCAGACGCATTCGGTCTCATCTTCAGCCGAAGCACATTCAAACGTCTTGGAATCTTAATCACAGCTACGGTCTTCGAACCTGGATGGCGAGGAATTCCGACGGTCTCAATTTGTAACCTTTCAGGTATCCCTTGTTATATAGCAAAAGACACGAGGGTAGCTCAGATAGTATTTTTCAAGGCGAATCCAGCAAGTGTTTATGACGGCCAATACCAGAACCAGTTCTTGGAATAGTTTAATAACCTATGATATGAGGTTACTACTTAACATTTATGTCTTCCACTATCTTCTTAACAAAATTTTTCGCCATCTGATCTGCTTCGCTCTTCTCTCCATTTCTACGATAGCAGGTCGCCAGTAAGGTCGCTCTCGAATGCCTCTTCTTTGTATCTTCTTTGCAACTGCCCACGCTGCCTGCCAGCCAAGGGGTGTAGCTCTCAATCTTCGTCTTCTCGTTTGCAAACTCAACTGCGATGCACCTCTCATGACGCCCTTCCTGATTACCCACTCCCGGATGACATCAACAGGTGGAAGTCGTCCGGGAGGTCTACCCCACTCGACTGCCGGGGCATGCCTTGCTGTACTCACGACTTTTCGGGTCAAGGGATCAGGCCTCTGAATTCTAAAGGATCGAAGAAGAATGCCCCGGTCTACCGCTCGCTGCTTGAGAATGTTCGATTGGACTTTCTGAACAAAGTCCCGTGCAAGGTTCTCTATGATTTGAGAGATATCTTTTTGAATCTGACTATGGATGCTTAATCCTCCAGACGTTGTAAGTTTGATCATCTTCCTACCGACCTTCCACAATCACGTCCACAAAACTGACCAACAGTTTCACAAGCGGTTTGGCAGGTCAACTGACAGGTAGATTGACAAGCTTGCTGACAATAACTCTGACAAGAAGATTCACAAGATGACTGGCAACTGGACTCACAGCTGGTCTGACATTGAGTTTCGCAGGTGTCCGGGTCGGAAGGAATGAAGAGTTCTTCGCTATCTTCGTATTCGCCATCGTCACAACGACCAAGCCAGAGTTTGATCGTATAGGTTTGCCCACCATAGTCAATGAGTCGTCCAGCAACATAGCACTCTTGAGCATATTCATCATCAGAAGGCATGTGCCCGCACTGATTTTTAGGTTTTCCTCCGTGATATACGCAATTGTAATAACGTTCCCCTGCATTACAGTTCTTAACCCATATCTTGTAATAGGCGTTATGATTTTCCCATCGATCAAAATCAAGCGCGGCTATGTATGCCATTTCTTACTACCTCCGTCAATAGTCTCTTGAGTTTACATTCGATTGGAATAGGTTCAATCATATTACCCATGGCCAGATACGAATTCACATAGCATATCCCACAGATCGCAGTTGAGCATTGCTGACATTCTTTCCGTAGCGTTCCATACTGTCTGAACTCTCTTCGTTGTTCTTCATTAATTCCATTCCAAATATCACCAAGTGAGATTCCAATCTGCTGCCAACCTGAGACGTGATAGCATGGATAGAGCTTACCATCGTAGTTGATTGTAACTGAACCTCGACCTGCACCACATGCGATGTTCTCCACTCGCCATCCCTTTTCTATTCGTTGCTGAATCTTCCAAAAGGGAAAGATGTGTGGAAAGTCTCGATAGACCTCCTGGAGCTGTTCTTTCAAAATAAGTAAGTCTTGTTCTTGAAGACTGTAATCTGAAACAACATCGAAGTTCAACGCTATTGAGTCTGAAAACTTTGCAGTATGAACGACTGCATCATATAGAAGCGAACATTCTGTGCTGGGGACAGTTATAGCAATTGAGAAAGGAATTTCTGATGACTTCAATTTCTCTATATTCCGTTCAACCCTTGACTTTGTAGGTTCATTTGTCTTGGTTCGCCTGAATTTGTCATGCCAAATAGAATCATAGGAGACTAATACACTGATTTGATATTTCCATAGTAAATCGAGCGTCTCTTGACTAAGATTCACAAGATTCGTAGTAATGCCCTGAACCCGGATGTGGTTATCAAAGAATGCCTCTACAACGTTTCGAAACAATTCTTCGTTAAGGATCGGTTCCTGCTGAGGAATCTCGATTGATTGAATGCCTTCACGATGACAGAAGTCTACGATTTCGGGCAGTAGTGCAAGGTCAAGTTCAGCAGGTTCATTGTGTCGAAGGTAGCAGTACCGACAAGCCAAGTTGCAGGAGTTATTTATCCTCAAGAACCCTACTGTCATTTTGTTATAAGATGCTCATATTTGGCTTCTATTGCAATTTTATGATCAAGAAGGTATAAAAGTATTCGAGGATCAAAAAAATTCAAGATAACTCGAAATTTGAGTGTCTCGTTTAGAATCTCCGCAGGATTGCCTTCAAGATATTTTCTACAACGGCTATGACACCTACATAGGCAGCGAGCTGTGCCATTACATTGCTCTCAGTTATCTCCAGTCCAGAGGCATACATTATTGCTCCGACACCCATGCCTACGATGACAGTTGCAGCGAACTTCGTTACTTCAAAACTCTCGAAATTGGAAGACTTCAGATAACCACTTGCTGCGAACACAGCCGCTGCTATGATTGCAATAAGGATTGTCATATCCATGCTACACCACCTCCTAAATTCAACAACTCAATAAATGTAGGGAAGAACTGATTGTTTAATGAAGCATTCCTCCACTAACTTTGTAACTGCGATCATTAATGCCATTACTTTCTTGGTCTGTTCTGGACTGAGATGCCAGGATTCGCATAGACTCTTGACGGAAGTCTCAAACTGCCAGCCCTGGCGGTCTCGCTGTCTGAGTTCCCTAAGAATATCATTGACATCATCAACGAGTTCTTCTGGTTTGACGATTTCTGGCTCCAAGGCGTCTTCAAGCATCTTCTGCATAGTCACCAGCGAAACCCGGTCGGAAATCCATAAGGTGAATTCTTGTTCCTTGAACTTAAGGTTGAACTTGACTGTCTTCTGGCCTGTTTCTTCATTTTCTACGATTCCCCAGATAACTGAGAAGTCTTTAACCTCTTTACTACTTGAACCATCCCAGACGGTACACTCAACAGGTTTGTGCTTATCTTCTGAATCCATTCTTACTCCTCTCAATGATTTTGTGCTCTAAGCCTCCAAATTTGACCGTGATTGCAATTTTTTCTTACTACCTGATGTTTTACTCATGGTGCTCCTAAAGATTGCGTCTATGGTCAAATATATGCGTCTCACGCGAAATTTAACGGGACTCTACAAAGCATTTGACCCAGGCATCGAATTGGAACCTGCCAAGATTACCAGAACTGAGACCAACTTCGATTTCATTGTTACCGGGCTCGAAGTAGTCCGCGAGGTTACCTTCCTTAGAAAAGATGTTAGACCAGACTTCGTGACCATTGACCTTAAGATAAAGGTTATTGCTCGACCCCTCATATATTCCATGCTGAAGTTCATGAGTATGCGATTTAATGCTATGAGTATGCGAGGGAAGCATAACGGAATGAGTGTGTTCGTATTCAACTTCTCGGAAGCCAAGAATACCAAGACATTGCGCTGCTCCACTTGCCGCAACTTCGATCCTGAGCCTATGACCAGCAACAGTACTGTCCGTAATAGGCGTAAATTTAAAGGCTCGCGCTCGACCCCACTTTATAACGGTTTCTCTTCCCATTTCCTCTATCAATTCATCTGTCTGGTCGTCCTTTAACCTGACATATTTCAGACCAAATCCCTCTCTATAACTGAAATTCAACACTAAGGCAACAACTCTTGTCCGCTTATGCCTTTTGGGATCATATTCAGCAGGTGCATCTAATTTGAAGATTGTTCCTGCCGGAGATACCTCAGTTGTCATGAACAATGACATGTCATCATTCCTGCAGAATGTCGAGACTATCTCAGAAGTGGTATGCGAGCCAGCAGAAGTTCCCGAAACACCACCACCTGCTTCAGTCGTTGTCTGACCACCTGCCTTTGTAACTTTCTCATAACTACGCCAGGGAAGGGACTTGAGACTGACCCTGACGAGGTTGATTGCGACTGCATCTTCAGGGATTCTGAGTGTAAACCTGAAGGGTTTGGACGAATCAATTGACTCGACTATGGGACCAACCTGATAGAGGTTCGTAGCACCTTGTCCATAAGCTTGTTCAAGTGTAACTTCTCGTTCAATGGACTTAATCTCTTCAAGCAGTGGAGAATAGACCTGACCTGCCTTGATTGTTGTTCGAGGATAAGGCTTCTCAGAATATTTGATTTCAGCAATAATCCAATCCTCTCCATCATAAGTGAGTTTGAACCCAGGCAGCCCGTTGTAATCGTCCATGTAAGCAGTCTCAAGAGTAAGGGACTTGCTGGGTTGGGCATGACTCTCAATAACTCGATTGGCATACCTGTCGAGACAGTTCTGATCAATAATGCTCTTATCCTTTATGACCCTTGACTGCAATCCAAATTGCTTAATTGACGAAGTTGCATGAGGGTATGACACCGAGAAGGCAGGTCGAACAATGATACCCTTCTCGTGTCGATATGCTGAGAGTCCTGGCGACTTACCTCTTTCTGTCACATGAAGCTTGTAGAGAGAATCGGTAGAGGTTCGATTATCAAAATGTAGTAGCTCCCGACCAATCCAAATATCTCCAGATAAAGGGAAGCTTGCCGGTTTGGTAATCTTGATAGTAAACGGAGGAGTTGCAGACTCCGAAATCTCAGTCTTCAATACCGCCCGTTGCTCGCCAGCACTATGATCGTCATAGCTCCAGAGCTGGTTGATTCCATCACCACGACCAAGTACCTTGGCAGCATTGATTATCGAACGGGAGCGGGAGGTACTGACCCCTCGAACCTTGGAGTCGGAAACTGAAGCTGACGAGATCGAACCCGGTACAAAGATTTTAACCCTCTCGTGTAGATAATATCCATTTTGCCAATCCTCGAAAGAAAGATACCAGCTCGCACCAATTAGAGATAGGAGTTTTGCAAGGAGTTTGAGAATCGAGTCCCGTGATATTCTGAAGGAGACCTTCTCATCGAGGATCGAATTGGAAGTATCGAAAAGAAGAGAAGTATCGGTAACCTCTTTGTACTGGTTCTTCAAAGTCTGAATAACTGTCCGAGCCGTGACGTTAGAGAAGACCTGTTCCTCACCTGCATCCTGATCAAGTTTGATTAAGGCATCATAACCTGTGAACTCTAATTGTTGAGAGAACTTGTTATAGTTTTTCTTCACGATCCTGCCTTGGATGGGCACATAGTTAGGTTCGGATAACGAGGAACTCTTCAATGTAAATAATGACCAGAAGTCAATTGAATCAGCTTCATCCTTTGAGACTCCAACCAGAGTACCCTTCACCAACGTAAGCTGACCTTGCTTCCGAGTTATCTCGAGACCTACTACTCGATTACGATAACTCCCATTTCTATCAATCCACAAGTCCCATTTCATGTTCCGTAATATTGGTTAAGTGTAAGAGTGAATTTCCATTGAGCTTCACCTTCGATATAAGTGACTATACAACTCTCGACACAGGTTTTGAGTACGCGATTTCCTTCATGGGGAAACGTAACTTCAATGCCTCCTTCGCTACCATCCCATGAGGCAAGCTTGGAGAGAAAGGTATTCTTTGCGACATGATCTGTCCAGAATCCTTCCATAACGATCTTAGAGGTTATCTGCTTGAGATCGAGCATAATTGTTTCAGCACCAGGAAGAGGGGAGACTATTGGCTGCTTACTCACTCGTTCTGCAATTTTCTCAACTTTGAGAGTAACTTTATCACTCCCAACCCCTATTTCTATTTCAGGCATTAGAGAATCGCCTCCATTCTCCTCTGGAGTAAACTCGCAATCTCGTCCGCTAATTCCTCAACAGACTTACCTTCTTCTTTGACTTCTACATTCACAGTTATCGAAGGTGAGAATTGAACAACCTTCGATTCTGGAGAAGGGACACCAACATGAACTTTGGGAGTTTCAAACCCACGAGCAGCGAAACCCTGACTGAGCGTACGAGCAAAAATCGCAGGAATTTCCGAGATTCTGGGAGAGAAGCTTATTAAGCCTGCTGCCCAATCCCGAAGCTTGTTAGCTACATCCGAGAGCCCTGATCTAATAGAGTTCCAAATTCTGCTACCAATGTTTGCCAGACCTCTCACGAGCTGATCAACCAAATACCGTCCTGCCTCAAGGAAGGCTGAAGCAAACGATCGAATTCGTTCGACTACCGAGGACCCAAATTCTCTCACTCGCTCGACAAACGCGTTGATCTTATCACTTGCGATTCTAACCCATTCTCCAAGTCGACCGCCGGTAAGATCGTTAAGTGTATCGTAAGCGCCTTGTGTGAGATTCAAAATAACTTGTGACCAGTCCTGGAGTGCTCCGGGAATATCACCTCGTAAAAGTTTATCCCAGGCGCTTTTCATTAGGGGGAGTTGGTCATTTGTAATCCTAACCATCGAAGAAAGACCCTCAACGAACTTCGACTTTAGAAGACCCACTCCGCGATCAACAACTGCAGTCAAACCCGGAAAATGCTCTTGGAAGAATCCATGAATTCTCTCGAGCATTGTTCTATGAACAGCAACAAAAGCCCGCAACCCATTTGACGCTCGCTCAGGCAAGGAACCGAAAAAGTATGCAATTGTGTCTTTCGCTGAACTTGCCCAATTCGCAATAGCAGAGCCTGCTGTCGAAAGAGCACCTCTGATCTTACCGGGCAATTCAGAAAAGAACTGAGGCAAACCCGCAAAGAATTCGATTATCTTTATTCCTAAATCCTTCAAGAATCCTGCTACTGCCAGAATCCCCGCCTTAATTACAGCCCCAACCCGATTGAGAATATCCCGCATGCCAAACCAATTGAACTTCCAAGCAAGAAAGAGAAAACTGACAACTGCGATGATAGCAAGGATTGCCCAACCGATGGGTCCCGCACTAATAAGAGCGGCAATGCCTCCGACTGCGAGCCTTGTGATAGCCAGTATCCCTATCCAGACAAATTTGAAGATACCAAGTAGTGGCATGAGAATGAAACCGAATACCTTTAGGATGGTAATGACGGTCACCAATGCTCCAAGAAACAGAAGAATTGCACCAATGGCACCCCTGACTGGTGCCGGCAGGCTTCTCCACCACTTATAGAGCTTCATCAACCACTCGACAATCTTCAGAAAGAAGGGTATCAATGGAGCTAACGCCGTATCAAGGAAGGCAGTAAAAATACTACCAAGTCCTCGAATGAATGCAGATAGGACGGTGCTACGAAGGATTATTTCCCGAACAGAATATCCTACTGCTGCAGCCCACGCTAACCAGCTTACCTTCTGGACAAGAAGGTTTCGTTCAGTGTCGCGGGTTGATCGTCTTGATGTCCTGCCTAAATCCTCGATAGAAGACCCGACCTTTCTTAGTCCTCCAAGCGCTTGTGAGATTCTGGCAGAAATGTTATATATGAGTGAATATTCAACCATTTCTGCTATTCTCGATTATCTGATTTCGATTTTCCCAATGAAGAAACTTTAGCAAGAGAAAGATAGTACAATCCTAATGGATTATCACAGATACGTGGTGGTACACCAATATATTTTAACCAGGGATTCTCAACATAATTATCCATTCTTCAAACGCTCAGCCTCCCGACGCTCTTCTTTTGCGATGAGATTCAAAAACTCTACATAAATCAAGACGTCTCGTGCTGGCAACTGACGAACCTCTAAGGGTGAGATATGTAACTCACGAGCGAGTTGAACCTCGACGAAATAGGGAGAGTATTCATTTGTAGCTCCATAAAAGGCTTCCCTGATAGCTCTTCTTTCACTTGGTTGTAGGACGAAAGGATGTCAATGGTAGATGTCTCTCTAACTCTGAGCCAACTGACTCTTCCAATCTCTCGAGATTCTCTCTCGTGACCTCAAAGGGAGCTTCCACGACAGCATATAGCGCAAGATCAATAGTAAAACCTGCCCAATCTATCTCAAATTCGCCTGATGGCTTGATAACCACGTGCTTCGAGAGAAGTCGCTGACGCTCCAACCACGAGATATTCTTCCGAATTTTGAACTTAAACTCCTGATCGCCACGTTTGATAATAACAGTTTCAGGTTCTTCTTCCTCTACAAATAGACCTTTCATGCGAAATCACCCTTTGCCTCTATAACTAAGTCCTTAAAGACTAAATTGATCTCGGTTTCAGTCAAGCCTTCTTCAGGCACTGGATGAGGTGCAGTCCGAACTTTACCATCCTTTGCTGTGATCTCGCAGTAATCAGTCGCAGCATCTCGTGAGATTTTCGCAACTATATCTATCTCAGACTGATCCAAAAGATAATCGAGGATCTTCCGATCTGAAGGATTAACTGTCAATCTACCAGTTATCTCCCGTCGCTTGTCCACGATAACAGTTGGATAACCATCTCCACTATCCGATTTCTCATATCTCTTCTCCTCAAGATTGTTGTTGATCTCAACCTCCCATCGTGTAACCTGATACTCGGATCCATCAATACTTACAGCGGTATGATAGGCAGTGGTAAGATTCTTCCGACTGCCACTTGGAGTCGTCCATGAATTGACAGGTGGCTTCAGTCCCAAGATTTCAAATTCCGTTGTGAAGACTCCGCCTTCTTCAACAGCAAACCTTGCCCGATTTACATATACTCCACGATACTGTCGTTTCACGTTGGATTCTGCCGAATTATAGATTTCTAACGAAAATGAAGGCAACGGATGGGCTATTTTGTATGTTGTAATACCACCAGCAACTGACGAAGTACCCAGTGCCATCTTGAACATCGAGGCAGAGTAAGGTTCAAATCGAATCCTGCCACGTACTGTCTTCCGAACCGGGATAATGAGTCCAGGCACAAACTTGTTTTCCCAGTACTTAGGTTCGAATTCCATCTCAGGCTCAGGCGTTTCAATTGTAAGGATATGTCCGGGAATCAAATAAAACGAACCGGGTGCAGAACCAGGAGTTGACTCCTCACCCCAACCGATCTGGGTAGTCTCCCGCATAAAGACCTTGACCATTTCTCTCCATCACTCCACCACGTTTATTAGAACTCTAACTCTATTCATAGTATTTCACAAGGCTGAACTCGAAAGTTGGATAGATTATCCCATGAGTTTCCTCAAGATTGAACTCTACCCGCTCAAGTTTCATAATGTCAACACCCTCAAATGGATCACGACCTCCCCTATCGAAAAGAGTTGTAAGTACGATGTCCTCTACTGTATCGAGTTCGTCTTCTATTGAGGAATATACTGACATCTCAGCCAACCATGTGCGACGTCTCGCTTTATAGCCTAAGCCCACGACCTCGACTGTTTCATTCACAATGTTGAAGACGAAAGACGTGCGATTTCTTAAGTCAAGAGCCTTGATCTCATTGATATTCCAATAGACCCGCTGCTTGTCCTTCCACTCAGTAGCCTGGTATCGAGTCTCAAGAGCATCTTGCCAGAACTCCTTGAAGGAATTCAGTATCCTCATATCAAACTTGCCTCCTTCCGACGTTGAATGATGGCTCGGCAGTCGTCTCTGTAATTCTCCGCTCGCTGCGCGATTTCAATAACTGAATTAACACCTGCAGGCAGCAGATGCTGATATGCCTCACTTTGGAGAATATCCACTGCAACGAGCTTGGTACAGAGCTCACGAATGTCCGCTGGCACCTCCGAATAGCCCCATTCATAAGAGACTCGAATATCGAACCTGCGACCCCACCACCAGATTCGTCGAACCTTAAGAACTCCATCCTCAAGTCGCCAGATGTTACCTTCAGAGTCCTCTGTCCAGTCGCCCCACCACCAGTAGCGATACTCGAACTTAGTTATCTTCTGAACTGGCTTGTGATTCAAAAACACTGGTATCCAACCTATTGCCTGCGGTGACCGGACATCAAGAGTATGAACTTCGTCAGTAGTGGTTTGCTTCGTAAAGGAGGTATTCAAAAGCTCATCAATGTACCGTTCCTTTGCAACCAACCAGCGAGCAACCTCTTGCTCGGATGGCGTTGTCTCATCCGTAATGTCTTGGTGCAATAGAGTCGCTACCTCCAAGACAGAGGAATATTTGGGTATCAAAACCTGAGGCAAGACTGTAAAGTAACCCCTGTCCAGAATCTTCGTAGATCCAACGACACCTTCGAAGAGATAACTCCATTGTGCAGCATAGCTAATATCAAGGTCCGAAGGCACATTGTAATCATAGTAATACGATCCAAGCGCTTGCTTACTGGCTGTATCCCGGTCTACGACTTTTGAACCTGAGTTGTTCCAAATAGTAACGTAAACCTCGTCAGGATCGAAGAGGTCACCGTCCCAATCATAGAATTCTGCTCTGAGCCGAAGCGACTCGCCTACTTCAACTGTTTCACCCATATCTCGTCCTTCATCTTGTTATAAACTCTTCAGTTAAATATACCCGTCTTCCGCCTCCTTTGATTACATTGCCAATATTATACGCATTGACCTTGTGTTTCCCTGCAATCTCAATTATTCTTTCCTCTTCTGTTTTAGAAGCTATGATGCAGAACCCTATACCCATATTAAATATCCGGAACATTTCCTCAATTGGTACTTTACCGAGTCGCTGCAGCAACTTAAAGATAGGAGGCGGTTCAGGAAAATTCGAAATTTTGAAACTAACATCTGCTTTTATTCTTCCCAAATTCAAAAGACCTCCACCCGTAATGTGTATTAAGGCCTTTACATCGAGTCCAGACCTGATCATCTCCATTATTTCAGGGACGTAAATATGAGTTGGCTTCAGAAGCTCTTCTCCTATAGATCCATCGAACTCTTCAAAGTGCTCATCTATACTAATATGGTTTCTTTCGAGTATTCGCCGTGCTAATGTGAATCCATTACTATGAATTCCATTACTTTGAAGACCGATAATAACATCCCCGTCTTGAACCGTACTCCCAACGATTAATTTATCAAGGGAAACTTTCCCAACTGCCATTCCCGCCAGATCGAACTCATAACCCGCTCGCTCGCCCGTAATGACATTTTCCATTATAGCTGTCTCTCCACCAGAAATACTTATCCGTGCGATCTCTGCACCCTCCCTCAACCCCTTACCGATTTCCCGGACCAACAGAGGATTAGAACGAGAAACCACTATATAGTCAAGCATAGTTATAGGTTCAGCTCCTACACAGAGAAGATCATTGACATTCATTGCGACGCAGTCAATACCAATAGTGTCATACTTATTTAGCATCTGTGCGACTAACACCTTTGTTCCCACTCCGTCAGCAGATAAGGCTATTCCCATACCCTCCCCAACATCAATTACATTTGCGAAATATCCTATATCAAGCCCGACCTTGTCATATAGAAATGTCTTACGAATATAAGGAACAAGTTCTGTTAACATTTCCTCCTCTATTTGTTCCAATAATTTCATTTTTCAATATTGCGCCTATGGCTAAATTTTGGACGTATAACGCAAAATTTAACTTGACAGGTATTAAGATATAGGCTACCCAATAAAATTGCAACCACGGGCAAATATATGCGTCTCATGACAAATTTTATAGGTCTCCTTCATCGAACTCTAAGACTTGATTACCTAACTTCGCACGTCGAGCAAAGTACCAGAGTTTGATGGCTTTAGCCAAAAGAACAACCTTACTTATAACCTCTTCCCGCTGACTTGTTTCCAAACTCTGTCCAGACTCAACTGACTTAAGTAGTGCCAGCGCCAATACATCATTATCAAATAAAGCACCGACATCAGTTGCTGATTTTGAGACTAATCCCTCTTTCTGTACATTGCCTAATTCAAGAAGCGAACTTATATCGAGTCTTCGTAGAGCTACATTAAGTAAACGATCATCGAAACCCAATCCTACATCAAGTCCTAAGATCGAAGACTGCGTCAAGGCAGAGTCTTTAAGAGTGTTTACATCAGAAGACCGAAGCCAAGACGCTACCAGACTTGCGTCAAAACCTGATCCTATTTCGGACCTTGAGAACGCGGATTGCACCAAAGCGAAGTCCCTTAGGACGTCGAAATCAATGACTGATAGAGAGGTATCCAATTTCTTTAGTGATAACCCCTTACCAACATCTATTGATTGAAGTTGAGCTGCTGTTGAGCTTATCTCCTTAAGAAAACCTGCATCGCTACCTAACTTGGAAGTAGAGCTTAACAGAAGACTTGACTCTAAATACTCGCTAATGTCCAACGATGCTAGTGTAGCGAAGAGACTCGAAACTTCATGAGATGAAAGGAAATCTGAAGAGTGAAGTATTGAACTTAATACCAGCGATTCAGTTCCAATAGTTGTATCCACTTGGGAGAATGTAGCGTTATACCCGAATGTTTCAAGTCCCGAACCTATCTCCGCTCGTTGGTTAGAAGCCATTAGAGTTATCATGTCCAGCAGAAATCCGATCTCAGATTCAGAGATAAGAGAGGAAAGAAGCTCAACCTCTGCAAAGCTACCAACGTCGGAAGAAGAAACCTCGACTGCGGAAGGCTCTGGATTCTCGTGAAATACAAATGTAGAGCCCAATCCCCATTTGACAACAACGAGGTCTCCGCTGGAGTTAAAGAGCTGGACACTTCCTAATCCCCACGAGACACTATTTACCGCCATCTCAGCAGATACTTATGAAGTATAGCGAACACTCCCATCCGTATCCTCCTGCGACGCCTTCTGTATCGCCAGTAGGCAATAATTATCAATAATGTTATACCCGTAGCCATTACGGGTCTGGCAACTGGAAGTTTGTGTTCCTTTTCACCTTCTTCTTTCTCGGTAATCACATAATCGCTTCCAACAGGAATGTCAGTGAATATAACTTTGTTATCGCTTGCGGTTTTAGTTTGCTGCACTACTCCGTCCTTCTTTATTTCGTATTCTTTACCATTGATGATCTCAAAAGTTCCGTTATAGACCGTTACATTCATCTTTTGATCGGCTGTTGTATTCGTAGCAGTGAAATTGATTTCCGAGGACGTATAAGAGTTCACCGTCAGGTTCATCGTATCTGTTACATTGAAAGTGATATTGACAGTCTGATTATCTTTGTAAGTTATGGGCGGTTCTGGATAGCTGTATTCGCCGTTTGAATAAATCGTCATCGGAACTGAGAGGTATATCTTGTGGTAAGGGCTTCTGGAAGCGTATATGGTATTGCCGTAAGCCCCCATGTTTATTTTCTGTCCATGCGGATAGGTTTCGTTAGAGTAGGTTGAATTCGGGTCTCCTGCATCTATACAAGGACTTGTTTCGTTATCATAAACCCAGTCTGTGCCGTTCCATCTTCCTGCTTCACTTTTCAGGTGGAAATCATTATTATCGAGATCAGCAAACAAAGGGTCTTCAGAGATATCACCTGTACCTGATGTTGTATTGTTATAGTTACCTAAGGCATTACCCCAGACATCGTTGTAGGATAATATGAGCTGAGATTGAGATTCATTGCTGCCATGATTAATCCCATAACCGCCATTGTTGGTTATTATGTTGTTCCTAACAGTAATATCATAGAGTTCCAGGTTCTGTTCGAGTCCGTGTACAATTCCGTCCCCAGAGTTATTATATATCGTGTTTGATTCTATGGTTATATCATAAGGTGGGTCACGGTCAGTTCTTACGTCACGACTTGCATGAACCCTGAT
>Ga0190304_1000396_pt1 | contig 20674 bp, 20 predicted proteins | sample 48700712_MG_FD_161670 | JGI IMG/M metagenome (GOLD analysis project Ga0190304, IMG submission 161670) | Hydrothermal vent sediment bacterial communities from Southern Trench, Guaymas Basin, Mexico - 4870-07-1--2_MG | ecosystem: Environmental > Aquatic > Marine > Hydrothermal vents > Sediment ...
AGAAAAATACACACTAAAAGTAGCAGCAAAACACGCAAACAAATGGGATTTATTTGGAGGTACTCCGGAGATATATGAACATAAACTTGATGTGTTACATAGACATTGTGAAAATATTGGTAGAAATTTTAATGAAATAGTTAAGACACATTCCCTGAGAATTATTATTGGAGAAAATATGAGTGTTGTAAAGGAGAGGTTTAAACAGGTTGAAGAATTTATACAGATAAATAAATCTTTTGAAGAAGTATTGGAGTGGCCATTTATAGGTACATATGATAAGGTAATAGATTCGTTTCAGAAATATATTGATTTAGGGGTAAGTGAATTTATATTATCATTTAGAGGACCACCTGATTTTAGGCAGATAAGAGAATTTGCTGAAAAAATAATGCCCTCATTTAAATAAATATATTATTTCATCGATAAGCTGTATAAACTATAATGCATTAAATATTTTATAGATTATTTAATAGCTTAAGCGTTGCTAGCAATAGTATATTTTTCTAAACCTCTTTCTCATATCCATTACTTTTCTTTTAACAATATTTATATCTTCCTTTTTAATAATTATTTCTGAAAAGAAACTTGCTATATACTTCATATCTTTTTCCCTCATACCTATTCTTGTAATCTCTTGAGTCCCTATTCTTCCTCCTAAATCTATTATAATGTTTGCATCCTCCATTTTTCTTGCAATCTGAGAATATTTTAAACCGCTCTTCTCCTCAATTTTCTCGATGTCAAGCAATATTTGATGGGATTCAGTATATCCTAGCTCCCTATATTTTACAGGTATACTTTCTTCATCCAGATATTTTCCCAGAGCCTTTGTATTACATATAATTTGTCTAACATATTTTTCACCATACATTAAAAACTCCCATAATGCCTGTACGAGACCTGCAATTCTATTTAGATGAGGATTATCCAGCATTTTCAGCTTCATATTTTTAAGAATTTTTTCAGCAATATCATCATTATCTGTAAGAATTATTCCACCCTGTGGACCAAAAAATGTTTTATGAGTACTTCCAAATAAAATATCTACTCCATTTTTGAATGGATCTGGTTGAAACATTTTTCCAGCAATCAGTCCTAAGACATGGGATGCATCATAACCTATATATGCATCTACTCTATCACATATCTCTCTAACCCGCTTTAAATTATATGGAAATAGTATTGAGGAAGCCCCCAATATAACTAATTTAGGCTTAATCTTAAAGACTTCTTTCTCAAATCTATCATAATCTATATTAAATCTTTCTAAATCAAATGGTATTGTTTCTCCCTTTAATCCCAGATACTGGGAAACATATGTATATCCAGGATACCCTCCATCATTCATGTCGATAAACATTATACTATCTCCTCTCCTTGCAAGTGCTGCAAGTACAATCATTCCAGCAATATGTCCTGAAAGAGGTTGTAGAAATGCATATCTACATTTAAAAATTTTCTGAGCTAGATCCTCTCCAATCTTCTCGATCTCCTCAATATATTTTGTCCCACAGTAAAAATTTTCATTCTCAGAGGATAAAAATTCTGGAACCTCTCTTCCCCTAAGAGAATATCTATGACCTAGATCTGAAGCCAAATATCTTCGAACTCTTTCACTAGTAATATTTTCTGAAGGGATTAGATTTATACATCGATTCATCCTCCAATCTTCATGCATCCTTACAAGTCTATCTATATCCAACAAATATTTCACCATACCAATTTAATATAAGTAGACTTCATTAATAAAATAACTTGTCTTTAGACTATATAACATAACTAAACGCATCTGGAGCACTCGGGATAAATATTTCGCTAATATTTTAAAAGCAAAATATGATTTAAAGATTAAAATAATTTAATCATTATTGCCAGATAGATAAACTAATAAGAGTTAGATATACGGAGATATATTGAATGACGTATCGATGTATAAATACGAATTAGATTAAACCATCTATCTAATAGTAGTATTTATAGTCAACAATAGTATTAAGTATCTATACTTAAAATTCTGTGGAGTAATGGTTAAAATATGGTTTAAAATTATTTAAGATATATAACTCTTAGCTAAACTTTATCTTTCATAAACTATAGGATAGCTGATTTTAACTATAGGTTTCTAAATACTTTATCCTTATTTTGTTCTAATAGCCATTTCCATAGAGGGGTTATCTTTATTATTCGATTGTTGACTTTCATCTTGTCTTCATAGGTCCATGTAATTAGTGTTAGATTTTTACATCCAAGTAATTTAGACCCCTTTATTAGAGCTTTTATCTCTCTTCTCTCTATTTCATCCCTATCGGAAGCATATGTTACTTGTATTAACTGCTCTATATTTAAGCCTCTCCTTATTATAAAGTCTATTTCATAATTATTATCTCTTAGATAAAAAATATTTATATTGGGTTCATAGCCTCTTTTAACCAATTCTTGTAATACAAAGCTTTCCATCAATATACCTTTCTCATACTTATATATAGTGAAAGTATATAATCCATTATCTACAATATATGTTTTTGGAAGAGATAATTCAATTTTCCTAATACTTCTCGAATATTTTTTTAGAAAGAAAATCATATTTATATCCATCAAAAATTTTTGGAACTCATATAATGTATTCTTACTAACCTTAATCTGCCTAGACTTCATAGTATTATATACTTTATTTATCGAAAATATACATGAACTTGAAGCTATAGCATTTTTTATAAAAAATTCTAATGCAACCCTATTTTTTACGCCATATCTTTCCATGATATCCCTATATATTACTAAGTCTATATATTCAGAGAAAAATTTAGATGCCTCAACTTTTCTAAGAACTATATCTGGAAAACAACCATTCCTTATACAATTCCATAGTAAATTTCTAATTCTCCCAATCTCTTCGTAGCTATAAAATTTTTTAGCCAATTTATTTATAAATAAAACTTCTCTAAAGGAAAATGGAAAAACTTTTATCGTTAAACTTCTACCCCTCAGTTGAGTTGCAATCTCCTTACTTAAAAGCTTAGAAGAAGACCCGGTTAGAAAAATATAAAACCTTTTTCTCTCATAAAGTCTATAAACCTCCTTCTCCCAGTTTTTTAGGCTTTGAATTTCATCTAGAAACAGGTATTCTGGATATTTCCCATATATTTCTTGATGAGCGGTTATAAAATCACTTATCCTGCCTTCAATCTCCTCAAAGTTCACAAAGAGATAATCGCTATCCGAAAGACTAATGTCTTTAATGAAGAAATAGAGAAGATAAGTTTTACCAGACCTTCTCGGCCCAATAATAGAGAGAATAAAATCCTTTGTAGGCTTTATTTCTATCAATCTCTCTTTAACATCTAAAAGCTTTATATCATTTTTTCTGGTAATAAGATAACTATGAATATCTTCCTCCATATAATTAATAAGAGGGAAACAATTTATAAATATTTCCCTCATAAAAGGAAATTATATAGATCCTTTAATGCTTTAACATTGGCAGTCATCTCTGTCTTCCAGATGTTTTATTACTCATTATAGCTATATTGTATAAATGCGATATAGCTATAAGCCTCATCTAATTATCAAATAGTCTCCATCGAAAGGAAATATATATAACTTCTTCCTTAATATTTGTGAATATTAATTAGTTCAATTATAAGGTGAACTATATGAAAAAATTATTAATTCTAGTCTCAGTATTATTAGTTAATCTTCGTTTTCCAAAGATTATTGGAAAACCATCAGTTTCTCCGACATCTGAATATCGGCCAGAATGTCATTCTCGTCAAATTTAGACAGATTGGAGTTATGTTTGCTAGAATCTATGTGATGTATACTACACTTGTACTGCAGGTGGTGGATCTATATGTCCACTAACATAAGAAAATTAAAGTCGAAGTTTGATATAAATAAGATCCTTGCCCTATATGTTTCAGTTGCTATATGTCTTATCGATCCCATACTTTTTATTGAAAATTTTTTCTAATAAAGAATAGACCTTAATTTTGGTTAAAAATGATTGGAATCTTCTTAAGCCCTATAATGATTTTAATTATGCCATATGAATATTCTTTCATATTGAAAAATTTTGACATCTACAATATGGATGATAGAAAGAAAGGCGAATACTTTATATTTTTCATACTTCCCTCTACTCTGATTTGGGGATTCTTCGTATATGATATTATAGTTAAAGTGATAAGATAAGCAGCCCTAACGACTAAAGAAATATCTTACTTGAATAATAACTAAGAGACTGAGATAATAGAGATTATTAATTAACAATATGCTTGAGAAAAAGATTTAATTATAACTTATAATATTTTAATTTTATATACCTTTCTTCATAATATTATTTTATGAATAGTTGGGAGAGAGTTGTAAAGGCATTTGAGTTAGATATTTCAGATGTTATTCCACTCTATGAAATGCATATTCCGCCGATAATTTTATCCCATATTTTAAATAAACCTTTAGAGAAAATATTTCTATTTAATTCTCCCACAATTCTCTCCACATTTATGAAGAAAAAGAATGTTGATATAGAGAAAATTAATGATAAAATTGTTGAGGAAATTTTATTGGTTCAGAAAAAACTTGGCTTAGATTGGATTAGAGTTATAGGTGCAGTAACTCATATTCCCTCAGATATAGAGAAGATTGATGATGTGTGGATTATAAATGGCCATAAATATCTTTGGACTGGATATTCCATGTGGTGGATGAATGAGCCAGTAAAATATGATCCAGATGAAGTATTAAAGAAATATAGAGATATGGATATAGATATAGATTCCTCAATCTTCTATATTCTTGAAAAACTTGTAAAAAAGGTTAAGGGTAAAGTTTTCCTATCATTTGATGCTGATGGTACATGGGGGCCAATAGTATCTTATCCAAATTTTCTTAAACATGTATTGATATGGATGTATAAGAGACCTGATGTAGTTAAAACTATAATTGACTACTATACTAGGACTGCAATAGAGATTGGAAAATGGGCTATAGATATAGGTGTAGATGCTATACAATTATGTGTAGATTATGGTAATCTGAATGGCCCATGGATGTCTCCAAAAATGTTTAGAAAATTTATTAAGCCTGCCTTAAAAAGACATTGTGATATATTTCATAAAAAGGGTGCATATGTTGTAATGCATTCGGATGGAAATATTACTCCACTTTTAAAAGATATTGTTGATGCAGGTATAGATGGATATCAGGGAATAGATATAATTGCAGGAATGAGTTTAAAATGGGTTAAAGAAAACTTTGGAGACAAAATATGTCTAATAGGTAATGCCGATCCAAGAATAATAGAGTTCGGAGACAAAAAGGATGTGGAAAAGGAAGTTGAGAGATGTATTAGAGAGGGAGCTAGAAATGGAGGCTATATTTTCTCAACATCAGCAAACATATCTGCAAACACAAATACAGAAAACTTCCTCCATATGATAAAATACTTTAATAGAAAAAGAAAACAAAATTTAAATAAATAATAAAGTTACTGTTTAAATATTTAATTTTATAGGGTAAAAAATAAAAATTATTAAGCAATATATATATTAGTTTTGTATAAATTAAAATGATGAGAATATGTATTCAAAGAAAACATATTTTACTATATTTTTGTTAAAATAGTTCTTGGACTAATTTTATCTTTTTCAAACTACGTCGCACAACCTTCTCCTCTATATGTTCCTAAGCATTATAGGCTGATATCACAGTATCAAAAAACTGGATGGAGTTCTCTAAAATTTTTCGGAACAAAGGTTGTTAGATATGGTTGGAGAGGTGTAGCAGTAATAGAAAGCCCGGCATGGTATACTGTAAAGGGTTACGTTACAGCTTATGGAGAAGTCTATTATCAAACTAAATGGGAGCTATATTATAAGGAGGCTACATTTCATGGTGTATGGGAAGAAGTTTATAGTGGGGTTACAGAAGAACATGACTTTGTAAAATGGGATATATTTGTTAAAGAATGGCAAGGATCCGAATATGGTTGGGTATGGATACTACGAGGAGATGTTCCTAAAACCCCTGACAATCCACCTCCATGGTGATAAAAAGGTCAAAAAATATTTTTTTATCCTACTTCATATTATTATTTGCTATAATGATGATAATCTTCTTATTCTCTTTAACTTCAACATATAAGGAAAAATATCGTTTTCCTGAAAAACTCAATGATTATAGCTTATATAAAAAGAATTTCCTAACCTTTTCTAATCTAAAAATACTTGAACTAGATATATCTTCTAGGTCTCTTAAATTTATGTTAATGTTATATTATTCTGATCTAAAAGACTTAGTAGATAATTTTAACTTCCTTAAAGAAATGGCTTTAAACAATAGTATATTTAAATCAACAAAATATATTATTGATACTAATATAAGTATTGAAATATTTTTTGTTCAACCAAGTGGAGGAACAGCTAAATTGCTAATTGAATCTTTCTGTATATATAGAAACTATGGTATAAGAATTATTCATGCTACTAATTCATTAAATTTAAATGATATAAGATTTTTGGTAAGTAAAATAGTGGAGATAAATAAAATAATTATTGAAGCCATTGATGATGGAAAAATTAGGATCTATGATTAAAGTTAGGTTAATGTATTATAATTATTAAATTTATATTTGGTGATCTAATTGGATTTTTCAATTAAGGTTCTCCAAAAAGGTAGAATAACTATTCCAATTAAGATTAGGAGAATGTTTGGAATAAAGGAAGGTGATATACTAACTCTCAAAGTTGTAGGTGGACGTATAATCATTCTTCCACCTAGAACTATTGTTAATCTAACAGAAACTCTTGATGGCCTCTTAGAAGATATCGTGATAGAAACTTCTATTAAAGAGGAGTTGAAGAAATCCTCTTCAAGGAGGATTGAAAGAAAAATATCAAGGTCTAAACTATCTTCTTATGCTGGCTAGGATTTATGATTTTATGTCTAGTAGATATAGATATTGTATTGAGGTAACGTATGTTTTAACAATTATCTTTAAGTATTGTTTAATCTACTATAGTATTGATTTCTATGAAGAAGGGATTGTTCATAGTTTTTGAGGGTCCGGATGGGTCGGGTCAAACCACTCAGGCTGAGATGCTTGCTGATTGGTTTGAAATGAATGGATTTAAGGTTAAACTTACTAAGGAGCCTACAAATAATGTTATTGGGGGTATTATTCGTTCAATTCTCCGCGGGGAATTAAAGGTTAGTATTAGGACCCTTGCATTACTGTTTGCTGCAGATCGCTCTCATCATGTTGAAATAGAAATAGAGCCCTTATTGAATAGAGGTGTTACAGTTATCAGTGATAGATACACTTTATCTACACTTGTATATGAATCTATAAATGGGTTAAGCATTGAATGGCTTTTGAAGATAAATGAACTTTTTCCTAAGCCAGATATAATGTTTATCCTCGACGTCCCGGGAAAAATATGTATAGAGAGGATTCGGAAATCAAGATTCGGTATAGAAATGTTTGAAACTGAAGAAAAACTTGAAAAAGTTAGGAAAAGATATCTGGAGTTAAAAGACCTCTTTAAAAACACATATGTGGTTGATGGTACACCTCTACCAGAAATAGTTCATAAAGAAATTATAAAAATAGTTACAAAATATATTTAACTTATTCAGTTAGGTCAACTACCTCGGCATCAGATGCATATCTTTTGACAGATTCGACTCCCTGTAAGCATTTTTGTTTAGTTGTATATGCCTCACTTGTAGCAATTATCTCTCCATTAGGTGCAACTAATCTAAAACGAAACTGTCCACTTTTATCCTTATATACTTCGAATTTACCCTTTCTCAAGTAAATCACCAATACTCTAAAATAAGCCTCATATATAAGTCTAACTAATAACGATTATCAATAGAAAATATATAGTTATTTGATTAACCAGAAAAGTTATAGATAAAAATCTCCATACAAATTTGTTTAGAAGATTAAGCATAGTAAACTAATAATCGAACTATACTATTGGCTGGAGCTATAATTAGAGGCATCTTTCTTTATAATGATAAAATAATCAATGGTCTTATAGATTGTTTAGTCTTCATAAAGTTTATTTATATGCTGGAAATACTTTCTATTATGGTTGATTTTAAACATGTTTTAGCTCTAAAGCCGTATCATATTTTAGCTAAACCTGAGGATATTTCCGATAAAGTTCTTGTGGCAGGTGATCCTGGAAGAGTTAAAAAACTCTCAAGACTTTTAGATAAACCTAGACTCGTAAATGAACATAGAGGTTATCTTGTTTATACCGGATACTATAATGATAGTAAGATAAGTATTGCCTGCCATGGTATTGGTGCTCCTTCTGCAGCAATAGTTTTTGAGGAACTGTATATGTTGGGTGCAAGAATTATTATTAGACTTGGAACTTCCGGTGGTTTAAAAAGAGAAATAGAGCCAGGAGATATAGTTATCCCTGTTGGAGCTGCTCACATAGGTGGAGGTACTATAGAAATGTATGTGGGTGACACCATATTTCCAGCTGTAGCTGATCCAGAAATAGTTTTAATGTTAGAGAAATTTTTTAAAGAAAATGAATTTAATGTGTGGAGAGGTATTGTTGCTTCAAGCGATGCATTTCATTCTGAAGAAGAGTATTCAAGGAAGTGGGTTAGACAAAATATTATTGCTGTTGAAATGGAATGTGCAACGCTCTTTACACTAAGTTGGCTTAAAGGTTTTAGAAGTGGTGCAGCATTACTTATAATAGATAATCTTGCAACTGGATCTACGATTAAAGGAGAGAAAAGAAGTGTTTTGGAGAAAAAGGCTGGAGAAATAGTTTTAAATGTTTTAGCTAAAATCTAGTACTCTATCTTTATTTTTTCTCCACTTATAGCCGACCGATTTGCAGCTAGTGAAACCATCATCGTCCTATATGAGTCACTGTATCTTGTAGGCAGAGTACTGTCATCTCTAGTCATTATTGATTGTATAAATTTTCTATACATTTTATATGTTGCATTTCCATATTCTTTAAAAATCTTTGTCGTCTTATTTCTCTCATATATTTTCAATTTATATCCATGAATATATCTTATCAATTTCTCTCTACATATAATGTCTATTAATACCGGATATTCAAATCCCTTTCTGAATATTCTAGGATATAGAGCATAGGTTGAACTTATACTTCCAACAACATTGTTTTTAAATTTAAATATAGCTACATAACTTGACCAGTTATTGAATCCTTCTCTACGATCTATATCTGTATCTCTACCCCTCTCAGTATAGTATGCATATACTTCACTTATCTCACCAGCGAAAAATCTATATAGGTCGATTAGGTGTATTGCTTGGTCAACCATTTGTCCGCCTCCGAGGTTTCTATCCCTAATCCATTTAATTATAGGTGTAGTCCAGTACCAATATCCGTCTAACATTGATAATGATTTATCAATATTATTCTTGGCTATCTCAACTATTCTCATATATCTTGACTGAAAAGATACGGCGACTATCTGTTTTGATTCAGATATTTTCTTTAAAAGATATTTTACTTCATCTATCCTCAGCGAAATAGGTTTTTCAAGCATTACATCTAACCCATTCTCTATACATTTTACTGTCTGAGATACATGTAGTGGTGTAGGAGTACATATCGCAACTGCATTAAGCTTCTCTTTCCTAAGCATTTCATCTATATCTTTATATGGTTTTACACCATATTTTTCAGAAACTTCTCTAAGCTTTCCTTCATCAATATCGCATACCGATGTAACTTCAATGTTCTTAAATCTTTTTAAAGTATTAAGATGCCCTAAACCTCTTCTTCCTATCCCAACAATACCGAAATTTATTTTCCCCATCACACTCACTTTGAAAAATATAGTAATACTCTATCAACCTCCGTATTTAGTCCAGGTTCAAGGCTTTTAGTTGGGTCAACAGCCTCTACAAAGAGCATCCATCTATCATTTAAGGAATCATATGTTAGTGTTGTGTAGGTATGTATAGGATATTCTGGATGCTCGTATCTGGAAGATGGGATCCATTTTCCGATGAAAATTTTTTCTAGTTTTAGCTCTCTATAATTGATAATATAGGCTGCGAACTCCTTCGATAAAGCCGCACCTTTAACGACTTCTGTTGCCTGCATACCTATAAACATAGGTCCAAGAGAGCTCGGGAAAATTGATCCATTCAATAGAAAGTATTCTGGTTGTCTTTCTCCATCTATACTTAGTAATCCAAGTTTTCTCCAAGATTTTCCATCAGAGCTCACGGCTAAAGCTGTATTAACCCTACTTTTGCCTGCAGGTCTAGCTTTATATAGACAGAAATATAATCCATCTATAATATTTATACTACAATCCCTTGACTCTCCACTATCGTATTCCTGGTCTCCTCTAAGCACAAATCCATATGGATTCCAGGAATCCCTTGGATCATCTGCAGTTAATAAGTATGTTTCCCATTTTGATGCATATATTTTATCGACTCTTCCAGCAATATTTTCCTGAAAAACGTCTATAGATAAATAGAGATGATATTTTCCAGTTAACGGGTCTCTAAGTAACTGCTGATTTTCAATGCTTTGCACAGTTCTTCCAATCATTTCAGAAAGCTCTTCCTTAGTAATCCAGTTTACGAGACTATAATCTAAACCATTGTTTGACCTATATATTTCTACCGCATATCCTCTTTTTACTTCACCTTCTCTAGGCCTACTCGTTAACCAATATTCACTATTTTCCTCGTCTAGCCATATTTTTCCTGCACCACACCAAGACCCTGGATTAAAATTAGGAGGATTTAAAGCTATTTTTATAAACCTTCTTCCTGAGAAAATTTTTTGTGGAATAATATTCATAGTTTCACCTTATAATTATATATTTATATAGTATAAATTTATTGGGGAGTTTATTGAGACAATGGTTTAAAGAGTTCTTTGATAAATATTATTATGAAACATATGTCGAAACAGAGCCTGAAGACAGAAATATTAGAGAAAGCAAGTTTATTATATCTGCTCTAAATCTGCCTAAAGGTTCAAGTATACTTGACCTTGGTTGTGGTTATGCTAGACATGCTGTATATTTAGCTAAATGGGGTTATAGTGTCGTTGGATTTGATTTAAGTGATTATCTATTAAAAAGAGCTAAAGAAAGATGTAAAAAATTTAATGTAGAGATAGATTTTATTAGAGGAGATATGCGTAAAATGTTTTTTGAAGAAAGATTTGATGGAATATATATGTTTTATACTACGTTTGGCTATTTTAGTGACGAAGAAAATATGATCGTGCTAGAGAATATATTTAATGCATTAAAAAGAAAAGGTAAAATATTAATTGATGTCTGGAATAAGATTAGAGTTTATTCAATATATCTTCATAGAAATAATGTTATGAAAAATTGGTATAATGCTGGGGGATATATGATTTTAGAAGAAGGATTTCTTAACTATATGGACGATAGAGTTGTTGTTAAAAGAATATTTTACAGAAACTCTAAAAAGATTGTTGAGAAAACTTTTTCACTGAAAATTTATAGTGTATATGAATTATCAAAAATGCTTAGAAAGGTTGGCTTAAGAATTTTAAAAATATATGGAGACTATAGGGGGAATAAATATAGTATAGAGAGTCCTCGAATAATAATTGTTGGGGAAAAATGTGAAAAAATTTTTTAATACCCTCAGTAGAAGGGATCTACTTAACGATACGATGGATCTACTTAAAATGTTTGGTGTAAAACCGTTTAAGAGATTTAGTCAAAATTTTATAGTTGATCCAGATGCCATAAAAATATTTCTAGAAAATATTAGTGAAAGCGATATTGTATTGGAGATTGGAGCTGGTCTAGGAACACTAACAAAGTTTATTGCATCTAAGGCTAAAAAAGTTACGGCTATTGAGGTTGACTATAGATTGATACCTATACTTAATATGGTTTTAGAAGAATATAATAATGTTGAAATAATTAATATGGATTTCTTAAAACTTAAGCCAATTAATATAGATAAAATTGTATCAAATATTCCTTATAATATCTCATCTCTAATAATTGAAAAAATTGTTAAGGAATATAAGTTCAGTAAAGCAATACTTGGATTACAAAAAGAATTTGGATTAAGAATGGCTGCAGAACCTTGTTCAAAAGATTATAGTAGACTTACAGTTTTAGCACAACTCTACTGTAAAATAGATATACTGAAAACTCTTCCTCCCAAGAGTTTTTATCCAGAACCGGAAGTCGATTCAATAATTTTATCTCTAACACCTTTTAAAAAATATGATTTAAGTGTTCCAGAGGAATTCTTCTTTAAAATAATTACAATACTATTTATGTTTAGGAGAAAAGTATTAAGAAAAGTTTTGAAACATTATCTTCCTAAACATATTAAAAAATATTCTTATGAAAAACTAATTGAAGATATGGATTCAAATATATTATGTAAGAGGATATATATGCTATCAATACCTGAGCTTGTAGATATTGCAGAGAAAATTTGGATAAACTTAAATGATAAACTGAAAAGGAAATAGAACCGTTCTTTCTCAATAATGAAAAAGAGTTCATGCCTTGAAAGTGCTTTATGAAAATGCATTAAAAACTATGCGTCTATTTCACCAATAATTCCAAATTTAGTTAATATGGGAGAATTAATTAAAGAGACAAAAGACTTTGTAAATTTTACTGGTTCGAGTTTTCGAATTTAAGAATAAGTGATAGAGAATTTAGAGAATGGTAAGAGAAAATTATGCAGAAAGCTATGAAATACTTACTCATAAAATTAAACTTGGTTGGATATTACAATCCTGCTTATAAGGGATATAAAGCCTTTAATTTAATTGCCACTTACAGCCTGGACCAATTATATGAGATATGATTTTCTTTTGGGCCTATTATTTTGGTATTTCAAATTATTTGAATTATGAAGCAGTAGCTTATTTTGATGAAGTGAAAATCTATGCCGGGAAAAGAAATGACTGAAAAAGTTTTACCAACAGAACCGATGATAGGAATATTTTAAATAGTAGGATTTTTATATTATGATAGGAGATTGTATAATTGCTTCAATTGCTAAAAATATGAAGCAAAAATATTATCAGACAATCCCCATATCATAGAGGAAGTTGAAAGGGAATGGATATAAATCTTCCATATGGAAAAACTTTTATAAAGATTGATTCTAGTATTGGAGAGATATTATATTCTAAAAATATTCCAAAGATAAGGATATTAGAAGAGAGTATAATCAATTCTCTTGAAAAACCTATTTCCTCTCCGCCATTATCAAAACTTATAAAAAAGTCTCATAAAATTTCATTGATCATACCTGATAAGACTAGAGCTTTTCCAGCAAAAATAATTTTACCCATAGTTTTAAAATATATTGAAAAAAATGATAAAGATAAGTATATTGATATCGTTATTGCGAATGGATTACATAAGCCTATGAGTAAGGATGAAATTATTGAATTAATTGGTAAAAATATATATTATAATAATATTATTATTAATCATGTATCTGACAATGATGAGAATCAAGTTAATTTAAATAAAAGAACTAGCTATGGTACTCCTCTAATCTTTAATAGAAATGTATATGAGAGTGATTTGAAGATCGGCTTAGGTATAATTGAACCCCACTTCTTTGCAGGATACTCTGGAGGCGGAAAATCTATTTTACCCGGTGTTGCTGGTATAGAAGCCATATTTAAAAATCATAGCTATAAAATGATTGGAGACAAATATTCCAAATATGGATTACTTGAAAGAAATATTATTAGGAGAGATATAGACGAGTTTCAAGCATTAGCAGGTTTAGATTTCATTATTAATATAACATTAAATAAAGAAAAAAATATTACTGGAGTATTTTCTGGAAATCCTATTGATGCACATAGAATGGGAGTAAAATTTCTAGATAGATATGTTAAAATACAATTTAAGGAACAAGCTGATATAGTCATAACTACAAATGGAGGCCATCCTCTAGATAGAAATATATATCAAACTGTAAAGGGTATGGCTACAGGTGAAATCGTCGTAAAAAATGGCGGTGTAATTATAATCGTATCTGAATGTAGGGATGGATTGGGTGGACATAGAGATTTCTATAATTTATTTAAAGAAAATAGTTCTCCAGAGAAGGTTTTAGACTATATTAAAGGAAACGAACCTATAAGGGATCAATGGCAGGCACAAATACTTGCAAGAATATTATTAAAAGCAAATATTTTTATTGTATCGGATATGGATAAGAATATTCTATATGATCTAAATTTAGTACCATTTGAAAATATAGAGGATGCATTAGATGAAGCATATAATGTTGTAGGTAAAAAATATCCAAGAATAATTATTATACCTGAAGGTCCATATACTATACCGTATCTTAAACCATAGATATTTTCTCTAAAAACAGTTTCATGTTTGTGAAATCTAGTGTAAGAGAATAGTTTCTGAAAAATTGATGTGAAACTATACCTCCGATACGAAAGCCAAACATATTTTCTATTGGAAAAACATTCATGCACATTCCAAATATATTTTGTTCCTCAAAGCCTCCTAAAGCCAATCTATTCACTACAAATGGAATAATTCTATTCTCTTCATAATCTAGCAGGCTAATACCAACTTCCTTTATAGTTGACTTAGAACATACAAATCCTCCTCCAGCAAGTCCAGTGTCTACACATAGGAGATATGGCTTTCCATTCACCTTTCCCCAGGCAATGATAAAATGATCACCAGCCATCCAAAACGGAACTCCATCATATTTTTCGATAAAATTTTCCTTCCTTTGCAGAATTAGTTTTCCATTAAGATAATCTATCGTTGAAATAAAATGGTAGAGAAACATTGTTCCAATAACTCCATCTACACATATATCTCTAAAAATAGGCTTAAAATATTGACGTACATTATCAATTTGTATTGGAATATTTTCTATAGTAATATCATTAAGCATAAGTGAATTCATATAACCATATTTTCGGTCCTCATCCTTAGATTTAAAGATTGTGACATCCACCTGTTCTGCAAACTTTTGGTCGAGAACTGTTTCACCTGCACCCGTATCTATAAGAAAATTTGCTTCTCTATTTTCATTAACCTTTACATGGACTAAAGGTAGCGGATCTATTGTAATAAAATCTATATATACCTTCTCAAAACCATTTTCTATTCTATAAGGACTGGGTATTTTTTCTAGTTTTTCTGCAAAGTTTTCTTGGCCAATTTCATGGAATATTATTGCCGCTTCTTGAAATCTATCTTGACGGTAAAATGTATATCCCAATAAAATTTTTGGTGAAATCATATCTGGTTTTAAACGAATCGAATTTTTTAGAAAAAATTTAGCTTTATCTAGATTGTTGGATAGAAATTCTATGTATCCAAGATAAAAGTTTGCATCAAAGTTTTCTGGGTCATTCGACAGTATCTTTAAATAAAATTTCTTAGCTTCATTAAATCTCCCATTTATAAATAAGTTCTCTGCATCTTTTTCACTATACATTTAAGATCAAGATAAATTACACTTTAATTTACTTAAATCTAATCCTATTTTTGAAATGTATTATATGAATATTAATATATTTATACCTGATATTACCATTTCTTATCTTGATGAAAATGTCTGGGAAAGATGTTAGAGGAATAGTTAGGATAAAGCCAATATATATTGGTTTATATCACTATAGATACGTCTATGGAAGCGTTTGTTCACCAGATGTTTCCGGAACACCTCCTATAGTGAAACCCAGTAGAGAAGACTTGGAAAAGAGAGCTTTAAAAATGGTAGAGAATTTTAAAAGAAAATTAAATTTAGACTTTGTCAAGATAGATAAACCATATATAATTAGTGAACAAAAAGATATTAGATTACTTCCAAAATATATAGATTATGATATTGATGCATTTTTAGTAGGTTCTGTTGGAGCTGCCCCGTTAGAGAAGTTTACCTTAAAGAGATACGGTATCCCATTTATATCGAGCACGCCTGACGAAGATTTGCTACGAGCATTAAGAATTAAGAAATATTTGAGAGAAAGTAGAGTTCTATATATAGGTGAAATACCATCTTTTTCTGCGCCTCAAGGCCCGTGGAATTTCTTTGAGATAGAGAGAAAGCTTGGCGTTAGGTTTAGGCATATCGAAACAAACGAGTTTTATAGAATATTTGATAGCATACCTAAAGATATTGTTAGAAGAGAGTATGAAGAATGGAGAAAAAACTTTTTAAAAATTATTGAACCAAGCGAGGAAGATTTATTGAATATTACTAGAATATATCTTACATTAAAGTATTTGGCTAGGAGAGAAGATGCCAATGCTATTACAATAAATTGTGGAAGATTTACTGAGGAAAGACCTATTGTACCATGTTTGGCATTTGCTAGACTTATAGATGAGGGAATTATATGTGGATGTGAAGGCGATATTACTGCAATACTTTCCTCACTAATACTGCATGCAATAAATAATCAACCAACACTTATGGGAAACTTTGGATACATGCCTGGAAAATTTGAAGCGAAGGAAAACGAAGTTACAATTGAACATGATGTTTTACCAGCATCTATGACTGAAAATGGATTGGTTATTAGAGATTATCATGGAAGAAGATATGGTGTTACCGGTTATGGAGATATAAAGAAAATGCCTGTAACACTTTTAAATCTAAATAACTCTTTAGATGAAATGTCGATATTCGAGGGATATACGAAATATAGTGTTGATGGAGTGCATTGTAGAGTTATAATCCATATAGATATAAATGGAGACGTAAAAAAGATTCCCAAAATACTTGTAGGCTCACAGCATATTTCGATGACATATGGGCATTGGCTTAAACCATTAAAAACTTTTGGAAAAGTTATGGGAATAAAGGCATATACTTTAAATTAGTATATTGTTAATGGTTCTGGAAACCTCGGTTTAAATAATTTTTTATTAAGTCTCTCTCCTGATGGAAGTATTTCTTCAATCCTATAATTTCTATTTCCAAGCAAATATTTTTCACCATAGTATATTTGTAGATATGGATCCTTCCATGGACCATATATTCTTGCAAATGGGTGGAGTCTTTCATCATTTATAACTTCAAAATTTTTAGATATATTTTTCTCAATTAACTTTAGATTTCTAGTTAAATCTAAAGTAGCTTTATCCAATGCAAGTATATCTGTTGAACCAAGTATTCCTAGATCTGGCAGAATGTTTCCAGTTATAGACCCCCAGTATCTACAGTCCTCAGTCATATTTAAAGCTATATTTATGAAAAATCTATTAGGTTCATCATATTGCTCTAATACATATTTTGCGGCCATAGCCATTGCCTCGAAAAAAGATTCAAAATTTCTACGATTAATGTTTAGACAATCATTTTTATCAACAATTTTACAACGCATACATTGATTGCAAAATCTAAAATCTATTCTAAGCTCATTGTCAACAATATTTATAGCATTATATGGACAAATATTTTTCATGTCCTTTATATTACGGCATTTTTCTCTTACAAAATATTTATCCCATTCCATTGTCTTATAAATCATATACCTAGTTCTAGCTGTATAGCATCTTAAACCAATATTTTCTATCGATCCTGCAAACCCAGCAGTATTATGCCCCTCAATATGTGATATTGCAAGTAATATATCTGCCTCCCTGCAAAATCCACCGAGCTGTAATATGTTTAAACCCTTATAGTCAACATATCTTTCATAGAAATATCCATCTCTAATCCCTGCTATAGGATATATCTGACAGCCTATGACCTCTGGAGTATATCCTCTATATACAGCCTCTCTATAGTTTTCAAGCGTATCCGATACAAATACTTTTCCGTCGGCATCCTTAATTTTTTTAACAATTCTACCAATAATATATGGATGAATCGTAGATATAAATGAACTATATCCTAAGTCCGTTTTAATCATTACAACCTTATTTCTAACTACATTAAGTATACCTAGTTTTTCGATAATTTCATCGAATTTACCTATAATTGAATCCTTAATACTAGGTGTCCTACTCTCTGTTGATCCATAAAAAACCACAGACTTGTTTCTCAACATTTACCCCAAAATATAAATGCATAAAAATTTATAGTCTAAATACATTCCTATAAACATTATTGTGTTTAAGAAAAATATCTATATACTTATAATACTTATACCTATATGTATATCGCTAATATTTATTGAAATAGATGAAATAGCTTTACAAATAAGCATAATTATACTTAGTTTAGCCATAATATATTTTTCAAGCGATCCAATAGTATCTGGAATAGTTCAAAGTATAATGCTAATTTTTCCGATAATATCATTTTTTGTAGAAATAAATTTAGATGGATATATATTATATCAATTTTTAGCAATAGCGGTAACATTATGGCTTGTGAAGAAAGCTATAGTTGATGACGGTAAACTCACATTAGATGAGGGAATATTTATATTGTTAGCCCATTTAATGGGAATAATATTGTTCGATGAATTAACAAGAATATAAGTAATATATAAATTATTGACATGAATTATAATTATTGATGATGAATTTGCCGAGTACTGTACAATGATGAAGAAAATATACTGACATTAAAAGAAAAAGAACCTTTTACCTCTTCTATGCCTCCACCTATGTCTAAGCCTTCTACCTTGTCTCGGCTGAATATCTCCCGAATATTGTATATTTGCTGAAGGATACTGAGCTAAAAATTTATTTGGATACTGTGTAGTAATAGTTTTTGGCCTAAATTGTGGACATGCTGGTCCATTTGGATCCATTGGAACATTATATAACATGCATCTTCCATTTGAATAATTCATACATTCTTTATGTGTAGGCATACTAATACACCTATTATATTTTGTGCAATAGCACAATATAAATCTATCTGCATTTATGTTTAAGATAAAATTATATGTATGTATATGACATTCATATTTTAGTAAATGTTTATCTCCGATTTTATATATTAAATCTATTTATTTTTATAATATTATTAAGACATTTTATTCTTATTAAACCATTTTTCTCCAATATCTCTCCACTATCTATAGATATTTTTTCTTTAGTATATAGTAAAAATATGTTTGGTTCATATAGGTCTATTATGGCTTGATCGTTAAAGATATATGTTTTTTTAATCGATGCCGGCATTATGTATTTTTCCTCCAATCCTAGAGGTATTATCCATTTATTTAATGGAGCTATAATGAAAAGTTTTACATCCATTGGATTAAGTTTTATTTTAATCTGATCGCTTAAATCAAGTATCCAATATTTTTTACTAAAATACTCATATACAAGGAAGTTTTCAGCAAAAATATTTACATCCTTTGGAGAAATATTTCCATAGATTTCCTCATCTTTCTTATAAATATGGAAAACTGCAAGCAATCCATATCTACCGAATCCCTTCACATCAATATAGCTATAAATTTTTAGTGGATATTTTTCATTATATGGATCAATCATCAAAGAATCTAATGTAGGCATTGCAGGTATATCTGGTTTAAGTATGCGACCATCGCTTAAAATTAATGGTTTAATTATTTCGGTAATAGTTTTATCGTATTCATCAGTAATATAAATTGGACCGCCGCTAATAGCTCTTGCAACTGCTTGCTGTAACCCCCATGGATCATGGGATTGAAACATATCCCAGTCAGGCCAAACAAGTTGAGACATCCATATAGAGTTATATGCATTAAAATAGATATGAAGTCTATTCCTATATTTATCATGAGGTACATGATAGTCTATACAATTTCTAGAGATACTTGACCTAATCCAGTTGAATATATTTTCTGGTTGCTGAGCCATGCAGTTAAGTATATCTAATTTATTTACATAGGCTGCAGCCTCCAGCCCCTCATGTAGAAGCCTAGCAGCATATTCTACACGAGTTTTTCCAGCATAGCCTGCAGTAACAAAAGATTGATTATCCACTTTTACAAAGTTAAATCCATTTGACCTAAAATACCTATAAAGACTATTGAATAGTCTGAATGATTCTGATGGAATAGGTATTAATCCCCTATATCCCTCCATCAAATATTTTCTATATTTTTCTGCCAAAGCACTTTGTGGATCCACGCCTCCCCAATGAATATTTAGTGTATGCCATAAACCTACGTATTTTATACCTAGCTTTTTAAGCTCTACTATTAATGGCTTAAATCCCCTAGGAAATTTATCTTTTAATGGATTTATCTTCCTAATCATACCATTTCTCTCATCCTGCCATCCATCATCAATAATTACATATTTTAGGTTAATTCCTCTTTTCAATATCGAATTCACTATACTCAATATCTTTTCTTCTGAAACATTCTTCCAACATGCGTTCCAGGAACACCATCCAATATATCTAAATATCTCAGGAAAAATCTTATTTTCTCTAAGCATTATACCTCTATTCATCCATTCTAATGAAAATTTATATGCATTATATACTGCTCTATATGGATTCTCATCAACAGTTATTGAGAAAATTTTCGCTTTAACCCATCTACCTTTACTATAGGAATTTAAAATTAAATTAAGCTTTCCATCAAATTTAGTTATATATCCTCTTACACCGTTCCATGATAATGGTAGAAGAAAACAATATGCTCCTCCACTATACATTAATATTTGGGATATTTTAATGTTTTCTGATACCTTATTAATATCTATATGC